>Ga0307415_100000033_pt1 | contig 59342 bp, 50 predicted proteins | sample DK1Cmetagenome_FD_204524 | JGI IMG/M metagenome (GOLD analysis project Ga0307415, IMG submission 204524) | Maize rhizosphere microbial communities from greenhouse at UC Davis, California, United States - DK15-C-2 | ecosystem: Host-associated > Plants > Roots > Rhizosphere > Soil | place: USA... | reverse complement strand
ACGTCACCTCGATCGGCACCATCGGGTCGGGCCGGACGTCGTCGTCCAGGCCGGGCACCGAGCAGAAGAAGTCCAGACAGGTCACGGTCGAGGTGGCCGCGTCGTAGTACGTCGCGAAGCCTCCGCCACCGATGCCGGTGAGGATGCTCTCGGCGACGCAGCACGCGAGCATCGCGGACACGGCGGCGTCGGCGGCCGACCCCCCCGCTGCCAGCGTCCGCAGCCCCACCTCCGCGGTGGCGGGATGCCCTGCGGCGACTCCTGCCGTCACGCCGTCTCACCTACCCTGTTCCAAGTTTGGCTCATCTTCGAACCCTGAACTGTCTTCGAAACGTACGGCTGGTCCCCGCCAGCCCGGCCGGGGCCCGGTAGGACCGCGGCGGCGCCCCCTTGGCCGGCCGCCCGGCGAGCGAGCGAAACGCCAGGGGCGTTAGTACGTGCAGCGTAGACCGCGTCTGTACGGCCGTGGAGCGCCGGTTACGATCCGCGACCATGGCGAGTGTTGCCGGTTCCGCCGGGCCGGTGACTGGCCACTTGTCCCGGCGCCTACGTGCGGGTTACGCGTCCGGTTCGCTGGTGACCGGTGCCTTCGGCACGGTTCCGGGGCTGTTGTTGCTCCCGTATCTGACCGACACGCTGGGTATCGCGGCCGGCCTGGCGGGCCTGCTTGTCCTGCTGCCGAAGGCGTGGGACGTGCTGGTCAACCCGGTGGCGGGTCGGCTGTCGGACCGGACCCGCACCAGATGGGGCGCACGTCGACCGTACCTGCTCGGAGCCGGTTTTGCCCTCGCGATCGCCTTCGCAGCGATGTTTGTCGGGATCTTTCGCGAGCGCGACGGTGCCGTCTGGGTCTGCCTGTGGTTCCTCGTGGCGGCGACGGCCTTCGCGTTCTTCCAGGTGCCGTACGTGGCGATGCCCGCGGAGATGACCGAGGCCGCCGTGCTGGACGACCCGTACGGCGAACGCACCCGGATGATGACCTGGCGCGTGGCGTTCCTGGCGCTGACGATCCTCGCCTCCGGCGCGCTCGCGCCGGTCGCCGTGGATGTGTTCGGCGGAGGCATCCCGGGTCACCGGGCGATGGGCCTGCTGGTAGCGATGATCATGATCGGCGGCGCGGTGGCCGTCGTCGTGTTCACCCGGGACGCACCGGCCGGGGTGGTCGTGGCCACCGAGGCGTCGCTGCGCGCGCAGCTGCGGATCGCCGCGGCCAACCGACCGTTCCGGGTGCTGGTCTCCTGTTTCGTGGCCCAGGCGGCCGGCGTCGGCGCGATGCTCGCCGGCGTCCGCTACTTCGCCGACCATGTCATGCATGATCGCGGCGCGACGACGCTGCTGTTCGTCGGCGTGGTCGGGCCGGCGATCCTCGTCATGCCGGTCTGGAACCTGGTGGGCGCCCGCCTGGGCAAGCTGCGCGGGTACGTGGCCGCCTCGCTGGTCCTGACCGTGGGCACGTTCGCCCTCGTGCTGGCACCGTGGCTGCCGCCGGCCGGGGTGTACGGCATGGTCGCGGTGATCGGGTGCGGGTACGCGGGCCAGCAGGTGTTCGGCCTGGCCATGCTGCCCGACTGCATCGCCAACGAGACGGCCCGCACCGGACGGCGGCAGGCGGGCGTCTTCACCGGCGTGTGGACCGCCGGCGAGACCCTGGGGCTGGCGGTCGGGCCGTACCTCTTCGGGCAGACGCTGGAGATCTTCGGGTACGTGCCGAGCACCAGCGGCACGGCGGCGCCGCAGACCGCGACGGCCGAGCTGGGTGTGCTGCTGGGCTTCACCGTGGTGCCCGGCGTCGTGGTGGCCCTGGCCCTGCTGTTCCTGCGTGGGTACGAGGATCGGCCCGCCAGCTGAGCATATCGGTCGCTCCACCGTGGACTTGTCAATTCCGTTTGTAAGGTCTCAAACCGGTATCGGCCACTTGCTAACTCACACGATCAGTTGCAGGGGTACCGGGGTTCGGATTGAATCAAATGTATTCGGGATCTCGACGCCACCGAGTGGCATCGATTCCGCCAGCACCGGTCGCCGAGGACCCGACGCGGATGCGCCTGCCCAGCGAGCGCGGTGCGCTGGCGATCGGAGGATGCGTTACCCCGCCCGCGACAACGGCACCCTGTGTTCCGGCGCGCGGCGTCGGGCCGTGTCGGTGACGGTGCCGGGTGAGTGAGAGGGAGTACGCATGAATGTCTCGAGGCTGCGGCGGTTGGCTCCGCTGGCGGTCCTGGTTCTCGCGGCCGCCGCCTGCAACAGCGGTGGTGGCGGTGACGCGGGCGACGACACCAATCTCAGCGGCAAGACCGTGACGGTCATCGGAACCTGGGGTGGCGACGAGCAGAAGGCCTTCCTGGAGATGGTCAAGCCCTGGGAGACGCAGACGGGCGCCACGGTGAAGTACACCGGTACCCGCGACATCAACACCGTCCTGACCACCGGCGTCGCCTCCGGCGTGCTGCCGGACGTGGCCGGTCTGCCCGGGCCGGGCCAGATGGCCGAGTACGCGGCGGCCGGCAAGCTGATGCCGCTGGACGAGGTGCTCGACATCAACACCTACAAGGGCGAGACCGCCAAGGCCCTCGTCGACCTGGGCACCACGGACGGCCAGGTGTACGGGGTCTTCATCAAGGCCGCCATCAAGGGCCTGATCTGGTACAGCCCGAAGGCCCACGACTACGGGGCCGGCCCGCCGAAGACGTGGGACGAGCTGAAGACGCAGGCGGCGGCGAACAAGGGCCAGGCCCAGGGGATCTGGTGCCTGGGCATCGAATCCGGCGCGGCGTCCGGGTGGCCCGGCACCGACTGGATCGAGGACCTCGTCCTGCGCACCGCTGGCCCGGAGGCCTATACCTCCTGGTACCAGGGCAAGACCAAGTGGAGCGACCCGGCCATCAAGAACGCGTTCCAGATCTACGCCAACGACGTCGTCGGTCAGACCTTCGGCGGCGGCCGGACCGCGGTGGCCACGAACTTCGCCGACGCCGGCAATCCGCTGTTCGACAGCCCGCCGAAGTGCGAGTTCCTGCACCAGGCGAGCTTCATCACGGGGCTGGGCGGGTTCAAGTCGAAGAAGGCCGGAACCGACTACAACTTCTTCCCGTTCCCCGACATCAACCCGCAGTACGCGGGCGCGGTCGTCGGCGCGGGCGACCTGTTCGGCATGTTCCATGACACGCCGGCGGCCAAGTCCCTGATGAAGTACCTCGTGACCAAGGAGGCCCAGGACGTCTGGGTCAAGATCGGCGGAGCGCTGTCGGCGAACAAGAACGCCACGAGCTACCCCGACGATGTCAGCAAGCGGTCGGCCGAGGTGCTGGCCGGGGCCAAGATATTCGTCTTCGACGCCTCGGACCTCATGCCGACGGCGATGAACGACGCGTTCTGGAAGGCGATGGTCGCGCTGACCAACGGCAGCAAGAACGTCGATCAGGTTCTGTCCGATTTGGACAAGACACAGAAGGATGCCTACACCACCTAGATGAGAGTCGTGGGGGAGCGGCCCGTCCGCTCCCCCACTGCCTCTACTGCCCCCGGAGGTACGAGTGGACTCAGACCTGCTCACCGCGCTCGAGGTGGTGGTCGGCGTCCCGGCCGTCCTGATCCTCTACATCTGGCTCACGGAACGGTTCATCACGCCGCTCGGGGACCGCTGGCAGAAGCGCGTGCGGCCGTGGCTGTGGATCGTCCCGGCGCTCGCCCTGCTGGGGTTCTTCCTGGTCTACCCGACGGTTCAGACCATCATCCGCAGCTTCCAGAGCCGCAGCGAGCTGCGGCCGCGGTTCGTCGGCTTCGACAACTACAAGTGGTTCTTCACCAACGAGGAGGGCATCGGCGCCCTGGTCAACAACGTGCTGTGGCTGGTGTTCTTCACCGGCTTCACGGTCGGGATGGGTCTGGTCATCGCCATCCTCGTCGACCGGGTCCGGTACGAGGCACTGGCCAAGAGCATCATCTTCCTGCCGCTGGCGATCAGCATGGTCGCGGCCGGCGTCATCTGGAAGTTCATGTACGACTTCAAGGCACCCGGCACGACCCAGACCGGCACGCTCAACGGGCTGCTCGGGTTGGTCGGCATCGGCCCGGTCGCCTGGCTGCAGTCGCCCGGTTGGCGGCTGAGCACGTTCGCCCTGATCGCGATCATGGTGTGGATGTGGACCGGGTTCGCGATGGTGATCATCTCGGCCGCGCTCAAGGGCATCGACCCCGAGCTGCTGGAGGCGGCCCGCGTCGACGGCGCCAACGAGTGGCAGGTGTTCCGGAAGATCATCCTCCCGCTGCTCGGCCCCACGCTGGCCGTGGTTTCGACCACGATGATCATCACCTCGCTGAAGACGTTCGACATCGTCTACACGCTGACCAACGGCAACTACGACACCGAGGTCATCGCGAACCTGATGGTCAAGGAGATGTTCACCTTCAGCCACTTCGGCCGGGCCAGCGCGGTCGCCGTCGTCCTGCTGCTGGCGATCATTCCCATCATGGGCTTCAACATCCGTCAGTTCCGAGCCCAGGAGTCAGTGCGATGACCGTGGTAGCCGCTCCCGTTCCCCAGGCCACCGAGAAGCCCAAGGGAGAACGCCGAACCCCGCGCGGCCGGCGCGCCCTCGTGCTGCACCTGGTGGTCGTCGTCCTCATGCTCATCTGGGCCATCCCGACCGTCGGGCTGCTGGTCAGCTCGTTCCGGCCGGCCGACGAGCTGTCGACGTCCGGCTGGTGGACGGCGTTCGCCCCGCCGTACCACTTCACGCTCGAGAACTACTCCGACGTCCTCAACCAGGCCGGCATGGGGCAGGCGTTCGTCAACAGCCTGTTCATCGCCATCCCGGCGACGATCATCCCGCTGTTCGTGGCCGGCTTCGCCGCCTACGCGTTCAGCTGGATGGAATTTCCCGGTCGCGACGTGCTGTTCGTCGTCATCGTGGGCCTGCTGGTCGTGCCGCTGCAGATGACGCTCATCCCGATCCTGAAGCTGTTCGCCGACTGGGGGCTCACCGGACAGTTCCTCTCGGTCTGGCTCGCGCACACCGGGTACGGCCTGCCCTTCGCGGTCTACCTGCTGCGCAACTTCATGGGTTCGCTGCCCAGGTCGGTGTTCGAGTCGGCCTCCCTGGACGGCGCCAACCATGTCACGGCGTTCTTCCGGATCGCGCTACCGATGAGCGTGCCCGCCTTCGCCGCCCTGGCCATCTTCCAGTTCCTGTTCGTGTGGAACGACCTGCTCGTCGCGCTGATCTACATCGGACTGTCCAATTCGGATAATCTGCCGATGACGGCCACCATGGCCAACCTGGTCAACTCGTTGGGCGGCGGCTGGTACCTGCTCGGCGCGGCGGCTTTCATCTCGATGGCCCTGCCGCTGGCGGTCTTCTTCGGCCTGCAGCGCTACTTCGTGCGCGGCATCGTCGGCGGCGCCGTCAAGGGCTGACCCGCACCGCCGTCGGCGCGGCGACCTTGGGCGCCGATCATGAAGTCGACGTCATGATCGACCGGATCGCGGCGTCGTGTTGCCCGCGATGTCGGGTTCGGGCGGCGTGGCGGTGCGGGTGCGAGTCGGCGGCGCGTGGTTGGCTAACGGCGTGACCGCAGGTACGGCGAGCCGGACCTCGCGCCCCCCACTCCCGCGGTACCGGCTCGTCCGGGCGGAGGCCCCCGCCGGCGTTGCGCCGGTCGCGCTCGACGATGAGCAGCGGGCCGCCGTCGCCCATCGGGCCGGGCCGCTGCTGGTGGTCGGCGGGCCGGGCACGGGCAAGACGACGGCGCTGGTCGAGGCGGTCGCCGCCCGGGTCGCCGAGGGCGCCGACCCGTCGCGCATCCTCGTGCTCACGTTCGGCCGGCGCGCCGCGGCCGCCCTGCGCGACACGATCGAGGCGCGCATCGGCCGGATCCGGTCCGACCGGGCCACGATGTCCGAGCCGCTGGTCCGGACCTTTCCGGCGTACGCCTTCGGCGTCCTGCGCCTCGCCGCGGCCGAGCGGGGCGAGCCCGCCCCCCGGTTGCTGACGGGTCCGGAGCAGGACGCCGTCATCCGGGAGATGCTGGCCGCGCCCGACGCCGCGGCGCGCTGGCCGGCGTCGCTGCGGCGGGCCGTGCGGACCCGGGCGTTCGCGGCCGAGTTGCGTGACCTGTTGCTGCGGGCGGCCGAGCGGGGGATCGGGGCGCGTACCCTGGCCGACCTCGGCCGGCGGCACGGGCGCGAGGACTGGTTGGCCGCCGCCGGCTTCCTGAGCGAGTACGTGCAGGTGCTCGCGCTGCGCGACGCGACGACGCGCGGCAGCGTCGCCTACGACCAGGCCGAGCTGGTGCGGGCGGCCGCGGCCGTGCTGGTCGACGACCCGGTGATGCTGGCCGCGGAGCGCGACCGGTGCCGGCACGTGTACGTCGACGAGCTGGCCGACACCGATCCCGCCCAGATAGACCTGCTGGGCCTCATCGCCGGCGGCGGGGGACACGTCGTCGCGTTCGCCGACCCCGACTCGTCGACGTTCTCCTTCCGGGGCGCGGACCCGACCGGCGTGCGCGACTTCACCGAGCGGTTCCCGACCGCGACGGGCGACGAGGCACCGCGGATCACCCTGCGTCTCGGGTACCGGTCGCGTCCGGAGCTGGTCGAGGCGACCCGCCGGGTGGCCGCCCGCCTGCGCGGACCGGCCCGCCACCGCATGCTGGAGACGGCACCCGATGCGGGCGACGCGCAGGCCGGGCCGCCGGTGCTCGACGTGTGCACGCTGCGCTCGGCGACGAGCGAGTCGGCGTACCTGGCCCATCGGCTCCGGGAGGCCTACCTGCACCACGGCGTGCCGTGGTCGCGCATGGCGGTCATCGTCCGGTCCTCGCAGCAGCATCAGGCCGGCCTGCGGCGGGCGCTGGTCCAGGCCGGCGTGCCGGTCGCGACCGTGGCCGAGGACACCGCGCTGGCCACGCAGCCGGCGGTGGCCCCGCTGCTCCTGCTGCTGCGTTGCGCCCTGCGCGAGTCCACTCTGGACGAAGAGGCGGCCGTGACGCTGCTGCATTCGCCGCTGGGCCGGGCCGACCCGTTCTCCGAGCGCCGGCTGCGACAGGGGCTGCGCGACCTGGCCCGGGCGGTTGGGGTGTCGCGCCCCTCGGGCGAGCTGCTCGTCGAGGCCCTGCGCGATCCCGGCGACCTGGCCGCCGTCGAGGAGCGGTGGGCCCGGCCGGCCAACCGGGTGGCCGGCCTCATGGCCACCGCGCGGGAGACGGCCGGCCGGCCCGGCGCCACCGCCGAGGACGTGCTGTGGGCCGTGTGGCGCGCCAGCGGCCTGGCCGACCGGTGGGCCGCGGCCAGCGCCCGGGGCGGGCGTCGGGGCGCCACCGCCGACCGCGACCTGGACGCGATGATGGTGCTCTTCGACGCGGCGGCGCGGTTCACCGACCGGCTGCCCGGGGCCCGCATCGAGGCGTTTCTGGACCACCTGCTCGACCAGCAGCTCCCGGCCGACACGCTCGCGCCGTCCGGCGACCGGGGCGACGCCGTACGGGTCCTGACCGCGCACGCGGCCAAGGGCCTGGAGTGGGACGTCGTGGCCGTCGTGGGCGTGCAGGAGGGGGTCTGGCCGGATCTTCGGCTGCGCGGCAGCGTGCTCGGTTCCGAACGGCTGGTCGACATCGCGGCCGGCCGGGACGTCGGCACCTCGGCGCAGGTCACCGCGCTGCTCGACGAGGAGCGGCGGCTGTTCTACGTGGCGGCGACCCGGGCCCGGCGCAGCCTGCTGGTGACGGCAGTCGATCCCAGCACGACCGGCAGCGGCGGCGACGAGCAGCCCAGCCGCTTCCTGGCCGAACTCACCGGCGGCGAGCCGGTGACCGACCAGGAGGGCACCGTGCCGGCCGTGAACGGCCAGGAGCCGGGCGTACCCAAGGGGGTGCTGAAACGCCCGCTCACGCTGCCCGCGTTCGTGGCCGAGTTGCGCACGACGGTGACCGACGCCAGCAAGCCGCCGGCGCTGCGCCGGGCGGCGGCCGCGCAGCTGGCCCGGCTCGCGGCCGAGGCCGTGCCCGGGGCCGACCCGGACGAGTGGTGGGGGCTGCGCGAGCTGTCCGACCAACGCCCCCTGGTCGAGCCGGACGCCGTGGTGACCGTAACACCCTCCACAGTGGAGAGCGTGCTGCGCTGTGGCCTGCGCTGGGTGCTCGAGCGCAACGGCGGCAGCAACCCGCCCTCGGCCAAGCAGGGGATCGGCAACCTGGTGCACGCCGCCGCGATGCTCGTGCAGGAGGCGGTGGACCCGGCCGCGGTACGGGGATACGTGGCCGAACGGTTCGGTCAGATCGAGCTGCCGGCGCTCTGGCTCGGCCAGCGCGAGCGGCACCGGGCCGAGCGTATGGTCGACAAGTTCCTCACCTGGCTCGCCGCCAACCCCCGGGAACAGCTGGCCATCGAGCTGGGGTTCCAGCAGCCCCTCGAGGGCGACGAGTCGATCGTCCTCAAGGGACGGGTGGACCGCCTGGAGCGGGACGAGCAGGGTCGCCTCGTAGTGATCGACCTCAAGACCGGCGCCGGCGCGCCGAGCGTCGAGGAGGCGGCCGCGCACGCCCAGCTGGCCGCGTACCAGGTGGCCGTCCAGGCCGGGGCGTTCCCGCACGGCCGGGTCGCCGGCGGGGCCGAGATCGTGGCCGTCGGCACCTCCAGCGCCTCGGCCACCGTGCGCACGCAGCCACCGCTGTCCGAGTCGGAGGACCCCGACTGGGCGCCCGACCTGGTGCGGCGGGCGGCGACGGCGATGGCCGCGTCGGCCTTCCTGGCCGTCGTCAACGACTCGTGCGTGTACTGCCCCGTGCGTACCTCGTGTCCGGTCTCCGGCAAGGGCAGGCAGGTGACCGACTGATGGGTGGGATCGGGCCGCGGTTCACGCCGGAGGAGCTTCGCCACCGGCTGGGGATCGGCTACGACTTCAGCCCCGAGCAGCTCGAGATCATCACCGCGCCGGCCGACGAACCGTTGCTCGTCGTGGCGGGCGCCGGCTCCGGCAAGACGGAACTGATGGCGCTGCGCGTCATGTGGCTCATCGCCAACGCGTACGTGCGGCCGGACCAGGTGCTCGGGCTCACGTTCACCCGTAAGGCGGCCGGCGAGCTGTCCCACCGGATCCGGCTCTATCTCGGACGGGCCAAGCAGATCCTCGGCCACGACGCCCAGCTGGCCGGCGAGCCGACGGTGGCGACGTACCACTCGTTCGCGGCGCGGGTGGTGCGCGAGCACGGCATGCGGGCCGGGTACGAGCCGACCGTGCGCCTGCTCACCGAGGCGGCCTGCTGGCAGCTCGCCGACGCGGCCGTGCGCCAGCACGACAGCCCGGCGATGCGCGACTACCCGCTGGGTCAGGCCAACGCGACCGCCTCCGTGTTGCAGCTCGCCGGTGAGCTGGCCGAGCACCTGCGCGACCCGGACGACGTGGAGTGGTTCACGCTGGACCTCACGTCCACGATGGAGCGCATCTCCGGTCCGAAGGTGCTCCGGCCCGTCCAGGACGTGCTGGACCGGCAGAAGGGGCGCGGGGCACTGCTGCCCCTGGTGCGCGCCTACGCCGAACGCAAGGCGGCCATGGAGACGATGGACTTCGGCGACCAGTTGCGGCGGGCGGCCACCGTGGCGCGCGACCATCCGGAGGTGGCCGCGGCGGAGTCCGACCGGTTCCGGGTCGTGCTCCTCGATGAGTACCAGGACACGTCGCACGCCCAGGTCGTCCTGCTGCAGTCGCTGTTCGCCGCCGGCCATCCGGTGACCGCGGTCGGCGATCCGTGCCAATCCATTTACGGCTGGCGCGGTGCGAGCGCCGGCACCCTGGACCGCTTCACCGCCGACTTCCCGCGGACGTCGGGGGCCGAGGCCACGACCCGGTCGTTGACCGTCAGTTGGCGCAACGCCCCGCAGATCCTTCAGGTGGCGAACCGGATCTCCGACCCGCTGCGCGGCGGCGGTGCTCCGGTGAAGCCGCTGCGTGCGGCCGCGAGCTACCAGCCGCGCCTGGCCGGACCGCCGGTGCGCTGCGCCTACACGATGACGTACCTGGACGAGGCCGCCTGGCTGGCCGACGCCGTGGACGCCGCGTGGCGGGAGTGGGCCGGTAGCCACCGTGGCAAGCCCACGACGGCCGTGCTGGTGCGGGTACGGGCTGCGATCCCCGCGATCGAGCGGGCCCTGCGGGAGCGTGGGCTGCCGGTCGAGGTGGTCGGCCTCGGCGGTCTCCTGGACACCCCCGAGGTACGCGACGTGGTGTGCACGCTCGAGGTGCTGGCCGACCCGACGGCCGGCGCCTCGCTGCTGCGCCTGCTCACCGGGGCCCGGTGGCGGATCGGGCCCCGCGATGTCGTCGCCCTGTACCGGCGGGCGCGCCGGCTGGCCTGGGACCGGCGCCACGACAGCCGGTCGGACGGTATCGAGGAGCCCGACCTCGGCGGCGAGCGCCTGGAAGACGCGGTGCTGGCCGAGGCGCTCGACGACCTGGGCCCGCCGGACCGGTACTCGGCCGAGGGGTACCGCCGCCTGATCCTGGTCCGCGACGAGCTCCGGGCGCTGCGGGACCGGCTCGACCAGAGCCTGCCCGACCTGGTCGCCGACGTGGCCCAGACGATCGGCCTCGACGTCGAGGTCGCCGTCCGTGGCGCCAACGGCCGGGGCAACGGCGCCAACGGCTCCAACGGCAATGGGCGTAACGGGAACGGTCAGGGCCTGGCCCGCGCACACCTCGACGCGATCGGTGATGTGGCCGCCCGGTTCGCCAGCGAGGCCGAGGGCGGCACCATGTCGGCGTTCCTGGCCTACCTCGCCGCCGCCGAGGAGGAGGAGCGCGGCCTGACCCCGGGCGAGGTCGAGGTCGTCGAGGGGGCGGTGCAGATCCTGACCGTCCACTCCGCCAAGGGCCTGGAGTGGGACGTGGTCGCCGTCGGCGGGCTGTGCGCGGACGCCTTCCCGGGCCGGCCGAAGGCGAGCGACCACTGGCTCAAGGGGATGGGCGTGCTGCCCTTCCCGCTCCGGGGCGACGCGTCCGGGCTGCCCGCCCTCATCTTGGACGGCGCCGGCAACGGGCGGGGCGTGCGCGAGGCGATCGAGGCGTTCGACGAGCAGTGGCGCGCCCACCAGGAGCGCGAGGAGCGCCGGCTGGCGTACGTCGCCACGACGCGGCCGAGGCATCTGCTGCTCTGCTCGGGCTCGCGCTGGGGCGAGGGGCTGGTCGAGCCGCGCGAGGCGTCGGTGTTCCTGACCGAGGTTGCGCAGGCGTGCGCCGACGGTGCCGGTGTCGTCGACGTGTGGGTGCCGCCGCGGGCCGACGACGAGACGAACCCGACGCTGGAGCAGGAGGTGTCGGCGATCTGGCCGACCGACCCGCTGGGCGAGCGGCGAACCGCGATCGCCGAGGGGGCGGAGATGGTCCGCGCGGCCGCCACCGGGCCGAGCCTGGTGGACGGCGGCGAGCTGGTCGGGGCGTACCTCGAGCAGGCACAGCGGTGGGAGGCGGAGGCCGGGCTCCTGCTGGCCGAGCGCGACCGGCGGCGCGCGACCGACACCGTGGACGTCATGCTGCCCGAGCACCTGTCGGTGTCGCAGCTGGTAGCGCTGCAGCGCGACCCGCAGCGGCTGGCCCGACGGCTGCGCCGGCCGCTGCCCGAGGCTCCCGACCCGTACGCCCGCCGGGGCACGGCGTTTCACCTGTGGCTGGAGCACCGGTTGACCGGCGGCACCGGCGGAGGCGTGCTCCTGGACCTCGACGATCTTCCCGGGGCCGGGGACGCCGGCGCGGCGCCGGACAGCGAGCTCGAGGAGCTGCAGAAGGCGTTCCTGGAGAGCGAGTGGGCCGACCGGGTGCCGGCCCGGGTCGAGGTTCCGTTCGCCACGGTGGTCGCCGGCGTCGTCGTCCGGGGCCGGATGGACGCCGTGTTCGACGTACCCGGGCGGCCGGGACACTACGACGTCATCGACTGGAAGACCGGGCGGCGACCGACCGGGGCCGACGCCACCGCCGCCGCGGTCCAGCTCGCCGCGTACCGGCTGGCCTGGGCCGAGCTGGCCGGGGTGCCGGTCACCGAGGTGGGCGCCGGCTTCCACTACGTGCCGGACCGGGTCACGGTGCGGCCGGCCGATCTCCTCGACGCGGCCGACCTCGTGGCGCTCGTCGCCGGCCTGCCCTCGCCCGGGCCGTGAGGCGCTGACTTGTTTGTCCGCTCGCCGTAGCCTCGACCCTGATGAGCGCCCAACCCCTCCCGGCGTCCGGCAGCTCGGCGTTCCCGTCGGGCACGGTGACGGGTACGGCCCACCCGGGGACCGCCTGGCCCGGGACCGCCTGGCCCGAGCCCGCGGGGCCGCCGGCGAGCCGGCGGCCCGCGCCGAGGCTGCTGTGGTTCGGGTTGGCCGGGGCCGTCGTCCTGGCCGGCGGCCTCGCGCTCGTACTCGTGTTGACCGTGGGCGGCCCGCCGGGTAGCGGCCGCGGGCCGTTCGGCGCCGCCCCGCCGCCCGACGTGCGGCCACCGCTGGCCCGCCTGTGCCCGGCCCCGACGGCCAACGAACCGGAGCCGACCGCCACCCCGACACCCGCGCCGGCCTCCGGTCCCCGCACCGTCGACGAGAAGGCCGGCATCTCGTACCGGGCCTACGGCGAGCCGTGGGAGAGCTGGCCGTACCTGTGGCGGATGGGCACGCTCGAGGTTCCGTACGGCGTGGGCCAGTTCTTCGTCACCGAGAACTACCCCGGCGGCCAGTACCTCGCGTCGATCCTGTCCGGCGCGGTGCCGGCGACGGTCAACGACAGCACGGCCATCGACCTGGAGTGCACCGGCCGCCAGGTAGCGGCCGACGTGCGGGCCGAGTACTACCCGCAGCCGACCCAGATGGACCTCATGCGGGACGAGCGCACCACGCTCGGCGGCCGTCCGGCCTGGGTGACCAAGTTCCGCCTGCACTTCGAGCGGGACGGGCTGAGGGCCAAGGACGAACTGGTCGTGGTCGCCCTGATCGACGTCGGCCGGCCCACGGTCGCGGTGCTCTACGTCTCGATCCCGGGCACCCACCCGCAGTGGGACCACGTGGTCGACGAGGTGCTGGTCTCCGTCCGCCCCCTTTGACCCCCGTGTAAGCAGGGGCACCCTACAGACGGTTTTTGACAAATAGGGTGCCCCTCCTTACACGGGGGGTGACCGGTTAGCCTTTCTTGCGTGTCGAGTCTCGATCAGGCCGCGCCCGCCACCCTGGAGCGCTTCACCCTCCCCAACGGCCTCCGGGTGGTGCTCGCGCCCGACCGCTCGGCCCCCGTGGTCGGCGTGGCCGTGGTCTACGACGTCGGCATCCGGTCCGAGCCGGAGGGGCGCACCGGCTTCGCCCACCTCTTCGAGCACCTCATGTTCCAGGGGTCGGAGAATCTGGAGAAGCTGGCGCACTTTCGCTACATCCAGGGTTCCGGCGGCACGTTCAACGGCTCGACCCACCTCGACTACACCGACTACTTCGAGATGCTGCCGAGCAACGCGCTGGAGCGGGCCCTGTTCCTGGAGGCCGATCGGATGCGCGGGCCCCGGCTGACCGAGGAGAATCTGCGCAACCAGGTCGATGTCGTCAAGGAAGAGATACGGGTAAATGTTCTGAACCGCCCGTACGGCGGCTTCCCCTGGCTCAAGCTGCCGCCCGTCATGTTCGCCACGTTCCCCAACGCTCACGACGGCTACGGCTCGTTCGTCGACCTGGAGTCGGCCACGGTGGCCGACGCCGCCGATTTCTTCGCCCGCTACTACGCGGCGGGCAACGCCGTGCTCTCGGTGGCCGGTGACTTCGACGCCGACCGGGCGGCCCGGATGGTCGAGCTGCACTTCGGCGACGTGCCGGCGCGGCCGGCGCCGCCGCGGCCGGTCTTCGCCGAGCCCGATCTGGCCGGCGAGCGCCACTCCTCGTACACCGACGGCCTGGCCCCCCTGCCGGCGTTCGCCTCGGCCTGGCGCGTGCCCGATCCGATCGACGACTTCGCCGCCTACCTGCCGTATGTGGTGCTGGCCGAGGTCCTCACCGACGGTGATGCCTCGCGCCTGGTGCAACGCCTCGTGTTGACCGATCGCAGCGCCACCAACGTGGTCGGGTACGTCAGCGTGATGGGCGAGCCGTTCGACGTCCGCGATCCGACCGCGATGATCCTGCAGGCGCACCTGCCGCCGGGTGGCGCCGTCGAGCCGGTCCTGGCCACCGTGGCCGAGGAATGCGACCGGCTGGCCCAGGACGGCCTCACCGAGGGCGAGCTGGCCCGCACCGTCGCCCGCATGTCCACCCATCTGCTCCGCGAAGCGGACACCGCGCTGAGCCGGGCGTTGCAGCACGCCGTACTCGAGCAGCAGCGCGGTGACGCCGGGCTGGCCGAGGCGTTACCGGGCCTGCTGGCCGGTGTCACGGGTGAGCAGGTCCGCGCGGCGGCGGCCTCGATGGTGCCCGCCCGCCGGGCCGTGGTCGAGGTCATCCCAGGTGGAGGGGCGTCATGACGGTGTTGACGGGTCCGCGGGAGCTGCCCGCGCTGGAGACCAACCGGGAGCTCGTCCTGCCCTCCGACGCCGAGCGCACGCTCGACAACGGTCTGACCGTCATCGCCATCGAACGGCGCAGCGTGCCGCTGGTCGAGCTGCGGCTGCGGGTGCCGGTGGAGCGTCGCACCCTGGACCTGCCGTTCCTGGCCCGGGCCGCCCTGTTGAGCCAGACGGTGTTCTCCGGTACCCCCGACATGACCACGGCCCAGATCGCGGCCGCCCTGCAGAGCGTCGGCGGCGCGCTTTCGGCCAGCCTCGACGCGGACCGCCTGCTCGTCGCGGGCAACGGCCTGGCCACCGGGCTGCCCCGGATCCTCGGCATCCTGGCCGAGGTGCTGACGTCGGCCACGTACCCCGAGGGCGAGGTCACCACCGAGCGGGCCCGGCTGATCGACCGGATCCAGGTGGCGCGCAGCCAACCGACGCACCTGGCCCGGGTCGCCCTGCTGCGCCGCATGTACGGCGACCACCCGTACGCCGTGCAGACGCCCGAGATATCGGACCTGAGCGGGGTCGACAGCGCGGATCTGGCGGCGCTGCACGCGGCGCGGGTGCAGCCGGCCGGCGCGACGCTGGTCATCGTGGGCGACATCGACCGGGCGGCGACGCTCGAGCTCGCCGAGGAGGCACTGGGCGGCTGGACGGGGGCGAGCGCCGACGAGTCGTTCCCGCCGGTACCGCCGTTGCTTCCGGGGCCGGTCGTGCTGGCCGATCGTCCGGGGTCGGTGCAGTCCTCGATGCGGCTGGCGCTGCCCGCGGTGCCGCGAACCCATCCCGACCACGCGGCGCTCCAGCTGGCCAACCTCGTCTTTGGCGGCTACTTCTCCTCGCGCTGGGTCGAGAACATCCGCGAGGACAAGGGCTACACCTACAGCCCGCATTCGGTCGTCGACCACTCGGTCGCCGGCTCCGCGCTGATCCTCTCGGCCGAGGTCGCCACCGAGGTGACCGCGGCGGCGTTGCTGGAGACCTGGTACGAGTTGGGGCGCGTCGCCACCGCACCGCCCAGCGAGGACGAACTGGAACAGGCTCGCCAGTACGCGCTCGGCTCCCTCCTGCTCGGCATGTCCAGCCAGGCCGGACTCGCGGGCCTGGCCATCACCTACGCCGGGTACGGCCTGCGGCTGGACTTCCTGGCCCAGCACACGGCGCGGCTGGCGTCGGCGACGCGGGAGCAGGTCGCCGCGGCCGGCGCGACCTACCTGGCGCCGGCCCGGGCCGCGATCGTGGTGCTGGGCGATGCCGGCCAGGTGGAGGCGTCACTGTCCACACTGTCGCCTGTGGAGAGATCTTCGACGAACGGGGCGGGCGCGGAGCAATCGGGTGCCTGACGGGCCCCCGGGGCCGTGGTCGGCGTGGGCGCGTCGGGCCCGGCGGTCCACGCTGGACCGGGCGGCCAAGCTCCGCACGGATCCGGTCTGGCTGGCCGCGGCCTGGCAGCGGTCCCAGGTGCTCGTGGTCGACGAGCGGGGCCGGGCCCTGGTCGCCGGTGACCGGCTGGTGCTCTCGCGCCCCGACGAGGCCCCGGACGGGGATCGGCTCTTCCTCGGCGTCGACACCTCCGGCGTGCCGTACTTCGCCGTCGCGGCCGACCTGCCACCCGGCCGGGCCGACGACACGGGGGGTGGGCCCCAGGGGCCGGGGGGCGGGGAGAACCAGGTCCGGCCGCAGGGCGTGCGCGAGGTGGGCCACGCCCTGTCCAGCTTCGAGGCGGGACTGCTGATGACGGCCGTCGCGCTGGTCAACTGGCACGCCCGCCACCGGTTCTCGCCCGCGACCGGCCGGCCCACCACGGTCAGCGACGGCGGCTGGGTGCGGGTCGACGAGACGGGGGCCCAGATGTGGCCGCGCACCGATCCGGCGGTCATCGTCCTGATCCACGACGGCGAGCCCGGCGAGGACGGCATGTGCCTGCTCGGCCACAACGCGGCCTGGACCCCGCCGCACGCGGGCGCCAAGCCCCGGTACTCCTGCCTGGCCGGGTTCGTCGAACCCGGCGAGTCGGCCGAGCAGACGGCCGTGCGCGAGGTGGCCGAGGAGGTCGGCGTGCAGGTGCGCAACCTTCGTTACGTCGCCAGCCAACCGTGGCCGTACCCCGGTTCGCTCATGCTCGGGTTCCACGCCCTGGCCGACCCGGACGACCAGGTGACGCCCGACCCGACCGAGATCGCCGATGCCCGCTGGTTCACCCGCGCCGAGATCCGGGCCGCCGCGGCCGGCGATGAATCGGCGCATTTCGGTATCCCGATGCCCGCGTCGATCGCCTACTACCTGATCATGGCGTGGCTCCACGACGACGAGACCTAGGGTTTCTCCCCGTTGCGCCGATCATGAAGTTAACGTCATGATCGGCGGTGATTCGTGACGTTAGCTTCATGATCGCGACGAATCGTGCCCCGTACCGAGGGAGAGTGACGATGTCCTGGACGCCACCGCCGACCGGCGAACTGTCCACACCCGACGGTCGCGTGCTGCGGTACTGCCTGTACGGGCCGGACGGCGGCACGCCGGTCGTCTCCCACGCGGGCACGCCGGGCACCCGGTTCTGGCGGCCGGAGATGGTCGACATCGCGCAGCGGTGCGGCCTACGGGTCCTGGCCTACGACCGGCCCGGTTACGGCGGCTCGACGCGGCAGCCGGGTCGTACGGTCGCCGACGCGGCCGACGACGTCGCGCTCCTCGTCGACGCGCAGGGCTGGGACCGGTTCGCCACGGTCGGCGGGTCGGGAGGTGGGCCGCACGCGCTGGCCTGCGGGGTGCGGCTGGCGGGCCGGGTCACCCGCTGCGCCGCGGTGGTGTGCCCGGCACCGTACGCGCCGGACGGCCCTGACGGCCCGTCCGGGCTGGGCCAGAAGTCCTGGTTCGCCGGCATGTCGCCCGGCAACATCGCCGAATTCAACGCCGCGCTGCGGGGTGAGGCGGACTACCGCCCACTCGTGGAGCAACTCGGCCGGGAGGCGATGGCCAACATCGAAAAGAAGGAACCGGAGATCCTGTCCGGGTACGACCTGCCGGAGGCCGACATCGAGGAGATGCGCCGCCGGCTGGAGGCGCCGCCGGCCGGCTGGCTGGAACGCGCCCAGGCGATGTGGCTGGACGGCTTCGACGGATGGATCGACGACGCGATCGCCCTGGTCCGGCCGTGGGGCGTGGACATGGCCGACCTACGGGTCCCGGTCGCGCTCTGGTACGGGCCGGACGACGTGCTGGTGCCGCGCGGCCACACGGAGTGGCTGCTCGCGCACCTGCCGGGTGTCGAACGCCGGGAGCTGCCCGGCGGGCACATGCTCTCCGACGAATCCGCCGCCGAAATGTTCGGCTGGGTCGGCGGTCAAGGGTCCTAGACGGTCCCGGCCAGCTTGGCCAGGTGCTCCATCACGTCGACGATGGTCGGCTCGATCAGCACCGAACCGTCCTCGAAGACCACGGTCGGGATGGTCTGCACACCACCGGTGGCGGTGAGTACGAACCGCTCGGCGGCCGGGTCCCGCTCGATGTCGACCGAGGAGTACTCAATCCGCTCGCGGTCAAGCTGGGCCTTCAGCCGCCGGCAGTCGCCGCACCAGATCGTGGTGTACACGGTGAGCACTCGCACCTCCGGGAGGGGATACCGCCCACAACGTCGGGGGCGGCTGTGAGAATCCTGACTGTGGCCGGTGACACAGGCATCGACGAGCATGACGCGGGCGCCGTGCGGGCCGTGCTGGCCGGGCTGGACGACGAGCAGCGGGCCGCCGTGACGGCACCGGCCGGCCGGGTCTGCATCCTGGCCGGCGCCGGTACCGGCAAGACGCGGGCCATCACGCACCGCATCGCCTACCGGGCGCTCACCGGCGAGATCGAGCCCCGGCACGTGCTGGCGGTGACGTTCACGACCCGGGCCGCCGGCGAGATGCGGGCCCGGCTGGCGCAGCTCGGGGTGCCGGGCGTACAGGCGCGCACGTTCCACGCCGCGGCCCTGCGGCAGCTGCGGTACTTCGCCGAGCGCCTGCTCCAGGGCCGGTCGCTGCCCGAGATCGTGGCGAGCAAGGCCCGCCTGGTGTCGCTCGCCGCCGCCCGCTGCGGGGTACGGACCGACCGGACCGGCGCCCGGGACATCGCCAGCGAGATCGAGTGGGCCAAGTCCAGCCTGGTCGAGCCATCGGAGTACGTCGTCGCCGCGGCCAAGGCCGGCCGCGAGCCGCCGCAGGAGATGCCCAAGATGGCTGAGCTCTACGCCATGTACGAGCAGGTCAAGCGCACGGCCGGCGTGATCGATTTCGAGGACCTGATCCGGGCCGCGGCCTGGGGCATCGAGGAGCACGAGGACGTGGCCGACCAGGTGCGTGCGCAGTACCGCCACTTCGTGGTCGATGAGTACCAGGACGTCAACCCGGCCCAGCAGCGGTTGCTGCGGGCCTGGCTCGGTGGCCGGGAGGACCTCACCGTCGTCGGCGACGCCAGCCAGACCATCTATTCGTTCACCGGGGCCACGTCGACCTACCTGACCGAGTTCGCCCGCGGGTGCCGGCGCGGCTCGGGCGGCACGCTGGTGCGCCTGGTCCGCGACTACCGGTCGACGCCGCAGGTGGTCGGGCTGGCCAACACGGTGATCCAGCTGGCCCGCGGCGACGAGGCGACGCTGCGGCTGGAGTTGATCGGGCAGCGCCCACCCGGCCCCGAACCGGTACTGCGGGTGTTCCCGGACGAGCCGGCCGAGGCGGCCGCGGTGGCCACCCGGTGCGCCGAGCTCATCTCGGGCGGCACCGCGGCCCGGGAGATCGCCATCCTCTTCCGTACCAACGCACAGTCCCAGGCGTACGAGGAGGCGCTGGCCGAGGCCGGCGTGCCGTACGTGGTGCAGGGGTCGGAGCGGTTCTTCGAGCGGGCCGAGGTGCGCCAGGCCGTGACCGCCCTGCGGGCCGCCACCCGGACCGCCACCGGGGGCGATCCGCTGCGCGAGACGGTGGTGGCGGCCCTCGAGGCCGTCGGGTGGCGGCCGGGCGCACCGCCGCCGGGTGGGGCGGCCCGCGAACGATGGGAGGCGGTCGCCGCGCTCGTCGGGTTGGCCGAGGAGTTCCAGGCCGCCATGCCCAACCAACCGGGTCTGGAGGACTTCGTCGCCGAGTTGGGCCGCCGGGCCGCCGTGCAGCACGCGCCGGCGGTGGAGGGCGTCGCGCTGTCGAGCCTGCACTCGGCCAAGGGGCTGGAGTGGGATGCGGTGTTCGTGGTCGGACTTGTCGAGGGCGTGCTGCCCACCACGTACGCCAAGACGCCGGGCGCGGTCGAGGAGGAGCGGCGGCTGTTGTACGTGGGGATCACCCGGGCGCGACAGTGGATCACGCTCTCGTACGCGGCGGCCCGTTCGCCGGGCGGTCGCCAGCGTCGGGCATCTCGGTTCCTCGGCGCCATGGCGTCGGAAACCGGACAACCGGGTCGTGGCCGCGGTGACGGCACGCGCCGGCGCATGGTTTCCGCGCACTGCCGGGTCTGCGGCGCCACGCTGACCGAGGCGCCGGCTCGCAAGCTCGGGCGGTGCCTGACCTGTCCCTCCACCATGGACGAGGAGCTGTACGAGCGGCTGCGCGAGTGGCGGCTGGGAACCGCTACCGCGCAAGGGGTTCCGGCGTACGTGGTGTTCACCGACGCGACGCTGATGGCGCTCGCGGAGCGGCGACCGACCGCCACCGCGCAGTTGAGCGACATCGCCGGGATCGGGCCGCGCAAGCTCGGCCTGTACGGGGATGCGGTGCTGGCCCTGATCGCCGGGGCTGGCCCGGCCGACGTGCTCGTGACCCAGGCGCAGAACGAGACGTTCACAACGTCTTCGTAAATAGGTTTGCCCTCACCCGCGGTCGAGGCTTAACCTGCGAGGGCCGGGCACAAACTTCCGGTACCCCGTGTTGTCTGAGCGGAGACGGCCATGAGAGAAGCGAGGAGGTGGCGACGGTGACGAACATCCAGCGACCGTCGACGCTCGCTTCCGCGTGCGCGCCGTCGGCCGTTACCGCTATGCGGGCCCGTGCGTATGTCGCGGGCCACCCGGCTGTACCAGCCACGATTGCCGGACTCGAGCGGCTCCTGGTGCCGAACCAGGTCATGCCGCGTACGGCCGGCACCAGCAAGATCAACAACTCCATGAGCGACATCCAGACCCTTGGCAAGGGTGTGGCTAAGTCGATCTTCGGACTGCGTGTCCACACGGTCGACCAGGTCCAGGGCGGCGACGCCCGCGGGATCCCACCTCGAGGCAGGCCAGTCTAGAAACCCTAGACGCCGGCTCACCTCGAGGCCGCGGACCCCGCAAATGGGATCCGCGGCCTCACTGTTTGCCCGATCGATTCACAAGATCACCGAGTAGCAAGGCCGACGACCGAGCGAGCTCCAGCGAGCGAGGCGGAGGCGATCGACGCAAAACGACGAGCGAGGAAAGAGGTGAACCGGGAATGACTCTGGCGTTCGCTCCGCTCGACCGCGAGGCCGTGTGGCTCGAGGGTGGGCTGAGCACCGAGCTGCCATGCCGTCAGTACGACCCGGACCTGTGGTTCGCCGACACGCCGGCTGACCTCGAGGTCGCGAAGGCCCTCTGCGGGGCTTGCCCGCTGAAGGCCGAGTGCCTCGCCGGTGCCATCGAGCGTGCCGAGCCGTGGGGCGTCTGGGGTGGCGAGATCTTCGAGCGTGGCGCGATCGTGCCGCGCAAGCGGCCTCGGGGCCGTCCGCGCAAGGAGGACCTGGCGCGTGACGTGATCCTGCGGGTCGAGGTTGCCAACCGGACCAGCGCGCTCCTGGGCGCCGATGGCCTGAAGGTGGCCTGATCATGACCATCCGCCGTCCTACGAACGAGAAGAACCCGACCGTGACCCACATCCGTCCAAGGAGCACTGCGTTGAATCTCATCTATGAAGCCTTAGCCCGTGCCCGAATGCGATCGCCTCAGAACCGCAACTCTGAGGCTCACCGTCCCGCCCGCCGCATCGCGATGCAGGCCCGCCACCGGCAGGCCCGCGAGCTGGGCAACCTCTCGTAGTACGCATCCGTTGGCGATCCGCCGCTGATGTCTCCGGGTAAGCAGACCCTGCTCTGCTTACCCGGGCGCGTCGGTCCTCGGTTCTGCCCCTGTCGGACGAGACGGCACCTGAACTCGACCGCTACCGAAGGAACGGCGCCCGCCGCGACCTACCCCGGGGCGGGCGCCGCCGCCTTTGTGAATCTTGGATGCCCTGGGTCGCCAGGGCAGCCCGAACCATCCACGATCGCGGGGACACCGGACCGGCCGTGGCCGTCAGGCGACGGCGGCGGGCGCGGCGAACCCGGGCAGCCATCGTTCGACGACGGCCCGGTAGGGCGCGCGGGCCTCGAGTTGGCACAGCACGCCGATCGAGCCGAGCGTGACCCGGTGGAGCAGCAGGTACGCCGGCGGCAGGTTCAGGCCGCGCCCGAGTTGGTAGGCCGGACTACGCGGGCTCGCCACCCGAGCCGCCTCGGCGCGCAGCCAGGCCCGCGTGAACTGGAACTCCTCCGCCACGATCGGCTCGAGCATGGGCGAAAGGTAGGCGAGCACCGCGTGGGCGTCGACGGCCATGTCGGGGCGGATGAACCCCTCGGCCCGCAGGCCGGCGAGCACCTCCTCGGCCCGGCCCTCGATCGCCAACCGGGTCAGCCGACCGATCGGCTCCGGATGCCCGTTGGGCAGGCGGGCGACCGCCCCGAAGTCGAGCACGCCCAGGCGGCCGTCGGCGAAGAGGCGGAAGTTGCCGGGATGCGGGTCGGCGTGCAAGAGGCTGGCCCGGGGTGGACCGGAGAAGTGCAGCGTGGCCAGGCGCAGCCCGGCGAGGTCGCGTTCGGACCGCGAACCGTCGTTGATGACGCGCGACAGCGGGGTACCGTCGATCCACTCGGCGACCAGGACCTTGGGCGTCGCCGCCACGACGTCCGGCACAAAGATCTCCGGATCGTCGGCGTACGCCCGCGCGAAGGCCCGCTGGGCCGACGCCTCCAGTTCGTAGTCGAGCTCCTCCGTGATCCGCGCACGCAGCTCCCGTACCAGCGGTTTCACGTCAAGACCGGGCTGCAGTACCCGGAAGAGGCCGACCATCCGGGACAGCTGGGTCAGGTCGGCCACGAGCGCCTCACCCGCCCCCGGGTACTGGATCTTGACTGCGACCTCGCGCCCGTCCTTCCACACGCCGCGGTGGACCTGGCCGATGCTCGCGGCCGCGGCCGGCGAGTCGTCCAGCTCGCGGAAGTTCCGCTGCCACCGCGGGCCCATCTCGGCCGCGAGGACGGCGTGGACACTGCTCGCCGGCAGTGGCGGAGCGGCCTCCTGCAACCTCGTCAGCGCCGCCCGGTACGGGCGCGCGATCTCCTCCGGCAGGGCGGCCTCGAAGACCGACAAGGCCTGGCCCAGCTTCATCGCGCCGCCCTTGAGCTGGCCCAGCACGCTGAAGAGGTGTTCCGCCGTCCGCCGCTGGATCTCCGGGGAGATGACCTCGGTGGCCAGGCCGGTGACCCGCTTGCCCAGCCCGACCGCCGCCCGACCGGCGAAGCCCAGTGGCAGCGAGGCGAGGCGGGCCGTGCGGCTGACCGCCCGGCGGGGGATGTCCGTCACGCGATCAATTGAAACACCCGGTCGGGTGAGTTGGGTGCGGTCGGCGGCGGCGACAGCCACACTCCGGATGCTGGGTCCACTGTCGCCGCACCGGTTGGCCCGGCGTGGTGATTTCGACGGTGGCTCCGACGGTACGCGGTACGGCGCCGTCGATGTGGGCGAGGATTTCCGCGGCCGCGTACGCCACGCCGGCGAGCGCGGTGGTCGCCTCGACCGCGTCGTCGGCATCGTTGCTCAACTCCGCGGCCACGGCCTGCCATCCGGGATCGCGGTCGCGACGGTGCAGGTCCAGGCAGTTCAGGCAGGGCGTGTTGCCGGGCCGCACCAGTGGGCCGACCACGACGGTGCCGTCCCGCACGGACACCGCCAGATGCGGCAGCCGCCGTTTGCCGTACGAGTAGGCCGTGAGCGTGGCCGGCGCGGTCGCCCCCACGAGCACCGCGAAGGTCGCCTGTCCCGGTCGCAGTGGCGTGACGTCCACATCCGGTGCGACGCGCCGGATCGCCTCGGCCGCCGCCGCCGCCCGCGGCCGGTACTCGTCGGCCGGAAGGAGACCGGCCGGCGTCACGTCGGCGGCAAGGGTGATGCCGCTCACACCGGGATGGACGTGGCCGACCCCCGCGCTCGCGAGGGCGGTGCCGATCGGTACCGCCAGTCGCCCGGACCCGGTGATCAGCACTCGGGCCGCCTGGCGCCGCTGCATCGTCGCCCGTACTCCGGCACCACGAAGCGCGAGCGCGGTCAGCTGGGGCGCGAGCCGGCGTCGCGTGGCGTCGGTGAGTCGGCTCGGCCGGAGGACATGGGCGTCGATCACATAGCCCGCGGCGCGGAGCACGGTGAGCACCGCGGTGGCGTCCTCGGGCGCGATGCCATGCCTGACCGCCTCACGAAGCAGCCGGGCCTCGGTCCGCGTGCCGTCCAGAAAGTCCAGGATGCGGGCGCAGGTCGGGTCGGCGAACTCCAGCACGACGGCCCGTTCGGGGTCGATGCCGACCTGGACGCGGTGTGGATCGCGCCACACCCGGCGCAGAACGGGGAGAAGCATGGGTCGGCGAGCGGGGGGTCGACTCATGGTGCGTCATGGTGTCACCGTGCGTCGCCACCCGTCCGCCGTTATCCACAGGCGCGCCGCTGGGCACGCCTGCGAGGTCCGCCGACACGCCACCCTGTCCACAGGTGGGTGCGGCGGTGACGCGAGGTTAGGAAGCCGCCTTGCCGAGGATGACGTTCACCTTCGTACCGCAGACCGGACATGTGCCCTTGGCCATGTTCATGCCGGTCTTGCTGACCTCGATCTTGCCCTCGAACTCGCGCTTTTCCTTGCACTTGACGCAGTAACCGCTGTACGTCTGGGCCTTCGTGGCCACGATGTCCTCCTCCGTGATCATTCCACTGTGGCGAGTGTGCCCCGCCCGTTCACGCATCCCACCGTGACACGCCGGTCCGATGGTTGCGATCGTTGTCGACCCGGTGGCCAAATTTTCTACGCAAATCACCATCTAACTACCCAGCCTCCGGACGACGCGTGAAATTGGTCCTTGGGCGATTGGGGACCGGCCGGCTACCTTCCCGACGTGGGCACGTTCTCCCAGGTCCCCAACCCTCGCAGTAACTACACCTCGAGCCTACGTAAGCCCGTCGTGGAGGTCAGGCGCAGCCAGCGTCGGCGTCGCACCGTGTCCGCATATCGGGACGGGGAACGGGTCGTTGTCCTCATACCGGCACAATTCTCCGGCGCCGAGGAGCGGGAGTGGGTCGATCGCATGGTCGCCCGGCTGGCCGCCCGGGAGGGTCGCGGGCACACCGACGAGGCGCTGTACGAGCGTGCTCAACGCCTTGCTGAGCGATATCTCCCGGAATATCCGTATGCGGCAGCGCCGGCCATGGTGCGATGGGTCCGCAACCAGAACGGCCGATGGGGCTCATGCACACCCGCCGACCAGAGCATCCGCATCTCCGACCGCATCCAGGGCTTCCCGGATTGGGTGATCGACTACGTCGTGCTGCATGAACTCGCCCACCTCGTGGTCGCCAATCACAACGCCCGTTTCTGGGCCCTGGTGGCTCGTTACCCGCGTGCGGAGCGCGCACGCGGATACCTGGAAGGCGTCTCCGCCGCCGCGGGTCTGGAGATGTCGGACGAGTGATCATCGACGTGGCGCCCCGCCGCGTGGTGGTCGCCGTCCTGGCGCCACCGGTGTGGGTACCTCCGTCGATCGACCCCTCGCGGTGGCGGCTCGCGCTGGCCGAGGATGTGCTGGATGTCCTGGCCGGCATCGTCGAGGCCGAGCCCGCCATCGCGGCGGTCGACGCGGCCACGCTGGACGTCGGCTGGCCCGGACTGCGGCGCTACAGCGTGCCCAGTCTCGACATCGTGTCCCTGTACGCGGCGGTGGCGACCGACGGATTCGACCAGGCCGTCCTGCTCGCGGGCGACGCGCCCGACCTCCCGGGCATGCTCATCGCCAAACTGCTGCGCCCGCTGACCACTCGCCCCCTCGCCGCCGCCCCCGCCCACTCGCCCCCAGGGTTGCTCGGACTGGCGTCGCGTCTGCCCATGCCATCCTGGCTGCCCGCGGCCGGCCTGGACCAGATCACGCCGCAGTCGTTGCGGCGCCTCGCCCCGGAGGCCACGGACGTCGCCCCCGCGCCGGGATGGCACCGCCTGCGCGGGCCGGACGACCTGGCGCGCCTCGACCCCGGCCTGGAGGGCTGGGACGCCACGCGGGCCGTCCTCCACCACGGCGCGGAACTGTGATCCGCTCGATCACGAGATTGACGTCACGAAACTACGCCGATCATGACGTTAACTTCATGATCGGCGTAGTGGCCTAGAACGGGATCTCGTCGAGGCCGTCGGTGTCGGTGCGGCGGGCGAACCCGTCGGGATCGGCGAAGTCCTCGTCGCTCGGCAGCAGGTCGGGGTGGCCCCACAGCCCGTCGCGTCCCTGCACCCCGCGGTGCTCGGACAGCGCGGACCAGAGCGCGGCGGCCTCGCGCAGGCGGCGCGGGCGCAGCTCGAGCCCGACGAGGGCGGCGAACGTCTGCTCGGCCGGGCCGCCGGCCGCGCGGCGGCGACGGAACGTCTCGGCCAGGCGCGCCGCGTCGGGCAGCCGGTCGACGCTGGCCCGGTCCACGACGTGGCAGACCCAGCCCTCGACGAGCGCCAGCGCCGTCTCCAGGCGGCCCAGCGCGGCCGTCTGCTGGGGCGAGTCGTCGGAGTTGAAGATGCCCTCGATGGAGAGCTCCCGCATCGACTCGGGGTCGCCCGGGTTGACCCGACCCATGGCCTCCTCGACGGCGTCGCGGTCAACGGTGATGCCGCGCGCGTACGTCTCCACCGCCGTGAGCAGGTGACCGCGAAGCCAGGGCACGTGCCCGAACAGCCGCTGGTGGGCCGCCTCCCGCAGCGCCACGTACAGGCGCAGCTGGTCCTCGGCGATCTCCAGGCCCTCGCCGTACGCGGCGATGTTGGCCGGGATCAGGGCGGCCGTCCCCTCGGGACCCAACGGGAGCCCGATGTCGCCCGCCGACAGCACCTCGGCGGCCAGCGAGCCGAGGGCCGATCCGAGCTGTCCGCCGAACACCGCACCGCCGACGGAGGAGAGCATCGCCGTCATGGGGCCGAACTGCTCGCGCATCGGCTCGGGCACCAGACCGGTCATCGCGTTGGTCATCTGGAAGGCCACCGGATCGCAGAGCTTGCGCCAGACGGGCAGCGTATGGGTCAGCCAGTCGGCCCGCCGCCAGGACTCGATGGCACGGATGCCGGAGGGCAGCGCGGACTGTGCTTCCAGCCACAGGTCGGCCAGGCGCAGTGCCTCGTCGACTGCGGTGGACTGCGGGGTCGCGACCGCCGGGTCTTCGCGCAGTTGGGACTGGGCCACCTGACGGGCGAGATCCCAGTTGACCGGTCCCGTGCCCGGGTTCGCCAGCACCTGCTGGAGCTGGGCCAGGAACGCCTGCAACTGCGCAGGGTCGTTGGGGTCGGGGCCGCCGGCACCGCCCGGTAACGCGAAGCCGAACGGGGGATTGGTCATGCGTTCCACGGTACTCGTCGGGTGTCAGTACTCTCGCAGCATGAGTCGGCGAGGCGGGCGATGAAGCGGCGCGGTCGGACGGTCCTGGTCGGCGGCGTGCTCGTCCTGATGCTGACCATCCTGGTCGGGCGGGCGAACGTCCCGTACGTACAGCTCGAGCCGGGCCCCACGTACGACACGCTGGGCAAGGACGAGAACGGCAAGGAGGTCATCGTCGTCAGTGGCGCGCCGGTCTCCGAGTCCGACGGCCAGCTGCGCTTCGTCACCGTCGGCGTCCAGCCGAAGCTCACCCTGCTCCAGGCGCTCCTCGGCTGGTGGCGCGACGACGACGCTGTCGTGCCGCGTGAGCTGATCTATCCGCCGGACCAGTCGGAGAAGGAGGTCGAGCGGCGCAACGCCGAGGACTTCGCGAACTCCGGGTCGGCGGCCGAGGCGGCCGCCCTGGCCGAGCTGGGATACCAGATGAGGATCTCGGTGAAGTCGGTGGCCTCCAGGTCGCCGGCCGAGGGCGTTCTCCAGACCGGGGACGTCATCGAGTCCATCGACGGCGTGGCGGTCCAGGCGGCCGACAAGCTGCTCGAGGAGATCCGGGGCAAGCCGGCCGGCACGACGCTGGCGTTCGGCATCGTCCGCAAGGGCAACAAGCTGACCGTGCGGATCGCGACGGTCGCCGGGGAGGACGGCGTGCCGCGGGTGGGCTTTACGCCCGAGCTGACGTCGTCCGCACCGTTCACGCTGGACATTCCGATCGAGAACATCGGCGGCCCCTCGGCCGGGCTCATGCTGGCCCTGGGCATCATCGACAAGATCAAGCCCGAGGACCTGACCGGCGGGAGGATCATCGCCGGTACGGGCACCATCGACGCGGCCGGCGCGGTCGGACCCATCGGCGGCGTTCCCCAGAAGCTGCTCGCGGCCAAGGCGGCGGGCGCCGTGTATTTCCTGACCCCGAAGGACAACTGCGCCGAGGCGGTGGCCAACGCCCTGCCCGGGTTGCCCCTGGTGCGGGTGGGCTCGCTCGACGAGGCGCTGACCGCGCTGGAGGCGATCCGCGGCGACCGGGCGCCGCAGCTGTGTGAACGCTGAGAGTCCGCCACGGCCGGCTCGGCGCGTCTGACACCGCGCAGCGACCCGGCCAAGGCGTCCCGGCGGGCCACAGCGGCGCGCGGCCCGTAGTCTGGCGGCGTGGTTATGCGAGGTCCTCTTCCCAGCGTGAGTCGGAGGGGCAAGGTCACCATCGGTGTGGTGGCCGGCGCCCTGCTCCTGCTGATATTTCTCGACCAGATCGTCGACCTGTGGACGGACTGGCTGTGGTTCTCCGAGGTCGGTTACACCGCGGTCTTCGGTGGACTGATCCGCACCCGTATCTGGCTGTTCCTGCTGTTCGGGGCGGGTGTCGCGGCCTTCGTCGCCGCCAACCTCTACCTGGCGTTCCGGTTGCGCCCGATGATGCGGGCCAACTCGCCCGAGCAGCAGGCGCTCGAGCGGTACCGGATGGTCCTCTCCCCCCGGATCGGGCTGTGGATCGGCCTGGCCGCGGGGTTGATCGGCCTGTTCGCCGGCATCTCGGGCCAGGGCCACTGGCAGCAGTGGCTGCTGTTCACCAACGGCGGACCGTTCGGCATCGCCGATCCGGTGTACGGCGCGGACGTCGGCTTCTACGTCTTCGAGTACCCGTTCTGGCGCTACCTGCTCGACGTCGGCTTCACCGCCACGGCGCTGTCCGTGCTGGGCGCCCTGGCCGTGCACTACGTCTACGGCGGGGTCCGGTTGCAGGGCGTGGGCGACCGGATGAGCGCCGGCGCCCGGGCTCACCTGACCGCGCTGGTGGCCCTGTTCGTGCTGCTGAAGGCCGTCGCGTACTTCCTGGACCGGCGGGCCCTGCTGCTCGACTTCAACTCCGGCACCGGCCTGTACGGCGCCGGGTACACCGACATCAACGCCGTGCTGCCGGCCAAGGAGATCCTGGCGTACATCTCCATCGTGGTCGCCGTGGCGATCCTGGTCTTCTCCAATGTGGGCACGCGCAACCTGGTCTGGGCCGGCGCCTCGCTCGCCCTACTCGGCCTGGCCGCCGTGGCGATCGGCGGCATCTACCCGGCCGTGGTGCAGCAGTTCACGGTCAAGCCCAACGTGCGGGACCGGGAGGCTCCCTACATAGAACGGACCATCCAGTTCACCCGGCAGGGTTACGCGTTGACCGGCGTGACCCGAAGTCCGTACAGCGCACGGACCCTGACCCCGCCGACGTCGTTGACCTCGGACAAGACCGTGGTGCCGACGATCCGGTTGCTGGATCCGGCGGTGGTCAACGAGACGTACACGCAGTTCCAGCAGATCCGGTCGTTCTACGACTTCCCCCGCAAGCTCGACGTCGACCGGTACATGGTGGACGGACACCTGCAGGACTTCGTGGTGAGCGTTCGCGAGATCAACTACCAGAAGCTCCAGGGATCGCAGACCAACTGGCCCAACCGGCACACGGTCTATACCCACGGGTACGGCTTCGTGGCCGCGCCGGCCAACCAGATCTGCGACGGCCAGCCGGTCTTCGTGGCCGGACTGCTCTCGGGCAGCCAGCAGAGCGACCAGTGTGCGGTCCGCAACGAGACGATCGAGGTGCAGCAGCCGCGCATCTATTATGGAGAGTTGGCCAAGTACGAGGACTACGTCATCGTCGGGAGGGCGCCCAACTCCGACCGCGATCTGGAGTTCGACCGACCGGCCGGCGACGCCGAGGAGCTGTTCTCCTACGACGGGACCGGTGGCGTGCCGGTGTCCTCGCTGTGGCGCCGCATGCTGTACGGGTTGCACTTCCGGGATGCGAACTTCCTGCTGTCCGATGTGTTCAATGAAAAGTCCAAGGTCATCTACGTGCGCGATCCGCGCGAACGCGTGAAGCGGGTCGCCCCGTTCCTGACCCTCGACGGTGACCCGTACCCGGCCGTGGTCGGCGGGCGCGTGGTCTGGATCCTGGACGCCTACACGACCTCGGCGACGTATCCGTACTCCCAGCGGGTCGATCTGCGGGAAACGACGGAGGACGCGCTGTCCGGTATCGGCACGGGCGCGGTCCTGCAGGCCCGCCAGAACATCAACTACATCCGCAACTCGGTCAAGGCCACAGTGGACGCCTACAACGGCACGGTGTCGCTGTACGAGTTCGACGAGGCCGACCCGATCCTGAAGGCCTGGAACAAGGCGTTCGGCGGCAAGATCATCAAGCCCCGCTCGGAGATCCCGCCGGAGCTGGAGGACCACTTCCGGTACCCGGAGGACCTGTTCAAGGTCCAGCGCGACATCCTCTCCAAGTTCCACGTCAGCGATCCCAAGGCGTTCAACTCGGCGCAGGACTTCTGGCAGGTGCCCGACGACCCGGCCACGGTGACCAGTGCCGCCAACAAGCAGCCGCCGTACTATCTGCTCACGCAGTTCCCCGGCGCGCGGGAGGCCCGGTTCCAGCTCACCGCCGCGCTGACTCCGATCGAACGGCCGAACCTGTCGGCCCTGCTCACCGGTGTCCTGGACGGCAACGGGCGGCCCAAGCTCGAGCTGCTCGAGCTGTCCCGGGACAGCCGGATACCCGGGCCCATCCAGGCCCAACAGAACATGGCCAACGACAGCGAGGCCCGACAACGGATCACTCTCCTCTCGGCCGGCCAGCAGGCGACCGTCGTCTACGCCAACCTGCTGTCCCTGCCGTACGCCGAAGGCCTGCTCTATGTGCAGCCGATCTACGTCAAGAGTTCCAATGTGGCCAACCCGTTCCCGAAGATGTCACTGGTACTGGTGAGCTACGGCAACACGGTCGGGTTCGCCGACACGCTGCAGGGAGCGATCGCCGAGCTGGTCCGCAAGGGTGGCGCGGCGACGTCGCCGGGCCAGCAACCGCCCACTCAGCAACCGCCCACACAACAGCCGGGGCAGCAGCCGCCGGCCCAGAGCGCCGAGCTGTCAGCGGCCATCGCCAAGATCGACGCGGCGCTGGCCAAGCTGAGCGATGCCTACAAGACGGGCGACTTCGGCAAGATCGGCACGGCAACCGCCGAGCTGGACGCCGCCATCAAGGAGTACAGGTCGGTCGAGGCCCGGCTGAGATCGGGCGGCGGGACCGGCGGCGGCACGGGCACCACACCCACACCGACGCCCACGCCGACTCCCGGCTGACGCCGTTTTAGATCTTGGATGGTTTGTGGGGCCGGAACCCCACAAACCATCCAAGATTGATTTGGTGGCATCCGGCCGGTGCGCTAGTGTTATAGGGCCAACGCGGGGTGGAGCAGCTCGGTAGCTCGCTGGGCTCATAACCCAGAGGTCCTAGGTTCAAATCCTAGCCCCGCTACGAAGAAATCACTGGTCTTGGGCCGGTTCTCGCGAGATCGAGAGCCGGCCCTTGATCATGTGTCGTGCAGACGGCGTTGGCCGATTGATCTCGGCCCGGCTCGGCGGCCGACGCTCGGGTCGGGTTCGGTGCCTGGCGATTGAGAGCGGTGGCGACAAGCGATGGCCCCGACAAGCCCGTGTTCGTGACTTGTCGGGGCCATCCGCCAGGACTGTGATCAGATGTACGGCACGAGGGTCACGAACGAGTAACCGCGTGACCGTAGCTCCGAGATGATCGTCGGCAGGGCGTCGGCGTCCAGGGTCGAGCCGTCGTCCGGGTTCGAGCCCACATGAAGGAGAACTATCTCCCCGGGTCGCAGCGCGCCCACCACGCGGTTGACCACTGTGGACACGCTCTGGCCGCCCGACGTGCCCTTCCAACCAAGCGTGTCGACGGTCCACCAGATCGACGTGTAGCCGGCGCCGTTGACCACGCTCAGCGTGTGGGCGTTGGTGGCGCCGTAGGGGAACCGGAACACCGGGCGCGTGTCGTACCGGGCCGCGTTGGCGATCGATGTCTGGGCGGCCTGCAACTGCGCCTGGATCTGCGCGTCGGTTTGCGTGGTCAGGTCGGGATGCGTGTCGGTGTGGTTGGCCATCGGGTACCGCAGACCGATCGTGCGCGCGTCGTTGGGGTAGTTGCGCGCGAACGCGCCGGTCATGAAGAACGTGGCGGACACGCCCTGGGCCTCCAGCGTGGCCAGAATGCTCGCCACACCGGCGTTGCTGGCCCCCGCGTCGAACGTGAGCGCGACCACCTTCGCGGTGGTGGGCAGCACGGTCATGTGGTTGCCGGTGCGGGCCGCGGTGAGCGGCTGGCCGCCGCGGTCGCGGGCGAGCGCCTGTGTGGTGGACAGCGGCAGGTCACCGACGGCGCCGTACCGGAACGATAGTTCCGCGCCGCCGTTGGCGTTGCTGTTGCGCAGGTACCAGGCGCCGGTCCGGACAATGCCGGGAGTCGTCGTGCCATTGCCGTCCCAGTCGCCCGCCACCGGCCGGTCGGTGAATAGGCGGCCGTAGTAGAACGACACGAGGCCGGAGGTGGCGTCGTTGGTGTTGCGCTGGTACCACGTGCCGCCGCGGACGACGCCCGGCGTGGAGGTCCCGTTGCCGTCCCAGTCACCGGCGATCGGGATGTCCGACGCCACACCAAAGGCGATCACGATCTCGGCGCCGCCCGCGGTGTTGCTGTTGCGCAGATACCACTTGCCACCTCGCACCAGACCCGGGGTGTCGGTCCCGTTGCCGTCCCAGTCACCCACAACGGGCGCGTCGGAGGTCCGATCCCCATACGTGAACGTGAGGTCGGGCGGCCCGGCGCTGGCGCTGTTGCGCAGGTACCAGACGTTGCCCCGGACCACGCCGGGTGTGTTGGTGCCGTTGCCGTCCCAGTCACCGGAGATCGGCAGATCGCCCACCTGGCCGTAGACGAACGAGGACGTGAACACGCCGGAACTGAGGCTGTCGCGGAGATACCACGTGTTTCCCCGGATCTGGATGAGCCGGGTGGGGGTCGTCGCGGCGGAGGCCGGGCTCGCCGGTCCGACCGCCACGGCCACGGATCCGGCGACCACGGCGAGGGCGGCCAGGAGGGCCGCTCGGCGGCGGTGTGTGCTCATGGGAAATCACCTCGACATGTCTGCGGGTGCGCCGTCACTCGGAGCTCCTCGCGGTGGGTTGACGCGCGCCCGGCGGCCCGGGTTTACCGCCGACGCACGCCCCGACGGTCGGATCAACGACTCGACCGGCTGGGCGAAGGGACCCGCGCTCACGCCCGTGACCGCACGGCGGCGCGCGAGCGGCAAGACCGGGACCACACCCGGCGTTGCCGCCCGCGATCTGCCGCCGCGCCTCCTCCGCCGGCTAAACCATGACCTCGATGCCCAGGGCGCTGTCGAACAGCCAGGCCTTGCTCCACGTGTCGTGGTTGCCGAACGGGACCCAGATCCAACCGCAGACCGTGCCGGCCGCCTCCGTGCCGTAGGACCACGGTCCGCCGCTGTCGCCGCCGATCCCGTTCATGTCGTCCATGCCGACCAGGTTCGTGGCCAGCCCGACGCCGGTGAGCGTGGCGATGTAGGTCGAGTACACCTGGTCGCAGGTGCGGGTGCCCTGCATCCGGCTGTACAGGCAGTAGGTGTTGTTCACCGCGGCGGTGGTCTCGACCGAGTTGACCTGCCGGCGGTCTGACGGCGAGGCGTAGTACTCGGGCAGGATCTGGTGAACCGACGGGACGTGCCACTCCACATCGCCGCTGAGCCCGATGTGCTGAGCCTGGAAGCTCGTCAGGTAGCTGATCAAAGGCGACGTGTTCGGCTGGTCGTAAGTGTTCATGCCGGTGCAGTGGGCCGCAGCCGTCACACCCATCGTGCCGGTGATCAACGATCGCACGGTGAATCCGGTGGTGCACTGAAAGCCGCCGCCGGAGATCTTGGCGCCGCCGTAGGTGTGCAGGTTTCCTGCCACCTCACGCTCGGTGTAGGTGACCCGCGCCCCGTCGGCGAGCGCCGGGGGCAACTCGACTCCGGGTTTCGCCACACCGCTGACGGCGATGTCGATCAGGCCGTCGCGCAGCACCGCGGCGGCCACCTGCGGGTAGCCGGCGGCTTCGAAGAACTTCACGCTGGCGACAGTGCGGTCGGCCAGCTCGGCGGAAGAGTACCTGCGCCCGCCGGTCAGCCCGACGTCGAGCCCCGACTCGGTCGCCAGCGCCTCGGCGGCGGCGGGCACGGCACCCTTGAACCGCAGGAAGCTGCGACCGCCGGGCGACGTCGCGAATTCGGCGCCGGCGAAGCTGGTGGGGAACCGGGTCTCGATCTGGTTCTGCAGGTTGCCGAAAGCATGTTGGTCCGCCATCTGCCGGCGGGTGGCCTCCAGGCTCCAGCCCTTGTCCGCAGCGATGATGCCGATATCCGTGGCCTCGGACGCCGCGGTGCCGCGTGCGGTGCCACCGGGGTCGGGGTCGTGGTCGTGGGCTTGTGCGTGCGGATGCTGGTCCACCGGCAGGCCGGCCGCCGGTGCGGCGGTCGACGTCGCGAGCGAGGCGATCGTGGCGATCGCCGCGGTGAAGCCGATGCCGGCGAGCCGCCAGCGGAGCTGATGCTTACGCATGAAAGAACTCCTCCACTAGGTGTCGTGTCGAGGATCTGCACCGACGTCATGGTGGCGTCACGGTCGTCCCGCGGCGGACTCGTTCAGGCCGGTACGATGCCGGGGCGGCCGGCCTCGATCGGGCCGTCGAACGCGACCGGATGAGCAGGTCGCGGGCGCGCCAGCATGCGAGATCACGATCCCAAGGACAAACGTGCAGTTGGGCTCCACGATTGTCCGCAGGATCGCGATCATCCTTGCGTCAGCGACAGGTTCGGGCGACCAGCCGGACCGTCGCTTGATCGCAGCCGGTCAAGGTCAACGGGGTGCGGAACTCGGGCTTGCCCACGCGCGGCGCCCCTACGAAGCCGCGCCGGCCGGCCGGCGGCCTTGGTGGGCCGGTTTCGATCTCCTGCGCGCGGGGTATGCCGGGGTCATGACCGACAAGCAAACGGCCCGACCGTCTGCCGGTCATCGCCTGGCAGACGATCTTGCAAGACTCCGCCAACGTGGGCGGGAGCAGTCCGCGGCGCTCGCCGCCACGCAGCGCCGTCTGCGGGACCTGCAGAACGAGGTCGAGCGCCACTTCCGCTATTCCCTCCGCGCGATTCGCGATGCTGGCGCTCCGGCGCGTTGAGGCTGTCCATGAGCAGGCCACCCGAGCTGTCGGTTGAGGCCACGCGCAGGCCGGATCGTTGGCTGGCCACCGTATCCGGCGAGCTGGACATCAGTACCGCTCGCGTTTTCGAGGAGCGGATCGCTCCGCTGGTGCAGCGTCCGGTCACCGTGGCGCTGGATCTCGGCCGGGTACCGTTCATCGACTCGGCCGGATTGGCCGCGTTGATGCGACTTCGGCGGGTCGCCGACCAGCACGGAGCCCATCTCGTCGTCGCTACGGCCTCCGACTTCGTGCGCCGCATCATCAATATCACCGGACTGGCCGGCGCGCTGAATCTGCATCCTCCGCCGACCGCGTCCCCGGCCGAGACGGCGTGATCGTGTCGTACGGCCGGCTGGTCACATTGCGCAATGTGGACCGTCTGGTCCGCGTTCCCTGGGTCGCTGTGGCGCCATCCCCGCGGCGATCGCGGGGATGGCGCCCGGTCGCCTACGAGACGAAGGCGACCCTGAAGTGGCTGAAGCCGGCCGGTGCGCCCCAGATGTCGTAGCAGCGCACCAGCACGGTGTCGCCCGACCAGTTGCCGACCTTGCACCGGCCCCAGCTCGGGTTGAGGGCGTCCGCGTGCACCTGGGTGATCTGAACGTTCCCACCGGACATGTCTATCGGAAGGTGGACGAGGAAAAGGCCGTTGTCCAACCAATCGGCGGGAGTCCCTTGGCATGTCCGGCTGATGGAAGGGTCGTCGGGCAGGTCGCCGTAGCAGACGTCCATGGCGTAGTCGGCCGCGACACCGCTGGCGAACATGGTGTTGCCGGACGCGATGATGCTCATGGCGAACGCGCTGTCGGCGGCGGCACCCGCCGCATTGGTGCAGCCGAGGAGGACTCTCGTCTGCGTCCCCCCGGAGAAGATCTCATTCGTTGTGCAGTAGACGCTGGGATCGGCGCCCGAGACGCCCGTGGCCGTCACGACGACCCCGAAACCGAGCTGCTGGGGCGACGGAAACTTCACCTCGTACGCTCCGATCGCGGTCCGGGTGACCGTTGAGCCGGACCCCGCCGAGCTGAAGCGGTAGCGCGCGTCCGGCGTGTACGGGCTGTTGAGCCACGGCGACGCCCGGTTGCTCCACAGGTACGCGCCGCTGGTTGTCGTGCCCGCCGCGGCCTGGGCGTAGGTCGCGCTGAACGTCGTGTTCACCGGCGTGCCCGTGCGGGTGAAGCACCGGACGGCCACGGCGGTGCCGGATCGACCGGCCGAGAAGGTCGATCGCCAGGAGGCGACCTTGCAGCGTTCGTCCGTTCCGGCGTAGGCCGTCACGGCGGGTGTGCCGAAAGCGCCGAGATTGGGGAAGAAGACGGAATAGGCGCCGGTACCCGTGCGCGTGATGGTGTTCACGACGCCGGACGAGTTGCGCTGGTACCCCTGCGACGGCACGTATGGCTGTCCCAGCGCCGACGTCGGCGAGTCGGCCCAGACATAACCGAACCCGGAACCATTCGGACCGGCATCGGCCGTAGCGACCCAGGCCAGCGACACTCCGGCGACCAGCACGGTGAGGACGGCAGGTATGGCGACCCGGCGCCGGCCCAATACAGACAGGCTCATGCGACTCTTCTCTTCCGTGGATTGCGATCGATGCGACCACCGATGATCGCGCCGGTGGCGGCTGTCCGGGACTTTCCCGGACAGCTGAGCGCGGTGGTTCATGGTGATTGATCGCCAGTTGTCCGGTGCTCAACGGGCTCTGGATCACGGGCGCCGCGGCGTCCGGAGTCGGTGACACAACTATCGATCAAGCCGGATAGGTGAAATCTCGGATGCTGTGAGGACCGACCTTCACCTCGCGTCCGGCCGGCGCTCAACGATCAGGTCGAGGCGGCTCGGTACGAGGGTGGCCAGTGCCACCTTTCGGATGGTCTGCCCGGCCACCGGACGCACCCGCCACCGCCGCAGGATCGTGGCCAGGACGACGGAGGCCTCGACCCAGGCGAACCCCTCGCCGAGGCACTGACGGGCGCCGGCGCCGAACGGGATGAACGCCGGCCGGGGAATGTCCTTGGCCCGCTCGGGCGACCAGCGGTCCGGATCGAACCGTTCGGGGTCGGGATAGCTGGCCGGGTCGCGGTGCACCACGTACGGAGAAAACAGGAGCGTGGCGCCGGCCGGCAGTACCCGCCCGCCCAGGGTCACCTCGGCACCGGCCCGCCGGGACAGTATCCAGGCCGGGGGATACAGCCGCAGCGTCTCGGTCACGACCCGGCGCAGGTACGCCAGTCGCTCGAGGTCGGCGAAGGCCGGGTCGCGGTCGCCGAGGACGGTCCGGATCTCGGCGTACGCGCGTTCCTGTATGTCATCGCGCACCGACATCACGTGCAGGGCCCAGGCCATCGTGGTCGCGGTGGTCTGCGTGCCGGCGGCCAGCATCGTGAGCACCTCGCCGCGGACCTGGGCGTCGGAGAGGCCCTCGCCGGTCTCCTCGTCGCGGGCCATCAGCATCATCGAGACGAGGTCTCCATGGTCGGTGCCCGTTCGCCGGTAGTCGGCGATGATGCGGTCCACGACCTCGTGGATGCGGCCGATGGCAGCGTGGAAGCGCCGGTTCTCCCGTGTGGGCAGCTTGTCGAGCAGGCCCGTCGGTGCCAGCAGGCGCCTTCTGACTCCATCCAGGACGATCGGCATGGAGCCGACGACCTCGTCGACCGCGCCCTGGTCGAGGTCGGTGGAGAACAGCGTCTTGCCGACCACGGTCATGGCCAGCTCCATCATGTCGACGTCGGCCGTGATCCGCTCACCGTCGGACCAGGACTCCGCCCGCTGCCTGGCCAGCCGCCGCATCACGTCGGCGTACAGCGCGATGCGGGTGTGGTGGAACGCGGGTTGGAGCAGGCGACGGTCCCGGCGGTGAGCCGCCCCCCGCAATGTGATGAGACCATCGCCGATGAGCGGCCTGACCTTCTCCAACAACAGGCCTTCTCCCTCGAACGCGTGCGCATCGGCGACGAGGACCCGCCGGATGAGGTCGGCACTGTTCACGACATGGACCGGCCTCGGCCCCAGTCGTATCGTGACGACGTCTCCCAGTGGGCGCAGCGATTCAAGGAATTCCAGCGGCCGGCGCTTGAATCTCAACGCGTGGCCGAGCACGGGTAGGGGTCGGGGTAACGTGGCGGTCCGCGCCTGGGTCGTGGCCATGGTCGCTGCCTCCGCTGAAGCCGGGCCACCGGTGGAGCCGGCGCCGATGACCGAGCGTACCGGTTCGGTGACCGGATCTCGCACCGGCGAGACCCGGTCACCGACGGTCTGGCGGGTCCGTCAGACCGGCAACGCGTCCGGCGTGAGCGTCGGTTCGCTCGCCGCCCGGAAGGTCAGCCGGGGTGGATCGCCGTCGCGGTCGACGATGACGGTCTGGCCGGGTCGCACGTCGTTGAACAGGATCCGCTCGGAGAGGGTGTCTTCGATCTCGCGCTGAATCGTCCGGCGTAACGGCCGGGCACCGAGCATGGGATCGTGTCCGGCGTTGGCCAGGAACATCCTGGCGCTGTCGGTCAGGACCAGGCCGATGTCCTGGTCGCGGAGCTGGGCCGTGATCCGGGCGACCATCAGGTCGACGATTCCGAGGACCTGCTCCGGCGACAGGGGAGGAAACACGATCGTCTCGTCGATCCGGTTGAGGAACTCCGGTCGGAAGTGTTGCTTGAGCTCGTCGTTGACCTTCTGTCGCATCCGCGCGTGAACGGATCGGTCCTCGGCGGCCATCTGAAAGCCGACGACCCGTGCGGCCTCGCGGGTGCCGAGGTTGGTGGTCAGGATGATCACCGTGTTCTTGAAGTCGACCTTCCGGCCCTGGCCATCGGTGAGCCGGCCGTCCTCCAGGATCTGCAGCAGCGTGTTGAACACGTCCGGATGAGCCTTGTCGATCTCGTCGAACAGGACCACCGAGAACGGACGGCGGCGCACCTTCTCGGTGAGCTGGCCACCCTCGTCGTACCCGACGTAGCCCGGCGGGGCGCCGACTAGGCGGGACACCGTGCTCCGGTCGTGGAACTCGCTCATGTCCATCTGGATGAGCGCGTCCTCGGTACCGAACAGGAACTCGGCCAGCGCCTTGGACAGCTCGGTCTTTCCGACCCCGGAGGGGCCGGCGAAGATGAACGAACCGGACGGGCGCTTCGGGTCCTTGAGGCCGGCGCGGGTACGGCGGATCGCCTTGGACACCGCACCGACCGCCTCGTCCTGCCCGACCAGCCGCCGGTGAAGCTCGTCCTCCATGCGCAGCAGGCGGGAGGTCTCCCGCTCGGTGAGCTTGTACACCGGGATGCCGGTCCGGTTGGCCAACACCTCGGCGACCTGCTCGTCGTCGACCTCGCTGACCACGTCCAGGTGGGGCAGGTCCGCCGGTGCGGTCATGCGGCGCAGGCGCATCCGGGAGCCCGCCTCGTCGATGAGATCGATGGCCTTGTCCGGCAGGAAGCGGTCGGCGATGTACCGGTCGGCCAGCGTCGCCGCGGCCGCGAGGGCGGCGTCGGTGATCGTGACATGGTGGTGCGCCTCGTACCGCTCGCGCAGTCCCCTGAGGATCTCGATCGTGTCGCCCGGCGACGGCTCGCTCACATGCACCGGGTGGAAGCGCCGGCTCAGCGCACCGTCGGACTCGAAGTACTTGCGGTACTCATCCGTGGTGGTCGCGCCGATGACCTGGATCTCGTCGCGGCGAGCCAGTACCGGCTTGAGGATGGAGGCCGCGTCGATCGCGCCCTCGGCCGCGCCGGCACCGACCAGTGAGTGAATTTCGTCGATGAACAGGATGATGTCGCCGCGGGCCCGGGCCTCCCTGAGCACCTTCTTGAGGCGTTCCTCGAAGTCACCCCGGTACCGGGATCCGGCCACCAGAGCGCTCAGGTCCAGCGAGTACACCTGCTTGTTCCGGAGCGGCTCCGGCACCTCGTCGTTGATGATTTTCTGGGAGAGACCCTCCACGACGGCCGTCTTGCCCACCCCCGGCTCGCCGATCAGTACCGGGTTGTTCTTGAGCCGTCGGCAGAGCACGTGCATGACCTGGTCGATCTCGCGGTCGCGCCGGAGAACCGGATCCAGCGTGCCGGCGCGGGCGCGCCGCGTCAGGTTCTCGCCGAACTGGTCCAGGACCGCACTCGCGGCCGGCACCGCATCCGACCCGGTGGTCTCCCCGGGCTGCGGGTGGCCGGCCAGTAGCTGGGTCACCCGCCGACGGACGCCGTTGAGGTCGGCACCGAGCTTGATCAGTACCTGGGCGGCGACCCCCTCGCCCTCGCGGATGAGGCCCAGCAGGATGTGCTCGGTGCCGATGTAGGTGTGGCCGAGCTGCAGCGCCTCGCGCAGGCTCAACTCCAGTACCGTCTTGGCCCGCGGCGTGAACGGAATGTGCCCGCTCGGCGGTTCCTGCCCCTGGCCGATGATGTCCTCGATCCGCTGGCGAACACCCTCCAACGAGATACCCAGACTCGCCAGTGCCTTGGCCGCGACGCCCTCGCCCTCGTGGATGAGGCCGAGCAGGATGTGCTCGGTGCCGATGTAGTTGTGGTTGAGCGTCCGGGCCGCTTCCTGGGCCAGGATGACAACCCGTCGGGATCGGTCGGTGAATCGTTCGAACACGATGACCACGTCCTCGCGGCGAGCCCACGCTCTCGCCGGGACGCAGGCACAAAGACGCGCCCGACACGGAACGGTGATTGCGCTGAGTCGGAGACTCTTGGCCACGACGCGCTCGACCGCGTGGGATGGCGAGCGCTGTGCTCGTGCAGGCGCGCCTGCACGGCCAGCATACTGCCGCCCGGCGCGGTGTGCCTCCGTGGGTACGATGCCGGCAGGTGGTGTGCCATGACCAAGGACAAGCGTCGCCGGTCCATACCCGACCGCGCCCGCCGTCGGGCCATTCGCGCGCATGCCGCTCAGTACGGGGTCCCGTACTCGGTGGCCGCCCGGCACCTGAACGAGGCGACAGCCCTTGAGGCCTCGGCCAGCCGCGGCCACACCGTGTACCCGGACACCTCGGACGAGCATCGCCGATGGTTGCTCGCGGCGCGGGAACGCCGGCCGTACGACCTTCGGGTGCGCGACACCCGCGACGCGGCTCGGATGCCCCTCGGGCGGGCCGAGCACCTGGTCGGCCGCTTCCCGTCGATGCGGGGCGAGCCGGGCACCGGGATCGGTCGGCTCTACGACGGCGACGCCCGCCAGCCGGTGATCGCGATGCTGTACGCGGTCGTGCTGCACGAGCGATCCGCGCTCCTCCCGTCGGCCGGCGACCTGGGCTGGATCGCGGACCTGGGCGAGGAGGCGGCCGTCGACGCGGCCTGTGCCGCGATGGACCGGGCCGCTCGCGCCGTGCTCGAGCCGGACCGGTGGCGCATGTGGACGCGCGTCGAGGCCGCCCTCGAGACGCTGCACGCCAGCGCGGACCGGACGCTGCACTGGGCCGCCGCCACCCTCCGGCCGGAGCTGGCCTCCCTGTCGCTGCTGACCTCCGTCGACGGGGCCCGCCACACCCTCGACGCGCTGCTCGTGGCCGGCGACGATGGCGTCGGGCATACACCGGGTACCCGGGTGCGGATCCTGGTACCGCCACACCGCGGTCGCACCGGCACCATCGTCGGCGCGGTCTGGTCGGCCGGCGGACCACCGGTCGCGTACGAGGTCTGCCCCGACGCGAACTCCGCCCGCGTGACGCTCGCGCCCCGTCACCTGACGCTCATCGCCGGCGCCACAGATCGCGGGCCCGGCGCGCTGCGTCCTTATTAGACCGCCTCTGTCCTCATTCGACGGTGACGACGACCTTGCCCTTGGCGTGGCCCTCGCCGAGGTACCGCATCGCTTCCGGCACCTGGCTCAACGGGAATCGACGGTCGATGACCGTGGTGATCTTCCCGGCCCGGCAGAGTTCGACCAGCGGGTCAAGGTGTTTCACGCCGAGGCGCACCGGCAGCAGGCGTACCCGCTTGTCGGCGACCCGTCCGATCAGCGGCCCGACGACCAGGACCTCCAGCAGCGTGGCCACCGACCCGCCGACATACAGGTAGCGTCCACCGGGTCGCAGCGAGCGCTTGTAGGCCAGCGCCGAGCGATAGGCGGCCACGTCGAGGATCAGGTCGTAGGTGCGCCCGTTGCGGGTGAAGTTCTCCCGCCGGTAGTCGATGACATGGTCCGCGCCGAGCGAGCGCATGAACTCCAGCTTCTCGGCGTTGTCCACGGCCGTGACCTCGGCCCCGAGCAACCTGGCGAGCTGGATGGCGTACATGCCCGAGCCCCCGCCGGCTCCGTTGATCAGTACCCGCTGCCCGGGTTGGACCCGGCCCCGGTCCCGGATGCCCTGCAACGCGATCGCCCCGGCCTGGGGCAGGCACGCCGCCTCCTCCCGGGTCAGGCCGGCCGGCACTCGAGCCAGCACGGTCTCCGGTACACAGACGTACTCGGCGAGCCCGCCCATGTGGCTGAGTATGTCCCCGAACACCTCGTCGTCGAACCGGAACTGTGTCGCCTTCTCGCCCACGGCCTCCACGCGGCCCACGATGTCCGACCCGAGGATGTGCTTGCGCGGCCGGAACGGGCCCCCGATGCGGGAGTACAGCGGCTTGCCCCGCAGCGATTCCCAGTCGGACGCGTTCAGGGACACCGCGTGCACCTTGACCAGCACCTCGTCGTCCTTCGGCACGGGTCTGTCCACGTCGGTCAACCGAAGCATGTCCGGTGGCCCGTATCGCGTGTAGACAACGGCCTTCATGGCGTCGTTCCTCCCGTACTCCAGGTCGGGGCTGACTGTAGTGGTCCGGCACGGCGATGGCGCGGTGGAGTCATGATGGGGTCATGCGGATCCTGCTCAACGTCATCTGGCTGCTGTTCGGGGGCTTCTTCCTGGCGCTCGGATACGCGTTGGCCGGCGTCATCTGCTTCGTACTGATCGTGACGATCCCGTTCGGGGTGGCCGCGTTCCGGATGGCCAACTACACGCTGTGGCCGTTCGGCCGCACAACGGTGCCGAAGCCGTCGGCCGGCGCGCTCACCCTCATCGGCAACATCATCTGGTTCATCGTGGCCGGCTGGTGGCTGGCCCTCGGCCATATCGTGAGCGCCATCCTGCAGTTCATCACGATCATCGGCATCCCGCTGGCCATCGCGAACCTCAAGCTGGTCCCGGTTTCCCTGTTCCCGCTCGGCCACGCGATCGTGGACGCGGACGACATCCGGGTCGCCCGCTCGGGGTGATCCGCGCCACGGCCGATGTGCGTAACTCGGCGCACACGGCCGGCCCCGGCCCGGCGACGATGGGCCGATGCGGATCCTGTTCAGCGCCTGCCCCATGTACGGGCATGTCAACACCGTGCTGCCGCTTGCGTTGGCGGCCCGTCGGGCCGGGCACGACGTGGCCGTGGCGACCGGCCCCGACCTGGTGCCGCATGTGCGCCGGTACGGCGTCGACGCCTGGTTGGTCGGGCCGACGCACCGCGAGGCGGGTGGCGGCCCGGACGCCGACTGGATGGCGTACTTCGCGTCGTCGGCGGCGGCGCGCGCCGAGGATCTGGTTCCGCGGGCGGTCTCCTGGAGTCCCGACCTCGTGGTGTCCGAGGAGACCGAGCTGGCCGGACCGGTCGCGGCGGCGGCCGCCGGCGCCCGCCACGTCGTGCACGGACTCGGCATCATGCCGCCCCTGCGGATCTGGGACGCGTTCGCCATCATGCTGCGAGGGCTCTACGGACACTGGCGGATCCGGACGGACGTCCCGGCGGTCCGCGATGTGCTCTACCTGGAGATCTGCCCACCGGCGCTGCGGCCCGAGGGCGAGGAGCGGATCTGGCACCGTACCCTCTCGGTGCGCCCGGCGATGGGTGAACCGATGCCGGGCGAGACGCTGCCGGCCGCGGTGGACGCGCTGCCCTACGCCGACACGGTGCACCTGACGCTGGGCACGGTCTTTCACGACAACCGTGCGGTCCTGCGCACCGCGTTGGACGGGCTGCGTGACCTGTCCGTCAACGTGGTCGTCACGGCCGGGGACCTCGGACCGCAGCCGCCCCATGTGCTTGTCGCGCCGTACATGCCGCACGCACTGCTGCTGCCGCGGTGCCGGGCGGTCGTGTCACAGGGCGGGGCCGGCGTGATGTTCGGCGCGCTCGCGCACGGCCTGCCGCAACTGGTGCTGCCGCAGGGGGCCGAGCAGTTCCTCAACGCCGAGGCGGGCCAGCGGGCCGGTGCCTCGGTCACGCTGCTCCCCGACGAGGTCACCGCGACGGCCGTGACGACGGCCGTCGGGCGCCTGCTGGACGACCCGACCTTCGCCGGCGCCGCCAAGGCCGTGCGCGCGGAGATCGAGCAGATGCACACCCCCGACGAGACCCTGGCCGTACTCGAGCGCTCCTGAGCTTTGGCTTACGGCGTCGGACGCGGCCCTTTCTGGTGGTGCCGATTCTTTGTCGGTGGGTCCTGCTAGCTTCTCGTACGTGAGTTCGACCAGCGGGGGAAGTCCGGTCGAGTGCCTGCGGGCCGACCTGGATGAGCTGGTCACCGGCGACGTGGTGGCCCTGTCGGACCCGGCGCTGCGCTCGGATCTTCTGGAGTTGATGGCCGCCCGTAACCAGCTCGACGCCGCCATCGCGACCCGGCTCGCGTCATTCGACGCTCGTGGCCTGTACGACGATGACGCCTGCAAGACGACGGCGGTGTGGGTGCGCGCCCATGGCCGCGGCACCGGGTCAGCCGCCTCCAGGTTGGTCCAGCGGGCCCGGGTGTTGCGAGATCTGCCCGCCGTGTCCGAGGCGGCCGGACGGGGGGAGGTGTCGACCGAGCATGTCGACATCATCCGGGATCTGGTCAAGGAGGTCGGCGTGGAGGCGGTCCGGCCGGCCGATCAGATCCTGGCCGACGCCGCGAGCACGGTCGACATGACCGAGCTGAAGATGCTCTGCGGCCGCATCCGCAACTACGTGGACCCGGATGGGCCGGCGCCGACGGAGGCCTTCGACAAGCGGGAGCTGACCCTGTCCAACCTGCGCGGCATGGTGCTGCTGCGGGGACAGCTCGACCCCGAGGGCGGCGCCGCGGTCTACGAGGCGATCGATGCGCTGATGAAGCCGCCCGGGCCGGACGACCTGCGCACCCCAGGGCAGCGGCGGGCCGATGCCCTGGTCGACCTGGCCCGCGGCAACCTGGCCCACGGCGACCTGCCCACCGTCGGCGGCATGCGCCCGCAGGTCGGCATCCTCATCTCACCGCAGATGCTGCTCTACGGCGCGGACGGCAACGACCCGCGCACCCGCATGCACGCCCCGTTCGACACCGACACCGATGCGCCTGACATCGCCGACCACTTCGAGAGTGGAGGCGAGGCGGCGCCGCCGGATTCGTTGGCCGCGCTGGGCGTTCCACCGCCGGTGGAGCCGGCCTGGTTGAACTGGTTCGGGCCGATACCACCGGCCACCGCGCAAAGGATCCTCTGCGACTCTGACATCTGGCGTATCGTCCTCGACCCGACCACCGGCCTACCCCTGGACGTCGGCCGGGCGCACCGGCTCGTGCCGTACTGGATGCGCCGGGCCCTCTACGCCCGGGATCGTGGATGCCGGTGGCCGGGCTGCTCGACGCCGGCGCCGTGGTGTGACGCCCACCATCTGCGGCACTGGCACGGCGGTGGGGTCACCCGGGTCGAAGACATGCTGCTGACGTGCCGATACCACCACATGCTGGTCCACGAAGGACGGTGGCGCATCCATCTCGACCCGGCCACCGGGCAGGTCAGCGTCACACGACCCGACGGCACACCCCACGACCTCGGACCGACCCGGCCCTGGACCACACCCACCAGACACGCCGACGACCTACCCGAGAGCCGTGGCAACGACCCGCCGGACACCTCGTAGGCCTTGTCGTGGCGTACACGATCGGTGCACGGTCAGGCGACTGTTTGGCCCAGACCGCCAGGCCGGTGGCGGCGCTGGTACTCCTCGAAGTCCCAGCCGTCGAGGAATCTCGTGGCGGCGGCGCGCCCGGACTCGTACAGCCAGTCGGCGCTGGACGGCGAGAGGTCGAAGTCCGTCGCGCGTACGTCGCCGGTGTCCACGAAGATGGTGCGGTCGACGACCTCGGGCCGGCCGACATGGAGCCGGTCGTAGAAGCCCGTCATCGTCAACAGCATCGCCTTGGACAGTGAGACGATGCCCCGGACCTGGTTGACCTTCGTCGCCTCCCCGCGGGCCGCGAGCTTGATGCCGAACGTCGGCCAGCGCGGCGCGGCGCCGTCGGTGCGGTCGAAGACGTCGATGGGGAAGTTGGACAGCATGCCGCCGTCGACCAGCCAGGCCACGCGGCCGCCCGGCCCGTCGGGGCAGCGCGAGGGCCGGAAGAAGAACGGGATGGACATGGACGCCCCGACCGCGTCGACCACCCGCACGGAGTCGGGGTCGACCCCGAAGCGGGGGCGGTAGCTCCAGGGCAGGCGCACGAGCTCGCCATGGGTGATGTCGGACGCCATGGCCACGAACCGGTACGAGCGGTCGCGATCGTGCAATGTGGAGTCCGCTCCCGGGTCGTCCAGGCGAAGCTGGGCGAACGTGTCCACTGTGTACTCGCCGAGCTTCTCGCCGAGCCACGCGCGAAGATAGTCGCCCCGGCACCAACCCCGGTGCAGGAGGACCTCGGCCGCCGCGCCGAGTGGACCCATCCGGCCCAGTACCCCCGGGTCGCGGAACCGCCGGTAGTCCAGGTCCTCCATGATCTCGCGGAGGCGCTTGGCCGGAGCGCCGGCCGCTACCAGGGCGCCGACGATGGCGCCGGCCGACGTGCCCGCGACCTTGTGGAACTGGTACCCGTGCTCCTCGAGCACCGAGATGGCCCCGGCGAGGGCGATCCCCTTGACCCCGCCGCCCTCCAGCACGAGATCGGCGTTCAACGGACTCGTCATGTCTCCTCCACCGCGTCGTCTGGGACGGTTCCGCGAACCGGAGGGACTCTCATACTAGGGCAATTTTCGCCAATCGGCACACGGCACGCCCTCACTACTGCGCGAGTACCTGCCGTTGCCGTTCGGGCGGGAGCCGGTGGGCTGACGCGGCGGGGTCAGAACAGCGCGAGCTGCCCGGGCGCCGGTTCGCGGCGCGGGCGTGACCCCCGGGTCCACAACCATGACTTCGGGTAGGCCGCCAGGTCCTCCTGGCTCAGCGGAGGTCGGCCGCCGGTGAGCGCCCACAGCGACGGGCCGAGGTTGATGCCCCGCTCGGCCAGCGCTCGCCGCATCCGGGCCAGATCGAGGGGCAGTCGCGTCGCCTCGAGGTCGGGCATCGGGAGGTCGGCCCGCATCCGCATGAGCCGACGGTTGCGCTCGACCACCTCGCGTACCTCGTCCGAGCAGAGGTAGGAGACCGCGGTGTCGCCCACCACGGCGGCGACGCCGCGCGTGTCGCCGGCCCCGAGCGCGGCGTAGACGTCGTCGAGGCTGCCGAAGGCCGTCAGCAGCCGGGCCGCGGTCGCCGGGCCGAAGCCGCGCACGCCGGGCAGGTTGTCCGACGGGTCGCCGCACAGGGCGGCGTAGTCCCGGTACTGCCACGGCTCCACGCCACAGATGCGGGCCAGGGCCGTCGCGGTCACCAGCTCCGCCTCGTCGAAGCCGCCGTTGCGTACCCGCAGGATCGAGGTCGACGCGTCGATGAGGTTGAACGCGTCGCGGTCGCTGGTCATCAGCACGGATCGCCAGCCGTGCTGGCGGGCGCGCGCGGCCGAACTGGCCAGCACGTCGTCGGCCTCGAACGACGCCGGCACCACGGTGCAGATGCCGCTCGCGGCCAACAGCTCGGGGGCGGCGAGGATCTGCGCCGCGAGGTCGGCCGGCTTGTCGGCCCGGTGGGCCTTGTACCCGGGATAGTCGGCCTTGCGGGCCGAGTGGTCCGGGCAGTCGAAGCCGACCAGCACCGCGTCCGGCCGCAGCCGGGCGGCCGCCCGCGCCACGTACCCGACCAGGCCGTGCAGGGCCCACATCGGTCGGCCGTCACGGTCGGCGAGGCGACCGAGCGGCGCGGCGTGATAGGCGCGGTGGAGCAGGCTGTTGCCGTCCAGCACCAGCAGCAGCGGTACGGAGGGGGCCGGCATGCGACTCAGGGTATTACGCCATCCCGACACCGTTCCGGTTGCCGCGTCCGATGGGCCGGCGCAGGCGCCCATTGCGCCCGGTCGAGCGGGATGCCGAAAGCGGACGCGATCCAGGACGCGGTCGGCGCCCACCCGGGCTGACGTGCCTAGACGAGGCGCAGGCGCCGGGTCGCCACCGTGACGGTGGCCCGCTGGCCCCAGGCGAGCGCCAGCCGGTCGGACTCCAGCCCGTCGGCGAACACGACGGCCGAGTCGCCCTCGGAGGTGTACTCGAGGCGGTCGCCCTCGGCCAGCCGTCCGGCCGTGAGCGACACGCCGGTGGCCGGTGACGGCCAGGCCTCCCGGACGAACCAGCACAGCGCCGGCTCCTCCGGCTCCGGAAGCGGCGGCGCGTCCGGACGCTCGCGGGCGATCGAGGCGCACCACCCGGTCGCCCCGGTGCCGGTGCCGACGACCAGGCCGGAAGAGGACTGCCGCTCGCGCGGCCCGTCGGGCGGGCCGAGGACGTACCGGGACGACTGGTGTGTCGGGTGTCCGATGTAGACCTCGTTGAGCCCGACCAGCTCCTGCCCGTCGTCGAGCACGGCCGACACCATGGTGAGCCGGCGGGCCCGTCCCTCCGTACCGCCGAGGTCCGTCACCAGGCGGGCGACCTCGCTGGCCGGATGCCGCACCAGCACGCCCGGGTTGCGGCCGGGTTCGGGATCGACGCCCACGACCATCTGCCCGTCCAGGTACTTGGCCACGTTGGCGACCAGCCCGTCCTGGCCCACGGCGACGATGATGTCCTCGACCGCGAACAGGAACCGCGGCAGGTCGTCGCGATCGACGTGGCCGCGCCGCCAGTCGGCCGGGATCGCCCCGCTCACCTCGGCCAGGGCCGCGTGCAGCGCCTCGTGGCGGGCGACGACCTCGTCGAGGTCGCGGCCCCGCTGGCCCAGGAAGTACGCCGCGGCCGCGCGGGTGCCGTGCCGGGCGAGCAGCTCCTCGTACTCGGAGCGGCGCGACACGACCACCACGCGCGGCGCGAGCGTGGTCACGACCGCTGACCCATCCGGGCCAGCAGGTCGCTGACGATGTCCGGGGTGATGGTGACCGGGCCCAGCTCGGGCATGTTCTTGGCCAGCTCCTGCAGGGCCAGGGCGCGCAGGATCTCCGGCGGCAGGTCCCGGTACGCCGCGAGATGGGCGGCCTCGCCCTCCGCCTCGGCCAGCCGCACGGCCCTGATCCCGACCGCCCTGGCCTCGGACCGCACGCGCTCAGCGTCCGCCTCGGCCGCGGCGGCGAGCCGGGCGGCGTCGGCGGCGGCCGTCGCGGCGACCTGGTCACGCTCGGCCTGGCCCTGCGCCGCCACGAGCTGAGCCGCGGAGTCCAGCTCCTGCTGGCGGCGGATGTTCGTCCCCTCCTGCTCGACCAACTGCTCCTCGCGGCGGGCCAGCTCGATCTTGTTCTGCAGCTCGTTCTCGGCGATCGCGCGTTCGCGCTCCACCGCCTTGGCCCGCCGCTCGTAGGTCGCCCGGTCGGCGGCCTGCTGGACCTCCTCGCGCGTGGGCGTCTGCAGGGCCCGCTCCAGGTCGGGCTCGGGCCGGATGGCCACGACGCGCGCGCTGACCACCTCGACGCCGATGTCGCGCAGCCGCGGGTCCTCGGCCAGCGCGGCGGACAGCGAGTCGCGCACCGGGGCGATCCCGGCGGTCAGTGCCTCGGTCAGCGGGATGCGCGCGAGCAGGTCCAGCGCGGGCTGCTGGGCCAGCTCGGCCAGCAGGGTGGCGATCTGGTCCAGCGGCTGGGCCCGCCACACGCCCCGGTAGGGGTCGATGGAGAAGTCCAGACGCGACGATGCCTGGGCCGGCTCGGACACCCGGTACGTGACGGTGGCCTGCACGGTGATGTCGGAGAAGTCACTGGTACGGGCGTGGAAGAGCAACGGCAGTTCCCGGTCGTTGACGGGCACCTCGGACAGCACCGCGGTCAGCGGCCGGTACCAGAACGACTGCCCGATGCCCTCGTGCCGCACCCGCCCGCGCACGTAGTGCCGTACCCAGCTCGTGGGCGCCCCCCGCAGGTGGCGGAGGAACATGCGCCTGGTGATGTCGGCCATCGGGTCGCCTCCTGGTAATCTCGTCCCACTGACGATAAACCTCCGTGTCAATAATCGTCAAGGTGGTGATAATCAACGATGGGCTTCCAGGTCACGGTCGATCTCGTGGTGCTGACCATCCGGTCCGCCCGGCAGACGGCGCGCGGGTCGCTGCACGTGCTCCTCGTCCGGCGGGGCATACCGCCGTACCAGGGGAGATGGGCGCTTCCGGGCGGGTTCGTGCTCGACCACGAGGACCTCCCCGAGGCCGCCGAGCGGGAGCTGGCCGAGGAGACCGGTGTGGACGGTGCGGCCCGCCACCTCGAGCAGCTGGCCACCTACGGCGCGCCCCGCCGGGACCCCCGGGGCCGGGTGGTCACCGTGGCCTACCTGGCCCTGCTGCCCGACCTGCCGTCGCCGGTGGCCGGCACGGACGCCGCGGCGGCGGCGTGGCACGACGTCGCCGCCCTGCCGCGGCTCGCCTTCGACCACGCCCGGATCCTGGCCGACGGGGTGGAACGGGCCCGCGCCAAGCTGGAGTACACGCCGCTGGCCACCGCGTTCTGCCCGCCGGAGTTCACGGTCGCGGGCGTCCGGGAGGTGTACGAGGCGGTGTGGGGCCGGCCGCTGGACCCACGCAACTTCCACCGGAAGGTCACCTCGACGCCCGGCTTCGTGGAGCCGGTCGGCCAGCGCACGGGCGGATCGCGCGGACGGCCCGCCGAGCTCTACCGCCGGGGCGACGCGGTCACCCTGTACCCGCCGCTCCTGCGCCCCGCCTCCTCCTGACCCGGATCTTGGGCGGCGCGCTACGGACTCTCGTTCCAGAGACGGTCCAGTGCCGTGACGCAGTAGGAGTGGGCCGATTGCGGTGTCGGGTCGGTCCAGCGCTGCTCGCCGTCGCCGGTGGAGCGCACCGTCCCGACCAGACGCGCCGGCTGATCGGCGGCGGCGGTGCGGTACACGGCGTACCACGCCGGCTTCGCGTCATCCGGCGGGCGCCAGCTCACGACCGTGCCGTTGCCCTCGGCCCGCACCGTGAGATCGCGCGGCCGGCCGGGCGGCCCGTCCTTGGCGCCGGCCGTGGGCGGAATGAGGGCGGGTGTCGCGTAATGGGCCTTCCGGTAGCGGCTCACGGCGCCGAGGGTGTCATCGCGGACGTGCCGGGCACTGAAGTGGATGCTGCCGTTGATCCCGTACTTCTCGTTCAGGGCGAGCTGTTTGTCGAGCTGAGCGGGATCCTTCCAGGCGCCGGCCTCCCCGACCCGGTAGTCCGCTTGTCCAATGTAGAGCTGCACCTTCGTGCCCTTGACCAGGTTCGCCCACCACGGCACGAGGACCGAATAGTTGGCCACGGCGTTGCCTATGTGCCAGTACACCTGCGGCACGATGTAGTCCAGCCAACCCTCCTTGACCCACTTGCGGGTGTCGGCGTAGATGGCGGAGTAGCTCTCCAGACCGTCCGTCGCCGATCCGGCCGGGTTGGACGTCTTGTTGCGCCAGATGGCGAACGGGCTGATGCCGAACTTCACCCACGGCTTGGCGGCCTTGATCCGTTCGTTCATCTCCTTGACGAACACGTTCACGTTCTGGCGGCGCCAGTCGGCCTTGGACATGCCCTTGCCGTACTGCGCGAACGCGGCATCGTCGTTGAAGTCGTCACCGTTTTCCGGGTACGGGTAGAAGAAGTCGTCGAAGTGCACGCCGTCGACGTCGTAGTTGGTGACCGCCTCGAGGATCGAGTCCTCGACGTACTTGCGGGCATCCGGTATGCCCGGGTTGTAGTAGATCCGCCGGCCGGAACCGGACTTCGGGTAGGCCACGGCCCAGGCCTGGCGCCGCTTCAGCTTGTGACCGTCCGGCAACTCGCCCAGCGTGGGCAGCTGGCTCCCCTTGTACGGGTTGAACCACGCGTGGAACTCCAGGTTGCGCGCGTGGGCCTCGGCGATCATGAACTCCATCGGGTCCCAGCCCGGGCTCGCGCCGTCCATGCGCCCGGTCAGCCAGTGCGACCACGGCGCGTACTTCGACGGCCAGAAAGCGTCGCCGCTGGGCCGCACGTGCACGAAGACGGCGTTGTGGTTCATGCGGACGGCGAGGTCCATCCAGGCCCGGTACTCGGCCTTGACCTGCTCCACCGGCAGCCCGGGCTTGCTGGGCCAGTCGAGGTTGCGCACCGTGGTCAACCACATGGCCCGCAGTTCGCGGACGGCCTCGAGCTTCTGTCCGGGACAGGCGCTGCTCAGCCGTACTCCGCCCCGGGACGCCGCCTCATCGACGCGCCCGGCGTCGGGGTCGGCGACCGCGCCGGGGAGGGTCCGGTCGCCGAGCGTCGGTCCGTCGAATCCGACCCATACGCCCGCCGAGGCGCCCACCATCAACAGGATCGCGGAGAGTCGGAGCAGGAAGCGATGCCGGCGGGGCGGCCTCGCCCCGTCCGATCCGTGGGGCATGCGGTAACTCCTTGGTGCTCGCGGGCCGGGCATCCTCGCGGCCTCGCCGGGCGTCGGCGATGAGCGGCCGGACGATGCACACCCCGGGCCGATGGTAGCGGGGAACTCCGCGATCACGAAGTCTGCGCGGTGCGGGCGGCGGGCCAGGCCGGCCGATCCCCGCGATCATGAGGCTAGGAACATCAACTAGCGCCGATCATGGACCCAAGGCCATGATCGGCGCGGTTCGGCGGGGAGGTCAGGCGCTGGCACAGGTGGCCTCGTAGACGGGGATGACGCCGTTCCAGCCGCCGAGGTTGGCATCGCGCCACCCGGGTCCTCGCTGGCCCAGACGCTCCCAGCCGCTGTGTTCGATGTCGACCCGGGTCGCCGACGGTCCGGCCGCCGTGAAGGTGATCTCGACGTCGGTGGCGTCGGCGCGGTCGGTCCGGATGAACCACGTGTAGGCCAACCGTCGCGGCGGGTCCCACGCGGTGATCTCACCCCAGTCGACCTCCCGGCCCGACGGGGCCCGCTCGAAGATCCGGCCACCCAGGCGCGGCTCGAAGGTCACGGCCAGGCCGGGCTCGGCGGTCACGGTGTGCGAGACCGGCCACCAGCGCGTGGCCTGCTGGGTCCACACCGCGAACGCGTGATCCGGCCGGCAACCGACCTCAAAGGACAGACGCAGCGGCTCGATCATCGATCCTTCCTCGGCTCGGCATCCGGCGACGCCCGCGGAGGGGGATCAACGCGGCTGTTCTCGGCCAGCAGGCGGAAGCGGGCGGCCGCTTCCCCCCAGACCCGCTCCAGATACGCGCGCACCGCCTCGACTCCCTCGTCGTGAAGCTCATAGATGCGCTTCGTCCCCTGTGGCCGGTCGACGACCAGGCCGGCGTTCTTCAGCAGGCGCAGATGCCGCGACACGGCCGGTCGACTGATCGGCAACACCTCGCTGATCTCGCGTACCGTGTGGCCGCCCGCGCCCAGCAGCTCCACGATGGAGCGACGGTGAGGATCGCCGAGCGCGTCGAAGGGGTCGCCGGCTGGCCAGACCACGGGCACGCCGGTACGGTAACACTCCTGCTACGGTAACGAAAAAGCTACCGAATGAGGTGAGCCGTGAGGGCGTACGAGGCGACAAGCACGATCAAGGCCGAGCCGGCGGTGATCTGGGCCGTGCTCACCGACGCGCCCGGCTATCCGCGCTGGGACTCCGGCATCGAGCGGATCGAGGGCCGGATCGGCGCGGGCGAGAAGATCAAGTTGTACTCGGAGGTGAGCCCGGGCCGGGCCTTCCCGCTGCGGGTCACCGGGTTCGAGCCGGGCCGCCGTCTGGTCTGGTCGGGTGGCATGCCCCTCGGGCTGTTCCGGGGCGTCCGCACCTTCACGCTCACCCCGGCGGCCCATGGTGTGACCGAGTTCCGCGTGCGCGAGGAGTTCACCGGCCCACTGGTGCCGCTGATCTGGCGGACCATGCCCGACCTCGGACCCTCGTTCGTCCGGTTCGCGGAGGGCCTCAAGGCCCGCGCCGAGTCCGATCAGGGATAGCGCGCGCCGTTGACCGTGGTCCGGATGCGGTACAGCGACGTGGACGCCGTGATGTAGAGGTCGTTGCGCTTGGCTCCGCCGAAGGCGAGATTGGCGACGATCTCGGGTACGTGCAGCTTGCCGATGAGCGTGCCGTCCGGATCGAAGCAGTGCAGCCCGTCGTGGGCCGCGGCCCAGACCCGGCCGGCCTCGTCGAGGCGGATGCCGTCGAATGTGCCGGCGTCACAGGTGGCGAACACCTCACCGCCCGACAGGGTTGCGTCGGCGGCCACGTCGAACCGGCGGATGTGCGCGTCCGCGGAGTCCGTGACATAGAGCCGGCTCTCGTCGAGCGAGAACGCCAGGCCGTTGGGCCGGTTGAAGTCGTCGGCGACGACGCGGACCTCGCCCGTGTCCGGCGCGATCCGGTACACGTGGCAGGCGCCGATCTCGCTCGGCGCCTTGTCCCCCTCGTAGTCGGTGTCGATGCCGTAGCTCGGATCGGTGAACCAGACCGAGCCGTCGGAGGCCTCGACGACGTCGTTCGGGCTGTTGAACCGCTTTCCGTCGTACCGGTCGGCCAGCACCGTGATCGTTCCGTCGGGTTCGGTGCGCGTGATCCGGCGTGGGCCCTGTTCGCAACTGATCAAGCGGCCGCGCCGGTCGACCGTGTGGCCGTTGGCGTACCCGGCCGGCGCCCGGAAGACACCCACGGCTCCGGTCGTCTCGTCGAAGCGCAGCACACGGTCGTTGGGGATGTCGCTGAAGACGACATAGCGGCCGGCCGCGAAGTACGCCGGCCCCTCGGTCCACCGGCAGGCGGTGTGCAGCCGCTCGAACCACTGGTCGCCCCGGCAGCCGCGGAACCGGTCGTCGAGCACCTCGAACCGGGCGCGGACGGCGTCGGGCATGAGGCTCAGCCGCGACGGGGTGCGGGCCGGCCCGGCTGAGTCGGCCCGTCCGACGCCGCGCCACGACCCAGCCCGGGCGATCGGCGGGCCGGACGGGGCGCGGCCGTGCGGACCACCCGGTGTACCCCGTGGGTGTGTCCACCGCCGACCGCCGGCAACTCGGGTATCCGGTGCTTGCCGGCGATCTCGTGATGGTGCTGCGGCTCGGCGAAGAAAGTGAGCCCGATGACCGAGGCCAGCGTGACCAGGAAACCGAGCGCGGCGATCCACTCCCGCCCCGGCGTGATCTGGTCTCCCAGCAGCAACAGGCCGACGAAGGCGGCGGGTACGGCCGCCGCGGCGTCCATGGCGGCCACCGCGGCCGTCGTCGAGCCGCGCTGCATGGCCAGCCCCAGCAGGAGCTGGCCGACGACCGAATGCGCGATCAGGAGGTACAGCAGGGGGTCGGTGACGAACTGGTCGACCGAGTGCACATTGGCCAGCGGCCGGGACGCCACCGCGGCCGCGCCGAAGCCGATGCCGGCCAGGGCGCCGAGCACGACCGACCCCGGTACGCCGCGGATCCGGGCGGCGAAGAACCCGGCCACCGCGAGACCGCCGAGGACGACGAACAGGCCGATGACGCCCCCGATTCCGAGCTGGCGGGACGGGTGAGGCTCGGCGGACAGAACGAGGGCGGCCAGGCCGGCGCACAGTGAGATCAGCAGCGCCACCTCGGCCCGGGGCAGCCGCCACTTCAGGGCCAACACGCCGAGCACCGCCGTGACCCCGAGACCGGCCGCGACGGCGGACTGGACGAGGAACAGCGGGAGGTCGCGGCGGGCGGCGAAGGCCAGGACGAAGCCGACCAGTTGGCACAGCAGCCCGATCACGTACGTGTGGTGCTTGGCCAGCCGGACCAGGAGTTTCGGGTCCAGCGTGGCGTGGGACGTGGTCTTGGCCGCCGCGACGGACTGCAACAGGTTCGCCACGCCGTACGCGGCGATCATCGCGGCGAGGAAGAACCAGCCGAGCGACATCACGGGGCGAGCGCCGGTGCGTCTTGGTTGCCAGGTACGGGCATCAGGCGCCGAGCCTATCGAGTATTTCCTGATGGAGCTTGCCGTTCGTCGCCACGGCGCTGCCTCCCCCCGGCCCGGGCCGTCCACCAAGATCGGTGAACGTGCCGCCGGCCTCGGTCACGATGGGCACCAGCGCGGCCACGTCCCACAGGGACAGTTCCGGTTCGACCATCACGTCGACGGCGCCCTCCGCTACTAGCATGTATCCGTAGAAGTCGCCATACGCCCGACTTCGCCAGGCGCGGCGGCTTATATCAAGCATCGCATCCAACCGGCCGGCTTGCTCCCACCCGGTGAGCGACGAGTAGCAGAACGAGGCGTCCGAGAGCTTGCCCACGCCCGAGACGTGGATCGGGGTGGCGGCCGTGGTGTGGCGCCCCGCGTACGCTCCCAGGCCCTTCGCGGCCCACCAGCGCCTGCTCAGCGCGGGTGCCGAGACCAGGCCGACGACCGGCTCGCTGCCGTCCATCAGGGCCACCAGGGTCCCCCAAACGGGTACACCGCGGACGAAATTCTTGGTGGCGTCGATGGGGTCGATCACCCATTGGCGCTGGCTGGGGCCCGCCGCGGCGGCGCTGGCGCCGTACTCCTCGCCAAGGACGCCGTCCCGGGGCCGGGTCCGCGCCAGCGTGGACCTGATCGCCTTCTCCACCGCCGTGTCCGCGTCCGACACCGGGGTCAGGTCGGGTTTCGCGTTCACGCGCAGGTCCTGGGCGCGGAAGCGCGCCATGGCGATCGCGTCAGCCGTGTCGGCCAGCACGTGCGCGAGCGCCAGGTCGTCGCCGTAGCGGGTCACGGTCGGAAACCTATAGGACTGCGGCCGGTCGCACGAGTTAGGTTCATTCCCATGACGCCGGACGTGTTGGTCGGGCTGCTGGCCGGACCCGCGCGGATGCGGGTCTTCGCGGCCGTCGTGCTGGGCGCCGGAACCCGCGAAGAGGTCGCCGAGCGCGCCGGTCTCACCCCTCGCCAGGTGGCCGTGGCGCTGCGGCGCCTGCGCGACGGCGGCCTCGTCGGCACCGAGCGGGACCGCCTCGTGGCCCGACTGGGCGCCTTCACCGAGTCCATGAAGGAGTACGCCCGGACGCTGGCCCCGCCGTCGGAGGCCGGTCCGCTGGACACCACCCCCGCTCGCGCCGCCGTCCTGCGGGCCTTCCTCTCCGAGGGCCGGCTCGTCTCCATTCCGGCCGCCCAGAGCAAGCGACGGGTCGTCCTGGAGCACATCGCCGCCGCGTTCGAGCCCGGCGTCCGGTACCAGGAGCGGGAGGTCAACGCGGTCCTCCGCGCCTGGCACCCGGACCACGCCGCGCTGCGCCGATACCTGGTCGACGAGGAGCTCATGGCCCGCGAGGGCGGCGTCTACTGGCGTATCGGCGGTCCCGTCGACCTCCCCTGATTCCTCCACCCCGCCCGCGTCAGACGACGTCGCCGCGGGAGGCGAGCAGGCGGCGGTACGAGGCCAGGCGACCCGAGTCGCCTCCGCCCGCGGCGACCAGCGCGTCCAGACCACAGTCGCCGGCGGCTCCCGTGTGATCGCAGTTGGGCGGGCAGTTGGTCGACGCCTCGATCAGATCGGGAAAGCCGTGCAGGAGGTTGTCCGGGTCGACGTGGGCGATGCCGAAGGAGCGTATGCCGGGCGTGTCGATGATCCAACCGCCGTGGGGCAGCGCGAGGGCGACGACGCTGGTGGAGGTGTGCCGGCCCCTGCCGATCGCGCTCACCACGCCGACGGCCCGATCGGCGTGCGGTATCAGCCGGTTGACCAGCGTGGACTTGCCCACGCCGGAGTGGCCGATGAGCACCGACATCTGGTCGCGTAGCGCCTTCTCCAGGGCCGTCAGGGGCCGGTCCGGCCAGCACAGCACGTGCGGCAGGTCCAGCTCGGCGTAGTAGGCCAGCAGGTCGTCCGGTGGCGCGAGGTCGGCCTTGGTCAGGCACAGCAGCGGCTCGATGTCTGCGTCGTACGCGGCGACGAGGCAGCGGTCGATGAGCCCGGTGCGGGGCGGTGGGTCGGCCAGCGAGGACACGATCACGAGCTGCTCGGCGTTGGCGACGATGACGCGCTCGTGGCGGCCCTCCACGGTCGTGTCGTCGTCGTCCGCGGTGCGCCGCAGGACCGAGGTCCGCTCGTCGATGCGCACGATGCGGGCCAGGGCGTCCTCCCGGCCCGAGATGTCGCCGACGAGGCCGACGCGGTCGCCGACGACCACCCCCCGCCGGCCGAGCTCGCGGGCCCGCATGGCGACCACGGCGTGGCCGTCCACCTCGCAGGTGTAGCGCCCGCGGTCCACGGCGACCACGAGACCGTCGTGGGCCTCGTCGTGGCGCGGTCGGATGCGCGTGCGGGGCCGCGAGGAGCGACCTGGACGGACCCGAACGTCGTCCTCGTCGTAGTCCCGCTGCCGCTTCAGCTCGCGCCTCCAGCCCCGTCCGGCACGGGCGGTTCGCCCCGCACGAGCCGGCTCCACAGACCCGGGAACTCGGGCATGGTCTTCGAGGTGCAGGACACATCAGACAGTACGACGCCGGGCACCGCGAGTCCGATCACCGCGCCGGCATGGGCCATGCGGTGGTCGGCGTACGTCTCGAACACCGCGCCCCGCAACGCTCGCGGCCGGATCTCGAGCCCGTCGTCGTACTGGACGACGTCCGCGCCGAGTCGGCCCAGCTCGCGGGCCAGCGCGGAGAGCCGGTCGGTCTCGTGGGCGCGGATGTGTCCGATGCCGCGGAACCGCGAGGGCCGGTCGCCCAGGGCGGCCAACGCGGCCAGCACCGTGGTCAGCTCGCTCACATCGGACAGGTCGGCCTCGATGCCGCGCACCGTGCCGGCGCCGCGCAACCGCAGCCCGTCCGGGGCCAAGGCAACGCTCGCCCCCATGGAGGTGAGCAGTCCTCGCAACTGATCGCCCGGCTGCGTCGTGGTGCGGGGCCAGTCCGGCACCCGTACCTCGCCTCCGGTGACCATGGCCGCGGCCAGGAACGGCGCGGCCGAGGACA
>Ga0307415_100000032_pt1 | contig 59889 bp, 57 predicted proteins | sample DK1Cmetagenome_FD_204524 | JGI IMG/M metagenome (GOLD analysis project Ga0307415, IMG submission 204524) | Maize rhizosphere microbial communities from greenhouse at UC Davis, California, United States - DK15-C-2 | ecosystem: Host-associated > Plants > Roots > Rhizosphere > Soil | place: USA... | reverse complement strand
CGAGGTGCTCGGTGAGCACGTCTTCGACTTCTTCCTGCGCAACAAGCGCAGCGAGTGGGAGGACTACCGTCGCGTCGTCACGCCATACGAGCGCGACCGCTACCTCGGCTCCCTCTAGCTCCTCCCTCCCTCCCACTCGACCCTTCAGCGCCGATCATGGACCTAGGTCCATGATCGGCGCGTTTTGGCGTGCCCAACTCCATGATCACCGAAGCGGTGGAGGGCGGTCAGCGGACGGCGGGGGCGACGGTCAGGGTGCCCGCCGCGGCGTCGAGGGTGGCCGGCACGCCGAGCGGCACGGTGAGCTGGTCCCGCCCGTGGCCGATGGGCAGCCCGCCCAACACCGGCACCCCGAGGACACCCAGATGCTCGGTCAGCACGGCGTCGACCGTGGTCGACCAGCCGTCGGCGCAGTTGGTGAACTGACCGAGGGCGACGCCGGCCAGCCCGTCGAGACAGCCGGCGCGGCGCAGGTGCAGCAGCATCCGGTCCACCCTGTACGGAGGCTCGTCCACGTCCTCGAGCAGCAGGACGGCCCCCCGCAGGTCGGGCATGTCGCGCGTGCCCACGGACGCGCACAGCAGGCTGAGGTTGCCGCCGAGGAGGGTACCGCTGACCGACCCGGCCGAGGTGTTCAGCCGTACCGTCGATGTCTCCTCGTCGTCGCGGGCCTTGAGCACCACGGGCTCGGCCACCATGACGGCCCGCCGCAGCGACTCGGCGGCCTCGGGACCGGTCCGCTCGTCCAGCCAGGCCGCCCCCGGCCCGTGCACGGTGGCCAGCCGCGCACCGCGCCACAGTCCGAGCTGGAGGGCGGTGATGTCGGAAAAGCCGACCACGACCTTGGGGTCGGCCCGCACCGCGTCCACGTCGAGGCCGTCGACGATGCGCTGCACGCCGTACCCGCCGCGGGTGCACAGCACGCCGCGTACCTCGGGGTCGCGCAGCGCCAGGTTGAGGTCGGCCAGGCGCTCGGAGTCGGCCCCGGCCAGGTACCCGAGGTCCAGGTACGCGTTCGGGGCGGTGACGACGCGAAGGCCCCATCCGGTGAGCAGGTCCACACCGCGGGTCACCCGCTCGACCTTCGTCGGTCCGGACGGCGAGACGAGCATGACCAGGTCGCCCGGCCGCAGTGCCGGCGGTCTCAGCGCAACCTCCACGGGCTTCCTCTGCTCGCTCCGCCCGACTCGCAAGCTCGCTCGCTCGCTCGTTCCTCGCTCGGACGGCTCCAGCGTAGCGATCCCCGGTAGCCTGGCCGGGTGAGCGAGGTCCGCTGTCTGGTGATCGAGAACTACTGGGACGACGACGCCCGCCGTCTCGGCGAGTGGCTGACCGATGCCGGTCTCGAGCTCGTCGTCGTCCGCGCGCACGCGGGCGATCCGGTGCCGGCGAGCCTGGACGGGTACGCGGCCCTCGTGGTCCTCGGCGGCGACCAGCACGTCTATCCCGGCCCGGCCGGCGAGCCCGGCGCGGCGTGGTTCGCCGACCTCGAGGCGCTGCTGCGCACGGCCGTACGCGAGCGCGTGCCGACGCTGGGGGTCTGCCTCGGCGCCCAGCTGCTCGCCACCGCGCACGTCGGCACCGTGGCTCCGGCACCGGCCGGCCCGGAGATCGGTGCCGAGCTGGTGGCCAAGCGCGACGTGGCCGAGCGGGATCCGCTGTTCGCGAACGTCCCGATGCTGCCCGATGTCATCCAGTGGCACCACGACGAGGTTACCGAGCTGCCGATCGGCGCGGTGCTGCTCGCCGCGTCCACGAACCACCCGCATCAGGCCTTCCGGTTGGGCGATCGCGCCTGGGGTCTGCAGTTCCACATCGAGTGCGACACCGCGATGATCGCCGGCTGGGCCGAGGCGAGCGAGGCGGAGCTGCGCGAGCTGGGGCGCACGCCCGATGAGGTGGTGGCCGGCGTCGACGCCATCATGCAGGACATGGCGGAGGTCTGGCAGCCGTTCGCCGCCCGCTTCGCCTGGCTGGCCCGGGGCGAGCTGGACCCCCAACCGGAAACCGGGCGCCAGCTACCTCTCGTCGGCCACTGAGTGGCATGAGCCGGCCGACGAGCGCCACGGGTCGCCTGGCCCGGTTCGGCTTCACCGACGTGACCGCCGCAGCGACCCGGCTCGGCCCGGACGGGCTCGCGCTCTGGGACGACGCCGGCCAGTGCCCGGTCGACGAGGGCGCGGCCGAGGTGCTGCGCGCGCTGGCCGCCTCGGCCGATCCGGACCTGGCCCTGCGCCAGGTGCACCGCCTGGCCGAGTCGGCGTCGCGGTCGGGGCGACCGGACCCGGTCGCGGCCATGCGCGAGGGCGCCGACGTGCGCGGTCGGCTCGCGGTGGTGCTCGGCGCCTCGGCCACCCTGGGGGACGACCTGGTGGCCGATCCGGGCCGCTGGGCCCGACTGGCGGCCGATCCGCTCGACGATGCCCTCGGCGGACCCATCGAGACACCGGCGGCGCTCCGCGAGGCCCATCGGGCCGCCCTGCTGAGCATCGCGGCGGCCGACCTGACCGGGGCGGTCGACCTGGAGCGCACCATGGACCGGCTCTCCGGCCTCGCCGACGCGACGCTGGCGGCGGCTCTGCGCCTGGCCCAGGCCGAGCACGCGGCCACGCCCCCGCTCGCCGTCATCGCCATGGGCAAGTGCGGCGGCCGCGAGCTGAACTACGTCAGCGACGTGGACGTCATCTTCGTGGGCGAGGACGAGGACGACCTGGCCGACGCGCAGGCGGTCGCGGCCCGGATGATGCAGATCTGCGGGGCGGCCGCGTGGCCGGTGGACGCTAACCTGCGACCGGAGGGCAGCCGGGGGCCGCTGGTGCGCACGCTCTCCTCCCACCTGGCCTACTACGGCCGGTGGGCCCGGACCTGGGAGTTCCAGGCGCTGCTCAAGGCGCGACCGGCCGCCGGCGACGCCGCGCTGGGGCAGCGGTGGCTGGAGTCGCTGCAGCCGCTGATCTGGCACGCGGCCGAGCGGCCCGAGGCGGTCGAGGATGTCCGGGCCATGCGCCGGCGGATCATCGACAACGTCCCGGCCAAGGAGCGGGACCGGGAGATCAAGCGCGGTCCGGGCGGGCTGCGGGACATCGAGTTCGCGGTGCAACTGTTGCAGCTCGTGCACGGGCGGGGGGACGAGGCGCTCCGTTCACCGTCCACGCTGGACACACTGCGGGCCCTGACCGAGGGTGGCTACGTCGGGCGGGCCGACGGGGAGGCCCTGGTCGAGGCGTACCGCTTCCTGCGCACGGTGGAGCACCGGCTGCAGCTGCAGCGCCTGCGCCGCACCCACACCGTCCCGGAGGCCGGCTCGCCCGGCCTGCGCTGGCTGGCCCAGGCCATGGGCTACCGGACCGAGGCCAAACGCGACGCGGTCGAGACGTTCCGGGCGGCCTGGGCGACCCACGCCGCCGAGGTGCGCCGCCTGCACACCAAGCTCGTGTACCGGCCGCTGGTGGAGGCGGTGGCCCGGGTGCCCGGCGACGCGCTGCGCCTCACCACCACCGCCGCCCAGGAACGCCTGGAGATCCTGGGCTTCCGCGACCCGGCCGGGGCGCTGCGCCACCTGCAGGCGCTGACCGGTGGGGTGTCCCGGTACGCCGCGATTCAGCACACCCTGCTGCCCGTCCTCCTCGACGAGTTCGCGGCGGCGCCGGAGCCGGACCGCGGCCTGCTGGCCTACCGCAAGGTGTCCGACGCGCTCAGCCCGACGCCGTGGTTCCTGCGCCTGCTGCGGGACGAGGGTCCGGTCGCTCTGCGGCTGGCCCGCCTGCTCGGCCTGTCCCGGTATGTGGCCGAGCTGCTCGAACGGGACCCGGAGGCGCTGCGGCTCATCGCCGACGACGGCGAGCTGGTGCCGCGCACCCTGTCGCCGCTTGTGGAGGGTTTCACGGCCGCGATCGACCGGCACGGCGCGGTCGGGCCGCACGGATGGCGCGGCGGCGCCGGCGCCGCGGTGCAGGCCGTGCGGGCGCGGCGGCGGCGGGAGTTGCTGCGCATCGCGTGCGCCGATCTGCTCGGCGGCATGGGGGCGCTGGCACCGGCCACCGGCCCGCTCGACGTTTCCGCGGTCGGCGAGGCGCTGGCCGACCTGGCCGACGCCACGCTGGCGGCGGCGTTGCGGGCGGCGTATTCCCGGGTCGGCGCGCGCGACATGCCGTTCGCCATCATCGGGATGGGCCGGCTGGGTGGCGCCGAGATGAGCTACTCCTCCGACGCCGACGTCCTGTTCGTGTACGAGCCGGCGCCCGGGGTACCCGAGGACACGGCCAGCGGCGCGGCGCACCAGGTCGCCGAGGAGCTGCGGCGCCTGCTCTCGGCCCCGTCGCCGGAGCCGCCCTTCGGCGTCGACGCCGACCTGCGCCCCGAGGGCCGGCAGGGCCCGCTCGTGCGCAGCCTGCAGGCCTACGAGCGGTACTACGCCCAGTGGTCGAGGACCTGGGAGGCCCAGGCCCTGCTGCGCGCCCGGTTCGTGTGCGGCGACGCCGCCCTGGGCGAGCGGTTCCTGGCCCTGGCCGACCGGGTCCGGTACCCGCGCGGCGGGCTGAACGGCGAGCAGGTGACCGAGATCCGGCGGATCAAGGCCCGGGTCGACACCGAGCGCCTGCCGCGCGGGGCCGACCCGGCCACCCACGCCAAGCTCGGACGCGGCGGCCTGGCCGACGTGGAGTGGGCGGTGCAACTGGTCCAGCTGCGGCACGGCGCCGAGATCGCCGGGCTGCGCACGCCCAGTACGCTCGACGCCCTCACCGCCGCCCGCGACGCCGGCCTGGTGTCCACGATGGACGCCTTGGCCCTGGCCCAGGGTTGGGTGATGGCGTCGCGGGTCCGCAACGCGCTGATGCTCGTCCGGGGCCGGCCGAGCGACCAGGTGCCGCGCCAGGGCACGGAGCTGGCCGGCGTGGCCCGGGTGCTGGGCCGGCCGGCCGGGTCCGAGCCGGGGGAGTTCCTCGACGAGTACCTGCGCACCGCCCGCCGCGCGCGGGCCGCCGCCGAGCGCGTCTTCCTCGCCTGAGTCCGCACCGTTCGCCGCGCCTCGATGGCCGGCCCCGCGCCGCTCGTCGCACCGGTGGGACCGCTCGCGTACGGCGGCGACCGCATCGGTTGACCTCGATTCCTCGACGGTTGAAGGGTATGGCGTGGCGCCGCTCGCAAGCTCGCGTCGGCAGCCCTTCCAACGTGGAGGCAGCCGTGTTCCGATTGAGGTCCGGACGGGTCCGGTCCGGCATCGCCGTGGCGGCGTTCGTGCTCATGGTGCTGGGCGGCGGCCCGGCCACGGCCACCGGTGGGCGGGGCGGCCATCCGCGGTGGACCGGCACGTGGGCGAGCAGCCCGGTCCGCGGCACCACCACGGCCACCTGTCCGGGCGGCGACGCCGGAATCACCGACCAGACGGTGCGCAACATCGTGTACGCCAGCGTCGGTGGGGCCAGCGTGCGGGTGCGCCTGACCAACGCGTTCGGCACGGCCCCCCTGACGGTCGGCGCCGCCTCGGTGGCCATCGCCGACGGCGACGCGACGCCGGTGCCGGGCACCGTGCGGGCCCTGCGGTTCGGCGGGCAGCCGGGCATCACGATCCCGCCCGGGGCGGAGGCCCTCAGCGATCCGGCGTCCCTGCGGGTGCGCGCCGGGCAGACGCTCGCGGTCAGCGTGTACGTGCCGAAGCTGACCGGCCCGGCCACCATCCATTCGCTGGCCGTCCAGGACAACTTCCTGTCCACCACCGGCGATTTCACCACGAGCCCGGACGCGGCGGCGTACCCGACGACGATCACGTGCTGGATGTTCGTCGACGGTGTCGATGTGTCCGCCTCGCCGCTGGTGACCGGGTCCGTGGTCGCGTTCGGCGATTCCATCACCGACGGGCTGCGCTCGACGCAGGGCGCGAACCGCCGATGGCCGAACGTGCTGGCCCGCCGGCTGGCCGACCGGCACGGCCGCACCCTGTCCGTTGTGGACCAGGGCATCAGTGGCAACCGGGTGCTCGCCGACGGGGCCGGCATCAACGCCCAGGCCCGGCTGGACCGGGACGTGCTCACCCAGACCGACGCCCGGGTGGTCATCTTCCTCGAGGGCATCAACGACATCGGGTTCGCCGATCTCGGCCTGGGCCCGCCCATCAGCTCCGCCGACCTCATCGCCGGGTACCGGCAGATCATCCTGCGCTGCCACGACGCCGGTCTGACCATCATCGGTGGCACGCTGCTGCCCTTCAAGGGCGTGCCGGGCTACTGGAACGAGACGGGGGAGCGGATCCGCGAGGAGGTCAACCACTGGATCCGGACCAGCGGGGCGTTCGACGCGGTGGTGGACTTCGCCGCGATCATGGCCGACGCGGCCGATCCGCAGATCCTCAACCCCGCCTACGACAGCGGCGACCACCTGCACCCCAACGACGCCGGGTACCAGGCCATGGCCGACGCCATCGATCTGCGGACCCTGCTGCGGCTGGCGTGACCACAGTGGACACGCGACTCGACCCGTCAGGCGTACGACTGCAGGAACCGCAGCAGGTCGGGGCGGACGTCGTCGGGGCCGAGCTTCAGCATGTCCCAGCCGTGGCTGACTCCCGACCGGCCCACCAGCTCCTTGACGGCCGCCGGTGAGGTCGCGGCCAGCCGCTGCGGCTTGGCCGCGGCGGCCTGCCGGTCGCCGCTGGTGAAGCACAGCATCATCGGCGAGGTGATCTTCGGCGCGGCCTGGGCGGGGGTGTGCGGGTCCGCGCCGGTGCCGTCGGTCACGTCCAGACCGTCGTCCGGGTACGACAGGGCGACCACGCCGGCCACCTGGTCGGGCAGCCGGGCCGCGGTCACCAGCGCCACCGCTCCGCCCTGGGACGCCCCGATGAGCACCACCTTGGCCGCCCCGGCCCGCTTCAGCTCGGACACGCCGGCGGCGGCGTCGGCGGTGTAGTCCGCCTTGTCGCCCGCCTCGCTCTGTCCCGTGTTGCGCAGGTCGATGGCCAGCACGTGGAAGCCGGCGGTCACCAGTTCCGACGCGTAGTCCCACCACGGGCAGAAGTCGACGTCGCGCTGCGGCAGCAACAGGACGCCGCGGGCGCCGCCCCCGAACCGCACGCCGGCCAGGTGTACGCCGTCCGCGGTGGTCAGCACGACCTTCGTCGCCGGCGCGTTGCCGCTCTTGCCGCAGCGCTGCGCGGGCAGCGGCGCCTTGCCCGGCAGGGTGTCGGCCAGGCCCGGCGGGGGCACGTCCGGGTCGCTGGACTGCGGCCGGTCGTCCGTACAGGCGGCGCCGCCCACCAGCAGAAGGGCCGCCACGATGGCGAGCCCGATGGCCCGTGAGCGGCGTGGGAGCGTTCCCAGTCGAGTCATGGATGCCATGTCACACCGACGGCCCCGGTTCGCGCAACCCCCGTGAAAGTTACGCCACCGTCCGGCACCTCCAAGATCCACGCAAGTGCAGGACACCTGTGGTCTCACGGGCGTTCCGAGGCCACAACTGTCGTGCAGTTGCGGGCGTGCGGTCGTCCACTGTGGAGAGCGCCAAAAGAGGGCTCGGTCCGAGGCAATGCCTCGGACCGAGCCCTACTGGGAAGGAGCGGTAACGATCAGCAGTCGTAGTACATGGCGAACTCGTGCGGGCTGGGGCGCAGGCGGACCGGGTCGATCTCGTTGTTGCGCTTCCAGTCGCACCACGTCTCGATCAGGTCGGGCGTGAACACGCCGCCCTCGAGCAGGAAGTCGCTGTCGGCCTCGAGCGCCACGAGCACGTCGGGCAGCGATCCGGGCACCTGCGTGACGCTGGCGAACTCCTCCGGTGGCAGGTCGTAGAGGTCCTTGTCGATCGGAGCCGGCGGCTCGATCTTGTTGCGGATGCCGTCGAGCCCGGCCATCAGCATGGCCGAGAACGCCAGGTACGGGTTGGCCGCCGGGTCGGGCACGCGGAACTCGACCCGCTTGGCCTTCGCGTTCGTCCCCGTGACCGGGATGCGGGTGCAGGCCGACCGGTTGCGCTGCGAGTACACCAGGTTGACCGGCGCCTCGAAGCCCGGCACCAGCCGCCGGTACGAGTTCACCGTCGGGTTGGTGAAGGCACACAGCGCGGGCGCGTGGTGCAGCAGGCCGCCGACGTACCAGCGCGCCGTGTCGGACAGCCCGCCGTACCCGGTCTCGTCGTAGAACAGCGGGTCGCCGTTCAGCCACAGGCTCTGGTGGCAGTGCATGCCCGAGCCGTTGTCGCCGAAGAGCGGCTTGGGCATGAACGTCGCCGTCTTGCCGGCGGCCCAGGCCGTGTTCTTGATGACGTACTTGTACAGCTGCAGGTTGTCCGCGCAGTGCAGCAGCGTGGAGAACTTGAAGTTGATCTCAGCCTGCCCGGCCGTGCCGACCTCGTGGTGCGCGCGTTCCACCTCAAGGCCGACCCGGATGAGGTTCTTCACCATGGCGTCGCGCAGGTCGGCGTAGTGGTCGACCGGCGGTACCGGGAAGTAGCCCTGCTTGTAGCCGGTCTTGTACCCGCGGTTGCCGCCGTCCTCGACGCGGCCGGTGTTCCACCAGCCCTCGACCGAGTCGATGTAGTAGTACGCCTGGTGCGCGCTCGTCTCGTGGCGCAGCGAGTCGAAGACGTAGAACTCCGCCTCCGGGCCGAAGTACGCCGTGTCCGCGACGCCGCTCGAGGCCAGGTAGGTCTCGGCCTTCTTGGCGACGTTGCGGGGATCGCGCGAGTACGCCTCCCGGGTGAACGGGTCGTGGATGAAGAAGTTCAGGGCGAGCGTCTTCTCCACTCGGAACGGGTCCACGAAGGCCGTCGAGTGGTCGGGCAGCAGCAGCATGTCCGACTCGTGGATCTGCTGGAAGCCACGGATCGAGGAACCGTCGAACGCGACGCCACTGGTGAATATCGACTCGTCGAACGACTCCGTCGGAATCGTGAAGTGCTGCATGATCCCAAGCAGGTCGCAGAACCGGACGTCGACGAACGATATGCCCTCGTTCTTGAGGTACCGAAGAAGCTCCTCGGGGTTGGCGAACACACATCCTCCTGGGCAGGTACACAGGGCTGGCTAGCTGGACGCGACCGTATGACCACGGCATTGCCCGGTCGTGTCCCGATTGTTTCGGCCATGTTACGCCGCCCAGGTCGGCCGCCGCGCCGAACTGCCCAGACACGGCACCATCGAGATCCGGCAGGATGGCCGCATGCCCGCATCGTTGGCCCGCCGGTTCGGCGCCCTGTTCGTGGACTGGCTGGTGAGCCTGATCCTGAGCGGCCTCTTCGCCAACCCCCGGCGGGACGCGTGGGCCCCGGTGCTCGTCCTGATCATCCTGTACGCGCTCGGTGTCGGCCTGCTCGGCCAGACCCTCGGCATGTGGGTGATGCGGATCCGTTGCGTCGGTGTCGCCGACCGTCGGCCGGTCGGCGTGCCCCGAGCGCTGCTGCGCGGCGTTCTGCTGGCCCTCGTCGTGCCGGCGATCATTATGGACGGTGACCGGCGCGGCCTGCACGACCGCGCCGCCGGCACGATCGTCCTCGGGCAATAACGCGGCGGGCGGCAACCGCGGCGCACCGGTGTTGGTCCTTCCTTCGACGCGTTGCTTCGAGAGGAGCGGACCATGTCGGCAGCGGAGGCGGTGCGCCGGGCGTACGAGGCGTACTACCGGCGCCTCGTCGTCCAGGTGTTCGGGCTGACGGGCGACATCGCCGAAGCGCAGGACGCCGTTCAGGAGGCGTTCGCGCGGGTACTGGTCCGGCCGGCCGGCTTCCTGGCGGCCGCCGATCCCGAGACCTGGTTGCGAACCGTCGCGCTGAACGTGGCCCGGACCCAGTTCCGGCGCCGGTGGGTGTTCGACCGGTTGGTCCACACCGGACGGGTCCGCCCCGCACCCGAATCGGTCCCCGGGATGACACCGGATCGGCTGGCCCTCGTGGCCGCGCTCCGGACGCTGCCCCGGTCGACCCGCGAGGCCGTAGTCCTGCATCACATGGCCGATCTGCCCGTCGACCAGGTCGCGGCGATCATGGGCGTGCCCGTCGGCACGGTCAAGGCGCGGCTGTCGCGCGGCCGGGCCGCCCTGGGTCGATATCTCTCGGCCGACGACGCCCCTAGCGCATCCAAGGAGGTCCGCCATGTCTGAGCCAGACTTCGCCGGCCTACGCACGGTGGCCGAGCAGGCCGTACGGCAGCCCGAGTTCGCGACCATCGAACGGCTGGCCAACCGCCAGCGGGGGCGCGTTCGGCTCGCCGCCGCGGTGGCGGTCGCGGTCGCCGTCACCGCGGTCGCCGGCACGGCGGCTCTGGCCATCAACCGCGCCGGCCCACGGCCGCCCGACGTCGGCGCCACCAGCACCGCGCCCCCGGAACCGGCCGACGTGGTCCACGTCGTGGATTACTCCGGCGACGGTGTCCACCTGTACGTCACGAAAGGTTGGTGCGAACCGGGAGACTGCCCCGCCGGGCTGTACGCGTCCGATGACGGCGGCCGGCATTGGGACCGCCGCACGCTGCCCTCGGATGACACGAACCCGATGGGCCCGACGGTGGTGGGTCCACGGACACTGGTCGCGTCCGTACTGAAACCGGATCCGTCCGGCACCCCCGTGCCCTTCCTGCCGGAGATCTCGTTCCGTTTGCACGTCAGCACCGACGGCGGCCGCACATGGCGCCCAACCGGCACCAGCACGACACCGATCCAGGCCGTGCCGGCCGGGCAACGCCTGCTGGAGTGCATCACGATCGAGCTGGCCGACCCGTGCACGGTCGAGACCCTCGACGCCGCGGGGCGGGTGGCGCCGCTGGCCGAACAACCGCCCATCGACGTGCTGTGGGTGCAGCACTTCCTTCCGGCCGATGCCGGTCTGTGGGTGAGCGGGGTGGACCGGGCGACCCTCAAGCCCGCCCTCGCCGTGAGTCGGGATCGGGGGCGGAGCTGGAAGGTCAGCGTCTTCAGCGCGGCCGCTCCCGTCCAGGTCGAGAACGGCAACGTCGGGGTGGGCAACCTGCCCGAGCTGTTCACCGCGGACGGCCGCACGGCGTACGTCATGCAGACCCGCGTGATGGGAACCGACGTGCCGATGATCTACCACACTGTCAACGGCGGTGAGACGTGGCGGCTGATCCACGACGGCGAGCGGGTCGAGTCCTTCTCGTTCGTCACCCGGGACGGGGCCCACGTGCTGATGGAGCAGACCGGTGACGGCGTCGTCGCCAGGCGGGCCAGTCACAACGGTGCCGCGTACCTGCCCGCGAGCCTGTTCGGACTGCCCGGATCGGGTGGCCTGACCGCCCCGCCCACCCCGCTCGGCAGTGGCCGCGGGTACCTCGCGCGGTCCGAGAGCGACCCCGACGCGCTCTACGTGTCCGACGACGGCTGGACGTACCGCCGGCTCGAGTTGCCCTGATGCCGGCCTCATCGGCCACGGCGTTGCCAGCCGTGGCCGATGAGGCAGAGGTTACGAGGTGAAGGTGGCGAGCCAGGTCAGGTCGTCGGACCGGTCGACGCGGTACACGCCGCCCGTCCCCGCGCACGTGCTGTTGAGGCCGAAGGAGGTCACCCCGGCGACCACGTTGGACCTGCCGAGGAAGTTGGGTCCGCCCGAGTCACCGAAGCAGGTGCCTCCGGTATTGGCGTTGTTCGACAGGAGCAGGGATCCGTCGCCGGTGAAACCCGTGTTGATCTGGACCAGGTGCGGGTAGGCCACCATACGGATGCGCTTGGCGCTCTCCTGGAAGGAAGCCGCGTCGGGGAAGCTCTTCTGCAGGCCGTAACCGACGGCGGTGAAGGTGGTCTTCGAACCCGGCTGCAGTGCGTCGAGGGCATTCAGCCCGGGCAGTGCCCCGTACCGGCGCATCTTCATGGGCTTGTCGAGCACCACCACGCCGAGGTCGAACAGGTAGAACGCGTCCGGGTTGTACTGGGGGTGCGTGTACGGTGTTCCGCCCACGTCCCCGTCGAGCGGGTACCCATTGGCGGGAATGCCCGATTCGACGTCGGCGGCGAACCAGATCTCCGCGTGGGCCGCGGGCGACTCGGTGCAGTGTCCGGCCGTGAGGAACAGGGTCGACGACAACAGTGTGCCGCTGCACCGCCAGAGCGGGTTGCCCTGGGCGTCATGCGCCACCATCAACCCGACGTACGGATGGCCGTTGCCGTCGAGCTCCCCGTCGGTGACGGCGCCCGCCGGCCCGGCGGAGAGGACGGCGAGAGCCAGGACCGAAATGAATACGCCGATTCTTATCTTTCGCATCAGCTGCCCCTTGCGCGAGTCGACAGGGTAATCCGCCGCGCTCGTGACGCGGCGACAACCGGGCCAACCTATGCAGGCGTTCCCAGCGCCGTCAATGCCTTGCGGGCCGCCGGGCGTAACGCTTCCGCAGGTCGTGGCGCTTATCCGGGTGACGGACGCTCCGCGACGCCCGTCCCGTTGGTGTACTCCGATTTCGAGGAAATCGGCACGGCGCACGGCGGAATAATGCTGCCTCTTCCCCAATAGTTGGCGGCATATTCGGGCGCGCGGCTAGCGGGGGCCGCCGCGCATGGCGCGGAAGGCGCCCTTGGGCGGGCGCATGCTCTTCGGGATGGCGCCCTTGGGCAGGTTCGGGCGGGCATTGAGGGCCTTGAGCCGCTTGTCGAGGGCGTTGACCTCCTTGGGGGTCAGCGTCCGGGGCAGCCGCATCAACGTCATCCGGAGCTTTCGGACGGGCACCTCGCCCTCACCATTGCCGATCATGAAGTCGCGTAGGTCGGCCGAGCCGATCACCTTGCTGAGCCGCTTGCGCTCCTGGCCGACCAGCGACTTGACCCGCCCGGCGTGGCCCTCGCCCAGCAGCACAACGCCGCCGCGGCACAGCACCAGGTGGACGAAGTCCATCTGGGTGGTCGAGGCGAAGGCCGGGGTGACCCTGAAGTCACCGCGCATCCGGCTGATGATCTCCGCGGCCGCGCCCGGAGTTCGTTCGGCCTGCTTCATGATCGCGCTGTTGGCCCGCAGGTTCAGCACGATCAGCACGCCGAGCAGGCCCAGCATGACGCCGCCGATGATGAACGGCCAGCCCCAGAGAAGGGCCATCACCACGGTCAGCCCGGCCGCGAGCAGCACGGCGCCGATCACGAGCGGGATGAACAACTTGTCGTTGCGCGCCGTGAACGCGAACACCATGCCGATCTCCCGCAAGCGCCTGCGGAAGCCGACCTTCTCGGGCTCCTGTGCCTTGGCCATGCGTGAAGTCTAGTGAGTGTCGGCGGCGGCGCGGACGGGGCATGATTGGGCGCATCGCCACGGCTGGCTCGGCGCGTCCGGCGCCGCGCCGCGACCCCGCCATGGCGTCCGGGAGAGAGGCGGCGGCGGTGGGCAGGCAAGTGGCGTGGGTGGCGTTCGGCGTACTGGCGCTACTCCTGGTGGGCATGTTCGTACTGAAGATCGCCGCTGCGCTGATCAAGATCCTGTTCAGCGTGCTCCTCGTGCTGGCGTTGGTGGGCGGTGCGCTGTACCTGTTGGGCCGGGCCCGCTCCGCGCTGCGCGGTCGGGGCTCGCGGGAGATCCGCTAGTCATCACGGCGGTCGGGCAGCGCCTCGAGTACCTTCTTGATCCGGACGTTGAGCACGATCAACGGCGCGAGGATCGCCAGCAGGATCCCGACAACGATGAACGCCGGCGACCACAACAGCACCATGAGAGCCGTGAGCGCCATGGCCGTCAGCTCGGCGGCGACCAGGAGTGGGACGAACAGCATGTCGCTGCGCGCGGTCAGCGCGAACGCCGCGGCGATCGCATGCAGGGGTCGCCGGGAGCCCGGCTGGGGCGAAGGCATGGCCATGCGTGAATCGTAGGCGTCAGGTCGAGGCCCGGGCTTCGATGGCTTGGGCGTACAGGCGACCGGCCCGGTACGACGATCGGACCAGCGGTCCACTCAGCACTCCGGCGAAGCCGATCGCCTCGGCCTCCTCGCGCAGGGCGACGAACTCCTCCGGCCGGACCCACCGCTGCACCGGATGGTGGCGCGGGGACGGGCGCAGGTACTGGGTGATGGTGACCAGCTCGCAGCCCGCCTCGTACAGGGCCCGCAGGGTCTGCGAGATCTCCTCCCGCTCCTCGCCCAGGCCAAGGATCAGGTTGGACTTGGTGACGAGGCCGGCCGCGCGGGCCTGTGTGATCACGTCGAGCGAACGCTCGTAGGTGAACGCCGGCCGGATCCGCCGGAAGATGCGCGGCACCGTCTCCACGTTGTGCGCCAGCACCTCGGGCCGGGCCGCGAAGACCTCGCCGAGGTGCCCGGGGTCGCCGTTGAAGTCGGGGATGAGCAGCTCGACACCGCAACCGGGCACGTGGGCGTGGATCTGCCGTACGGTCTCGGCGTAGAGCCAGGCACCGCCGTCGGCCAGGTCGTCGCGGGCGACGCCGGTGACGGTCGCGTACCGCAGGGCCATCGTCGCCACCGACTCGGCCACCCGTCGGGGCTCGTCCACGTCCAACGCGGCCGGCCGGCCGGTGTCGATCTGGCAGAAGTCGCACCGGCGCGTGCACTGGTCCCCGCCGATGAGGAACGTGGCCTCCCGGTCCTCCCAACACTCGTAGATGTTGGGACAGCCCGCCTCCTCACACACCGTGTGCAGGCCCTCACCGCGCACGAGCCCGCGCAGCTTGGTGAACTCGGGACCCATGGTGGCCTTGACCTTGATCCACGGCGGCTTGCGCTCGATCGGCGTCTGCGCGTTGCGGGCCTCGACGCGCAGCAGCCGGCGGCCTTCCGGGGCGACCATGGTCACCACCCCAGCCTAACCCGCCTCCCACCTCACGCCAGGGCGGCCAGGACCTCGCGCGTCCGGGCCTGGAACCGCTCGTCGAGCCGGACCGTGTCGTCGTCGTGGGCCCGCACCCGCTCGTCGGTGTCGAGCCAGGCCCGCAGTCGTGGTGCCGCGCGAGCCAGGCTCAGCTCGGCCACCGCGTCGACGGCCGAGGCCGCGCTGGACGCGTACCACGGCCGGCCGGCCGCCGGCTCGGGTACCAGGACCGCGACCAGCTCGGCCGGGTCGCCGGCGCCGAGGCGCAGGAGCGTCGCCGCCGCCATCGCCGCCACCCAACCGGTCTCGGCCCGCAGGGCGTCGCGCAGGAGATCCAGCAGCGGCGTGGCCTGCTCGCCCAGCTCGCCCGCGGCCCGGATGGCCCCGCCGACCGGGTCGGGCTTGCCGAACCGGGTGAACGACAGTCCCGCCCGCAGGATCGGCAGCACCTCGGCGGCGTCGCCGTGCAGGTGCCAGAGCACGCGAGCCAGGGCACAGTTGGGCGTATGCCGCTCCGGATGATCGGCGATGTGCCGCCTTATGTGGGGTTCCAGCGGTACGAGGTGGGAACCGAGCGGGAGCAGCCGCACCACCGACTCGGGGTACAGCCAGGCCTGGTGGCTCTCGTCGTAGCCGTTCGGGCCGCTGAGCAGCACGGTGCCGACCTCCAGCGCCGGGCCGGGGTCGCCGGCCAGCCGCCAGATGGCCAGCGCCGCGTCGATCCGGTCGTGCCCGTGGAAGCCGCGGGCGGCCGCGGTCCGAAGCGCGGGCAGGGCCGGCGACGCGGGCGGCCCGAGGTGGGCCAACGCCTCGCAGATCCTGCCCGGCGTCGGGCGGTCGGTGGCGACCTCGTGCTCGAGCGCCGCGATCAACCCGGACGCCGCCGGGGAGCCGTCCGCCGGCCACCGGGTGACCAGGGCGGCCAGCGCGTCGACCTCCGCGCCGATCCGTCCGGTGCCGGTGGCCGCCGCGTCGGCCTGGGCGGCGATGCGTGAGGCCACCGCGGCGACCAGCTCGGGATCGGCCTCGGGTGCCGCCAGGTTCAGGGCCTGGGCCGCTTCCGGAAGGACCCGCGGGCGCTGCCAGGCGGCCAACAGCACGGACCGCCCCCGCGGATCGCCCAGCTCGATCAGCGTGGCCAGCGCCGGCTCGGCCCCGTCCGGCGGTGTGTCGCTCGACGGCAGGGTCCCGGCCAGTTCGGCCACGGCGTCGCCGACGAGTCGGCCCGACGAGCCGGCTCGCCGCACCGCCCTCGCGGCGGCCTTGCGTACCGCGGTGTCCTCATCGGACAGTAATGGACCGAGCACCGGCACGAGGCGGGCCGGAGCCGACCGGGACGTCCGGATCCGGTCCTCGATCTCGAACACGGTGTGCTGGCGGGTGTCGGCCGACGGGCCACCCGCCAGTGAGGCGAGCATGATGTCCCGGGCGCCGGGCACATCCTCGATCCCGCTCAGGAACTCGGACTGGGCGTTGCTGCTCCAGACCCACCCGTCGAGCGGGTCGCCGCCGGCGAACGCGGACGCGACGGCCTCCAGGACCCCGGCCGGCAGCGGAACCTCGTCCGGAGACCACAACTCGCGCATCTGTACCAGCACCAGGCCGCCGGCCGCGCGCAGCACGGGATCCGGGTCGCCCAGCGCCCCTTCGGCCAGCGCTCGACCCCGGTCCCGGTCGGTGGTGCCGATGGCGGCCAGCACCGATGCCCGTACCAGCGGCACGGGCTCCTCGTCCCAGCGGCGCAGCAGCACCGGCAGCGTCAGCTCGGGCGGCCCGTCGTGCCAGCCCACGAGGTACGCCGCGCACTCGCGGACGTCGTCGTCGGGGTCGTCGAGCAGCGACATCAGGCGCGGGACGTGCGGGTCGACCGAGTCGACACCCTCGTACAACAGGCTGCCCAGCAGGTAGACCAGGCTCGACCGGTGCGGGACCGACGGATCGAGGACCAGCTCGACGACGAACGGGATCGCCGGTTCGGTGCAGTCCCAGACGGTGCCCTGGTGGAACACCTCGTTGACCAGGTCGCCGACCGCGTTGCCGGCCTCCGGCTCGGCACCGGCCGCGATCGCGCGCAGCATGGCCGGCAACTCGTCCGCGGTGCCGGTGGCACTTCCGAGCGAGGCCCAGTCGATGTCGTCAAGACCGTCGAGCACGGCCGTACGCTAGCGCCGGCCCATCGCGGGGTGTTCTGCAGGGTGACCCTCTAGAACAGAAATGGTTTGTAGGGGGTCCCTGCATAAGGGGTAGGGTCGGGGCCAACGGCGAAGACGGAGCCGAGTAGCGCCCCGACCCCGCCGGCCGAGAGAGCCGCCGATTGCTGTGAAGGCGGACCGGCGCCGGGGCGCGAAGACCCTCCCGAGCCGCGGGCAGAACGGCGCACCCGCGCCCAGTAGAGCCCGCCGGCCCGCCCCCGTCATCGGGCGACGAATGAGGCCGCGCGACCCTTCTCGGTCATGCGGCGAAGGTGTGGTGGCACCGCGAGACAACCCGCTCGCCCACACCTCCCCGGGGATCGCGTTGCGATACGAGGAGGAGGTCCGCCGCATGCAACGCATCCTGTCCTCCCAGCTGCCCACGCACGTCGGGCAGCGGGTCACCATCGCCGGTTGGGTCCACCGCCGGCGCCGGCTGAAGTCGGTCGCCTTCCTCATCGTGCGCGACGCCGAGGGGCTGGCTCAGGTCGTGGTCCGATCCGCCGCGCCGCGGGCGGCTCTCGAGGCGCTGACCGAGGAGACGGTCGTCGAGGTCGACGCCACGGTCGCGGCGAACCCGGCCGCACCGGGCGGCGTCGAGCTGGTCGACCCGGCGGTGCGGGCGCCGGACGGGCCGGCCGAGCCACCCCCGTTCGACCTGTACCGGCCGTCGGTGGCGGCCGGGCTGCCCACCCTGCTCGACCACGCCGCGGTGGCGCTGCGCCACCCGGCCCGGCGGGCCCTGTTCCGGGCGTCGGCGGCCGCCGTACGCGGTTTCAGGTCCACACTCGACGAAGCCGGTTTCGTCGAGGTACACACGCCGAAGATCGTCGCCTCGGCGACGGAGTCGGGGGCGGACGTCTTCGCGATCGACTACTTCGGACGGTCGGCGTTCCTGGCCCAGTCGCCCCAGTTCTACAAGCAGATGCTGGTCGGCGTGTTCTCCCGGGTGTACGAGGTGGGACCGGTGTTCCGGGCCGAGCCGCACGACACCGCGCGCCATCTCGCCCAGTACACCTCGCTGGATGTGGAGCTGGGCTTCATCACCGACCACCGCGACGTGATGGCCGTGCTGCGCGACGTGCTCGCCGGCATGGTCGGGGCCATCGCGCCCGACGCACCCGTGGACCGGCCCGTCGTGCCGGCCGAGATTCCGGTGGTCCACTTCGCCGACGCGGTCGAGTTGGTCAGCACGGCCACCGGTACCGACATCACCGGCGAACCAGACCTGGCGCCGGCCGACGAACGCTGGCTGGGGGAGTGGGCCCGGCAAACCCACGGATCGGAGTTCCTGTTCGTCGAGGGATATCCGATGGTCAAGCGGCCGTTCTACACCCATCCGGATCCCGAGCGTCCGGGCCACTCGAACGGGTTCGACCTGCTGTTCCGGGGCATGGAACTGGTCACCGGCGGGCAGCGGTTGCACCGGTACTCCGACTACGTCGCCGCCCTGGCCGCCCGCGGCGAGAGCACCGAGGGGTACGAGTCGTACCTGGACGCGTTCCGGTACGGCCTGCCGGCCCACGGTGGCTTCGCGATCGGCCTGGAGCGGTTACTGATGCGGCTGGCCGGGGCCGGCAACGTGCGCGAGGTCACGCTGTTCCCCCGGGACCTGCACCGGTTGACGCCGTGACGTGGTAGGAATGGCCATGATCGACCGTGGCCACCTGGCCGACCTGCTCGGCCGCGAGCGGAAGCTGTTCGCCTCGCGCAACCCGCGCTCCCAGCGGGCCTACGAGGCGGCCGGCAACCTCTTCGGCCGCGTGCCGATGACGTGGATGAACAAGCGGGCCGGCGGCTTCCCGCTCTACCTCGCCACGGCCCGGGGAGCACGGGTGACCGACCTCGACGGCCAAACCTATGTCGACCTGTGCCTGGGCGACACCGGCGCGATGGCCGGTCATTCGCCGCCGGCCGTCGTCGAGGCGGTGCGCCGCCGCATCGCCGACGACGGCGGCCTCACGACGATGATGCCGACCGAGGACGCGGCGTGGGTGGGGGCGGAGTTGGCCCGCCGGTTCGGGCTGCCGTACTGGAGCTTCGCCCTCACCGCGACCGACGCCAACCGTTGGGTCATCCGGCTGGCTCGGGCGCTGTCCGGTCGGCCGCGGGTGGCGTTCCACAGCTACTGCTACCACGGCACGGTCGACGAGTCCCTGATCGTGCTCGATGCCGAGGGCCGGCCCCGGTCGCGCGAGGGCAACGTCGGCGCCCCGGGCGACGTGCTGCGGACCAGCCGGGTGGTGGAGTTCAACGATCTCGACGGCCTCGCCGCGCAGCTCGCCCAGGGCGACGTCGCGGCTCTGGTGATGGAGCCGGCCCTGACGAACATCGGCATCGTCCTGCCCGAGCCGGGCTATCTGGAGGGGGTACGGGAGCTGACCCGCGCCCACGGAACACTGTGGATAGTCGACGAGACGCATACGTTCTCCGCCGGCCCGGGCGGGGCGACGGCGCTGTGGGGACTGGCCCCCGACGCGCTGACGATCGGCAAGGCGATCGCCGGTGGTGTGCCCATCGGCGCCTACGGCCTGTCGGCCGAGCTGGCCGAACGGGCGCTGGGCCGGGCCGACCTGGATCTCGTCGACATGGGCGGCGTCGGCGGCACGCTGGCCGGCAACCCGGTCTCCATGGCGGCCGCCCGGGCCTGCCTCGGCGAGGTGCTCACCGAGGCGGCCTTCGCCGGCATGACGGCGGTGACCACGCGGCTGACCGCGGGCCTGCGTGACGAGATCGCCGCGGTCGGCCTGCCGTGGTCGGTGTCCCAGCTCGGCGCGCGGGTCGAGTACCGCTTCGCCGCCCCGCCACCGCGCAACGGCACGCTCTCCGCCGCCGCCGCCGACCCCGATCTGGACGACTACCTGCACGTGTACGCGGCCAACCGGGGCGTGCTACTCACGCCGTTCCACAACATGGCGCTGACCTGTCCGGACACGACCGAGTCCGATGTGGATGCCTATCGCGAGGTGTTCCGCGCCGCGGTCGGCGAATTAGTACAGCGTGGATAGTCGACGTTCCACAATGGGCAGGATGTCGTCCACGGTCACCCGGTGGCCCAGCTCGGCCGAGATGGACGTGACCCCGGCATCCCGGATTCCACAGGGGACGATCCGGTCGTACGCGGTGAGGTCGCAGTCGCAGTTGAGCGCGAAGCCGTGCAGGCTCACGCCCCGGGCGACGCGGATGCCGATGGCCCCGACCTTGCGATCGGGCCCGCGGTCGTCGGCCGGCACCCACACGCCGCTCCACACGCCGGGCCGGCCCTCGATCCTCGTCGTGGCCAGCCCCACCTCGGCGCAGACGTCGATGAGCAGCTGCTCGACCCGGCGGACGAAGCCCACGACGTCGACGGTCTGACCGCCGCCGGCCTGCGGGCCACCGGTCGCGGCCAGGCGCAGGATCGGGTACCCCACGAGCTGCCCGGGCCCGTGCCAGGTCAGCCGGCCACCCCGGTCGACGTCGATGACCGGCGTGCCGTCGGTCGGGCGGTCCTCACGCGCGGTGCGCTTGCCGGCCGTGTACACGCTGGGGTGTTCCAGCAGCACGACGGTGTCGGGCGAGTCGCCGGACACGACGGCGGCGTGGATGCGCCGCTGCTCGTCCCAGGCGGCCTGGTAGTCGACGGTGCCGGCCCGGATCACGGTCGGCCGCGCGATGGTGCTGGTCACCTCGCCAGCCTAGCCCACGCGCCGCGACCTTCCATGATCACCGCGATTGGGGGACGATGCCGGGGTGACCTTCGTGCTGATGCTGGTCCATCTCGGTGTGGCCACGCTCTGGCTGGGCGGCATGACGTACAGCCTCTTCGTCGTCCAGCCGCGCCTGGGGCGCGCGCTGGCTGATCCGGTCCGCGTCGAGGACGTGTACCGGGAGCTGGCCGCCGGCAACCGCTGGCGCGTCGTCGGCCTCATCGCCGTACTGGCGCTCACCGGTGTCGGCCTCGTGCTTGTCTACGATGGACGGTCGGCCGTGTGGTGGCTGGCGGTGGCGGCCAAGCTGGGTCTGCTGGTCGCCGCGTCGGCCCTGTTCTGGTGGGTGTCCTGGCGCGGCTGGCCCCGGCGGGTGTTCGCGTTGCCGGCCGAGATCCCGGCCGAGCAGGCCCGCTTCCGGCGCGTGGCGCTGGTCATGGCCGGCACGGTCGGAGCCGCGTTCGTCCTCGGCGTCGTGGCCGCCCACTCGCCCTGGCGCTAGCGCGGTCGCCGGTCGGCATCCCCCGTGATCGCGAAGCCTAGGTGCTCCTATGTAGGGACACTTATCCTTCGCGATCAACCAACCTCCGTTGGCCGGCAGTGTTTGTAGGGTGCCCCTGCATACATCCTCAGCGGCGGAGCATCCAGGCCAGCGCGGAGTCGACGGACGGGTCGGCCCACGTGAAGCCGGCTCCCGTCAACACTCCCGGCAGCGCCCGCAGGCTGGCCAGCGCCTCGCTGGCGAACTCGCCGATGGCGATCCGGATGGCGAACAGTGGTACCGGGAGAAGGGCCGGCCGGTGCAGCGCCTTGGCCAGGGCGCGGGTGAACTCGGCGTTGCGGACGGGAGCCGGTCCGACCATGTTGACCGGGCCGGCGATGTCGGACGAGAGGATCATCATCGTCGCCGAGAGCCAGTCCCGCATCGACACCCAGGGCATCCACTGTCGACCGTTGCCGAGCCGGCCGCCGGCGAAGAGCCGGAACTGGAGCAGGAACGGCTTCATGAACGCGCTGTCCCGGTCGATGGTCAATCCGGTGCGGAGCTTGACCACCCGTACCCCGGCGTCCTCGGCCGGCGCGGTGGCCGCCTCCCACGCCTGGCACATCTCGGCGAAGAACCCTCGCCCCGGCGGGCTCCGCTCGTCCATCTCGTCGTCGCCGCGGTCGCCGTAGAAGTGGATCCCGGAGGCGTTCAGCAACGTGCCCGGGCGGTCGCCGGCCGGCAGGGACGCGAGAGTGCGGGCCAGCGTGGCCGTCGGGTCGAGGCGGCTGGCTCGCAGCACCCGCTTGTATGACTCGGTCCAGCGCCGGTCCTCGACGCCGGCCCCGTTGAGGTTGACCACGGCGTCGGAGCCCGCGAGCACGGCCGGGTCGAGCTCCCCGCGCTCGGGCCACCAGCGACGCTGCTCGGGTCCGCTCGGCTCCCGCCGCACCAGCCGCACGACCTCGTGGCCGTCGGCGACGAGCCGTTGTCGCAGGCGCGTGCCGAGAAACCCGGACGCGCCCGCCATCACGATCCGCATGGCGACGGTGTCAGAGACCCAACTCGTTCTCGAACGCTCCGCCCTCGAGGCGCTCCTTGAGCGTGCCGAGGAAGCGGGCCGCGTCCGCCCCGTCGACCAGGCGATGGTCGTACGTGAGCGACAGGTACACCATCGACCGGGTCGCGATGATCTCGCCGAGGTCCGCGTCGTCGACCACGACGGCGCGCCGGACCACCGAACCCGTACCCAGGATGCCCACCTGCGGTTGGTTGATGATCGGCGTGTCGAAGAGCGCGCCACGGCTGCCGGTGTTGGTCAGCGTGAACGTGCCGCCCTGCAGATCGTCCGGGCTGATCTTGTTGGTCCGGGTGCGCTCGGCGAGGTCGGCGATGCGCTTGGACAGCCCGGCCAGGTTGAGGTCGCCGGCGTCGCGGATCACCGGCACGACGAGGCCACGCTCGGTGTCGACGGCGATGCCCAGGTGCTCCGCGTCGTGGTACGTGACGGTGCCGGCCTCCACGTCGAGCGAGGCGTTGAGCATCGGGTGCACGCGCAGCGCCTCGACCGTGGCCAGCGCGAAGAACGGCAGGAACGACAGCTTGACGCCGTTGCGGGCCTGGAACTCGGCCTTGGCCTGGTCGCGCAGCTTGGCGATGCGCGTCACGTCGACCTCGACGACCGTGGAGAGCTGCGCGGAGGTCTGCAGCGACTCGACCATGCGCTTGGCGATGACGGCCCGCAGCCGCGACAGCTTCTCGGTGCGGCCCCGCAACGGGCTGGGCTCGCCGCGCTCGGGCGCGGCCGGCGCCGCGGGCGCCTCCTGGGGTACCGGTGTCTTGGCCTTCTCGGCCGCCTCCAGCACGTCCTGCTTGCGGATCCGTCCTCCCACGCCCGTACCAACGAGCGTCGCGAGATCAACGCCGTGCTGGGAGGCCAGCTTTCGCACCAGCGGTGTGACGTAGCCGTTGTCCGGCTCGCCCGCCGAACCGGCCTCCGACGCGGCCGGGGCCGGAGTTGATGGAGCCCGGGCGGGTTGCGACCGCGGAGCCGGCTCCGGGGATTTCGGGGCCGGGGGTTTCTCTGCCGGCGGAGCGGCCGACGGCGCGGAGGCGGACGGCGCCGACTGAGTCGGAGCGGGCGTCGCTTGAGCCGACGCGGCGGGCGGGGGTGCGGCGCCCTCGGCTCCGATCAGGGCGAGATCGCCACCGACCGGCACCACGTCGTCCTCGGCGGCCTTGATCTCCAGGAGGATGCCGGCCACCGGCGAGGGGATCTCGGTGTCCACCTTGTCGGTGGAGATCTCGACCAGCGGTTCGTCCGCGTCGATGCGGTCGCCAACCTGCTTGAGCCAGCGGGTCACCGTACCCTCGGTCACGGACTCGCCGAGGGCCGGCATCTTCACCGCCGTCGGCTCTCCGGCCGACGAGCCACCGCCGGAAGACCCGTCGGACGACGATTCCGAAGTGGAGGCCGGACTGGGGGCCGATGTGGACGCCTCGGCCGTGACCGGCGGCGACTCGTCGACCGGCGCCGACTCGGACGGCTCTGGCGCCTGCGCCTCGGGCTGCGACGACTCCGCCGCGCCCTGGACCTCGTCCTCGGTGGGGGGAGCCTGCGCCCTACCCCCGGACTCGCCGTCGCCGGCGATGACCGCGAGTTCCGAGCCGACCTCGACGGTCTCGTCCTCTCCGACGACGATGCGCGACAGCACGCCGCTGGCCGGGGACGGGATCTCGGTGTCCACCTTGTCCGTCGACACCTCGAGCAGCGGCTCGTCGGCCTCGACCCGGTCACCCTCCTGCTTGAGCCAGCGGGTGACGGTGCCCTCGGTGACGCTCTCGCCCAGCCGGGGCATGGTGACCGATACCGGCATCGTGAAGACTCCTTCTGCGATCAGGCGTGTGCGTGCAGCGGTTTGCCGGCCAGCGCGAGGTGGGCCTCGCCCAGCGCCTCGGTCTGCGTCGGGTGGGCATGCACGAGCTGGGCGACCTCGGCGGGGTAGGCCTCCCAGTTGAAGATGAGTTGCGCCTCGCCGACCAGCTCGCCCACCCGCGCGCCGACCATGTGGATACCGACGACCGGGCCGTCGGCGACGCGGACCAGCTTGGCGAAGCCCTGGGTCTTGAGGATCTGGCTCTTGCCGTTGCCACCGAGGTTGTACGAGTAGACCTGCACCTTGTCCGCCCCGTACTGGTCCTTGGCCTTCGCCTCGGTCAGGCCCATCGAGGCGATCTCGGGATCGGAGTACGTCACGCGGGGGATGCCGTTCTCGTCGATGACGGCCGGGTTGAGCCCCGCGATCTCCTCGGCGACGAAGATGCCCTGCTGGAAGCCCCGGTGGGCGAGCTGCAGGCCCGGCACGATGTCGCCGACGGCGTACACGCCGGGCAGGTTGGTGCGCAGGCGGTCGTCGGTGGGGACGAACCCCCGGTCCATGGTCAGGCCCTGCTCGGCGTACCCGAGGTCGGCCGTCACCGGCCCGCGGCCCACGGCGACGAGCATCAGCTCGGCCTCGACCGAGTCGCCACCGGCCACGGTGGCCCGGACGCCGGAATCGGTCCGCTCGACCTTCTCGAACGGCTTGCCCACCTTGAACGCGATGCCGCGCTTGCGGAAGGCCCGCTCCAGCGCCTTCGAGCAGTCCTCGTCCTCGAGCGCCACGAGCCGGGGCAGGGCCTCCAGGATCGTGACGTCGGCCCCGAACGAGCGCCACACGCTCGCGAACTCCACGCCGATGACGCCGCCGCCGAGCACGATGACCGACGACGGTACCCGGTCGAGGAGCAGCGCGTGTTCGGAGGTGATGACGCGATCGCCGTCGATCTCGAGGCCGGGCAGCGTCCTCGAGTACGAACCGGTGGCCAGCACCAGGTTGCGTCCGGTGTAACGCTCGCCGTTGACCTCGACCGTCCGCTCGCCGACGAGGCGTCCGGAACCCTCCACGTACGTGATCTTCGCGGCCGAGACGAGGCCCTGGAGTCCCTTGTGGAGGCGGGCGACGACGCCGTCCTTGTACGCGTTCACGCCGGCCATGTCGATGCCGACGAGTTCGGCCTTGATGCCGAACTGCTCCGACTCGCGGGTCTGGTCGGCGACCTCGCCGGCGTGCAGGAGCGCCTTGGTCGGTATGCACCCGCGATGAAGGCAGGTCCCGCCGAGCTTGTCCTTCTCGATCAGCGCCACCGACAGGTCGAGCTGCGCGGCCCGCAGCGCGGTCGCGTATCCGCCGCTGCCACCGCCCAAGATCACGAGGTCAAAGTCCGCCATGCTCGCCTCCGCGCGTGGGATGAGGCGCTTTGTGGGCACCCGTGGCCATCTTGTCACCCTTGACGGGCCCCGGCGACGCCGAGGTCCCCGAGCCGGTCATCCGTCCACGATCTTGGATGGTTCGGGCCGCCGGGGCCCGCCTGAACCATCCAAGATTGCCGAAGGTCGGGGCGTGTCCGTCGTGGCGTTCTCGCGTACCCTTGCCGACACCGACCCCGCTCGCCGAGGAGGATCCTGGTGGCCTGGTTCCGACGCCGCCCCGTCGCTGGGTCCCGACCCGATCGCGCCACCGAGAAGGCCGATTTCCAGCATCTCGAGCAGTTTGTCAAGAGTCGCCGCGGCGTAGAGGCGTTCCTCGAGCCCAAGACCACGGTGACCGAGACGACCGTGGTGCTCATCGCACACGACGGCGAGTGGACGCGCCGGCGGGTGCCGAGCATGGACGCCGCCCGCTCGTGGGGCAACCGGGTGGGGGTACCCGTCTACGACGTGGCCCTGGTCGGCTATCCCAAGCGGATGCGGGAGTACAACGAGCGGCGCAAGCGCGAGGGCGAGGCCGCCGCGGACGCCGACGCGACGAACGGCTCCTGACGCCGGGGCCAGTGTATGCAGGGTGCCCCTCCTATACAGAAAGTGTCAGTAGGGTGCCCCTGCTTACACCAAGCTCAGCCGTGCGCCGCGATGTCGTCGAGCAGCTCGATCAGCGTGCGTACCGGCACGCCGGTGCCGCCCTTGGTCCAGTACCCGGTCGGCTCTCCCGAATGGTAGGACGGCCCGGCCACGTCGATGTGGGCCCACGGTAGGCCGTCGGGGACGAACTCGCGCAGGAAGAGGCCACCCTGCAGCATGTGGCCGGCCCGGTCCATGCCCGAGTGGATCTGCGAGATGTCGGCGACCTCGGACTCCATGCCCTTGCGCACGTCGTCGGGCAGCGGCATCGGCCACATCGGCTCGCCGACCCGATCGCCGGCCGCCCGGATGCGTTCGCACAGGTCCGGGTCGCCCATGACGCCGGAGATCCGCTTGCCCAGCGCGACGACCTGGCCGCCGGTCAGCGTCGAGGTCTCCACCAGGTAGTCGGGTCCGTCCTCGGCCGCCCGGGCCATGGCGTCGGCCAGGATCATGCGGCCTTCGGCGTCGGTGTTGAGCACCTCGACGCGCTTGCCGCCGTACATCGTCACCACGTCGCCCGGCCGGTAGGCCCGGCCCGAGATCATGTTTTCCGCGATCGGCAGGTACGCCGTGACGGCCACACGCGGCTTGAGCGCGGGCAGCGCCGCCATGGCGGCGGCGATGGCGGCCGCGCCGGCCATGTCACTCTTCATCTCCCACATGCCCTGGGCCGGCTTGATGGCGTACCCGCCGGTGTCGAACGTGATTCCCTTGCCGATGAGGGCGACCGTCGGAGCCCGACCGCCCCGGCCGGCCGCCGGGGTGTAGGCGATCCGGACCAGGCGGGGCGCCGCCTCCGAGCCCATGCCGACGGCCAGGATGCCGCCGTAGCCACCGCGTCGCAGCGCCCGCTCGTCGAGCACCTCGACGTCGAGCCCGGCCCCGGTGGCGGCGCTGGCCATCTGGTCGGCGAGGTCCGGCGGCCGTAGCTCGTTGGCCGGTGTGTTGACCCAGTCACGGGTACGGGCGACGGCCGCCACCACGGCCGCCGCGCGCTTCGCCTCGGCCCGGGCGGACCGGTCGCCGGCGTCGGGCACGTGCAGGGCCACGCCCTTGACCGGATCCCGGCGGCCGGGGGCCGGCTTGGTCCTGTATCCGGCGAAGCGGTAGGTGCCCAGCAGCGCGCCCTCGGCGATGGCCCGCAGGGCCGCCGTGGCGTCGCCGTCCTGCGGCGTCGGCAGGGCGATCGCCACCCGGGCCGCTCCGGCCAGGGACCGAACGGCCGACGCGGCCGCCCGGCGCAGCACGTCCGGGGCGGGGACGGTCGGATCCCCGTCCGGCACCGGGCCGAGGCCCACCGCGGCGATCACCGGCGCCGGGACCGTGCCGAGCGTGGCGAGCTTGGTCACCTCGCCGGGCGCACCGGTGGCACCGAGCTGGGCGAGCGTCCGGGCCAGGGTGCCGTCGAACGCCGCGGCCACGCTCTCCGCACCCGGCGCCAGCAGGGGCGTATGGTCCTCGCCCTCGTGTACACCGAGGACGATCGCGTCGACCGTGAGGTCGGCCGGGTCGGAGTCGGACAGGGTCAGCGGTGTCACGCGGATGGCCTCCATTCCGTGCGCAACGAGACTAGCTTTCGACCCGCACCGGCCGTGGGCGGATCGGACGGTAGTTTCCCTTGTTATGACCCGTCGCTCCCCATTGCACGACCGTCATCTCGCGCTCGGCGCGAAGTTTGCCGCTTTCGGCGGCTGGGACATGCCGCTGGAGTTCGCCGGGGGAGGCGTGCTGCGGGAGCACGCCGCGGTCCGGGAGGCGGTCGGCGTCTTCGACGTGTCGCACCTGGGCAAGGTGCGCCTGCGCGGCGAGGGCACGGTCGCGTTCCTCAACGCGTGCCTCTCCAACGACCTCGACAAGATCGCGGCGGGTCGGGCCCAGTACACCCTGTGCCTGGAGCAGAGCGGGGGCGCGGTGGACGACCTCATCGCCTACCGGTTCTCCGACGACCACGTGCTGCTCATCCCCAACGCGGCCAACGCGGCCGAGGTGGCCGGCCTCCTGGTGGCCGCCCGGCCGGCGGGCCTGACCATCACCGACGAGCACGAGGCGTACGCGGTGCTGGCCGTGCAGGGGCCGCGCTCGGCGCGGACGCTGGCCGAGGTCGGCCTGCCGGCCGGCCACCCGTACATGTCCTTCGCCGTCGCCCCGTCCGACGTCATCGTGTGCCGCACCGGGTACACCGGCGAGCACGGGTACGAGCTGGTGGTCCCCTCGGAGCGCGCCGGCGAGCTGTGGGACGCCCTGGTCGGACAGGGCGTACGGCCGTGCGGGCTGGCCGCGCGCGACACCCTGCGCACCGAGATGGGGTACGCGCTGCACGGCCAGGACCTGTCGAAGGACATCTCGCCGGTGCAGGCCGGCCTGAGCTGGGCCGTCGGGTGGTCGAAGCCCGCGTTCTGGGGCCGGGACGCGCTGTTGGCCGAGCGGGCCTCCGGGCCGGCCCGGCTGCTGTGGGGGCTGGAGGCCCTGGACCGGGCCATCCCCCGGGCCCACATGTCGGTATGGCGCGACGGCACCGTGGTCGGCGAGGTCACCAGCGGCACGTTCTCCCCAACCCGTCGGGTCGGGATCGCGCTCGCCCTGCTCGACACGTCGGCCGGCCTGGATGAGGGCGACGAGGTGGAGGTCGATGTCCGCGGCCGCCGGTCGCGCATGCGGGTCGTGAAGCCGCCCTTCGTCCCCTCCTCCGTCCGCACCTGAGACGACCGGCCGGGGACGTCGATTCAGGCACGCGAATGTAGGGTGTCAGGCATGACGGGACCCACTCCACCGTCCTATCAGGAGGGTACGCCGCCGCCCTATCCCGGGCCCGGCCAGCCGCCGTGGGCCGGCCAGCCGCCGGCCTACTACCCGCCACCAGCACCGCCCCGCGGGTCGCGGCGGGGTCTGGTCATCGGGCTGGTCGCGGGGGCCGTGGTACTCATGCTGCTCTGTGGCGTCGGGGTCGTGGTGGCGGCCCGCCTGATCCGCCAGCGCAACACCGACCCGCTGGGTACCGTGGTCGACTACCGCAACGACCCGGTCTTGCAGGACAAGAACCACCGGGACGGCCCGATCAGCTACCCGCACACGCCGCCGGTCGGCGGGCCGCACCACGCCGTCTGGCAGAACTGCGACGGCGACGTGTACACATCGCCGCTGGACAACGGCTACGCGGTACACAGCCTCGAGCACGGCGCGGTGTGGATCACATACCGGCCGGATCTGGACCCGGCCGAGGTGTCCGAGCTGAGGCAGCGCGTCCAGGGCGGCGAGTACATCTTCCTCAGCCCGTACCCGGAGCAGCCGACCAAGGTGTCGCTGCAGGCCTGGGGGTACCAGATGCGCCTGGATTCGGTCGACGACCGGGCCATCGACGCGTTTATCACCGCCTACAAGGGAAGCGCGGCGCCCGAGCCCGGTGCTTCCTGCTCCCGTGGTTGGACCGACCCGGCCGGATAGTCAGTCAGTCGAGGGCCTCCTGGGTCCAGCCGCCCTCGACGATGCCCAGCTCGTCGTGCTCCACGGCCCAGTCGATGATCCTGCCGGTGTCCACCACGACCGGACGTCCGGCCCGTACCTGCGGGTCGTAGAGAGCGTCGGCGGCGCTCGTGGCCAGCACGCGCTCGGGATCGCGCCAGGACGTGACGTACGCCCACAGGTACTCGGTGCCGCCTTCGGCGGTGACCGCGAACTTGACCAGCAGCTTCTCCTGGGGCGTGAGCTGGCCGGAGTCGAAGCGGTCGCGGATGCCGCCCAGCCCGGCCCGCGCGGTCGCGATGGCCCGGTCCATGCGCTGGCTCGGCGCGGCGTGCCGGATCCCGCCGCCCCGCGGCCCGTACAGGGCGACGCAGGCGTCGGCGATGTACTCGCCGGCCGACCCGGCCCAGCTCAGCGGCGGGTGGATGGTGAGGAACGAATGCTGGGCCGGATTCGCGCCCGGGTCGAGCGCGAGCCGCACCGTGGCGCTCCCGCCGCCGCCGTCGGGCCGCTCGCCGTACGCGATGGCCACGTCATCGCGGGTCACCTCGACCAGCCCGGGCAGCTCCACGAAGGCTATGTGCCGGTCGTCGGCCAGCCGCTCGCTCCACGCGCCCAGGACGCGGCTGGCGAGGCCGGTCATGGTCTGCCCCCACAGCCCCACGACGTGCGGCGGCGTGGCCAGGGTCTGCAGCTCGGGCAGCCCGAAGCGCCGCAACCCGTTCGTCGTGCACCAGTAGCCCGTGCTGTTGGCGCTGTTCTCGATCCAGACCCAGTCGGCCAGCCGGATGCGGTCCCGGGCGTCGGGCAAGGTCCGGTTCGCCGTCTCGACGTCGATGATCTGGTAGTTCATGACGTCCACGATGTCGCTGTCGAGCCGTTCGGCGATCACGACGGCCAACGCGCGGGCCATCCACTCGTGCACCGGCGGCCAGCCCGATTGGCTCTGCAGGACCGCGACGACATAGTGGGTGGCGGTCTCCACCCGCCGCAGCTGCTCCTCGCTCGCACCCATGGCGGCGAGGAGGTCGATCGGCAGCGGCGTCGCCTGGGCCGGGTCGCCGCGCGGCGCCGGACGCGACGAGCCGGCCTGGGCGATCATGCCGGCCACCGGCCGTACCTCGATCGGCACCATGGATCCGGCCAACAGGTTGGCCAGCATCTCGCGCAGGGTTCCGGCCCAGCGGTCGGCGGTCAGGCCGTGCAGGTAGGTGGCGGGGTCCTCGGGTGGATCGATAGCGGGCACGATGTAGAGCGCCTGGACCACCTCGGGTACCTCGAGGAGGACCGCGTCATCGTCGCGGCCGGAATCCTCGCGGCCGGAATCCTCGCGGTCGGGCATCAGCGCGCCCCGAAGTCCTGCGTCCAGAACACCTGGCCGGAGTTGCCGCGCGCCGCGCCCACGCCCAGGGCCCGCATCGAGCAGTTGAGGATGTTGGCCCGGTGACCGGGGCTGTTCATCCAGCCCGCCATGACGGCGGACGGGTTGGGGTACCCGCGGGCGATGTTCTCGGCCCAGCTGACCTGTGGGTAGCCGGCGTCGCGGATCCGTTTGCCCGGGCTGGATCCATCGTGTCCGGTGTGGCTCATGTACCCGTACCGCGCCATGTCGATGCTGTGCCGGCGGGCGGCGGCGCGCAGCCTCGTGTCCAGCCGCAGCTCCGGGCAGCCCTCGTCCCGGCGCCGGGCGTTGGTCTGCGCCAGCACCTCGGTCTCGAAGGCCGCGATCGTCGCCACGGGCGCGGGCGGTGATGTGGTCCGCCGCGGCGGTCGCCGGGTTGTGGCCGGCGGGGCGGAGGGTAGGGCCGTCGTCGAGGTCGTCGGCGCGGGCCCGGGAGTGCCCACTGTGGACGGTTGGGCGGCCGCACCCCGGCTGGGCGGCGGCCAGCCCAGCAGCACGGGCGAGAACATGGCGCCGACCACCATGAGGACCAGCAGGAAGGCGACCGCGAGTGCGCCGAGCCCGGTGGACCGGCGGCGCCGGTGCCGGCCCGTCGGCGGCCGCTCCGCCCCGCTCATGCGCGCACCCTACGGCCGGGTTTGCCGCATCCGCAACACCGCATCAGATCGACAAGCCTATATAGGCGACGGTAGCGGCCGTCTCGCAGGCCGCGCCGAGGACGTCGCCGGTGACGCCGCCGAGCCGGCGTACCGCGTGCCGGACCACGATGGCGGCGACCGCGAGCGCCACGAGTACGGCCACCGGTCCCTGCCAGGGGCGGCCCGGCCCGGCCGCGGCGGCCGTCGCGACGACGACGGCCGTGCCGAGGACGGTGGCGCCCGGGCCGACCGTCCCGGCCACGAGGGCGCCCAGCCCGTCGGGCCGCGCGGCCGGGATCCCCCGCCGGCAGGCCCACGTGATCGCGAGCCGACCGGTGGCGATGGCGACCGCCACGCCGGCGACCGCGTGGTACCACGGCCACACCAAAACGGCAGCCGCCCCGCCCACCTGGCCCAGGAGGGCCAGCACCAGCGCGACCACACCGAACGGACCGATGTCGGGTCGTCGCATGATGGCCAGCGCGGTGTCCCGGTCCGCGTACGAGCCGAGCGCGTCCGCGGTGTCGGCCAGGCCGTCCAGATGGAGTCCGCGCGTCAGCGCCGCGGTCGCCGCGACGGTGAGCACGGCCGCGACGAGCGGGCTGGCGCCGACGGCCACCGCGGCCACTCCGATGCCGGCGGCGGCGACGCCCAGGGCGAGCCCGACGGCCGGTGCGAGGGACATGGCAAGGGCGGCCCGACCCCGGTCAACCGCGCCCCGCCCGGTCACCGGGACGACCGTCAGCGTCGTGACGGCCAGGCGCACCCCGTCCGCCCACCGACCGCGCTCACTCACCTCGCACCTTCGCCCCGCGGCTGACCCTTTGGCGTCGAGCCGTCCGGGTCCCGTTGCGCCGATCATGAACCTAGGTCCATGATCGGCGCGATTTGGCGTCCCTAGCTCCATGATCGCCACATCGGTTCGAGGTCGCGCCGGCGTCGGCTCTCGTCCGGCACATGATCGTCACAACTTCCGGGAAGTCGTGGTCTCAACCAACCGAGGCCACAACTTCCCGGAAGTTGTGACGCGCTCGCTTCGGCTGCCGACGATCATGGGCGCTTGCGCGGGCGGGGCGGCCCGGCCTGGGCCGGCGACGATCCGGCCGTGACCGTATCGGCCGAGCGGCCGCCGTTCGGGTTGCTGTCCGTCGTGGTCGCCGGTCCGGGGGACGCCTTGCCGGCGGCCACGGTGTCCTTGGCGGCGGTCTCCTTGGCGGTGGAATCCTTCGCGGGCTCCTTGGCAGCGCTGTCCTTGGCGGCGGCGTCCTTGGTCGCGGGCCGGGGTGCCGGCGCGGTCCTCGCCCTGTCGGAGTCGGTCACCTCCCGGGCCGACCCGTCCTTCGCGGTGGACTCCTTGCCGCTCGGCTCCTTGCCGGCGGCGCTGGGTGGCCCGTCCTTGGCGGCCGCCGGGTCCTTGGGCGGCGCGTCCTTAGGGCCGTCCCTACCCGCCGTGTCCTTCGGCTGCGTGTCCTTCGCCTGCGTGTCCTTACCGGCCGCGCCCTTGGCCGCCGCGTCCTTGGCCGCCGCGTCCTTGGCCGGTGGGGTCGCCTTGGCCGGGACGGCCTTGGCCGGCGGCCTGGCAATCTTGATCGGGACCGTGTGGTCCTCGGTGAGATCCGGCGCCCTGGATGCGCCCACCTTGGACGGCGGCGGGGGTCCGGCCTTGGCGGCCTTCGCTGCCGGCTCGGCGGCCTTGCCCGCCTTCGCCGCCGGCTCGGTGGCCTTGGCGGCGGCCGGTGTCGCCTTGGCGGCCTCGGCCTTCGCCTCCGCCTTGGCGGCCTCGGCCTTCGCCTCCGCCTTGGCGGCCTCGGCCTTCGCCTCCGCCTTGGCGGCCTCGGCCTTCGCCTCCGCCTTGGCGGCTTCGGCCTTCGCCTCCGCCTTGGCGGCTTCGGCCTTCGCCTCGGCCTTGGCGGCCGCCATCGCTGCGGCCATCGCGGTCTTGGCCGGCTCGGCGGACTTCGCGGCGGCGGCCTTTGAGGCGTCCGCCTTGGCGGCCCTCGCGGGTGCCTCGGCCTTGGCGGGTGCTTCAGCCTTGGCGGGTGCTTCGGCCTTGGCGGGTGCTTCGGTCTTGGCGGGTGCGTCGGCCTTGGCGGCCTTGACCGGCGTCTTGGCCTCGGCGGCCGCCACCTCGGGCTCCTCGACCGGCGGCGGCTCGACCGGCTTGGCCACGCCGACGAAGACCTGGTTGCCCGACGAGTCATACCTGGTCAGCGACACGTCGTCGACCGGCTCGCCCACGCCGGCCAGCGTCAGCGCGTTCTGCAGCAGGGGCAGGGCGGTCAGCGACGAGCAGCCCTCGCCGAGGTCGAGACACAGGTCCAGCCAGGGCCGCAGCTCCAGGGCGCCGGCGGCGAGCCGGACGGCCGGATGGCGGGCCGTGTCGGGCATCATGACCCAACGCCGGGTCTGCGGAGCCATGTCGTTGGCGAGCAGGGCCGCGGCCGCGCCGACCGGGCCATCGATCATGACCGGCGTCCGGCGCGACGATGCCCCGAGGAGCAGGCCGGTGGCGGCGGCGATGTCGGCGCCACCGAGCGCGGCCAGCACCGTGCGCGCGTCGCCGTGCCGGTCCCGTACCCGGTGAAGAGCGTCCCGGAGGGCGAGGCAACGCGTCATCCAGGCGTTGTCGTCGTACCGGCCGGCGGGCGTGACCACGCGCGGCAGCAGCCCCGGCGGGTCCGCCCCGGTGATGGCGGCGATGACGGCGACGGCGGCGGTCGCCGCGCCCGGGCCGCCGGCCGCCACGATGATCAGCTCGATGCCCTCGTCGGCCGCGCGCTCGGCCTCGGCCCATCCGGCGCGCAGGGCGGCGTCCATCTGCTCCGGCGTGATGGCGTCCTCGAGCTCGATGGCGGCCGAGGCCGGCTGCCACTCGAGCGTCACGATCCCCGCGCCCGCGTTGATGGCCATGTGCTGCAGCGGTACGCCGTTGCGGGGATCGGGCGTCGGGCCGGCCACCACGCCGCCCGCGTGCGACCCGGCCAGCAGCACGACCCGGGTCGACAGCAGGGGCCGGGGATAGGCGTTCCCCTGTACGCCGGCGACGAAGACGACGGCCTCGGCGAGCATGCCGAGACCGACCGCGGTGGGGGCACTGACCCCCACATCGATCGAGGTCAGACGCTCCCTGGCCGCCATCGCGGCAGCGTCGTCGGGCAGCGGTAGGGCCATCCCGGGTCGGATGTCGACGTCGTCACCGGTAAGGACCGGGCTGGGGGGATCGGCCGTGGGCTGCACGGCGATTAGGGTACCCGCGTGGGCCGGCTAAAGCGCGCCTTTGACCGGCACGGCGTTGCCGGCGACCACCAGGACAACGGCGTCGCACTCGGCGGCGATCGCCCGGTTTGTCGCGCCGAGCGCATCGGCGAACATCATGCCGGCTGCGGTCGTTGGGACCACGGATAATCCCACTTCCGGGCTGACCAGGATCAATCGGGCAGGACAGGCACGCACCGCCGCGGCGAGCCGGCCGGCGACATCGCCAAGCGGCGCCGTGACGCGGGTCACGTCGGGTAGATGGGCGGCCACCCAGGCCCCGATGTCGTCGACGAGCAGGGTCCGGTCCGGATCGGCGCCGGCCAGCAGATCGAGCAGGGCCGACGGGTCGTCGCCGACCTCGGCCGTCGTCCAGGGCGGCGGCCGGCGGGCGCGATGGTCCTCGATCCGGGCCGTCCAGGTGGCGTCACCCGGGTCGGTGCGGGCCGTCGCCACGTACCCCACGGCGCCGGCGCCCGAGACCAGGCCCTCGGCGAACTCCGACTTACCGGAACGGATTCCGCCCAGTACCAGCGCGCGTCTCCAGATCGGAGGCCACATCCCCGTACCCTATGGCGTCGGGCCGCGGCGACTAGTGTGGCGGCGTCGGGGAGAGGAGGTCCGCGATGGCGTGGGCCTGGCGGTATGAGGGCGCCAACGGTCAGAAGGAGATCGGCGCCAGCGAGTCCTTCGCGAACCAGTCCGACGCCGAGTCCTGGCTGGGCCAGTCGTGGCGCGAGCTGGTCGCCGCCGGCGTGGTCACGGCGGTGCTCGTCGAGGACGACCGGGTCGAGTACCGCATGAGCCTGCTGCCGGCGGGTGAGTGATGGGCATCGGCGGGCGTCGCGGGCTCGCGCTGGGTCTGCCCCGCGGGGCGATCCGGCCGTCTCCGATCTTCCTCGGATTGGTCGCCCTGTTCGTCACCGGCGGCGTCATGTCCTGGTACGACTTCGGCAACCAGCGGCTGAACGTCCTCATCCTCGTCGTCGCCGGCTGGCTGGTGTCCCTGTCGCTGCACGAGTTCGCGCACGCGTTGTTCGCGTACCGCGCCGGCGACACGAGCGTGGTCGCCCGCGGGTACCTGAGCCTGAACCTGCTCAAGTACACCCACCCGATCCTGTCGGTCGTGCTGCCTGTGATCTTCATCCTGCTGGGCGGCATCGGCCTGCCGGGCGGTGCGGTGTACATCGACCGCCATTCGGTACGCACCCGCATGGGCGACAGCCTCATCAGCGCCGCCGGCCCGGCGGTCAACGTCCTGTTCACGATCGCGCTGACTCTGCCGTTCTGGTTCGGCGTGACGGGCGACACGCACGAGGAGTTCTGGGCCGGGATCGCGTTCCTGGCGTTCCTCCAGCTGACCGCGTCGCTGCTGAACCTGTTGCCGGTGCCCGGCCTGGACGGCGGCAACATGCTGCGGCCGTGGCTGTCGTACGAGTGGGGCCGCCGGTTCGACGTGGTGGCGCCGTTCGGAATGCTGGCGCTGTTCCTGCTCATCTTCGAGCCGAGGGTCAACCGGATCTTCTTCGATGTGGTGTACGGCCTGTCCGACGCGGTCGGCCTGCCGCCCTGGCTCATCGAGGCCGGCCGCCAGATGCTCACGTTCTGGTAGCCTCCCCGGGCCAAGATCTCCACCATCATGGACCTACGGCCATGAAGAGCCGCCGATCATGGACCTAAGTCCATGATCGGCGGCGTTTTGCGAGTCGCGAACTAGGGGCGGGTGGCGGGGCTTTCGGTCTTGTCCGGATCACGCTCGACGATCGCGTCGAGCGTGTCGTCGATGGCCTTGAGCAGATCCGCGTCGAGCCGGATCCCGGCGGCCTTGGCGTTGTCCTCCAGCTGATCCGGCCGTGACGCGCCGACGATGGCCGACGAGACGTTCGGGTTCTGCAGGACCCAGGCGATGGCGAGCTGAGCCATCGTCAGCCCGGCCTGATCGGCCAACGGACGCAGGCGCTGCACCGTGGAGAGCACCTCGTCGGTGAGCCACCGCTTGATGAAGAACGCGCCCGACTTCTCGTCCGTCGCCCGCGACCCGTCGGGCGGGGCCTGGCCGGGCTGGTACTTGCCGGTGAGCACGCCCTGGGCGATCGGGGAGAACACGATCTGGCCCATCCCGAGCTCCTCGCTGGTCGGGATGACCTCGGGCTCGATGACCCGCCACAGCATGTTGTACTGCGGCTGGTTGGACACCAGCGGGATCTTCAGCTCGCGGGCCAGCGCGTGCCCGGCCCGGATCTCCGAGGCCTTCCACTCGGATACTCCAATGTAGAGCGCCTTGCCCGAGCGGACCACGTCGGCGAAGGCCTCCATGGTCTCCTCGAGCGGGGTCTCGTAGTCGTACCGGTGGGCCTGGTACAGGTCGACGTAGTCGGTCTGGAGCCGGCGCAGCGAGCCGTTGATCGACTCCATGATGTGTTTGCGGGACAGGCCGCGGTCGTTGCGACCCTCGCCGGTGGGCCAGTACACCTTCGTGAAGATCTCCAGGCTCTCGCGCCGCTCGCCGGCCAGGGCGCGACCGAGGACGGCCTCCGCCCGGGTCCCGGCGTAGACGTCGGCGGTGTCGAACGTCGTGATGCCGAGGTCGAGCGCGGCGCGGACGCACGCCGCCGCGGCGTCCTCCTCGACCTGTGAACCGTGGGTGACCCAGTTGCCGTACGAGATCTCGCTGACGAGCAGGCCGGACCGGCCAAGATGACGAAACTCCATGGTCACCGACCCTATCGGGCGCTGGCCGGGCCACCGAACGCCGGTCGAACCATCGGACGCCGGCCCTTGTTTTTGCAGGGTGACCCTGTTGAACAAGAAGTGTTTGCGGGGGGTCCCTGCATAACCCCCCAGAAGGCGCCGTCAGAGGATGGGGCGGGTGTCGGCCAGGAGCTGCTCGAGCTCGTCGGTGACCGAGCGCCGGCTCGGATGGGTGGGGTTGACGAGCGGACGCCCGTTGCGACCGATGGCTCCCCACCGATGGTTGGCGTCGGTGTACAGGAACGCCACCGGATGGATGACGATCGTCGGGTACGCCAGCGGAACGATGACGCGGCCGGTACGGTCGATGACGCCTCGGCGGCTCGCCACCTCGACGATCGCGAGCCCCTCGTCGGTGAAGCCCTCGACGTAGCGCCCGTCGGCCAGACCGGTCACGAAGGCGTCGAAGGCGAACTTCACGGCGAGCCGCCCGTTGCGTTCGATCGCGCCCCACTTCCCGTTCTGCTTGGCGATCGCGATGCCGCGCCGGAACGGCCGTACGTCGTCGAAGCCGGCCGGGATGACCACCCGGTTGGCCTTGTCGATCGCGACCCAGCGACCCAGCCCGTCGCGCGACACCCAGGCCATCCCGTCGGAGAAGCTGCCGACGCCGAGGTACCCGGCCCGGGGGTCGATGAGCATCCGCCCGAACTCGTCGATCAGCCCCCACGTCTCGATGCCCACCGGGCGGATCCACGCCACCCCGTCCCGGAACGGCTGCACCTCGGCGAACTGGGGCGCGATCGGCCAACCGCCGTCCGCGTCCTGGTAGCCCCAGCGGTCGTAGTGCTCGTCGAACGCGGGCGACGGCGGGCGGTGGGCGGCCAGGATCTCCTCGCGGGTGCGGGGGTACGGGCCCCAGCCCCGTTCGGCGACGCGGTTGAACAGCGCGTCCAGCGCCACCTCGGTGGCCGCCACCAGCTCGGGGTCGCCGTCGCGGCGCAGCTCGAGCGCCTTCTCGAAGTGCTGGCACGCCTCGATGTACCGGTTCTGCTCGAACGCGCAGCGCCCGGCGTGGTGGTGGATGGTGGCCCGCAGGCGCTCGGGTAGCTCAGGGGAGTTCGCCTCGGTGAACAGCCGGTCGGCCTCGTCGAGCTGCCCCGCCCGGACCAGGACATTGGCCAGCCGGGCCTGGGCCACCGCGATCCGTCGCAGCTGCCCGGTCGCCTCGGCGTGGACGAGGGCCATCTTCGCGTCCGACAGCGCCGCGCTGATCTCCCCGAGCATGCGGCTGACCACCGCGCGCAGGCCCAGCAGGCGGGCCCGGCTCGGGTTGTCGGCCGCGGCGTCGACCTTCCGGGTGAGGGAGTCGCGGATCCGGTACAGCTCGTAGACGTTCTCCGGGCTCTCGTACAGGGTGATCCGGTCGTACTCGATCCGCATCGCGGCCAGCGCCTGCTCCGGGTCGCCTGGGAGGTCGGGCGAGGGCTGCTCGGGTGCCTGGTTGAACGGCCGCTCGGTCGGCTCCTCGGCCTCCTGTCGCGGGGCGACCTCGTACTCCACCTGGATCTCGGGGCGGGCCGCCGATCCCTGGCCGGACGGGGCGGTGCCCGTGTCCCGGCGCTCGGACGGTTGCACGCGTGACCACGGCATCGTGGGTATGGCCGCCCACGCGGGCCGATCCGGCCGCTCGGCGTAGCGGTCGTCGGTCACGTCCGGGTCTCCTCGGTATCAACGTCGGCGCAGCGTGCTGGTCTCCACCCTATCGGTAGGTAGAGTCGCGAGGCCGGGCCGCGAAGGGAGGGTACGGCGTGGCCGGAGTTTCCGCGAGCCGACGTCCGAGCGAGGAACGAGCGAGGCGGAGGCGAAGCCCCCATGGACACCGCGAGCCGACGTCCGAGCGAGGAACGAGCGAGGCGGAGGCGAAGCCCCCATGGACACCGCGAGCCGACGTCCGAGCGAGGAACGAGCGAGGCGGAGGCGAAGCCAGCGAGATCTTTCCAGTGCGACTCGGCGACCGGCCGGAATCCGGCCAAAGCGCCCGCGGCTCATCCCCGCGTCCGCGCGCTCGTTCGGGGCGCTGGCCGCGGCGGGGTTCCGGCGGCACTCGACCTACCGCCAGGCGACGGTGGCGGCGACGTTCACGAACTCCGTCTTCGGCTTCCTGCGCTGCTATGTGCTGCTGGCGGCCGTGGCCGGTACCGGTGTCGGGGTCGCCGCCGGGTACGACGCGCCGCGGGTCGCCACGTACTGCTGGGCCTCGCAGGGCCTGATCGGCGTCATCTTCCTGTGGGGCTGGACCGACCTGGCCGACCGGATCCGCAGCGGTGACGTGGTGGCCGATCTGCTCCGCCCGGTGCATCCCGTGACCGCGTACCTCGCCGCCGACATCGGCCGGGCCGGGCACGCCGCGCTCACCCGGTTCATCGTGCCCATCGCGGTCGGCGCCATCTTCTTCGACCTGTACGTGCCGGCCCGCCCGCACACCTACCCGCTGTTCGTGGTCTCGGTCGCGCTCGCCGTCGTGGTCAGCTTCGGGTTCCGGTACGTGGTGAACTCCGCGGCCTACTGGCTGCTGGACGTCCGCGGGGTGAACATGCTGTGGGCGTTCGCCACGACGGTGTTCGCCGGGCTGGCCTTCCCGCTGCACTTCCTGCCGTCGTGGCTGGTCTGGCCGATCTGGATCGCCACGCCGTTCCCGTCGATCCTGCAGGCGCCGCTGGACGTGCTGGTGGAGCGTTCGCCCCCGGCCCAGCTCGTCGGGATCGTGGCCGGGCAGGCGGCCTGGGCGGTGGTCATGCTCGGCCTCGGCCGGTACGTGCAGCGACGCGCCGAGGCGAAGCTGGTGATCCAGGGTGGCTAGCCTCGCCGTCTACCGCCGGCTGATGGCGGCCCAGGTGCGGGGGCATGCCGCGTACCGGGCCTCGTTCGCCTTCGATCTGGCCGGCAACGCGTTGATCCCGGCGATCGACCTGATCGCCGTGGTCGCGATGTTCCAGGTCACACGGGTGCTCGGCGGGTTCACCGCGGCCGAGGTGCTGGTGATGTTCGGCCTCTCATCGAGCGCGTTCGCCCTCGGCGATCTGGCCGTCGGCAACATCGAGCGGATCCGCGTGTACGTGCGGACCGGTCTGCTCGACGCGATCCTGGTGCGGCCGCTGTCCGCGCTCGGGCAGCTCCTCGCGGTCGACTTCACCATCCGGCGGGTGACCCGGTTCCTGACGGGGTTGACCGTGCTCGTGCTGGCCCTGGCGGCCGCCAGCGTGGACTGGAACCCGGCCCGGGCCGCGATCATCGTCGTCGCCGTCGGCTCCGGTGCGGCCTTCTTCGGCGCCGTGTTCGTGGCGACGGCCACCGTGTCGTTCTGGTGGATCGACTCGGGCGAGTTCGCCAACGGTTTCACGTACGGGGGGCGGGACTTCACCTCGTACCCGGTGACCGTCTACAGTGGATTGTTCCGCCGCGTCTTCGCCTATGGGCTGGGCTTCGCGTTCGTGGCCTACTATCCGGCCCTGGGGGTGTTCGGCCGGCCCGATCCGCTGGGCCTGCCCGGCTGGATGGCCTGGTGCACGCCCGTGGTCGCCTTCCTGGCGGCGGCCGTGGCCTCCGTGGCCTGGCGGTACGGGATTCGGCACTACCGGAGTACGGGGTCGTGAGCCGTTGAAACCAGATCTGGTCATCGAGACGCGGGACCTGCGCAAGACGTTCACGGTCACCCGCAAGGCCGGCCGGTTCCGGCGCACCCGGCACGCGATCGTCGCCGTCGACGGTGTGACGCTGCGCGTCGAGCGGGGCGAGCTGCTCGGCTACATAGGACCCAACGGTGCCGGCAAGTCGACGACGCTGAAGATGCTCACCGGCGTGCTCATGCCCAGCGGCGGCGAGGTGAAGGTGTGCGGGCTGGTCCCGGTGCCGCAGCGGCGCCGGCTGGCCTCCCAGATCGGCGTGGTCTTCGGGCAGCGCTCACAGCTCTGGTACGACCTGCCGCTGCGCGACTCGTTCGAGCTGGCGCGGCACGTCTGGCGGGTGCCGGCGGCCGACCACGCGGCCCGGCTGGCCCGGTTCCGCCGCGACTTGGACCTCGATGGCTTCCTCGACATCCCGGTCCGCCAGCTCTCGCTGGGTCAGCGGATGCGCGGCGAGCTGACGATCGCCCTGCTGCACGGGCCGCGTGTGGTCTTCCTGGACGAGCCCACGATCGGGCTGGACGTCGTGAGCCGCCAGGCCGTGCGCTCGTTCCTGACCGAGCTGCGCGACCGGGGCGACACTACGGTGGTGCTGACCACCCACGATCTGGCCGACATCGAGCGGCTCTGCCGTCGGCTGATCGTTATCGACCACGGCCGGGTCGTGCATGACGGCACCCTGGCCGAGCTGCATTCCCGGTACGGCTCCCGCCGCCGCGTGTTGGTCGAGCTGGACGAGCCGCTGGCCGAGTCCGTCGCCCTGCCCGGGGTGGAGCGGGAGTCGGTCTCGGCGGAGGGCCGGCTGATCACTTTCAGTCTGGACGGGTCGTCGACGACGGCCGGGGAGCTGGTCGGCTGGCTCGCCTCGGTGGCCTCGCTGCGCGACATCTCGGTCCAGGAGCCCGCGATCGAGGACGTCGTCGCCCGCCTCTACGCCTCCGGCCGCTGACCCCTTCCTTGCGCCGATCATGGACCTAGGTCCATGATCGCGGCGATTTGACGTCCCTAGCTCCATGATCGTGGAGGTGGGCGGCGGCTTCAGCGGTGCTCCATGATCATGACCGCCCAGGTGCCGGGCTCCAACGCCTCGTACGTGTGCGGCACGTCGCCGCGGAACGTGGCGTAGTCGCGCGGGCCGAGCTCGATCGTGGCGCCGACCGGCCCGCACCGCATCCGGCCGGCCGCGATCACCAGATGCTCGACGCTGCCCTGGATGTGAGGGTCGGCCTGGCGTACCGCGCCGGGCTCGATCTCGACGACGTAGATGTCGCGTCGGGTCTGCGGCGTGCCGGCGCTGAGCGGGATGCCGGTGAACGCGGAGTGCTCGGACCGTATGGCCGGCGCCTCGCCGGCTCGGACCACCCGGACGTGCGGCTGCGGCGGCTCGACGAGCTGGCTGAACGGCACGCCGAGGGCGACACCGAGGGCCCAGAGCGTCTCCACGCTGGGATTGCCCACGCCCGACTCCAGCTGCGACAGGGTCGACTTCGCGATGCCGGCGCGGCGGGCCACCTCGGTGAGGGTGAGCCCCGCGCGGTCCCGCTCCCGGCGTAGGGCGGCGGCGATGGCTTCGAGGGGCGGCCCCGGTTGGCTTGCCGTCACGTTCGCTCCATTGGCATGCTCGTTCGGTTTGACGAACACAGCGGTCCGCGTTCATCATAATGGACTATGGGTACGTTCTGGCGAACGCATGGGGCCGACCGCAAGCTGGTACGCGACGTGGCGGCCATCGCGGCGGCCTCGGCCGTCATCGGCGTCTCGTTCGGGGCGATCGCCAGCGCCGCCGGCGTACCGGCCTGGGCCATCGTGACGATGTCGCTCGCCGTCTTCGCCGGGGGCGCCCAGTTCATGGCGGTCGGCATGATCGCCGTGGGCAGCCCGGTCGCCGCGATCGCCGGCGGGCTGTTGCTCAACGCCCGGCACCTGCCGTTCGGGCTGTCGATCGCCGACGTGTTCCGGGGCGAGGGTCGCCTGCGGCGGCTGGCCGGCGTGCACCTGATGGTGGACGAGTCGGTGGCGTTCTCGCTTGCTCAGGCCGATCCCCGCCGGCGCGAGGCGGCGTACTGGCTCACCGGCGCCAGCCTCTTCGTCGCCTGGAACACGGGCACCGTGCTCGGCGTCCTGCTCGGCGCCGCCGTCGGGGATCCCATGCGGTACGGCCTCGACGCGGCGTTCCCGGCCGCGCTGATCGCCCTGCTGCTGCCGAGACTGCGCGAACCGATCGGGCTGCGGGTCGGGCTGCTCGGCGCCGCCGTGGCGGTCGCGGCGACCTTCGTTCTTCCACCCGGTCTGCCGGTCCTGCTGGCGCTGGTCGCCCTCGTCGCGGCCTGGCGGGCGCCGGTGCGGGCCCGAAGGAGCGCGTCATGAGTACCACCGTCCTGGTCATCGTGATCGCCGCGCTGGCCGTCGGCACGTACGGGCTGCGGCTGGCCGGCGTGGTCCTGGTCGACCGGCTGCGCCTGTCCGAACCGGTCGCCCGGTTGCTGCCGCTCGCCGCGGTGGCCCTCCTGGCCGCGCTGGCCGCCACGGCCGCGCTGACCGAGGGTGGGGACTTCGTCGGCGTGGCGCGACCGGTCGGCGTGCTCGCGGGCGTCGTCGCCGCCTGGCGCCGCGCGCCGTTCGTCGCCGTGGTGCTGATCGCCGCCGCCACGGCCGCCCTCCTGCGCCTCCTCGGCGTCCCGTGACGGGCCGCCAACGGTCCATAGTGGATATTCAGAACGCTGCGATGCGCAGATCCCGGTCGTAAACCTCTGGTATGGAGGTCACGATCGTTCCACCGGTGGCGGCCGCTTCGACGGAGGTGTGACCCACGGCCAGATCGGAGCCGCGTCGGGCGGCCGCGAGCGCTCCCGACGGGCTCAGGTCGAGCGGCTCGACGTTTGGCGTGAGCAGTAGCGCCATCCAGGCGTCGTCGGTCGCCTTCAACCACGAGTTCGCCGCCCCCATCGCGGCCGCGGGCAGGAGGACCGTCACGGCCTCGTGCTCGGCCCAGAAGAACAGGCGGCTCACCCGCGGTTGACCATGAAACAGCGCCATCAGCGCTGTGTGGTCGAACAGGAGCGGTCTCACGCCGCCGACCGATCGGCGTCGTCGCCGAGATCCGCGATCACCTGCCGAGCCCACTCGTCGTCCCCCGCGTCCGCCCCGGGCGAACTGATTCCGATGGCCTGCCAGAAGCCGGCGGCGCTCCGGTTCGCGACGGCCTGACGTTTGCCCGGCATGGTCCGGTCGAGTTCGGCATGCAGCAGCTCGGTGAGGACGGCGTTTTGCGATTTGCCGGTCATCAGGCAATAGAGCTGCAGCAACTTGTGATCTTCGTCGGACAAGCGGACCGTGATTGACGCCATGCCGTCACCCTATCAAGGCGTCACGACGTCACGACGTCATCTCCGCAAAGCCCCGCCAATTATGGCGTAACCTCGTGATCGGTGCAGAAGGGTCAGATCTTTTCGCCGGGCTTGACGCGGGGGGCCGGGATGCGCAGGCGGCGGATGCTGAGGCTGCGCATGATCGCGTACCAGGTCGTTCCCTTGCGAATCGGGTCCTTCGGGAAGCGCTGGCCGAGGACGGCCTTGACCTTGCGGGCGAGCACCATGCTGTCCAGCACGACGGCGAGCAGCATCACGTAGAACAGCATGTTGGCGGTCACGCGCACGCCGACGGGCAGGGCCGGCGACGTCGTGAAGATCAGGATGAAGAACCCGAAGATCACGTACGAGGCGACGTTGCGCCGCGAGTCGACGACGTCGCGCACGAGCGCGCGGTCGGTGCCCTTGTCGCGAGGGAAGAGGTACTCATCCTTGCCCTGGCGCATGCCCTCGCGCGCCTCGGCCCGGGCCTGGCGCTGCTTGTCCCGCAGCCGGCGGGCGGCCTCCCGGCGGTTGGTCGGCGGTGGCTCGGCCGCACGGCGGGCCGCGCCGCGCTTGGGCGTGACCTTGCCGAGCTCCTTCTTGCTGGGCGTGTAGCCGCGGCGGGGAGCCGCGGGCTCGACCACGTCCTCCGACGATGCGGGGGCCTCGACGGACTCGGGGGCGGCCTTGCGGCGGAACGGCGACAGCACGCGAGAAAGAGTAGCCGAACCGGCCGGTCAGGGCCGGCTGGCGTCGGCGCCGAGCGCGGCCAGTTTGGACTCGAAGTCCTCGTACCCACGGTTGATGAGGCTCACGCCCCACACCAGCGACGTGCCCTCGGCGGCCAACGCGGCGATGAGGTGGCTGAAGCCGGCGCGCAGGTCGGGGATGACCAGTTCGGTGGCGTGCAGCTTGCTCGGCCCGGCGATCACGGCCGAATGGCGGAAGTTGCGCCGGCCGAACCGGCAGGGCGTCCCGCCGAGGCACTCCCGGTAGGTCTGGATCGTCGCGCCCATCTGGTTGAGCGCGTCGGTGTAGCCGAGCCGTCGCTCGTACACGGTTTCGTGCACAATGGACAGTCCGTGGGCCTGGGTGAGCGCGACCACCAGCGGCTGCTGCCAGTCGGTCATGAAGCCGGGGTGCACGTCGGTCTCGATGGCGACGGCGCGCAGCTCATCGCCGGGGTGCCAGAACCGGATGCCACCGTCGGCCCCGTCCTGCACGTCGAAGCGGCCGCCGATGGAGCGGAACACATTGAGGAACGTCATCATGTCGGCCTGCCGGGCGCCACGCACCAGCACGTCGCCCCGGGTGGCCAGGGCCGCCGCGCCCCAGCTGGCCGCCTCGATGCGGTCCGGGATGGGGCGGTGGGAGTACCCGGCCAGACTGGTCACGCCCTCGATCTCGATGGCCCGATCGGTGTGGACGCGGATGATGGCGCCCATCTTCTGCAGCAGGCAGATCAGGTCGATGATCTCGGGCTCGACGGCGGCGTTGCGCAGCTCGGTGACGCCCTCGGCGAGCACCGCGGTGAGCAGCACCTGCTCGGTGGCACCGACGCTGGGGTAGGGCAGGTTGAACTTCGTGCCGTGCAACCCGTTCGGCGCCGTGATGTGCAGGCCGCTGGGCGTCTTCTCCACGACCGCGCCGAACTCGCGCAGCGCGCCCAGGTGGAAGTCGATGGGCCGGTCGCCAATGTGACAGCCGCCGAGCTCGGGGATGAACGCGTGGCCCAGCCGGTGCAGCAACGGGCCGCAGAGCAGGATCGGGATCCGGCTCGACGCCGCGTGCACGTTGATCTCGTCGACGTTGGCTCGCTCCACGTTGGTCGGATCGAAGACAAGCTCCCCGGGCGTGGGACCGTCGCTGACCCGTACCCCGTGCAACTCCAGCAGGTCGCGGACGATTTCCACATCGCGCACCCGCGGCACGTCGTAGAGCCGGCTGGGCCCGTGGCCGAGCAACGCGGCGACCATCGCCTTCGAGACGAGGTTCTTGGCGCCCCGAACCCGTACCTCACCCCGCAGGGGAGTGTCACCACGGACGACGAGTACGTCGCCGAGTTGGCCGTCGGCGACGGCGGTGCCCAGCCCGTCATGAGCCAACGTGGACCTCCTTGGAGCTACAAGCGATGCAGCGCCGCTGACGCAGAAAGCGTCACGGCTATCGATCATGAGGGATGCGGGGGAACTCGCCGGGTGAGCATAGCCCCAACCGGCGGCCGGTGGTGCACCCAGAATGACCGCCCTGGTGGCGACGGCGTGCCGTATCCGGCGGCGTGCTCGCGCCTAAGACGAACTTAAGCCAGGCCCAAGCCGGCCCGAAGACGCGCGGTCACCCGGCCATCACGGAAGGGCGAGCATCCGGTCCAGGGCGACCCGCGCGTGGTGCGCCGTGTACGGATCCACGGTGATCTGGTTGGGCACGCGCCCGGCGACCAGTTCCTCCAGCGACCACACCAGATGCGGCAGGTCGATCCGGTTCATGGTGGAGCAGTAGCACACCGTCCGATCGAGGAACATGACCTCCTTGTCCGGATGTGCGTGAGCCAGGCGCCGTACCAGGTTCAGCTCCGTGCCCACCGCCCAGGACGACCCGGCCGGAGCGGCGGCGATCGTCGAGATGATGCGTTCGGTCGACCCGACGTGATCGGCCGCCGTGACCACCTCGTACCGGCACTCGGGGTGCACCAACACGTTGACGCCGGGCACGCGCGCGCGGACCTCCTCCACGCATTCGAGGGTGAACCGGCCGTGCACCGAGCAGTGTCCACGCCAGAGGATCATCTTCGCCCGACGTAGCTGCTCCGGCGTCATACCGCCACCCGGCTTGTGCGGGTCGTAGAGCACGCAGTCGTCGGCGTCCAAACCGAGTTCGAGGACGGCGGTGTTGCGGCCGAGGTGCTGGTCAGGCAGGAACAGCACGCGCTGACCCCGCTCGAACGCCCACGTCAGCGCGCGCCTGGCATTGGAGGACGTGCACACCGCTCCGCCGTGGCGGCCGGTGAATCCCTTGATGGCCGCGGTCGAGTTCATGTACGTGATCGGCACGGTCGAGTCGGCGATGGCCAGATCCTCGAGTACGTCCCAGGCCGCCTCCACCTGACCGATCGCCGCCATGTCGGCCATCGAACAGCCGGCGCCCAGGTCGGGCAGGACGACCCGCTGCGCGTCGCTGGTGAGGATGTCCGCGCTCTCGGCCATGAAGTGCACGCCGCAGAACACGATGAACTCGGCGTCCGGCCGGGCGGCCGCCTCGCGGGCCAGTTTGAACGAGTCGCCGGTCACGTCGGCGAACTGGATGACCTCGTCGCGCTGGTAGTGGTGGCCCAGCACGAAGACACGCCTACCCAGAGCCTCCTTGGCGGCGCGGGCCCGATCGACCAGCGTGGGATCGCTGGCCGGCGGCAGCTCGCCCGGGCAGGACACGCCGCGCTCCGACGCCGGATCGCTGTCGCGCCCGAGCAACAGCAGCGCCGTCGCGGTGCCAGACGGTTCGCGCCACGTGGTCGCATTGCTCACGATCCGATCGTCGCACAGCGCGCCCGCGCCAAAGGCGGCTCCGGATGTGAGATGGCAGACTCACCCATCGTGCGGATTCTCCTGTGTCCGGACAAGTTCGCCGGCACCCTCAGCGCGGTGGAGGCGGCCGACGCGCTGGCCGAGGGATGGCTGGCGGCGGCGCCGGCCGACGAGGTACGGCGGCGACCGCTGGCCGACGGCGGACCCGGCTTCCTGTCCGTGCTCGGGTCGGCCGTCGGTGAAGCGGTGACCCCCGTCGCCACGCACGACCCTCTGGGCCGCCCGGTCACCGGTTCGGTGCTCACCGTGAACGGGACGGCGTACCTGGAGAGCGCACAGGCCTGCGGGCTGCATCTGCTGAGCGACGCCGAGCGCGACCCGAAGGCGACGACCTCCTACGGGCTCGGCGTCCTGATCGCCGCGGCGGTGGAGTCCGGGGTACGGGACATCGTGGTGGGACTGGGCGGATCGGCCACCAACGACGGCGGGGCCGGCATGCTCGCCGCGCTCGGCGCTCCGCCGGTGGATGCCGCCGGCTGTCCCCTGCCGTACGGGGGAGCGCCCCTGCTCGCCTGCGCGGGGTTGGGCGGCGTGCCCCGTCTACGTGATGTACGCCTCATCGCGGCGACCGATGTGGACAACCCGTTGCTGGGCCCCAACGGCGCGAGTGCGGTGTTCGGACCCCAGAAGGGCGCCAGCGACGACGACGTTCGCCTGCTCGACGCCGCCCTGGGGCGATACGCCGCCGTCCTGCAGCGGGACCTGCCCGGCTGCCCTCCGGGGCTCGCGTCCCGGCCGGGGGCCGGTGCGGCCGGCGGGCTCGGCGCCGCGATCCTCGCCTGCGGCGGGCGGCGATTGTCGGGTTTCGGCGTGGTCCGGAGCGTGACCGGCCTCGACGCCGCGCTGGACGCCTGCGACCTGGTCGTCACGGGTGAGGGCCGCCTCGACGAGCAGTCCCTGCGCGGCAAGGTCGTGGCCGGTGTGGCCGCCGCGGCCCGTGAGCGCGGCGTGCCGTGCGTGGTCGTGGCCGGCCAGGCGGCCGCGGGCATCGCCGCCGAGGCGGCCGCGGCCGGCGTCACCGAGGTCGTCGCCCTGGCCGACCAGGCCGGCGGCGTCGAGGAGGCGATGGCCCACCCCGCGCGGGCCCTGCGCGCCGCGGCCGGGCGCGTGGCCGCCCGCCTGAGCGGGTAAGGGCTCACCATGCGTACCATGGGAATGCCGCCGCCTCGACCCGCGTTGGTTTACCGCGGATCCTTCGGCGAGCTTGCGAGCCGAACATCAGGCACAGTCCCAACCAACGGGTCGAAGGGAGCAACATCGTGACGACCCCTTCCACCGAGACCTCCACGGAGAGCTCGACTGGCGTGACCCTCACCGGCGCTGCCGCTGAGAAGGCCAGGGCGCTGCTCGATCAGGAGGGTCGCGACGACCTGCGACTGCGGGTAGCGGTCCAGCCGGGTGGCTGCTCGGGCTTGCGGTACCAGCTCTTCTTCGACGAGCGTGACCTCGAGGGCGACCAGGTGCACAAGTTCGGCGGCGTCGAGGTTGTGGTCGACCGGATGAGCGTGCCGTACCTGACGGGCGCCAAGATCGACTTCGTGGACCGCATCGACGCGCAGGGTTTCACGATCGACAACCCGAACGCGAGCGGGTCCTGCGCCTGCGGCGACTCGTTCCACTAGCCGTCGCGCCACCCCGCACGTGAGCCCTGACCGGTAGGCTGTCGCTCGCCCGCGTCCGCCTCCGCCCAGGACCGCCCCAGTCAGGACTCCCCATGAAGATCGCTGTCACCGGGTCTATCGCCACCGACCATCTCATGCACTTCCCGGGACGCTTCTCGGAGCAGCTCCTGGCCGAGCAGTTGCACACCGTCTCGCTGTCGTTCCTCGTGGACGATCTGGTCGTGCGCCGCGGGGGCATCGGCGCCAACATCGCGTTCGGCATGGCGCTGCTCGGGCTGCGCCCCGCCCTGGTGGGCGCCGTCGGCGCGGACTTCAACCTCGACTACCGGGCGTGGTTGGAGCGCCACGGCGTCGACTGCGACTCGGTCCACGTCAGCGACGTCGCCCACACCGCCCGCTTCGTCTGCACCACGGACACGAGCATGTGCCAGATCGCGTCGTTCTATGCCGGCGCGATGAGCGAGGCCCGCAACATCGAGCTGCGCCCGGTGGCCGAGCGCATGGGCGGGCTGGACCTGGTCATCGTCAGCCCGAACGATCCGCAGGCGATGATCCGCCACACCGAGGAGTGCCGCGCGCTCGGGTACAGCTTCGTCGCCGACCCGTCGCAGCAGCTCGCCCGGATGTCGGGCGACGAGATCCGCCAGCTCGTGGACGGCGCCGCGTACCTCATCACGAACGAGTACGAGAAGGAGCTGCTCGAGTCCAAGACCGGGTACACCGACGCGCAGGTCCTCGACCGCATCGGTGTCCGCGTCACGACCCTCGGCCGCGCCGGCGTACGCATCACCGGCCGCGACATGGAGACCGTCCAGGTGCCCGTGGCGAACGAGATCAAGGCGTACGACCCCACCGGCGTCGGCGACGGCTTCCGGTCCGGCTTCTTCGCCGCCCGGACGTGGGGCCTGCCGATGGAGCGGGCCGCGCAGGTCGGCGCGATGGTGGCGACGCTCGTGCTCGAGACGGTCGGCACGCAGGAGTACGAGGTGAGGCCGGACATCTTCCTCAAGCGCCTCGCCGAGTCGTACGGGGACGACAGCGCCGCCGACGTCCGTCCCCACCTGACCGCCCTGCTGACCTGATCACCGGCCCCCGCCAACCTGCGTCGATCATGATCGGCGCAGTTCGCGCTTCGCGATCATGAGGTTGGTGCCACGAAAACGCGCCGATCATGACGTTAACTTCATGATCGGCGCGCTTCGTCAGCGTGGGGTTACGGGGTGCGGGAGCAGGTGAGGGACGGCGCCCCGTTGGTGCCGGAGTGGCTGCCGAGGAAGCCGAACGTGGTCGACCCGCTGGGGGCGATCACATTGTTGTAGACCTCGTTGACGACCGTCACCGGGGTGGGATCCGGGACCGTCGCGCGACCGTTCCAGACCTGCGTGACGGTCTGACCGTTGGGGAAGTTCATCGTCACGCTCCAGCCGGTCGTGGAGTTCGAGCCGGTGTTGGTGACCCGCACTTCGCCCTGGAATCCGTTGTTCCACTGGTTGATCAGGGCGTACGAGGCCGAGCATCCGCCGGGTTGCGGACTCGACGTCGTCGTGGTGGTGGCGGTGCGAGTGGTCGTTGTCGCGGGCCGCGTCGTGGTTGTCGCGGGTCGCGTCGTGGTCGTCGTGGACGTGACGGTGCCTGTGCCCAGTGCGTTGTGGAAACCGGTGTACGCGGGCTTCTGCTGGAAACTGGCGTTCCACAGCAGCGCGGCCGCCTCGTTGCCGCCGCCGCAGCAGCTGTTGGGCAGCCAGGAACTGCCGTCGTCGATGCCCCACAGCGTGATGCCGCCACAGGCGGAAACCGCGCGGCAGGCGTTGACGACCGTGGCGAAGTTGTTCGACTGCTGCTGCAGCTCGGTGTTGTCGGCCGGCAGTGGGATGCGGATGTCCAGCTCGGTGATGCGCACCTTGAGCCCGAGGTTGGCGAAGCGCTGCATGTTCTGCACGAAGTCGCCCGGAATCTGGTTGAGCACCAGGTGGGACTGGAAGCCGACGCACGTGATCGGCACGCCCCGCTGCTGCAGGCGCTGCACGAGGGAGAACAGCGCGTTGGACTTCTGGCCCATGTTCTCGATGGAGTAGTCGTTGATGCACAGGTCGGCGTTGCCGTCCGCGGCCCGCGCGGCCCGGAACGCCTCATCGATGTAGTTCTCGCCGAGGGTGTTGAACCAGAACGACGTGCGAAGCGCACCGGTGCCGTCGCCGATGGCCTCGTTGACGACGTCCCAGGACTGCACGGCCGGGTTGTTGGCGTAGCGGCCCACGACCGTCGCGATGTGCTCGCGCATCTCGGTCAACATGGCGGAGGCGCCGAGGCCCTGCACGTAGCCGGGCGTCTGGCTGTGCCACACGAGTGTGTGACCGTGCACGACCTGGTTGTTGGCCTGGGCGAACGCGATGACACCGTCGGCCTGGGTGAAGTTGAACGCGTTGTTGGACGGTTCGGTCGACTCCCACTTCAGGGCGTTCTCGTGGGTGACCTGGTTGAACTCCGCCGCCGCGATGGCGCGGTACTGGGCGTTCCCGGACGTGCAGGCCGCGCTGTTGTTGCACAACAGGCTGGCGTTGGCGGCATATCCCACGAACTTGTTTATGGCGGCGGCGTGGTTGCGTAGGGGTGCCGAGGCCTGGCTCGTGGTCGTGAGTGCGATCGCGCCGGCGGCCGCGACGACCACGGCGACCAGCCATGGTGCCACGAGGCGTAGCCGCCGGCGGGGGGTGCGGGGATCGGTCATGCTGTCCTCCTGATGGGACCGCCGATAAGACACCGAAAGCTGGACGAAACTTTCGATGGAAGCGCTCCCAGCATTGTTCGTCGCCGCGGTGACGAATGTCAATCGTTGGAAACGGGAGAGTTTCTCAGGCCAGTCGGCGCACGGCGAAGGCCGGGGCCCCGTCGACCGTGCTGACCCCTAGAAACTCCTGTCCGCGCAGGCGGCACCACGCTGGGATATCGCCGGCTGCGGCCGGGTCGTCGGCGAGCACGGTCACCACCGCGCCCACCTCCATCGTGGCCAGGTGCCGGGCGAGGGCGATGACCGGAAGAGGGCACCGCTGCCCGGTGCAGTCCAGCAGGTCGGGGCCGGTCACAGCCCCACCGCTCCGATCTCCGCCCGCAAGCTCGCCACGATTTCCGGAAGATCGGCCAGGAATCGTTGCACATCCGCCTCCGTGGTGTCCCGATGCAGCGAGACCCGGACGTTCCCGTGCGAGAGCGCTCCCATGGCCTCGAGAACGTGGCTCGGGCGAAGCGTCGAGGAGGTGCAGGACGAGCCCGACGAGACCGCGTACCCGCGGCGGTCCAGGGCGTGCAGCAGGGCCTCCCCGTCGACGTACAGGCAGGAGAACGTGACCAGGTGCGGCAACCGGGCCTCCGGGTCGCCCACCACCTCTACGTCGGGCACCGTGGCCGCCACCGCCGCGCGGATCCGGTCGATCAGCGGTCGCAGCCGCGCCGCCTCCGCGGCCGCCTCGGCGTCGGCGGCCCGCAGCGCCGCGGCCGCGGCCACCACGAGGGGCAGCGAGGCGGCGGGCGCCGGCTCGGGCGGGTCGAACCGTACCCCCGACCGCACCGCGAGCACGCCCACGCCGGGCGGGCCGCCCCACTTGTGGGCGCTCGCCACCAGGACCGACCAGCCGTCCGGGATCGGCATCCGCCCCAGCGACTGCGCCGCGTCGACCAGCAACGGGACGCCGGCCTGGGCGCAGGCCCGCCCGACCTCGGCGACCGGCTGCACCGTGCCCACCTCATGGTTGGCGCTCATCAGCGCGGCGGCCGCGACCCCGGTACCGGCGAGGGCCTGGCCGAACGCGGCCGTGTCGACCCGGCCGAGGTGGTCCACCGGCACCGGCACGGCCCGGCCGCCGGCGGCCTCGTGGGCCCGGGCCGCGTTGAGTACGGCGGAATGCTCCACCGTGGAGTGAACGAACACCGGCCCGGTCCGCGCGCGCCCCCGCAGCAGGCCGGCCACGGCCCGGTGACACGCCTCGGTGCCGCTGGTGCAGAATGACAGCTCCTCCGGCCGTACCCCGACGACCTCGGCGGTCGCGGCCCGGGACGCGTCGAGGAGCTGGCGCGCGCGGCGGCCCTGGCCGTAGAGCTTGTCGGGGTCGGCCCAGCCGTCGGCCAGCGCGGCGCTCAGGGCCTCCCGCGCGGCCGGATGCAGCGGCGCGGCGGCCGCGGCGTCGAGGTACACGCTCGCCACGGTATCCGGCCCCAAGAGGCCGGGGGTCCGCGCGAGCGGAGCGAGCGCAACGAGGCACGGCTCAACACGCCTACCCCAGACCCGGTTGGGGGCCGGCGGTCGAGTAATCTGCGGCGGTACGGGCCCTGACGAGCAGGTCGTGACAGGAGGCGCAGGCACGTGGCAACCGGTTCGCGAGCCGTTCGGCGGCTCTGCGGCGTCGCCGCGATCGGCATGGGGGTGCTCGGTACGGCCAGCGCCTGTTCCTTCGAGGACGCGTTCGCCTTCGGCTGGCCGAAGGGCGGCGTGACTCCGCAGAGCCAGCGCATGTTCGACCTGTGGATCGGGTCGGCCGTGGCCGCGGTGGCGGTCGGGGCGTTCGTGTGGGGCTTGATCTTCTGGTGCGTGCTGGCGTACCGCAAGCGGGGGACCGCGCTACCCGCGCAGACCCGCTACAACCTGCCCATCGAGATCATCTACTCGGTGACGCCGTTCTTGATCATCTCGGTGCTGTTCTACTACACGGCGATCATCCAGACCGACGTCAACCGCGTCCGCCCCAACCCCGACGTGACCGTCAACGTCGAGGGGTTCAAGTGGAACTGGAAGTTCTCCTACGACGGCACGACCGGCCCGGACGGCGAGCCGGTCTACACGGTCGGCACGAGCACGTACGTGCCGGTGCTGGTGTTGCCTACGAACAAGCGGATCCGGTTCGTGCTGCACGGCCGTGACGTGATCCACTCGTTCTGGGTGCCCGAGCTGCTGTTCAAGCGGGACGTGTTCCCGGGACCCATCGAGAACCAGTTCGAGACCACGATCCTCACCGCGGGACCCTATGTCGGCCGGTGCGCCGAACTGTGCGGCGCGTACCACTTCTCGATGAACTTCGAGGTGCGGGCGGTGACGCCGGACAAGTACGAGCGGTTCCTCGCCGCGAAGGCGGCCGGGAGCACGACGCCCGAGGCCCTGACGGCCATCGGGGAGAAGCCGCTGGCCAGCGAGACGTCGCCCTTCCCCACGAAACGCGACGCCCCGCAGGCCGTGGGGGTGCCGGGATGAAGACCGAGTACAAGATCTTCGGCGTTGTCACCATCTTCCTGATCCTCGCCACCGGGACGTACGCCTGGTGGACCTGGGAGGACTCGGGCGGGGCATCCGGCGGGCGCATCGAGTGGATCGGTGTGGTCGCGCTGTCCCTGTCCAGCCTGCTGTGCCTGATGTGCGGTGGGTACTTCTGGTTCGTCTCGCGGCGCATCGACCCGCGACCGGAGGACCGCGACGACGCCGAGATCGTCGACGGTGCCGGCGAGATCGGCTTCTTCAGCCCCGGCAGCTATTGGCCGTTCGGGTTGGGCGTCGCCTCGTTGGTCGTCGGCCTCGGGCTGGCCTACAACGCGTGGTGGGTCGTCGCGATCGGCATCGTGGCCATCCTGCTCGGCACCGGCGGCCTGCTGTTCGAGTACTACACGGGCGCCCGGCGCGTCCACTGAAGCGTCCTCAAGATCGCGCCGATCATGGACTTAGGTCCATGATCGGCGCGATTTTTGGTACCTAACTCCATGATCGGGGGGATCGTGGGTTGGTTCGATGAGGTCAGGTGGCCTTGCCGGCCAGCGCCTGTTGGCGCAGGCCCTCGCGCTTGAGTTCGGCCGCCTTGTCGAGCTGCGCGTTGGTCACGTTCAGGGCGCCGAAGTTCTTCACCGCCTGGTAGTACGTCCAGGCCAGGCTGTAGCACGCCGGCCTGACGAACACGTTGTACGTGGCGCATTTCGCCCGCAGGTCGAAATAGAACGAGTCGTCGATCCGTGGCTTGTTGGCGTCGAATCCGCCCAGCGCACGGTAGTTGCGGTATCCGAAGTCGTGGCGGTGGCACGACAGACGGAAGTCGAACCCGAGGGGCTGATCCGGGCTGGCCGAGCAGTAGTCGGTCGACCAGTCGAACGCGTACTCGGCCCAGGCGCCCTGGTTCTGGCGGGCCGCGTTCCAGCCGTTGTAGCTGGTCGAGTTCGGTTGGGTGAAGTTGGACAGGGCCTGTAGGCGCTGCTGCTGGGTGACGGCGGCCGCGGGGGAGGCCACCAGGAGGACGAGGACGATGCCCACGAGGGGCGCGAGCAGGATCGTCCTGAGGCGACGGGGGGTCATGGTTCACCTCACGGGGGAGTCCGGATAGGACAATGTGCTCAGATTGTCCGACGTCGATGACTACCGGGTAACTGACCGATCGGTCAGGTTGACTGGTGGGTAACGTTCCGGTCCCACCCGTTTCGCCCTGATCACCGCGGGCCCGAGCCGCCCGCGATCATGGAGGTAGGGACACAAAACTGCGCCGATCATGGACCTAAGTCCATGATCGGCGCCGAACTGAGTGAGTGGGGGTTAGTTGGGTTTCTGGGTGCCGGCGCCCTCGTAGCGCTGCGGGGAGTCGGCCGGGGAGACCGGCGAGATGGCCGGCGGCAAGGGCGGTGTGGCCGGCCGCTCGACCGGGAAGAAGAAGCCCTTCACCGCCGGGGCGATCGCGCCGAGCCGGTTCATCTTCTTGGGTACGGCGGCGCCGGCGTAATCCAGGGAGGCGTGGCCGTGCCCGTCGGCCGGGGCCAGCGGCTGGTGCACCTCGATGAAGCGGCCGTCGGGCAGGCGCCGGATGATGCCCGTCTCCACTCCGTGGGCCAGCACCTCGCGGTCGTGCTGTTGCAGGCCCAGGCACATCCGGTAGGCCACGTAGTAGGCCAGCGGCGGCAGCACGATGATGCCGATGCGCCCGGCCCAGGTCATCGCGTTGAGGCTGATGTCGAACTTGTCGGCGAAGACGTCGTTGCCGCCCGAGATCAGCAGGACCAGGTAGAACGTGATCGCCATCGCGCCGAGTCCGGTGCGGGCGGGGTTGTCGCGCGGGCGCTCCAGCAGGTTGTGCATCTGGGTGTCGCGGCGCAGCCGGGCCTCGATGAACGGGTACAGCATCGGCACCACGGTCAGCAGACCGGGCAGGACGAGCGTGGGCCAGAAGATGGCCGGGATCTGGTAGCCCATGTCCCAGCCGAAGATCTTCGGGCCGATGTCCCAGGCCGGGAAGAGCCGGGTCGAGCCGTCCAGGAACATCACATACCAGTCGGGCTGGCTGGCGGCCGAGACCACCGATGCCTTGTACGGGCCGAACAGCCAGATCGGGTTGATCTGGAAGACGCCGGCCATCAGGACGATCAGGCCGAAGACGATGAGCGAGAAGCCGCCGCCCTTGGCGGAGAACGCCGGGAACATCCGGACGCCGACCACGTTGTGCTCCGTCCGGCCCGGACCCGGCCACTGGGTGTGCTTCTGCCGGAAGACCAGGAAGATGTGGACGCTGACGAGGGCGAGGATGAGCAGCGGCAGCAGGAAGACGTGCAGGATGTAGAGCCGCGGCAGGATCTCGGTGGCCGGGAACTCGCCGCCGAACAGCGAGGTCGTCAACCAGGACCCGACGACCGGGACGGACATCGTGATGGCCGAGGCGATCCGCAGCCCGGTGCCGGAGAGGGCGTCGTCCGGCAGCCCGTAGCCGGCGAAGCCCTCGAACAGGCCGGTCCAGAACAGCGTCAGCCCGATGATCCAGTTCAGCTCGCGCGGCTTGCGGAACGCGCCGGTGAAGAAGATCCGGAACATGTGCACGACGATGGCGGCCATGAACATCAGGGCGGACCAGTGGTGGATCTGCCGCATGATGAGGCCACCCCGGACGTCGAACGACAGGTTCAGCGACGTCTCGTACGCCCGGGACATCTCCACGCCCCGCAGCGGTGTGTAGCTGCCGTCGTAGACCACCTCGGTCATCGACGGGTCGAAGAACAGCGCGAGGAACGTGCCGGTGAGCAGCAGCAGGATGAACGAGTAGAGCGCGATCTCGCCCAGCATGAACGACCAGTGGTCGGGGAAGACCTTGTTGAGCAGCCAGCGCAGCGGTGTGGCGACCCGGTACCGGTCGTCGATGCCGCCGGCGGTGGAGGCCGGCAACTTGGCCAGATCGATGCGGCGTCGGCGGCGCCGGCGGGGCGTGGTGGTTGTGCTACTCATGGCCGCTCCCAGAAGGATGGTCCGACCGCGTCGGTGTAGTCGGCCGCCGCCACCAGGAACCCGTCCTCCAACTCCAGCGGCAGCATCGGCAGCCGCCGGGTGGCGGGGCCGAAGATGGGCCGGGCCCGGTCGGTGATGAGGAACTGGGACTGGTGGCAGGGGCAGAGAAGGCGGTTGGTCTGCTGCTCGTAGAGGCTGGCCGGGCAGCCGGCGTGGGTGCAGATCTTCGAGTACGCCACGAAGTTCTGCCACATGCCGTCCACGACAGCGTTGTTGCGGTCGGTGGTGTCGACCGCCGTCTTGTCGCGGGCGATCGTGGCCCGCAGCGCGTCCGCGTCGGCCTGCCGAAGGTGGATCAGCAGCGTGGGGGAGTCCGCGTACTGGTTGGTCGCTCCGTGCTCGATGCCGGGGAACACGGTCATCTGGCCGCCGACGCTGACCTCCTCCGGACGGATCGGCGAGCCGTCCTCGCGGGTCAGGCGCACCTTGCGGCCACCGTTCTTGGCCGGATTCCACCCGGTGGAGAAGTAGATGTGTTCCGGGCTGTTGGGCGACTTGATCAGTGAGCCGACCAGCGGGGCCGCCGCGGCCACGGCGATGCCGCCGGCGGGCAGCAGGAACGCCGCCTTGAGCAGCGGCCGCCGCCGGATGCCGGTCTCGTCGACGAGGTTCAGCAACGTCTCGCCGGTGAGCTTGCGCTCGTCGGCGGCCGAGGCCGGCCGGTGCTCCTGGACCGAGACCTCCTCCGGCAACAGCTTCTTGGCCCAGGTGATGACGGCCACGCCGAGCAGGAACACCGAGCCGCCCAGCGTCAGGCCGAGAACCGGTGTGTAGAACTTCGACGCCACGTCGCCGAGCTCGTACCGCCACGGCCACCAGATGTAGGCGACCACGAACCCGAACGCGAGCAGCCCGCTGAGCACCAGCAGCAGCGCGATGACGCGCTCGACCCGCCGCTCCTCCCGGCTGCCGCGTACCGGGAAGCGGGGTACGTAGTGGACGATCTCCACGCCGTCGCGGCGGGCGCCCTCACGGATCAGGTCGAACCGGGTCAGCGTGGCGTCGTCGACGTCGATGTCGGTGCCTTGTCGCTCAGCCAGAGTCATTGCCTGCCTCGCTCCCACACCATTGTGGTCATGATTTCCCCACAATCCACACCGTGGTCAGTACCAGCGCGACGATGCCCACGAGGAAGATGGCCAAACCCTCCGGCACCGGACCGTACCGGCCCATGCCCCAGCCACCCGGGTCCCGCTCGTCGGTGAGCGTCTGCACGTACGCGATGATGTCCCGCTTGTCCTCGGGCGAGAGCTGGTTGTCGCCGAACACGGGCATGTTCTGCGGGCCGGTCAGCATCGCCGCGTAGATGTCGCGGTCGGTGGCCTGCGCGAGCGCCGGGGCGTCCTTGCCGGAGGACAGCGCGCCGCCGTTGCCGCCGAACGAGTGGCAGGCGGAGCAGTTGATCCGGTACAGCTCACCGCCGCGGGCGATGTCGCCATTCTCGTGCAGGTTCTCGCCCGGCGGCATCTGCGGGCCGCCGCCGAGCTCCTGGACGTACGCGCCGATCTGCTGGGCCTCGTCCCGGGTGAATTGCGGTTCCTTGCGTACGCCCTGTGCCTCCTGGCGGGCCAGCGGCATGCGACCGGTGGAGACCTGGAACTCGACGGCCGCGGAGCCCACGCCGATCAGGCTGGGCCCGCGGTCCGGCACGCCCTGGGCGTTCGGGCCGTGGCAGGTGATGCAGCTCGTCTCGTACAGCCGCTGGCCCTCGGCCGCCGCCGCCGAGCGCCCGGAGGTCTCGTCGGCGTTCGCCCATGTCCCCGGGGCCAGCGCGGTGTAGAGGATGCCGATGACCGTCAGCGCGGCCGCCAGGCGCATCGCGGACGTGACCCGGCGGCGCCTGCGGCGGCGCGCCGGGCCGGTCACGGCCTCACCTCGG
>Ga0307415_100000031_pt1 | contig 60320 bp, 48 predicted proteins | sample DK1Cmetagenome_FD_204524 | JGI IMG/M metagenome (GOLD analysis project Ga0307415, IMG submission 204524) | Maize rhizosphere microbial communities from greenhouse at UC Davis, California, United States - DK15-C-2 | ecosystem: Host-associated > Plants > Roots > Rhizosphere > Soil | place: USA... | reverse complement strand
ACGCGCAATCTGCGCGCCTTCTCCGACGGACAAGTGACCACATTGGTCGCCACGGATATCGCGGCGAGGGGCATACATGTCGACGACGTGGTCCTCGTCGTCCACGCCGATCCACCGGTCGAGCACAAGGCGTACCTGCACCGGTCCGGCCGTACGGCCCGGGCGGGCGCGGCCGGAACCGTGGTCACCCTCGTGACCGACGACCAGGTCGTCGGGACCCGCGAGATGACCCGCAAGGCGGGACTGGCCCCGACCACCACGCGTCTGCGCCCCGGCCATCCGCTGCTCGCCCGGCTTGCGCCCGGTCGGCGGTCGCTCGGGGCGGCCAAGAACGACGTACCGGCCGCCCCCGGCCGGACCCGCCGCGGCCGTTCGCACCGGAGGGCCTCCGCGCCCACTCCGACACCGTTCGTGTGACAACCGATCGCCGACGAAAGTCGCGTTGGCGCGACTGGAAGGTGGCCACCCGTGCCGACGTCCTACGGGTTCCTCAGCACATATCCGCCGACCCGTTGTGGTCTGGCGACATTCACCTCCGCGCTGGTGCGTAGTTTGGCCACCCAGGAGCCCGACGACCGGTTCGGTGTCGTCCGGGTCGTTGACGTGCCGGTCACCACCGTGGCGCCGGAGGTTGTGGCCCACCTGCAGACCCAGGCTCCCGGATCCCACGGGCCGGCGGTGAAGGCGCTCAACTCGTTCGACGTCGTCGTCATCCAACACGAGTACGGCATCTTCGGCGGCCCGGACGGCAAACAGGTCCTGGAGATTCTGGATGGGCTGAGCGTGCCGGTCGTCGTCGTGGCGCATACCGTGCTGGCCGCCCCGACGATCAACCAACATTTCGTCCTGCAACGGATGGCCAGCGCGGCCGGTGCCGTGGTGACGATGACGCAGGCCGCCCGTGACCGGCTCCTGGCCCGCTACGACGTCGACCCGAGCAAGGTCGTCGTGATACCTCACGGGGCACCGTCGCGCGGTGCCACCGGAACGCTGGCGCCGGGTGATCGACCGCTGATCCTGACCTGGGGTCTGCTCGGTCCGGGCAAGGGGATCGAGTGGGCCATCGACGGTCTCCAGCAGCTGCGGTCCCTACGGCCGCTGCCGGCCTACATCGTTGCCGGTCAGACCCACCCTCAGGTCCGTCTGCGGCAGGGTGAGGCATATCGCACGCAACTGAGCCAACGCGCCAGTGCGGCCGGTGTGTCGCACATGGTGCGATTCGTCGACGCCTACCTCGACGACGAGGCGTTGACCCGGCTGATTCGCCGAGCCGATGTCGTCCTACTCCCCTATGACTCCCGCGACCAGGTCACCTCGGGCGTGCTGGTTGAGGCGGTGGCCGCCCACAAGCCGGTGGTGGCCACGACCTTCCCCCACGCGGTCGAGTTACTCAGCGGCGGTGCCGGCGTGCTCGTGCCACCACGCGACTCGGCCGCGATGGGCGCCGCCCTCCACCGGATTCTCCTACACCCGGAGTGGTCGGCCGGCATGGCCGGAGCGGCGGCCAGGCTCGCGCCGGCGATGCTCTGGCCGGAGGTGGCCAGTTGTTATCGCAGTCTTGTGGCCGGCCTGCTGGCGGATCGAACGCCGGTGCCCGGGTGACCCGGTATCCCGAGCCGTCCTTCGCCCACGTGCTCCGACTCAGCGACGACACCGGACTGCTCGAGCACGCGCACGGCGCGACGCCGTCACGGGAGAACGGGTACTGCGTCGATGACGTGGCTCGCGGACTCGTGGTGATCTCTCGAGAGCCCCGTCCGGCAACGAACGTGGTCCACCTGGCTGAGCGATATCTGGCCTTCCTGGCGCACGCCCAGACGAGCGACGGTTTCCATAACCGGTTGGGCTTCGATCGTCGATGGCACGACGCTCCCGACACCGGAGACTGGTGGGGGCGCGCGATCTGGGGCCTGGGAACCGCGGCATCCTCCGCGTCGGTCGGCTGGATGCGCCGCGAGGCGTTCGTCCGCTTCGAACGGGCGGCGCACCAGCGTTCCCCGTGGCCGCGGGCCATGGCCTTCGCCGGTCTCGGCGCCGCGGAGGTGCTGAGCGTCGATCCCGACCACGATCAGGCACGCCAGTTACTGGCGGACGCCCTCACCACGATCGGGCCACCCGGCGACCGGCCGGCGTGGCCCTGGCCCGAGGACCGCCTCACCTACGCCAACGCCTGCCTGGCCGAGGTCTTTCTGGCCGCCGCCCAGCATCTGGACTACCCGGGCGCGAGCGAGACGGGCCTGCGCATGCTGTCGTGGCTGTTGGAAACACAGACACGCGACGGCCACCTGTCGCCCACACCGGCCGGTGGATGGGGGCCCGGCGAGCCCCGACTGCGTTTCGACCAGCAGCCGATCGAGGCGGCGGCCCTGGCCGACGCCTGTGCCCGCGCACTGGCCCTCACCGGCGACCGGTCCTGGATCGACCAGTTGGGGCTGGCGATTCGGTGGTTCCTCGGTGACAACGACGGGAAACTGGAACTCGTGGACCATGAGACCGGCGGATGCTCCGACGGGCTCGGCCCGGCGGGATGCAGCGAGAACCAGGGCGCGGAGTCAACCCTCGCCCTCGTGTCCACCCTGCAGCACGGACGCCGCCATAGCCCGACATAAGCCCATGGTCACTGAACAGGTGGTGCGGACCCATGGTCACTGAACTGGCCGTACGGAGCGCGAATCGGCTGACGCCCGACCCTCGTCGGGTCATCACGAAGCTGTTCGTCCCGGGCGAGGAGACATCTCACAGCCGCTCGCGCGCCAGTGGCGTCGTCGCGCGCATCCTGGCCATGGACGAAGCCGAGGTCGCCGCCCTGGCCGACGCCGTCATCGCCGACTTCCGGGGACGCCACCAGGACCTGACCGCCACCTTCTCCAAACATTTCGCGGTGGTGGCGCACGAGATCGCCACCCGTCGACGGCGGCTGTCGGCCGAACGCCGCATGCTCATCGGCGCCTGCTTCACCCATGAGTACGCGCCGGAGGCCGCCGCGCTGTTCAATCCATCGATGGCCGCGCACCCGGACCAGTCGGGCCTGGCGGACGGGCAGATGAGGTTCGTCATGACGGTCCGCTGTGTGGGCGAAGGTCACGTGTCCTCGATCGGATTCCGTACCGGGGTCCTCGGGCCGGGCGACGCCCTGGACATCGACGAATCCGGACCGCTGCTCACGACGGGAGCGATCCAGCCCGCGAGGTACGAACGGGAGGTCCTTCACCGGCGGCTGCTCGACGACGGCGACGATCTCGAGACCATCCAGCTTCTTCTCGGTTCCCTGCCCGAGGCCTTCACCCCCGCCGAGCTCGGCGACGCACTGCTCGGCGTCCACGAGCACACGCTCAACCGAGAGAGGGTTCAGCGCACGATCGAGCACATCCACCGGTTGGCCGCGGCCACCTACGATGTCGAGTTCGCGGACGACACCGCTGTTGCCGGTCGGTTGCTGTGGCCGAGGTCGCCGATGGAGAGCCACGGCATGGAGGACGCGCGCCTGGTCCGGCTCGTTGACAGCGACGACACCGTGACGTACTTCGCGACCTACACCGCCTACGACGGCACCCACGTGGCGTCACACCTGTTGGCGACCACGGATCTGCGTCGCTTTCATGTGACCCCCATGGCCGGTCAGGCCGCTCGCAACAAGGGTGTCGCCCTGTTCCCGCGGCGGATCGGCGATCGTTACTACGCGCTGTCCCGTTGGGACCGGGAGAACATCGCGCTGGTCAGCTCCGACAACTGCCGCATCTGGACTGAACCCGCGATGCTGTACCGTCCCCGGAACGGGTGGGAACTGCTCCAGGTCGGCAACTGCGGTTCACCCATCGAGACGCCGGCCGGCTGGCTGGTCCTCACGCACGGCGTCGGCCCGATGCGCACGTACGGGATCGGCGCGATACTGCTCGACATCGACGATCCGTCCGTCATCCTGGCCGGACTGGACGAACCGCTGCTCACCCCGACCGCCGAGGAACGGGCGGGCTATGTGCCCAACGTCGTCTATTCCTGCGGTGCGTTGCTGCACGGCGACCGGCTGACCATTCCTTACGGCATCAGTGACGGTGCCATCGGCTTCGCCCAGGTGGGCCTGGACGGACTGTTGAGCCGAATGCTGGCCGGTGGTGGGCAACCCGGCCGTTCCACCAATGGCTCGCGACCGTCGGGGGACGGCGGCTGACCGCGGCTCCGGGCCGGAAGGCGGCCGGCGGGAACGGACCGGCTGGACCGGTGCCGATACCCTCGGCCCGTGACGCTGCCGCTGTGGATCGCGACCGGGACGGTCGTCGCGTTCTATCTCTACGTCGCCGTGCGGGCGGTCGCGGTGCGCCCGCGCGCGGTCGCGGCGGTGCCGGCGACATTCGACCTCGCCGGTGAGCCGCCGGCCGTCGTGAACCTGCTGGTGGAGCGCAACCTCGACGCGCCGCGGGCGGCCAGCGCGACGCTGCTCGACCTCGCCGCCCGGCGCCATATTGAGATCTTCCAGACGGCCGACGACGCCGAGCACACCCTGGTACGCATCCGCGGCCCGCGGCCGGCCCGGATGACCGCGTACGAGCGGCGGGTCCTCGACCGGGTTGAGCGGGTCGCCGGCGATGGTGCCGTACCCGTGGCCCACCTGGTCGAACGGTACGCGGAGGGCGGCGCTGCCTGGAACCGGCAGCTCGTCCGCGAGGTCCGGCTGGAGGCTCGCCGCCGCGGCCTCATCCACCGGCCGGACCGCGACGTCGCGAGCGCGGCCGGGATCGCGTCGGCGGTCACGATCGGGGCACTGCTGGCCCCGCTGGTCCCACGGGCGCTCACCAACCTTGGCGGCCTGGGCTGCCTGCTGGCGGCGTGGGCCCTGCTCTCCCTGATGCTGTGGTTCCTGCTGTTCATTCCGGTGGCCCGCGACGACCCCGACCGGTACACGCCCAGGGGACGGCGGGCGACCGCGCACTGGCTCGGGGTGGCGGCCTGGTTGCGGGCCCACCCCACGATGCGCGACCTCCCGCCGGGCGCCGTCGCGGTGTGGGACCGCTATCTGGCGTACGGGGTGGCGCTCGACGCGCTGACCCACGCCGCGCGGGTGCTGGACTTCGCCAGCGTGGGCGTGCGCGACGAGCTGTGGTCGGACCACACCGGCCAACGTCGCCGGGTGCGCGTCAGGTACATCCCGAAGAACCGGTTCCTCCGTCCACTGGGGCCGGTCGCCGCCCAGCCCCGCCTGCTCTGGGCGATCCCGACGCTGGTCCTGTGGTCGGTCGCCGTGGGCGTCCTGCTCGCCCGCGACGGTCTGGCCGATCAGGTGCGCTACCCGTTGCTGGCCATCGCGGGCGTGCTGGCCGTCCGGGCGGCCTACCGGCTGGTCTCGTCGGCCATCGACCTGTTCTTCCCGCTGCGCGTCACCGGCACCGTGGTCGACATCGGCATCGCCGCCCAGAACCCCACCGCCGATCATCCGCAGGTCGCCGCCGCCGGCTACGGCGACTTCACGACGTTCTACTACTTCGTGGTCGACGACGGCTCGACCGACGTCCTGCGACCATGGCTGGTGAACCGGGGCGTCGCCGGCGATCCGCATCCCGCCTGGGCCGCCGATCTCGACAAGGCCTGGTCCGGCGACGCCGGTGGCTTCCGGGTCGGTGACCTCGTCACGATCGAGGGTCAGCGATTCAGCCGCTACGCGCGTCGCCTGACCGCCTCTCACCCCGACCCCGTCGACGCCTGACCGCCGGACGACGCGCGCACGGAACTGATCTCCGTCGATCACCCCGGGGTGACCGGCCGCCCCCGACCAAGACCTATTGACTATGGTCGACGCCATGATTTAAGTTGGTCGATAAAACAAACTATGCCCGTCCCCCGCCCCGCCAGTGAAAGGTCACGGTCATGGTCGGACGTGTTCGCGCCGTCGCGGCGTGCATCTCGGTTCTCACCATCGCCTCGGCCGTCGCCGTGGTCCTCGCGCTCCCCGCGGCGGCGGCGACCGGTTGCAGCGTCCAGTACGTGGTGGCCAACCAGTGGCCGGGCGGGTTCGGAGCCAACGTCACCATCAGGAACCTCGGTGACCCCATCAGCGGTTGGAGACTGGTGTGGAGCTTCGGCGCCGGTCAGCAGGTGACCCAGTACTGGAGCGCCACGCTTTCCCAGAGTGGCTCGCAGGTCACCGCGGACAACGTCAGCTACAACGGCAATCTGGCGACCAACGCCACCACGTCCTTCGGCTTCAACAGCTCGTGGAACAACAGCAGCAACCCGGCGCCGACGAGCTTCAGCCTCAACGGGACCACGTGCACGGGAGGCGTGACCGGCGGGCCCAGCACGTCCCGGCCGCCCACCACAACATCCCGACCGCCCACCACGACGCGACCGCCGACGACGACGACGACCCGGCCGCCCACGCCCGGCATTCCGTCCGACGCCGTGTGGGTCGCGTCGGGCCAGTGGGACACGTGGACCAACAACGGCTTCACGCTCTACAACAACATCTGGGGCTCCGGCGCCGGAAGCCAGACGATCTGGGCGCGGACCGTCACCAACTGGGGTGTCCTGGCCAACCACCCGACCACGTCCGGCGTGAAGTCGTACCCGCACACGGTCCGGGGTTCGGTCAACCGCACCGTCGGCTCGCTGGGTTCGTTGACCAGCTCGTTCAACGTCACGGTGCCCGGCAGCGGCAACTACGCCACCGCGTATGACATCTGGGCCAACAACTGGGCGTACGAGGTCATGTTGTGGATGAACTGGAACGGCGCGGTCGGCCCCATCGCCGAGCAGTACGACCAGAACGGGGCCGTCCCGGCCTTCCGGAACCTCAACGTCGGTGGGCACACCTGGAACGTCTACCGTGGATCGAACGGCGCCAACGCGGTGTTCTCCTTCCTGCGCACGAGCCAGACCAACGCCGGCACGGTGGACATCCGGGCGATCGCCAACTGGTTGCGGACCCAGGGCTGGTGGGGCGACGTGACCATCGGCGAATGCCAGTTCGGCTTCGAGATCAGCGGAACCAACGGCACCGCCGCCTTCACCGACAACAGCTTCTCGATCAGTTGGAGTTGAACCGCGACTGAGTGAGGGTGACAACGTCCTGGACACGCTCGACCGCGAATAAGCTGTTGCCTGGTATCCGGCGTCGTTTGTACCGTCGGCGCGACCACCTCGGTGAAGGGCGAGTATGAGCGTTTCCGTGCGCCGCCTCGGGCTCGACGACTGGCCGACCTGGCGCGATGTCAGGCTGGCCGCACTGGCCGAGGCGCCGCAGACCTTCGCCTCATCGTTGGCCCGGGAGCAGGGGTACGACGAGGCGCGCTGGCGCGACTGGCTTCACCCGGACCGGGGGCTGAAGGCGGTGGCCGAGGTCCCGACCGCCGCGGTGGGCCTCGTCGGAGCCTGGCTGCCCGAGGACAGGCACGGCGCGGTGGAGCTCTACAGCATGTGGGTGCGGCCGGCCTGGCGCGGTCGAGGCGTCGGCGACCTGCTCGTCGCCGAGGTGCTCGAGTGGGCCCGCGAACGTCACCACGAACGGGTCGACCTCTGGTTCATCGAGGGCAACGCGATCGCCGAGCGCCTCTACCGGCGCCACGGATTCCGCCTCACCGGCGAGTACCAGCCGCATCCGGCCGATCCCGATGTGCGCAAGCGCATCATGACGCGCGACCTCACGTCGTAGCGGCCGGGTCAGGCGGCCAGGTCGAGCGTGTACGCGTCGCCCGTACGGCGGAAGCCCAGCCGGGGGTAGTACGGGGACACCATGCCTGGCCGGGTCACGACCCGCCGGAAGCCGCGCTCGGTGAACAACTGGCTGCGCCGGTAGACGAACTCGCCCGGGGTGAAATCGCGGAACCGAGGGGTCACGTAGTCCAGTTCGACCTGGGCCACGCCGTCGCCCGCGTCCCGAGCCAGTACGACACCGACCACCTCGTCGCCCCGCAGGACCAGGAACGCGCACCGGGCCACACCACGCTCACCGCCGGCCGCCGGGCGGAAGCCCGGGTTGAACCGTGCGATGTCGGTCGCGTGCACCCGCAACACGTGGGCCAGGAACTCGTCGTCGGTGCCGACCTCGACCACCTCGTACGCCGCCGCGTCGTGGCGGCTGATCAGCAGCCGTCGCAGATACCAGAGGTTGATCAGCGCCAGCGTCAGGTTCAGCCCGACCATCGGCCATACGCGCAACGCGCCGTTGTAGGCGATGAGCACCAGGCTGCCGATGAGGTTGATTGCCCGCAACCGCAGCACGCGTGCCTGCAGCAAGGACCAGACCAGCAGCGCCGAGCCCGTCCACCCCACTATGTCCAGCCAGCCCACACCTCATGGTCTCATCCACCACGCGGCCGCCCCGGCCATGTACCGCGCCTAGTCATCCCGATCGATGCCGCGCGGCCAGCCGGGTGCGTGGCGTCGCCACGGGTTGGCCGATTCGAGCTGCCCGGCGACCGCCAGCAGCAGCGGCTCGGCACCGGGCGGCCCGACCAGCTGGACGCCGACGGGCAGGCGGTCGGGACGGGTTCCGAGCGGGATGACGATCGCCGGTAGGCCGGCGATGTTCCAGGGCGCGGCGAACGGCGCGAACCGCACGCAGGCCGTCATGTTCGACCGCCACGACCGCCGCGACCACTGCCGGGCCAGCGGCGGCGCGCTGGCCAGGGCCGGCATGAGCAGCAGGTCGTGGCCGCCGCTGAAGAAGGCCAGACACCGGTCGCGGAAGGCGGTGCGGTCGGCCTCGCGAACGTATCCGCGGCGCCAGACACGCTCGCCCAGGGCGACGTGGCGTTGGGAGCGCGGCTGCAGCGTCGTCCGGTCGAGGCCGGCCGCCGCCACGTCGCGGTAGGCGGCGGCGAACCAGGTGGCCGTGCCGCGCAGGCTCAACCTGACCGGGTAGGTCGGGTCCGCCCGACGTACGGCGTGGCCGGCGGCGGTCAACAGGTCAGCCGCCCGCGCCACGGCGGCGCGGTTGTGCCGGTCGGCCCGCACGCCGGCGACGGGACTGCGCAGGGAGACGGCTATCCGCTGGCGCGGCGGCTCGGCGACCGCGACCGCGTCCCGGTCGGCCAGAACGGCGAAGCCGAGCGCGGCGTCGGCCACCGTCGTCGCGATGATGCCGTGCTCGGTCAGACCGAACCAGTCCTCGGCACCGAGCCGGCACGGCACCACACCCCGGCCCGGTTTGAGCCCGACCAGCCCACAGCAGGCGGCCGGTATCCGCACCGAACCGAGGCCGTCGTTGGCATGCGCGATGGGTACCAGCCCCGAAGCGACGGCCGCGGCCGAGCCGCCCGAGCTGCCTCCGGGCGTGCGGTCGAGCTGCCACGGGTTGCGGGTCACGGCCGTGTCGTCGTCGGTGAGCGCCCACAAACCGAGCTCGGGCATGCGGGTCACCCCGACCACGACCGCGCCGCCGGCGCGCAGGCGCCGCACGACCTCGTGGTCGGCCGCCTCGACGGGCCCGCGGGCGGCGGCCGATCCGTTCCACGTCGGCAGGCCGGCCACCGCCGTGTTCTCCTTGACGGCGATCGGTACTCCCCGCAGGGGCGTCCCGGTCCGGTCCGTCCGCGCATCGACCGCGCGGGCCTCGGTGCGGGCCTCCTCCCCCCGTACCGTCCGGAACGCGTGCAACCGGCCGTCGTTGGCGGAGATGTAGTCAAGGTGGCCGGAGACCACCTCGACCGCGGTCGTCTCGCCGCTGCGCACCGCGTCCGCGATACTCCCCGCGGTCTGGCCCACCCAGGATCCCGGCACGTCCGCCTCCACGAAGCCGCAGCGATCACCGCTGTCGCATCCGACACTAGACCAGATCCCGGATGGCTAGCCGGTCGTCCTCCGCGGCAGCGTTCGCATGGTCAGGGCGATCCGGGCCAGACTCGCCGGCACCGCGATGAGCATCGGCCAGACCAACGCCGTGGCCACCAGCGCCACGGCGGCGAGCATGACCACGTCCAGGACGATCAGGCCGGCACCGCCGACGCTGCCCCAACGGGTACGGCGCAGGTTGCTCCGGCTCGTGGCGGCCGCGACGAGGCAGGCGACCACGGCCACCAGGGCGACGGCGTACGCGACCCCGGCCGGCGGCGGGATCGGCCAGGTCCAGACGCGCGCGGCGATGAGGCTGCTCCCCCAGCACAGGCCGACCAGCGGGCCGGTGGCGAGCAGTACCCGGGCGGTACGCCGGCCGGGCGCGTGGGCCACGAACGCCGCCGCGATCGCCTGCGGCGTACCGAACTCGATGATCGCCGTCGCGGCGGCGTCGGCCGGGGCGGCCCCGCCCTCGAGGTGGCGGTGCCAGGTCTCGGTCAGGCCGTCCGCCAGCTCCTCGACCGTGCTGGCCGGCAGCCGCGCCGCGAGCTGGTCAAGGTAGTCCTCGATCAGGTGGTGGCTGGCCATGCCCGCCCATCCAGCATGCTCGTGACGGCGGCGGAGAACTCGCGCCAGTTGCCGCGGTCCGTCGAAAGCCTGCGCCGCCCGGCGGCGGTGAGCCGGTAGGTGCGGCGACGACGTCCGTCCACTACGGACCATGAGCCGGCGATGAGGCCGGCGGCTTCCAGGCGGTGCAGGGCCGGGTAGACGGTGCCGGTCGGCAGGTCGAACCGGCCGGCGCTGCCCTCGCGCAAAGCCTCCTTGACCGCGTACCCGTGCCGCGGCCCGCCCTCCAGCGCGGCCAGCAGTAACACGTCGAGGTGACCCTTGAGCGCCTGCGCGTCCGGCTTCACGCCGCCAGCCTAGCCGCCGATACGTAGGTATGCTACCTTGCGTCGATAGGTAGTAAATCTAGCTATCGGGGGATCCGAGATGACGTCACCGCCGGCGATCGAGACCCGCGGCCTGGTGAAGCGGTTCGGCGATGTGCCCGCGCTGGCCGGGGTGGACCTGGACCTCCCGGTCGGTGGCGTCCTCGGGTTGCTGGGTCCGAACGGGGCCGGCAAGACGACCGTGGTGCGGATTCTGACCACGCTGCTGCGACCGGACGGCGGGACGGCCCGGGTGATGGGCCTGGACGTGGTGCGCCAGGCGGGCGCGGTGCGCCGCCTGGTGGGACTGTCGGGCCAGTATGCGGCGGTCGACGGGTATCTGACCGGTCGGGAGAACCTGCGGATGATCGGCCGGTTGGCCGGGCTGACCCGGTCCGCCGCCCGGGTCCGGGCCCATCAGTTGCTGGAGTTGTTCGACCTGACCGCCGCCGGCCGGCGCACGGCCCGCACCTACTCGGGCGGGATGCGCCGACGCCTCGATGTCGCGGCCAGCCTGGTCGCCGCGCCGGCCATGGTGTTTCTCGACGAGCCGACCACCGGCCTGGACCCGCGCGGGCGGCGGAACCTGTGGCGGTTGCTGGGCGAGCTGACCGACCGGGGCACGAGCGTTCTGCTGACCACCCAGTACCTGGAGGAGGCCGACCGCCTGGCCGACACCATCGTCGTGCTCGACCAGGGTCGTGTGATCGCCGCCGGCACCTCCGCGGAGCTCAAGACGCGCGTCGGCGGCGACCGCCTCGAACTGCTGGTTCCGCCCGGCACCGACCCCCGGCCCGTGGCCGCCGCGATGCACGGTCTCGGTCCGGCTCCCCCGACGGTCGATCTGGAGGCCGGCCGGGTCCTGCTGCCGATCACCGACGGACCGGCCGTGCTGGCCCAGGTGGCCGCCCGGCTGGCCGAGCACCGGCTGCCCGTGGCCGATCTCGCGTTGCGCCGCCCCAGCCTCGACGACGTGTTCCTGACCCTGACCGGGCAGTCCATCCAAGCGGACGAGCCGACCGGGGCACGACGATGAGCGTCGCCGAGTCCGCCGCCCTGGGCCGCACCAGCGGCGCCAGCTGGCTGCTGGCCAACATCGCCACCGTCACCGGCCGCAACCTGCGCCGCCTGGTCCGGGTGCCCACCCTGATCGCGTTCGCGACCGTGCAACCGATCCTGTTCGTGTTGCTGTTCACGTACGCCTGGGGCGGTGCCGTCCGCCCGCCCGGCGTCGACACCTACATCGACTACGCGCTGCCCGGCATCTGGGTGCTGTCCATAGCTTTCGGCGCCTCCCAGACCGGGGTGGCCATCGCCGATGACCTCGCCACCGGCATGATCGACCGGTTCCGGGCGCTGCCCATGGCCCGCTCGGCCGTGCTGGCCGGTCGGACCGCCGCCGACGCGGTCCGCAACGTGTTCGTGCTCGCCCTGATGACCGCGGTCGGGTACGCCATCGGATTCCGGTTCCACGCCGGACCCGCCGCCGCGATGGCCGCCGTGACCCTCGCGCTCGGCGTGGGACTCGCGTTCTCGTGGACGTTCGCGTTGCTCGGCCTGCTCGTGCGGGACCCCGAGTCGGCCGGCATCGGTGGGCTCCTGGCCGTCATCCCGCTCATCTTCACCAGCTCCACGTTCGTGCCGGTGGTGACCTTCCCCGGTTGGCTGCAGGCGTTCGCCACCGTCAACCCCATCACGGTCGCCGTCGACGCGCTGCGGGCTCTGTGCCTCGGTGGGTCGACCGCCACGCACGTGTGGCGGGCGGTGGCCTGGCTCATCGGGTTGCTCGCCGTGACCGTGCCGGTCGCGATCTGGCGGTACCGTGGCACCACGGCGTCATGAGTCCACTATGGACCCTGGTGAGACGATGACCGCGGTTGAGGTGCTCGTGGTCGGAGCCGGCCCAACGGGACTGACGCTCGCGACCCACCTCGCCGCGCACGGTGTGCGGCCGCGGCTGGTCGACCGGTCCGCCGCCCGGGCGCACGAGTCCCGGGCCCTGGCCATCCAGCCGCGAACCCTGGAGGTCCTCGCCGGCGTGGGTATCAGCGCCCGACTCGTGGAGTTGGGCAACCGGACGGTTCGGCTGCGCATCCACGCGGGCCGGCGGGTGCGTTCGGCACCGCTGTTCGACCTCGGACTGGCCGACACCGCATACCCGTACCTCCTGTTCCTGTCCCAGGCTGAAACCGAACGCGTCCTGGTCGAGCACCTGCACGCGACCGGTGTCGAGGTCGAACGTCGCACCGAGCTGGTCGACCTGGCGGCCGGCCCGGACGGTGTGGCCTGTCGGCTACGCCACCACGATGGTCACGACGAGATGGTCCGGGCGCGGTATGTGGTCGGCTGCGACGGGGCGCACAGCACCGTGCGCCGGTTGGCTGGCATACCGTTCGAGGGCGCCGCCTACCCGCAGACGTTCGTTCTCGCCGATGTCGAAGCCGACGGCGTCGAGCCCGCCGCCGCGCACGCCTTCCTGTCGCGGTCGGGAATGCTGTTCTGCTTCCCGCTCGGACGACCGGCGAGCTGGCGGCTGCTGGCCATGCGGCCACGGGACGACCCCACCCCGGCCGACGCCCCGGTGGACCTGACGCAGGTGCAGGCTCTGGCCGACGTGTACACCGGCGGCCAGGTGCGGCTGCACGACCCGGTGTGGATGACGAACTTCCGGCTGCATCACCGCGCCGCCTCCCACTACCGCACCGGATCGATCTTCCTGGCCGGCGACGCCGCCCACGTCCACAGCCCCGCCGGTGCCCAGGGCATGAACACCGGCATCCAGGACGCGGTCAACCTCGCCTGGAAGCTGGCCCATGCCCGGCACGGCGCCGACCCGACGCTGCTCGACACCTACGAACTCGAGCGGGCTCCGATCGGCCGGATGGTGCTGCGCATGTCCGACCGCGCCTTCACCGTCGCCACCTCCACCAACCCGCTGGTGCGGTTCGCCCGCACCCGGATCGCGCCCGCCGCGATCTCGCTGGTGCTCGGCCCACGGTGGGTGCGGGCCCACGCCTTCCGCACCCTGGCCCAACTGGACATCCGCTACCGGAGCAGCCCGCTGTCGGTCGACGGGCCCGGCGCGCCGCGACGCGGCCCGAGGGCCGGCGACCGGCTCCCCGACGCCGATGTTGTCCACGATGGACAGATCACGACCCTGCACCGGGCGTTGGGCCGGCCGGGTTGGCATCTGCTTGTCTGCGGACCGACCGGCGCCTGGCCGGATCTCGAGTCAATGATCGACCAGCATGGCGGTCGTCTGGTCCTACGCCGTCTCGGCGCCGGGCAGGGTCACGGCTGGCTACAGGACCCGAGCGGCGGGGCGTTGCGGCGCCTGGGCCTGGACCAGGACCGCTCCGCTCTGTTCGTGGTGCGACCGGACGGCCACATCGGATTTCGTGCGGCCCGGCCCCGACCGGCCGACCTCCAGCGCTACCTCCGCGGGTGGTTGCCGCCGGTCAGGCCTCGGTGAGGGCCGGCCCGTCCAGCAGCGCGGCTAGCTGGCGGAGGTTGTCGGGTACGGGGCGGTAGTAGACCCAGGTGCCGCGGCGCTCGCCCTCGATGAGGCCGGCCTCGCGCAACACCCGCAGGTGGTGGGAGATGGTCGGGCCGGAGACGTCGAAGTCGTCGCCGGTGAGGTCACACACGCAGATCTCCCCGTCCGGCGCCGACGTGATCCGCGACAGCAGGCGCAGCCGGACGGGATCGCCGAGGGCCTTGAACATGCGGGCCAGGTCGGCCGCCTGTACGGGATCCAGCGACGCCTCGGTGATCGGCGCGCAGCACGCGCCGCCGACGACGTCCAACACCACCAACTGCTTCGACATGCCTCTAGCTTGACAGTTCTCGAAACAGGGGGCAAGCTGGTCTGAGATCTGATTCGACAGTCATCAAGACAGGAGCGACCGAGATGGCGACCGAGACCGAGACGCCAGCCGCCCGGGTGGCCCGTGGCCCCGCCGAGGGCCCCGCCCGACCCGCGACGGACGCGTGCTGCGGCAGCCCGTCCAGCACCGCCAGCCCCTGCTGCGGCACGGCCACCGAGGCCCGGGCCGCGGGCGGCTGTTGTGGCCCGGCGGCCAGGACCGAGGCGGTCGCCGCCGGCGCGGGCTGCTGCGGATGAGTGGGTTGGCGACACATCGGCGGCCCGCTAGACTCAATCGTCTATCGGCGATAGACGATGATGTTGGAGCCCGTCGTGGTACTGCTCGACCGCGCGACCGCGCAGGAGTACGCCTCCTGGTTCAAGGCGCTGGCCGACCCGACCCGGGTGCAACTGGTGGAGCTGCTGGCCCGGACCCGGTCTCCGATGAGCGTGGGCGAGATCGTGAGCGCGATGGGCCTGGCCCAGTCCACGGTCTCGCAGCATCTGAAGATCCTGGCCGAGGTCCGGTTCGTGCTCGTCGAGCCGGACGGCAACGCCCGCCGCTACCGCATCAACGACAACTGCGTGGCCTGCTTCCCGTCCGCGGCCGACGTCGTCATGGGCCGGCCGGCGCCGAGCTCCATATCAGAAAGGTCATGACACCATGAGCACATCCTCGCCACCGTTGCCCGTCGTGGTGATCGGGGCCGGGCCGGTCGGTCTGGCCGCCGCCGCCCACCTCGTCCACCAGGGCCTGTCGTTCGTCGTGCTCGAGGCCGGCGACCGGGTGGGCGCTTCGGTTGCCGACTGGGCGCACGTGCGGCTGTTCAGCCCCTGGCGGTTCAACACCGACCCCACCGCCCGGGCGCTGCTGGAGTCGGAGAACTGGACCGCCCCGGACCCGGACCTGTTGCCGACCGGCGGCGACCTCATCACCGGTTATCTGGCCCCGTTGGCCGCGCACCCGGCGATCGCGCCGCACCTGCGCCTCGGCGTCGCGGTGACCGCGATCACCCGCCAGGGCTTTGACAAGGTACGCACGGCCGGACGTGAACGGGCGCCGTTCCTGGTGCGCCTGTCCGACGGCACCGAACTGCTCGCCTCGGCGGTCATCGACGCCTCCGGCACCTGGCGCTGCCCCAATCCGTTGGGCGGCAACGGCATCGCCGCGCACGGCGAACTCGAGGCGCGGGCGGCCGGCCGGGTCTTCGACGGCATGCCCGACGTCGCCGGCACCCTGCGGGCCCGCTTCGCCGGGCGGATCGTGGCCGTCGTCGGCGCCGGACACTCGGCCACCGGCACGCTGCTCGCCCTGGCCGGGCTTTCCACCACGGTCCACTGGCTGCTGCGGGCGCCCAACCCGGACCGGGCCTACGGCGGCGGAGCCGCCGACGCCCTGCCCGCGCGCGGCGCCATCGGTAGCCAGGTCCGAGCACTCGTCGAGGCCGGAAGGGTCACCGTCCACACCGGATTCCTGGTCCACGAGGTCACCGACGAAGGTCTGGTCTCGGCCGACGGCCGCAAGGTCGAGGCCGAGGTGATCGTCAACGCCACCGGCGCCCGCCCCGACCACGCGGCCGCCGCCGAGCTGCGCCTGGACCTCGACCCGATCCTCGGCTCGACCCGGACACTGGCTCCGCTGATCGACCCCAACCTGCACTCCTGCGGCACCGTCCCACCCCACGGCGTCGACGAGCTCACCCACCCGGAGGCCGGCTTCTACGCCATCGGTGCCAAGTCCTACGGCCGCGCCCCGACGTTCCTGCTCGCGACCGGGTACGAGCAGGCCCGGTCGGTGGTCGCCGCCCTGGCGGGCGACTGGGACGCCGCCCGGGATGTGCGCCTGGAACTGCCCGAGACCGGGGTCTGCTCGTCCGCTGTCGTGGTCGACGGCGACGCCCGCGTCACCGGGGACGCGTGCTGCGGCTCCGTCCCGGCCCTGGCTGCGTCCAATGTGGCCGGTGGTCTGACCATCCTGCCTCTGGTCCAGGTCGGCGCGACCGCGGAGGGTGGCGGCTGTTGCGGATGAGCCCGTGACCTCGACGACGGCCCGACCCGCCGTCGCCCACAGCGGTGGCGGCGGGTCGGACGTGCGCCGGCTCGTGGCCACGTTGGCCGTCACCCAGACGATCGGGTACGGCGTGCTGTCCTACGCGTTCCCGGTCCTGCTCGCGCCCATCGCCGCCGATCTGCACGCCTCGACGGCGGCGGTCACCGGCGCGATCACGCTGTCGATCCTGGTCGGTGCGGCCGTGGCGGTTCCGGTCGGGCGCTGGTTGGACCGCCACGGCGGCCGCGCTCTGATGGTGGTCGGTTCCGTCGTCGGTGTGCTCGCCGTCCTGGCCTGGGCCCACGTGCAGACCATCGGCCAGCTGTACGTGGTGTTCGCCGTCATCGGCCTGGCCGGTGCCGCGTCGCTGTACGAAGCGGCCTTCGCCGTCATCATCGCCACGGGCGGTCCGGACCAGCGGGCCCGGGCCCTGTTGGCCGTCACCGTCGTCGCCGGTTTCGCCTCCAGCATCTTCTTCCCGCTCACCGGTTGGCTGCTGGCCGAGCTCGGCTGGCGTACCGCCGTCATCGTCCTCGCCGCACTGCTCGCCGCCACGGCCATCCCGGGGCATGCCCTCGCCGTACCGACCCGGCGTACCCACCACGCCGCCGGCCGGCGACGAGGCGGGCCACCCGTCCGCGAGGCGCTGCGCGACCCGCGGTTCTGGTGGATGACGATCGCGTTTGTGGCCGAGGCCGGCGCCGTCTCCGCCGTCGCCGTCCTGCTCGTCACCTACCTTCGGCAGGCCGGCCATGCCACCACCGTCGCGGCCACCATCTCGGGACTGCTCGGCGTACTGTCCGTCACCGGACGGATCGCCACCACCGGCCTGGCCCGCCGCCACGGCATGACCACCGTCGCCGCCGCCGTCTTCGCCATCCAGGCCGCCGGCGCCCTCGCCCTGTCCGTCGTCGGCGGGTCGTTGACCGGGGCCGTCATCTGCGTCACCGCGTTCGGGCTCGGCTTCGGCGTGGCCACCATCGCCCGACCGGTCATCCTCGCCGACCGGTACGGGACGAGCCGCTACGCCACCATCGCCGCCGCCATGGCCATCCCGGTCACCATCGGAAAGGCCGGCGCCCCGCTGGCCGCCGCCGCCCTCGGCACCGGCCGGTTCCTGCCCGCGACCGCGGCCGCGTGCCTGCTCGCCGCGATCCTGCTGTGGACCAACCGCAAGCCGGGATTGACCTCGGGCCGATAGCTCAGCGATCATTGCCTCAATGGGTATTGAGCTTATCGCCGTCCAGGCGCGGGCCAGGGTGCATGCGGCGCTGGGTGACCCGGGCCGCCTGGCCATCGTCGACGCGCTCGCTGTGGGCGACGCGTCGCCCGGCGAGATCGCCACCCGACTCGGGATGTCCAGCAACCTCGTGGCCCACCACCTCAACGTGCTGGCCAGCGCCGACATCGTCGAGCGGTCCCGGTCCGAGGCCGACCGCCGCCGCATCTATGTGCGGCTGCGCGCCCAGACCCTGGCCACCCTGGCCACCCTGGCCACGCCGGGGCGGCCCACGCCCGGCCGGGTCGTGTTCGTGTGCACCCGCAACTCGGCCCGCTCCCAGCTCGCGGCCGCGCTGTGGGCCCGCCACAGCGCCGTGCCGGCCGCGTCGGCCGGCACCGACCCCGTGCGCCGGGTCCATCCGCGGGCGGTGCGCACGGCCCGGCGGCATGGTCTGCGGCTCGACCCGGCCCACACCGCGCACGTCAACGCCGTGACCCGGGCCGGCGACCTGGTCATCGCCGTCTGCGACCACGCCCACGAGACCATGCCGGCGGACGAACGGCGGCTGCACTGGTCGGTACCCGACCCGGTGCCGTCCGACACCGACGACGCGTTCGAGGCCGCCTACGCCGACATCGCCGCCCGCATCGACCGCCTGGCCCCCGCTATTCCCGGCCGGACGGCGCTGTCATGACGGCATCGGCATCGGCGCCCCTGGCCCGACGACTCGCCGCGGAGTCCATCGGGGCCATGCTGTTGGTCACCGCCGTGGTCGGATCCGGCATCATGGCGACCCGCCTCTCACCCCACCGACACGGCGCATCCAGGGAGCGACCGATGACCGATCCTTCCGTCGACCAGCAACTCGCCCTTCACACCCCCGCCGACCCGCTCGGTGACGACCGGACCGACACGCGACCGGTTGTGCTCTTCCTGTGTGTACACAACGCCGGCCGCAGCCAGATGGCCCTCGGGTACTTCAACCATCTCGCCGGCGACCGCGCGGTCGCCTGGTCCGGCGGATCCGAACCGGGTGCGGAGATCAACCCGGCCGCCGTCGCCGCCATGGCCGAGATCGGCATCGACATCTCCGGCGGTTACCCCAAACCCTGGACCGACGAGATGGTCCGCGCGGCCGACGTCGTCATCACCATGGGCTGCGGCGACGCCTGCCCGGTCTTCCCGGGCAAACGCTACGAGGACTGGACCTTCGACGACCCCGCCGGCAAGACCATCGACGAGATCCGCCCCATCCGCGACCAGATCGGGGCCCGCGTCCGCCGCCTGCTCGACGATCTGGACCTTCCTACGGGTACCTGAGGTCGCCCGCCTCGGTTGACGCTGAAACCCGCGGTGTCGATGGCTCCAGCGCGCGAGGCCGCGTCGCGATGGATGCCAAGTACCGGTGGTCCCGACCGCCCGGGCCGGAGGTCCCGTCCGAGAGGGGTCATCGCGCACTGACCCCGGGCACCGGCCGGACGACAGCATAGGAGGTGGCAGACATAGACCGGCCCCAACGGCCACCACAGCAAAGACGGAGACAGTCATGAAGCGGCGCACCCTCGACCTCCTGTTCAGCATCGGTGGGCTGGTGCTCGCCGGCCTGCTCCTCGTGGCGGGACTGGTCCTGACCAGCAACGCGAACTTCGCCAACGACTACGTCACCACCCAGCTCGGCGCGCAGAACATCACCTTCAAACAGGCCGCGGCCCTGACCGACGAGGAGAAGCAGGTTCCCTGCCTGACGACGTACGCCGGTCAGAAGCTCACCACCGGCAAGCAGGCCGAGTGCTACGCCAACTACATCGGCGTACACCTGAAGGGGATCGCCGGCGGCCAGACCTACGCCGATCTGGGCGCCCCGCAGGCCGCCCTGCGCGAGCAGGTGGCGCAGGCCCGCCAGGCCAACGCCCCCAACCTGGCCGATCTGGAATCGCAGCTCGCCGATCTCAACGGCCAGCGTGACACCGTCTTCAAGGGCGAGACCCTGCGCGGCCTTCTGCTCACCTCGTACGGATTCAGCGAGTTCGGCACCAAGGCCGCCCAGGCGGCCACCGTCGCCTACCTCGCCGCCGCCCTCCTGGCCCTGCTCGCGATCCTGGGATTCATCCACGCGTTCATGACCCCACGGACGAGGGCGTTCGCCGCGGTCGAGGAGTCGAGCGGGCGGGAGGTCGTCAACGCCTGACCCCGCATCCAGCGCCATACCACTGTGGACCCCGCCCTCGGCGGGGTCCACGGTATTTCGTAGCACGTCGCCAGGGGTCAACATGTAACCAGTGTGTTACGCTTTCGCGGTGGATCGGGTGGCGGCGGCGATCGCGGATCCGGTGCGGCGAGCGATCTTGGTGATGCTGCGCACCGAGCGGCTCAACGCCGGGGAGGTCGCCAAGCGCTTCGCCATCAGCCGGCCGGCCGTCAGCCGTCATCTACGCGTGCTGCGGGAAAGCGGGCTGGTCCGCGACGAGATCGTGGGCCGTCAGCGCTTCTACGCACTCGACACCCGGCCGCTGGCCGGGCTCAACCAGTGGCTGGGCGAGTTCACCCCGGCATCGGGCTGGGAACGTCGCCTGGACGCGCTGGAGACCGAGGTCTACCGCGCGCGCCGGGACCGGCGCCGACGCGGCGGCGGGACCCGCACCGACAACGAGACCGAGAGAAGGGACAACATCGCATGACGCCCACTCCTACCGGCCAGCTGTTCCCCACCGAGGCCGGGAGCGATCTCGTCCTCATCCGCACGTTTCGGGCGCCCATCGAGGACGTATGGGCCAGCGTCACCGAGTCCGACCGGACGGCTCGCTGGTTCGGTCCGTGGGAGGGCGAGGCCGCGCCCGGTCGGCTGATCAAAGATGGTCTTCGAGGACGAGGCGCCGTGGGTCGAGGCCCGCATCGAGGCCTGCGAACCGCCCAACCGGCTGGCCGTCTCGACCATCAACGAGCACGGGAGCTGGCACCTCGAACTGCTGCTGTCCGAAGACGACGGTACGACGCAGGTGCGGCTCGTGCACCACCTCGAAAGCACCGGGGCCGTGGGCGAGGTCGGCGCCGGCTGGGAGTACTACCTCGACCTGCTCGTGTCCGCCCGCACCGGCACTCCCAAGCCCGACTTCGCCGACTACTACCCGTCCATGAAGCCGTACTTCCAGGCACTGGCCGGCTAGTGTCGTGCGTCCAAGGTTCCTTGACGTTCATCGAGGCGCCGATCGGTCCCACGATCGCGTCGACTTTGACAGAGTTGTCGCCTCAGGGGCGCGACTGACGACGACTTTGACAGAGTTGTCGTCTGGTCGGGCGGCCAAGGAAGGTCAAGAGCCAGTGGACGCATGACGAGGCGTCGCGTCGGCGCGGGCGTTCGCGCCGTCCAGCCGGCCACCGGTTTCCAGGAGTGTCTTCAGGCCGCTGAGCACGAACATCCAACCCTCGCCCGACACGTGCTGGGCCGTCCTCGGGGCGCCCTCCAGATTGTCGTGGGTGAGCGTCAGCTTGCAGTAGCCGTCCTCGTGCGGCTCGATCTCCCACGTCACCCGGCTGGACTCCTCACGGGCCAGATCCGGGTCGTACATCGGCCGCCACTCGTGCACCAGCCGGCGGGGCGGGTCGTACTCGGCGACCCAGCCGTCGCCACGCAGGGTGCCGTCCGGGCCGCGGGAGACGCGCCGCTCCGCCGTGATCTCGATGCGCGAACCGTGGAAGTAGTGTTCGGTGAGGTCCGGGTTGACGATGGCGTCCCAGATCCGTTCCGGGCTGGCCTTGATGAACACCTGGTAGATCTGCGTCGTCGGCGCGGTCACCGCTCGCCCTCCAATGTCTTCTTCATATCGGCCAGCATCGACGCCGGCCCCTCGGTGTACTTGTCGATCCAGCGGTCGTGGATGAGCTGAATCGGTACCGGGTTGAGGTAGTGCAGCTTGGTGCGTCCCGACCGGCGGGTCACCACCAGCCCTGCCTCCTCCAGTACGCGTAGGTGCTTGGCCACGCCGAACCGCGACATGTCCAGCCGCGACTCCAACTCGGTCAGCGTGCGTCCGTCCCGCTCGAACAGCAGGTCCAGCAGCAGTCGCCGGGTCGGGTCGGCCAGAGCCTTGAAGACCCGGTCGTCGTCCACCACCGACGAGAATACGAGACCATCTGGTCACATGTCTAGGGGTCACCCGGAACCGGCTCGGGTGGCCGCCGCGTCGGCACGCATCGACGGTGGTCATGAAAACGCAACCCCCATGAATGCCGGACTGGCCGAATTGGCCACCAAGAATGGATGATCGGTCTGCCCCGGGAGCCCCGACCGTGGCGGGGGCCGGCCGTCCAGTCGCGACGGGTCGACCGCGGCCCGCTCTCCGCGCCGCTTCGTCCGATCCAGAGTTGTCATTGTGTGCGCTTAGATGCATTTGGTTCATGAAGCGCCGCACCGTTCACATCAGGTGAGGAGTCGGTGGTTGTGGTCCTGCACCCGTTCCGATCGCGAACCAATCTGCCCGAGCTGGATCTGTGCCCGCTGCGGCATCCCATTGTCGATCTGACGGTCCGATGTTCGAAGTGCGGGCGCTTCGTGATGTTCCTGCCATCCGTCTACAAGGGACGCGGCCGGACCCGGTCGCTGTTCTATGGCATGACCATTGTGCTGACGGCCGTCATCTCCTTTGTCATGTTCCGCTACACCAATGTGGTGTGGCCGCTGTACTGGTTCCTTCTGCTCGGCATCGTGCATCTGTACGCCATCGTGTTCACCCGGGGCGCCGCGCTGGGCAGCGCCGCCGCGTTCCTGGTCATGACGACGGCGGGATCGCTGGCCTGGACCGCCTTCGACGGCGCCGGGTCATCCGGCGCTCTCGGCGGGCTGGCCGACCCGGGCCTGCGGATCCTGGCCGTCCTGGGCTGGTTGTCGACCACCGTCTACCTGTTCATGCTGGGCCGGCACGCGCTGTCCCGGATACGAACCGCGAGCCGGTACTTCCTGGCCGCCGCGACGCTGACACTGGGGTACTGGGGAGTGTGGCTGTTCTATCTGGAGAGCGGCCTGGTCAGCCCGACGGTCTATCAGGCCGCCATCGGGGTCGGTCTGCTGGTGCCGGTGGTGGCCATCCTGTTCCTGATCAACCGGTACGACCGCGACAGGCCGTCGATCGAGATGCTCGCCGGCGAGCGGGAACGGCGGTTGTGGAAGGTCACGCTCGGCGCGCTGGCCCTGGTGGTCGTGGCCGTCGACCTGATCCTGATCGAACCGCTGTCGGCGGCCCTGGGATTCATCCTGGGCCAGTTCCTTCCCCGCCTCGTCGGTGCCGCCCCGCTGACCGGCACCGATCCGCGATGGCTGTCCGACCTCGGCTGGCGCCCGGCCGCCACCTCGGCCGTGCTGCTGGTCGCGATGGCCCTGGTCGTGGTGCGGGCGGCGCTGGACACCGCGTACAGCAAGGCCGAACTCCGGGACGATCTGACCGAGGACATGCGGATGGATCTGACCACAATGGACCTGGTACCCGGGCTGGTGGCCACGGCCAGGTCGGCCGCCAAGGGTGGGGTTCCCCGGATCGATCCGGCCACGCTGCTCGGCGGCGGCGACGCGGAGCGGGCCATCGAGGAGACGTCGTTCCTGGGCCGGTACGTCGGCGAGACCGCGTACCGGATCGTACGGAACATCTTCGATACGCTGCGCCGGTCCCTGCACGCGGTCCTGCCCCCGGTGGCGTTCACCCTCCTCGGCCTGCTGATCGTGCTGGTCGTGGCCAAGCTCGGTGAGTACCTGCGCCACGGGCCGTTCGTCGACGCGGTCTCCCTGTGGGGAATGGCCATGACGATCATCGTCGGGGTGGTCGTGCTGTGCGGCATCGCCTTCGACTTCGCGCCGTCCCGGGAGAAGCCCTGGCGACGCCTGCGGATCCTCGGCGTGCCCCTCGTGGTCATCGCCGCCGGGGCGTTGCTGGCCACCGTCGGCTACTTCCTGGTCTCGGTGGCGAGCTGGGCCCTGTTGCCGATGGTCTGGCCGGCCGACACCCGACCGGCCACCATGCTCTCCCGGGACCTGTACGTCGTCAACCTGGCCATCTCGACCGCGGCGCTGGGCCTTCTGGCCGTCCTGTACGCGATCGGTCGGGTCTTTCGCGGTGACCGCCGCAGCCATAGTCGGCTCCCGGGGCGGATATTCAGCGTCCCGGCCGCGGTCGTCCTCCTCGCCCTGGCCGCCGCGTCGGTCTCCCTCGCGGCCGGCCCGATCGGCTCCACCGTCACGTCGGCCACCGGCCCGTACTCCCCGCAGGCCGCGCCGGCCCTGCGCGACCGCCTGCCGGCCGAGCTGGCGACCCGCTGTCGACCGGACCATCTGCTGGTGCCCGGCCAACTGGCCAGCCTGGACTGCCGCGCCGGCGGCACGGACGTGTCCTTCCACGCGTTCAGCAACCCCGCGGACCTCGACCGGGCCTACCGGGCGGCCCTGCGCGCCCGCGGCGTGGCGATCGGTGCCGGCTCGTGCGCGCAACAGTGGCCCGGCGAGAACCCGTACTCGGGTTGGGGGGGTTCGAGTGGCCGGATGGCGTGCTACGTGGACGAGCGGGGGGCCTGGCTGCTGTGGGCCGGCGACGGCGTCTTGGGCATCGCGTTCCGGGGCGGTGACCAGTCGGACTCGCTGTACACGGCCTGGTCGGGTGGCGCGTTCCGGCCACGGTCAGGGTGACGTACCCACGAGAGTCGCCCGGAGCATGTCGAGCAGTTGCGCCTTCGTGAACGGCTTACCGAGAACGGTGACGCCGGGTTCCAGGAGACCCTGGTCGGTCATGAGCGGGGCGGCATAGCCGGACATGAACAGAACCGGTGTCGCCGGCCGGCACCGCCGCAGTGCCTTGGCCAGCTCGCTCCCGTTCATCTTGGGCATGACGACGTCACTGAGCACGACGTCGATCGGGCCGTCATAGGCTTCGGCGACCGCCAGCGCCTCCTCCCCGTCGGCGGCGGCGAGCACCCGATATCCCGCCGAGGTCAGGATGCGCGTGGCTACCTCGCGGAGGTCCTTCTCGTCCTCGGCGACGAGAACGGTCCGGCCCGTCGACCCGACCGCCTGGACGTGGTGGGGTTGCGTTTCCGCCGGCTCCGTCGTGGCCGGCAGGTGAAGATGGACGGTCGTGCCATGGCCCGGCGCCGACTCGATGCTCAGCTCGCCGCCGACCTGCCTCACGATGCCGTACGCGGTGGCCAGACCCAGACCGGCACCCGGACCGCCGGGCTTCGTGGTGAAGAAGGGTTCCATGGCCTGGCGGGCAATCTCCGGTGCCATGCCGATGCCGGTGTCGACGACCTCGATGTGCACGTAGTCACCGGCGAGACCACCGGCCTCGCCGTATCCGGTGGCGTTGCGGGCGCGGACGAGCACCGGAGAGCCTTCCGGCATCGCGTCCACCGCGTTGGTGACCAGGTTGAGCAGGACCCGGCAGAGCTGGCCGCCGTCGGCGTGTACCCGGTGAAGGTCGGTCGAGACGACGGCGTCGATGGCGACGTGAGCGCCCAGGCTCTGGGTGACCGCGCCGCGCAGGTCACGCAACATGGCCCCGATGTCGATCACCGTCGGCTGCACGATCTCGCGCCCGCCGAAGGCGAGCAGTTGGTGGGCCAGATGCGCGGCGCGCCGGCCCGCGTCGTTGATCCGCGCGAGATCCGAGCGGATCGCCTGGGCCGCGGCGGTGGTGAGCTCGGCGCCGACCGCACCGCCGACCGTCTCATCGAGGAACTCGTCGAAGGCGAGAATCACGTTGAGCAGGTTGTTGAAGTCGTGGGCGACCGCGACCGAGAGTCGGGCCAGGCTGTCGAAGCGCTCCGTGATGCGCCGGCGCTCCTCGACCTCGCGCTCGCGTTCCTCGGCCCGCCGGCGTTCGTCGGCCTCGACGACGGCGGTCACATCGTCGATCATGGCGACAAAGCCGACCTGGTTGTGGTCGCTGTGGGAGATCTGCCGGATCGCCGCATCGAGCCAGCGCGCCGAGCCATCCTCGATCTGGACGCGGCAACGACAGCGCAGCGGATCGTCGGCCGGACGACCCGGATCGAGCACCTCCGGCCAGCGGTTCATCGGCAGGCAGCGCATCCAGCCTTGACCGAGCAGCTTGTCGGCCGCGACCTGGGTGATCTCGACCAGCCGGCGATTGACGTAGGTGGCGACGCCGCCGACCGTGCCGACGACGATGCCGAACGGCGACAGCTCGGCCACGGTCGACAACTGGGCCTGGCTCTCGTCCAGCGCGTGAGCCTTCTCAACCAGCTTCGCATGGACCATGTGCAGGTGTCGCGATGCCAGATTCGCGCCGCCGTCGCCGGACGGGCTGTCGGCCTGCGGTGAGGGCCGATGGTGCAGGGCCCGGTCCACAGTAGAGAGAAACTCGTCCGGATGGGCCGACTTGGCCAGCACCGTGGCTACGCCGTAAGCGTCGGCCAGCGGCCTGGCCTCGTCGGGACGGTAGTTCGCCGTGTAGAACAGCACCGGTATTTCGGCCGTGGCGGTGTTGGCTCGCAGCTCGCGGACGAAGCCGTACCCGTCCAGGCCGGGCATCAACAGGTCGGTGATGATCAGCTCCGGGTGGGTCGACATGGCCAGCGCGAGGGCGTCACGGCCGTTGGATGCTTCGAGGACCCGGTGACCGGCGTGGTCGAGTGTGGCCCGCGCAACCTCACGGCTGGTGGCGCTGTCGTCGACGACGAGGACGGTGGCCATGGGTTCCGGTGCCTACTCGGTGAATCGCGGCGGCGGGCCGGACCACTCGATACGGAAGGTGCTGCCGGTGCCCGGCGCGCTGTTCAGGCTCAGTTCGGCTCCGCATCGAACGGCGATCCGCCGGGCCAGGCAGAGTCCGAGGCCGCTGCCGGCGACGGCCCGGTCCTCGGCGGCCGCGCCCCGCGCGAACGGTGCGAACAGCCGATCGTGTTGATCGGTCGGGATCCCGGGCCCGTCGTCGCTGACCTCGACCAGGCCACCGGAGCCGGCGGTGGGGGTGGCGCGGACCCGAACCTGGGTGGAGTCGGTGTACTTGACGGCGTTGTCGACCAACTCGGTCACGAGCCGCCGCAGGTGTTCCGGCTCGGCCGGGACGACGACCGGACCGGACGGCGGGTCGGCGCTGAGCTGGAGCCCGCGGGCGATGGCGCCGGGCCGTAAGGCCACGATCACGTCGGAGACGATCTGACCGACGTCAACCTGGTCGAGAACGGCTGGTACCGGCGTGGCGTCGAGGCGGGCGAGGTCGGCGACACGCTCCACTGTGGCCAGAAGCTCGTCGGCGCTGTGTTGGATCATCTCCAGCTGGCGGGCCTGGTGCCCGGCGTCGACCGAGCCCGTGGAGATCTTCACTCGCATGATGCGGGCGAGACCGATGATGCCGTTGAGCGGACCGCGCAGCTCGTGCCCGAGCTTGGACAGCACGTCCACTCCGGGCAGCACCGCGCGCGACCGGTCTGCACCGGCCACGGAGCGGGCCAAGGTTCGGTCACCCACAAGCGCCTCCACCCACGAGCGCACCGCGCCCACGCGCATCCGGCCGGCCCTCGAGCCGGCTCCGGCCAGGCGTTGACGCGTTCCGCCGACGGTGGCATTCTACCCGACTTAGGATGATTTATGCGTACGCCGAAGGGTGGTCCAGGCGGGCCCGCCGCGCTTCGAGTGGCGCGGGGTTGCGCGGTGGCCGTGTCCGCGGCCGGTGCGGTGTGCCTGCTCGGATACGCGCTCGGGGCGCGCGGGATGGCCGGCGTGGTCCCCGGTTGTCAGGCCGTGCCGCCGACCACCGCCGTCGCCCTGATTCTCGCCGGCGCCGGTCTGTGGCTGGTCGCACCGGCTCCCTCGCCGACCGACCCGGGCCAGGCGCGACGGCGGATCGGACAGGCCGTCGGGGCCGTCGTCGCGCTCATAGGCATCGTCGTCCTCGCGGAGTACCTCGCCGGCGGCGAGGCGGTGATGGACCGCCTGCTCTTCCCGGACCTGGTCGAGGCGTGGCGGGTGGGTGCGGTGCCCGGGCGGCCGGCACCGAACACCGGGCTGGGCTTCCTGCTCGTTGGTCTGACGCTGGCCCTCCTCGACGTCAATCTCGGCCGTGGCGTGCGGCTGGCCGACGTGTCCGCTCCGCTCGGGGTGTTCATCGCGATCACCGCTCTTCTCGGCAACGCCTACGGCTTGACCGACGCCTTCGGCGATTACGGTGTGCCGGGAATGGCGCCACAGACCGCACTCACGTTCCTGGTGTTGACGGCGGGCGTGCTGGCCTGCCGGCCGCAGCGGGGGGCGGTACGCGTGTTCACCAGCCCGGGGCCCGGCGGCGTGACGGTGCGTCGACTCGCGCCGGCCACCGTTGTGGTGCTGCTCGCGGTGGGCGTGGTTCTGGGCCTGGCCGACCGGCTCCATCTGACGGTCAACGGGCTCAGCGTCACGCTGGCGATGGCCTCGATCTTCTTGCTTGTCTACCTGGCGTTCCTGTACATCGGAACGAACCTCGACCGCGCCGGTGGTGAACGCCAGATGCTGGCGGGCGCGCTGAGCGACCACCACAACTTCAGCGTGACGGTGCTGAACTCGCTGATCGAGGGAGTGGTGGCGCTGGATTCCGAAGGCGAGATCCTCCAGGTCACTCGACGCTGGTGCGAGATCACCGGGTACCGGAGCGAGGACGTGGTGGGCCTGCGTCCGCCCTACCCCTGGTGGCCCGCGGAACTGGTGGACCAACGCGCCGCCACCATGGCGGAGATACTGCGGTCGACCAGCCCGGCCGAATACGACACCCAACTCATCCGCGGCGACGGCGAGCGGATCGAGGTCCTCGCCACCACGTCGCCCATCCTGGACGCCGACGGGCGGCTACGGACGCTCGTCACCACGGTGCGCGACCTGACGGAACGCAACCGCGTCGATCGGGAACGCCGGCACCTGGCCGAGCAACTCGACCATCTCTTCGCGATGTCCCATGACCTCATGTGTATCGCCGGGACCGACGGCTACCTCAAGCGGCTCAACCCGGCCTGGGAGCGCACGTTCGGGATTCCGATCGAAGAGCTGCTGGACCGTCCGTACGTCGAGTACGTCCATCCCGACGACATCCGATCCACACAGGAACTGGCCGCCGGCATGGCCGAGGGTCGGCTCACCTCCGTGGTGTCCGAGGCCCGTCTGCGCTGCCGGGACGGCGCCTACCGCTGGATCAACTGGAACGCGACGCTGGCTCCGGAGGAGGGGCTCGTCTACGCGGTCGGCCGCGACGTGACCGAGCAGCGGCAGTCCCACAAGGCGGGCGCGTTGCTCGCCGCGATCGTCGACAGCACCAATGAGGCCATCATCGGCAAGACCCTGGACGGCACGATCACCAGCTGGAACAAGGCCGCCGAACGCATATACGGCTACCGCGCGGACGAGGTGGTGGGGCAGTCGATCCGACTGTTGTACCCGCCCGACCGTCTCGGCGAGTGCGCGGCCAACCTCGCTCGCATCGGGCGGGGCGAGCGGATCGCCGACCACCACAGCGTCCGGGTCCGCAAGGACGGCGAATTGGTCCACATCGGATTAAGCGTGTCTCCCATGTGGAATGCCGAGGGGCGCGTCGTGGGCGGCGCCTCCATCGTCCGCGACATCACCGATCGCCAGCGAACGGCCGAGCAGTTCCAGCGTCTCGTCCTCAAGGCGCCGGTCGCCATGGTGCTCGTCGGCGCGGACGGGACGATCCAGCTCATCAACGAGCACACCGAAGGCCTGTTCGGATACACGGCCGCCGAGCTGGTAGGCAAACGCGTCGAGCACCTTGTACCGCACCAGCTTCGCGAGACGCATGCCGGTCATCGCCAGCATTACCTGTCGGCGCCGGTCATCCGTAGCATGGGAGCGGGGCAGGACCTCTACGGCCAACGCAAGGACGGCACCCAGTTCCCCGTCGAGATCGGCCTCGCGCCGCTGGACACGGACGATGGCCAACTCGTCTCGGCGGTCATCCACGACATCACCGACCGCAAGCAGATCCAGCAGGCGCTCGCCGCCGCTCGCGACGAGGCGCTCGCCGCCGCCCAGCTCCGTTCGCAGTTCGTCGCGATGGTCAGCCACGAGATCCGCACGCCGATGAACGGTGTCATCGGCCTGACCAATCTGCTGGTGGGAAGCGACCTCGATCCGACGCAGCAACGTTACGCCGACGCCATCCGCGTCTCCGCCCAGGCCCTGCTCACCGTCATCAATGACATTCTGGACTTCTCGAAGATCGAGGCCGGGAGGGTGACCCTGGTCGACGCCGACTTCGACCTGGGCGCACTGGTGGAGGACATCGTGAACGTCGCCGCCGAGGCCTCGCGCGACAAGGGTCTGGAAATCATCGGCTGCTATCCGGCCGACGCTCCGCTCGCCGTCCGGGGCGACGAGGGTCGCCTGCGCCAGGTGCTGCTCAACCTCATGGGCAACGCGGTCAAGTTCACCGAACGCGGTGAGGTCATCCTGCGCGTCGAGGCCGCCGGAGCCGCTTCAGAGGATGCCCGGCGATTCACGTTCAGCGTCTCAGACACGGGCATCGGGATAGCGCCGGCCGATCTCAGCCGTCTCTTCGAAGCCTTCATCCAGGCCGACAGCACGACCAGCCGGCGTTTCGGCGGCACCGGACTCGGCCTCACGATCTCGCAGCAGCTGGTCGAGCTCATGGGTGGCCGGCTCGAGGTCGACAGCCGACCCGACCACGGCAGCCGCTTCTTCTTCACCATACCGATCGCGGCTCAGCCGGGACCTCCGGCCCGCCATGCCCGGGTCCGTGACCGGCTGCTCGGTTGCCGCATCCTGATCGTCGACGACAACGCCACCAGTCGCGAGCTGCTCGCCGATCACGCCAGGTCGTGGGGAATGACCGCCGTGACCGCGTCACATGCCGACGCAGCCATGGCGCAGCTCGCCCACGCCGTCGGGCAAGGCGGCGCCTACGACATCGCGGTGCTCGACCAGCACATGCCCGACAGCGACGGCCTGCGGTTGGCCGGACGCATCCTCGACGACCCGGCGATCCCCACGCCGCACATCGTCGTGCTGTCCTCCGGCGCCCACCAGCAGGACCCCGTGCCGGCCACCCACACCGGAATCTGGATGCTGCCCAAACCGGTCGGGCCGTCCGCTCTGTACAACTGCCTGGTCCACCTGCGCAACCCCGACGCCGCCGACGCGGCCCGCCAGTTCCGCCGGTCCGCCACGGTCGAGGCGCGGACCCATCACGGTCTGGTCCTGCTGGCCGAGGACAACGACATCAACCAGATGGTCGCGCTGGAAACGCTCGCCATGCTCGGCTACGACGCCGACCTCGCCCGCAACGGCGCCGAGGCGGTGCAGCTCGCCACGGCGAGAACCTACAAGGCCATACTCATGGACTGTCAAATGCCGAAGATGGACGGCTTCGAGGCGACCAGAGAACTGCGCCGCCGCGAGCGACCCGGTCAACACGTGCCCATCATCGCGCTCACCGCCGGCGCTCTCACCGAAGACCGACAGCGCTGTCTGGACGCCGGCATGGACGACTACCTCGCCAAGCCGATCGACCCGGATGACCTGCGCGCCACCCTCGAACGCATGGGCGGCTGAGGCGCCATGAGCCTGGACGCCGGCCGCCGGCCGGCAATCGCGATGGGAGTACCGGGCATAGTTGTCTTCGTAGCGGGAATAGGCCACCCATGAGCCACGACCAGTACGACCGGCAGGATCCCGCGCGGCAGTACGCCGGCCCCGACGAGCAGAGCAGTGACCGCATACCCCACCCCGGGCTGACCGGACAGATGGGTGACCAGCCGGATCACGGTGAGGACAGCTACCGCGGCACCGGCCGGCTGGAGGGTCGTCGAGCGGTCATCACCGGCGGCGACTCGGGCATCGGTCGCGCGGTCGCGCTGGCGTTCGCCCGCGAGGGCGCCGACGTGCTCATCTCCCACCTGCCCGAGGAGGAGCCGGATGCCCGGGAAACCGTCCGGCTCATCGAGGGAGCAGGTCGCAAGGCGGTCACCGTGCCCGGTGACATCCGCGACCAGGCGGTATGCCGGCGCATCGTCGAACGGGCCTTCGCCGAAATGGGCGGCATCGACATCCTGGTCAACAACGCGGCCTACCAGATGGCCCAGCCCGGCGGCATCACCGACATCAGCGACGAGCAGTTCGACCGGGTGATGAAGACCAACCTGTACGCGATGTTCTGGCTGTGCCGGGAGGCGGTGCCCCGGATGCCGGCCGGATCCTCCATCATCAACACGGCGTCGATCCAGGCCCAGGAGTCGTCGGCCCCGCTGCTGGACTACGCCACGACCAAGGCCGGCATCGTGGCCTTCACCAAGGCCCTGGCCGAGGGATTGGCCCCCCAGGGCATCCGGGTCAACGCCGTGGCTCCGGGCCCGATCTGGACGCCGTTGATCCCGGCGACCATGCCGGAGGACAAGGTGGAGGGGTTCGGCCGGCAGACCCCGATGGGCCGCGCCGGCCAGCCGGCCGAACTCGCGCCGGCGTACGTCTTCTTCGCGTCGCCGGAGGCCAGCTACGTCACCGGTGAGACGCTGGGCGTCACCGGCGGACAGCCCCTGACCTGACGGAGTCGGGCGTGGGTGACAACGACGGCGTGGACGACGCGTTGGACCGGTTCGTGGCCGGTCTGGACTATCCGATGTACATCGTGACGGTCGACGGCCCGGCCGGGTGCCTGGTCGGCTTCGCGACGCAGTCCAGCATCGCGCCGGCCCGGTTCCTGGTCTGCCTGTCCAAACAGAACCACACCTACCGGGTGGCCGCCGGCGCCGACGCGGTGGCGGTGCACTCGTTGAGCCCGGCCGAGCGGGACCTGGCCGCGTTGTTCGGGACGTGTACCGGCGATGAGGTGGACAAGTTCGCCCGGTGCCGGTGGCGCCGCGGCCGCTTGGGCGTGCCGATCCTGGAGCGCGCCCCGGCGTGGTTCGTCGGGCGGATCGTCGACCGCGTGGACCTCGGTGACCACGAGGGTCTCCTCCTGGAACCATCCGACGTGGGCGGTCGCACCCCGGCGGCGCCCCTCATGTTCTCGGCCGTCCGCGATCTTGAGGCCGGCCATCCTATTCGGCGTTGAGGAATTCCGTGAGGCCACTGACAATGAGGACGCGCCGGACGTAGGGCTGGACATTCCTCACGCGCAGCGTCCACCCGACCCGGTCGCAATCCTGGCGGAGTCGCGCGAGGGCGCTGAGGCCGACGGAGTCACAGAAGGCCAGCTCGGCCACGTCGACCACCAGTTCCGTGCCGGCGTCCTGCTCGAAGATCTCACGCGTCGCGTCCTTGAGGAGGCTCACCGTGGTCACGTCCAGGTCACCGGCCAGGGAGACGACGGGCCCGTCCGGCGCGTCCTGTACCCCCACGGTCAGGTGACCCGGTACCTGTTCCATGGTTGCAGGCTACCGAGCGGACGGGTACGTCGCCGGGCCAAGCCGGGCACGCTGAGTCAGTCGCCGGCACTGCCCGTGGCCGCCGGCGCCGGTGACGTCAGCGTGCTCCCGGCGGCGAACCGGCGGCGCCGGTCGGCGCCGAGCAGCCAGGCCGACTGCCGGCCGCGGACCGTCCAGTTCTCGGGTCCACCGACCAGAGCGGTGTCCTCGTCGACGCCGAGGACCGTGACACCGTCCGGTGCCCGGGTCAGGCCTCGCAGCAGCAGGTCGGGTAGGCGGCCGGCGAACGCGTCGAAATGGGGGATGACGCGAACGTGCGGCAACAGGCCGAGGCCGGGTCGTCCCCGGGCGGGCCGGCGGATCTCGGGCACCCAGTCGCCGAAGGCCATCGCCCCCGCGCTGCAGCCGGCCAGCGCCGCCCCGGATCGCCACGCCTCGACGATCGCCCGCCACAACCGGGTCTCCCGGAGCGTGTCCGCGAGGAAGGTCGGCCGCCCGCCCGACAGGTAGATCAGGCCGGCCCCCTTGACCTGCTCGGCGACCTCGGGGTCGTCGGCCTCCGCCCGGTCCCGGACCATCAGGGGTACCGCGTGCACGCCCAGCCGCTCGGCGTGCCGGCGCCCCAGGTCGACCCAGTAGCCCAGTCGCCGCGAACCCTCGGGCGCGGCGGCGGTGGGGATCTGGATGTACCGGGGTGGACGGCCGTCGATCAGGCCCCGGTCGACGTCGAGCATCGCCTCGGTGTACTCGCCGGAGCCGACGAGCGCGAGTGGACCAACCATCCGTCAAAGGTACGGTGCACTACCGCTCGATCCGTTTGAGGGCCTTCGCCGCCTCCCGTCGCACCCAGGGCACCGGATGGCGGGCCAGGTCCTCGAGCAGCGGTCGGGCCGCGGCGGCCCGCAGCCGGCCCAGGGCGATCGCCACGTGGCCGGCCAGGTCCCCTTCACGCCCGAGATCCAGGAGCACGTCCACGGCTCGGGGGTCGCGCATCCGGCCCAACGCCAGGGCGAGCATCTGGCGGTCGTCGCCGTAGCCGCGGTCCCGGACCAGTTCCACGATCTCGTCGATGACGTCGTCGGTCGCCGATTCGGCGAGGGCGGCGGCGATGGACCATCGCCGGCCCGGCCCGCTGCCCGGCTGCGCCCGCCGGAACTCGGCGATCAGCGCCGGAGCCGCGGCCGGCGCCCAGGGCACGCCGAGGCTGTCCACGATGTCGCCGCGCACACCGTCGTAGGTGGCCCGGGGCAACCACTTCACCAGCACCGGTATCGCCGCGGTGTAACGCCGCCCGCTGCCGCGGAGTTCGCCGATGGTGTCCACCGCGAACCCCGCCGCGGCGAGCTCGGCCACCACCGGGGCCGCGGCCGCGTCGTAGCGCGCCCGATTGGCCGCGGCCGCGCGATCGGCCTCCCGGCGGCCCTCCTCGGCCGGATCGGCTGCTGTACTAGCCACGGAGTACCACCCGGTCATTCTCCGATGTACCGTATGATGATCTTCTTCTGGTCCACGAGTTCCTGCACCGCCTTGGAGAGCCTAGTACCAGGCAGGAATCTACCCTCCGGCCGGATATAGAGGATGAACTTGAATTTGTTGGCCGCCGCGTAGGCCAGATCGTCCTTGAGCTGGTTGCTCAGGTGCTGGTAGATGACATTCTTGATTTCGCCGATCTCCCCCTTGGCTTTGTTGAGCCGGTCGGGGATCCGGTACGCAGCCGTGCCCGTCAGGGAGGGGATTTGCGTGGTGTTCTTCTGCCCCGGGACGCGGGCCTCTCCCCACATCCCGCGCCGGATCGAGAGCTTGAGATTGGGGCCGGGCATCTTTGGTGGCGTGAAGTAGGCCTCGCCCTCGCCGGGTTCGGCGAGGTCGGAGAGGTCGATGAGGTCCGGCAGGCCGAAGGTGTGCCAGATGTACCCGGCGGCCTCATCCCCGTAGGCGGAGCGGCACGGCGCCCAGGCCAGGCAGGCCGCCGCCGTCACGACCCCGAGCGGGGTCTCCAGCGCGGTGATGCTGTACGCCGCGGCGGCCTGTTCCGGCGTGTAGCGCTCGTTCGCGCGGCTCTGCTGCCGACCGCCCTCCCACGCCGCGAAGTACGTCGGGTACAGCTGGTCCTCATACGAGCGCCAGTACTGGCCGTTCTCCTGCCAGAAGTAGTTGCCCTGGTAGACCTCGGCGACGTACCCGTCGCCCGTGGTGACCGTCAGCTCGCCGCCGCCGCTGGAGAAGACGCTGGTGGAGGTGACCCAACCCGGGTTGGTCCCGTTGCCGTCATCGGAGCTCGTCCCGACCGCGTCCTGGACCGGCGCCCCAACACTGGGCTGCATCGGCACCATCGCCGAAGTGTTGACGGTGCCCCCACCCGTGACCCGGGATGTATCGACCACGGTGGTGGATCCGCCCGAGGAAGGGATGGACTTCGAGATTTCGATGTATGTCTCGTCGTCGGACTGCAGCCCGCTGGGGTCGATCAGCGTCGTCGGGTTGTTCCGCACGTAGCTGTACCGGTTGTGAGCCTGGCTGGACAGGGGGTCTTGGCCGACCGGGTCGGGTGTGAGGAAGCGCCGCGCCTCGGGGTCGTACATCCGGCCCTTCATGTTGATCAGGCCGTTCTCGTCCTGGTGCTCGTGGGCGGTGTACCCCTGGCGGGGGCCGCCGTGGCGCTGATGGCCCCGCGGTTCGTAGCGGGCGTCGACGCGCCGGCCGAACGGGTCGTAGTACAGCTCGCCGAGGATCTCGCCCGGCCCGCCGACGGGCCGGCCCGCGGCGTTGGTGACCTTGACGGTGGAGCCCTGCCCGTCGGTGTGTACGGGGTTGAGCCTGGTGTCCACGACCGGGCTGGTGGCGCTGCTCTGAACCCGGTTGACCTGGGCGACGACCTCACCGTCGACGACGATGTTGTGCAGATTGTGGATCTCCGTACCGCCGGTCTCGACCGGCGTGCGCCGCTCGAACAGCCCGGGCACGTAGATGACGGTCTGGCCGGCGTCGCGCTTGAGCACTCGCTCGCCGTCGGCGTCGTAGCGGTACTCGGTCCGCATGCCCTGACCCCAGTCGTGCACCGTGGGCAGGTCGAAGTGGTTGTAGCTGATCGTCCGCTGTGGACCGGTTGTCTGCCGTCCGGCCGCGTCGTAGCCGTAGTGGGCCGAGTTGCGGGAGGTCAGCGCGTGCGGCGGGGCACCGTCCTCCCCGTGCCCGTAGACGACCTCCTGGAGGGGCTCGGTGCCGCGCCGGAACGTCTCCCGCTTGAGGTTGCCGACGGTGTCGTAACCGTAGGTGGCGTTGATCGCGACCTGACCCGGTGCCGCGACGCGGGTGTACCACCGCTTGATCCGGTTGAGTTCGTCGTATTCGTAGACCTCCTGCCGTCCATTGTGGTCGTCCCCGCGCTCGATGACGTTGCGGTTGTTGTCGTAGTCGTATCCGATGTCCACCAGCGTGCCCACCGTGCCCGGACCGGTCGTGGTGATCCGGTCCAGCAGGCCGGTCTCCGGCCGGTACTGGTTGACGCTGACCACGCCGTTGGCGTGTCGCTCCTCGGTCACCTGTCCGGCGCCGTTGCGCTTCAACGAGTAGATGGCGCCGCCGGTGGCCGCGTTGCGGACCTCGCTGCGGTATCCGCTCGGGTTGTAGACGTAGTTGACCTTGAATCGTTGCGTATCGTTGATGCCGGGGATCGCCGGGTAGGTGAGACTCTCGGGCCGGCCGACGGCATCGTAGGTGCGGGCGATCTCGTACTGCGTTCCGTCGATGTTCCAGGTCGTCGTCGTCGGCAGGCCGTGCTGGTTGTACCGGTAGACGGTGCCCGTGCCGTCGGTGCTGCGCGCGGTGGCCAGCTTACCGATGCCGTTGGGGGCCGTGTCCCACGTGTTGGTGGCGGTGCCGCCGGGCGCGATGGTCGTCTTGACGCGGCCGAGCGCGTCGGGCCGGTACTCGACGGTCTCATTGGTCCCGTTGGTCTCGCTCACCACGTCGCCGAACGCGTTGTACAGGGTGGACGTGGTCCCCGCGCTCGGGTCGACCAGCTTGGTCCGGCGGCCGAGCACGTCGTAGTCCATGCTCTGGACGGTGCCGTCCGCGGCCGTCATCGTCTTGGGCAGGCCGAAGCCGTCGTAGGAGAAACTGGTCGTGAGCCAGGTGGTGGAGTTCGGATCATCCTCGGCCCGGGACGCGACCTCTCCGTCCACAGTGGCCAACGTGAAGCTACGGATGCCCCGACCGTCGACGGTGTCGGTGCGCAGGCCGCTGTAGGACCGGGTGACCCGCACCGCGTCCGGGTCGACCTGCGCGGTCAGGCGCCCGTGGTTGTCGTACTCGAAGCTGGAGTTGTGGACGGTCTGGCCGGCCAGGAACGGCTGGGACACCAACGCGACCCGACCGAGCCGGTCGTACCGGGTGGTGACCGTCGACCAGCCACCGTCGAAGGAGCGCACGCTCTGCGCGGACTCCCGACCCAGCCGGTCCAGGGTGAGCCGGGTGCCACCGCCGCCGGAGCTCGTCGTCTCGAAGATGTGGTCACCGTCGACGACCATGTGCGCGGTCCGGGCGAAGCTGCCGTCCGCATGGTTGATCTCGCGTAGGCGTCCGAACCGGTCGTAGCGCATCGTCGCCTGCACGCCGTTCGGATCGGTGACGCTGGTCGGGACACCGAGCCCACCGTCGAACTGCATCGTGGTGCGGTGCTCCAGCGGGTTGACGATGGCGTCGAGGGTCAGCCGGCGATCGTCGTACTCGTACCGGGTGGTGCGCTCCTGCCCGGCCGCGTCGCGCTGCGTCGTCGAGTCGACCACGCCGAACTGGCCCGGCCGGATGACGGTGGTGAGCGTCAGCTGCGGTTTGTCCGGCTCGACGACGACCTCCGTGAGGTTGCCGGCGCCGTCGTAGTCGAGCCGGGTCCGCCGGTTGACGCAGATGCCGGCGGCCGTGCAGCCCTCGGTGTCCCGCAACGTGATCAGGCCGATGAGCCAGGCGGCCTCGTCATTGCGGAAGCCTCGTTCCTCCTGGTACACGCGGCCGGATTCCGTCCTGGACGTGACGACGTCGACGTTGCCGAACCGGTCGTACTCCTGCCGCGTGGTGCTTGTCCGCAGCACCTGCCAGGCCCCACCGGGTGGGCGTTCCCGCTCCGTCTCGGTGGCGAACCGCCGTTCCACCGTGAACGTGCCCGGGACCGTGAGTCGGCGCAGCACGTTCTCGTGGTCCACGGTCTGCTGGTACTGGGTGCCGCCCGGCCGGTCGAACTGGGTGAACGTGGTGAGGTCGGGTACGAACGCGCCCGGGTACACCTCGGTGGGCCCGTCGGTGTCGCGCGTGTTGTTGTCGAACGCAGTGGTGACGGTGCCGCTGGTGATCTCGTCGGTCACCGTGTGCTGGGCGACCCCCAACCAGCCGCGCCCGCGCAGGTCGGCCCGCGCGCCCCGGTAGCTGTGGAGGAACCCGTGCCACGCTAGCGGCGGAGCCATACCGGTGGTCAGGGCGTGCCGCCGGACGACGGTGCTGCCGCGGGTCAGGCACATCCGCGGGTACGTGCAGCTGTCCGGCGTGTGCGTGGCGCGGTCGCCCAGGGTCGAGTACTCGACCTGTACCCGCGAGCCGACCCCGTCGATCGAAACGCCGGTCAGCAGGTCGGGAATCCCGTCCTTGTACTGCCGGCGCAACACCTGTAGCTCGCCCGGTACCCCGGGCCTGGGCAGCACGAGGTCCAGCAGGCCGTCGCCGTTGCTGTCCAGCGGCTGCGCCGGCGCGTAACCCCAGTAGGACGGCGAACCGGCCGACTCGAGGACCGGACGGCGCTCGAACCGATTGTTCTGCCAGGTGTAGATCTGAACACCACGGGCGAAGTCCTCGAAGCCGCTCGGCGGACCGGGATGCAGGATCATCACGTCCTCGGCGCCGTCGTTGTTGAAGTCCGCGATCCGCACGCCCGGCGTGAAGTCGCCGTTGGGGGGAATGATCGGATTGACGTACTGGGCCGGCCCGTTGATCACGGGGCCGAAGCCGTTGCCGCTGTTGAGCTGCACGGCCAGCCCCATGAACGGATAGACCGCGTCGCTGAGCCCGTCGCCGTTGACGTCGGCGAACTGCCGGTCGAACATGCGCGGGTTACCCGCGAACAGGTTGATGTCCCGGACGTCAAGGTCGCTGACGACAGCGGGGTTGAGGCTGACGGTCTGGAAGACGTACCCACCCTCGGGCGCCGGAACGATCCGCAGTAGGGACGTGCGTCCGTCTCCGCGCACATCCACCGCGTCGACCAGGCCCCACTGGGTGCCCAGGCCCTGGGTAACCGTCTCGCGGTGCATCGTCCCGAACTGGTTCGACCCGACGGTGCCTCCATTGAGTCGGTAATGCCAGGGACGCTGGGAGGCATCGGGGTGTGAGGCGCGCGGGGTCGCGAAGTCGGGAGTTCCGTTGCCGTCGAGGTCCAGGAAGAACGGTGTGGACAGTCCGAACGTCTGGCCGTTGTCCTCCGGGTCGACGTCCTGCGGGTGCTTGCTGAAGCTGGTGCCGTTGGACCGGTACATGTCGTAGAGGAACAGGGGCTCGGTCTCGGACTGCGGCACCTGGACCATGAGGTCGAGCCGCCCGTCGCGGTCGACGTCGATGGGCTTGACTCCGGGGCGGTTGGTGAGCGGATTGACCCCCGGGATGTTCGCCGTGGTCCGGCCGGTGAAGGTGCCGGTCGCGTTGCCGCGCCGGATCCACCAGGTGTTGTCGCCGATCGGGTACACGAGGTCGTCCCGCCCGTCCCCGTCCACGTCGCCCGGCACGACCAGCCGCCCGTTGACGTCGCTGGTGCCCACGTCGGTGATGCCCGTGTTGATCTCGTCGAACTCGTACGTGCCCAGCGACCAGTCGAAGGCGAGATGACGCTTGCAGGCGCCCCGCCCGTCGCATTCGGACAGGCCGGACAGGCGGCTGCGGAACGTGGAGCTGTTGGACACGTACCCCAGCCGGTACTCGCGAAGCATCGTCGACCCGTCGAACATCTGGACCGCCGAGAGGAGCCGGGTGGTTCGGGTGTGAACGCCCACCGAGTAGGCGTCCACCGGGTCGGACCGCGGCGTCTCCGGGTAGACGAACCTCACCTGCCGGTCCGGGCTGTAGGTGATGCTCAGGGGCAGCGACTCGACGTACCACAGGTCGGCGGCGCCGCCCTCATTGAGCCGGTAGGCGTAGTCGGCCCGGTTGCCGTTGCGGTCCTCGACGCTGGTGAGCAGCCAGGCCGCCGTCACGCGGGCGGAGGAGCGCTCCAGCCTCGGGTCCCGCGGAGTCGGCGGCCGTAGCTGGTAGGGCCGGATCCTTCCGTTGTTCGTCGCCGTCTGCTGGCCGAAGGTCATGATCCGGCCGTCCTGCGCCCAGGCCCGGAAGTAGTCGGGCACGTCACCGGTCGGCCCGAACGACTTGATGCGGGCGAACATATCGTTCTCCGTGCGGTACTCCCGCTCCGCGCCGGTCGCATCGCCGACCGGCATCAACCGGCTGCCGTCCAGGCAGTACGCGTCCGACGACGTGTAGCTGAACTGCCTGATCTCGCCGTCCTGGGCCAGCGTGCGCTGGCACGGCGTGATCCGGGGCAGCCCGCTCAGCGACCACCCCACCCCGAGCAGGCCGTTGCCGGCGCGGCTGTGGTAGTTCAGCGAGAGCCCCGGCTTGACATCGCCCCGGGCATCCGGCGTCCACAGTGGAAGGCTGTAGGCCCCGGCGCCGTCGTCGGTCACCGAGAAGCTGCCCTCGGTCACTCCGAAGCCCGAGACGCTGTCCACGAGTCCCCCGGGCGGGACCGCGGCCTGCGCCTCCCGCCGGGCCGACGCCGCGATGACCGCGAGCGTCGACAGCACGAGCGTCAGGACCAGCAGGCCGGACATCGCCGGCGAGCGACCACCACGTCCGCGGCGGCGGTGCGGGCGATGGACCCCGATCCGAGACAGGGCATTCACGATGTCCTCCGAGAATCTAGTGGTGGCCGCCGTCGCAGCGGGGGGCCCGGGTGACCGATACGGTTCCCCGCGAGTTGCTGACCGTCGCCCGCACGGCCGTCGCCGACGTGCCGCAGGCGCCGGTGACGTGGTCATCGTTCGTCCAGTCTGGACGGGCCGCTCCGTTGACCGTCCAGGTGAGCGTGGCGCCGGCCAGCCGGGTCACGTCGCAGAGGAAGCTTCGGATGTTGGTCTCACACGACATGCTGACGATCATCGGGCCGGTGTCGAGCAGGACCAGATCGTAGGCGAGCAGGACCGGCAGCACCGGCTGGAAGTAGGTGGGCGCCAGGCAGCCGGTGCCCTCCGTACCGACCGACGCGATCCCCTGCGCCTGGCCGCCGGCCAGGAGTGAGCCACCGGAGTCGCCGTTGTCCGCGCAGGTGCTGGCCTTGATGAGACCGGTCTGCTGCCGGCCGTTGACGACCAGCGTCGCATTGCGGGCCTGGATGGTGCCGCAGCGCCAGCCGGTCGCCTGGCCCGAGCGGCATACGGACGCACCGACCGCGGCCACCTGCGCTCCGCTGACCACGACGTTGCTGCCGTTGTACTTGGTCACCCAGGGATACATCGTCAGCCCCGCGTTGACCTCGGCCCAGGCATAGTCCTGGCTGCCGAGCACGCGACCGCGCACCACCCCGAGCTCCCCGCCGTCGTGACCGAAGACCGGCAGGCCGGCCTCGACGCAGTGACCGGCCGTGACGAGGCCGGGCTCGTCGGGCCCGCTGACCACGTGGGTGACGGAGAAGCCGATGGAGCAGGGGCTGACGAGGCTCAACGGGTCGCCGCCCCGCACGTGGTGGAGCTGTTCCACCCGCTGCGTGGACGCCTGCACCCGTACCGCGTTCGTCTCTACGCCGCTGGTCTTGACGAACTCGGCCGCGGCGGCGAGGGCCGCGGGATCGGCGAACACGACGACACGGTTGTCCGCGAGGTCGACGTGCCAGCCCCGTACCGCCGCGGGAGCCTCTGTGGCGTTGAGCCGGTCCACCACCGCGTCCAGGTCGCGCGCGCCGCGGGCCACGACCCGGGCCTGGGCACCGGCCCGGCGCACCTCGTCGGCCCGGGTCGCGTCGCTGACCGCGACGACCAGCGAGCCGTCCGCCGCCAGCCACGCGCCGCCGAAGTCCGACCCGAGGTGGTCGCGCAGTCGCGCCCCGGTCCGGCCCGCGACCTCCTCGCGCGCCAGCCGCGCCCGGGCCGCCTGTTCGGTCAGCCCGAGATCGCGCTGGAGCGCGGCCACCATGTCGTCCTGGGCGAGGTCGGCGGTCGTGCTGATCTGGTCCGCTCGGGCGTGGTTCGCCACGGCGGCGAGTGCGACCACCGACAGCGCCGCCGCGATCAGGGTTACCGAGGGCTTTCGACGCACGTTTCGACTCCTGGCGTGTGGGTGGTGGGTGCGGCCGGGTTCTCGTACCAGACGATGCCGAGCTGCTCGATCTGCTCGGAGGTGACGACGTCGAGGTCCGCGTCGCTGTCGATGTCGACCAGTTCCACGTTGTCGAACTTCGTGCCGGACGGCCCGCTGATCTCGCGACGTTCCCAGCCGCCCTGATCGGTGGCCGCCAGCCAGACCACGCCCGACCGGTCGGCCTCGGCGTGGGAGTAGCTGAAGACCAGGTCACGGTCGCCGTCGCCGTCGATGTCGCCGACCGTGACATCCTGGTACTGGCCGACGTTGTCGGGCTGCGGGATCGGCGTCACCTCCCACGGACCCCAGCGGCCGAGGTTTCGTCGCAGGAACGTCGTGTTGTAGGTGGGACCACTCGCGCCGTCGAGCACATCCTCGCGCCCGTCGCCGTCGAAGTCCTCGACACAGAGGAACTTGTGCTCACCGCGGGCGAAGCCGATCGGGTGGTTCGCCCAGGCTGCGCCGTCACCGGTGTTCTCCAGCCACCGCGTGCCGCGCAGGTCGTAGATCCGTGTTCCGTCCGGGTTGATGATGTAGGTGCGGTCGGTGAGCACCACGTCGGCGTCCTCATCGCCGTCCACGTCCCGCGGGACGAGGCTCTGCGTCCAACCGACCCGCGACATCACCGTGTAGGTCCAGGCCGAGCCGTCACGCGGGGACTGCGGCGCGCGGAACCATCCCACGGTCGCCGCCGGGCCGGCCTTGCCACCGCCCACGATGTCCAGGCGATCGTCACCGTCGATGTCGACCACCGCCGCCTTGATCCAGCGGTGCCGGTCGACGGAGGCGCTCAGCGTCACCGAGGTCCAGGCCGCGGCGTCCAGGATCCGGGCCGGGTCGTCCGGTCCGAAGTGGACGACAATGCGCCGGCACTCGCAGGCGCTCACCACGTCCAGGTTTCCGTCGCCGTCCACGTCGGCGAACACCGCGTCCTCCGCACCGTAAAGGTGTGTGCCCACGGTCACGGTCGGCCACGGCTGCGCAGCATCCTCCGGGTGGAGCGAAACTGTCACCAGGCCCGCCTCTTCCCACGCCGTGGTGACGTCGGGACGGTTGTCCCCGTTGATGTCGGCCAGGTGCACGCCGTCGGCTCCGCGTGGGCCGCTCGCGATCGTGTGCCGGGCCCACGGATCGGGGGGCGGCTCCACCGCCGTGGCCTCCGGCGACGTGGCGGCCGTGGCCACGGCGTAGGACAGCAACAGCGCCGCGACAACGCCGGACCTCGCTCTGGGTCGTTGCACCGCTCACCATCCTCACCTTGACGGCAGCCGCCGTCGCCGGCCGGACACCGACAAGCGACTATGCGGCACAGTGCTTCGGCGATGCTTCGGCGGTGATTAAGTCCGCAGGTCATGGTGCAGAATCAGGGTTGCGTTCGAGCGATGTAAGCGCGGACGGCTGTGTGGACAACGACACAGAGGGCCGGGCCCGTCCATGCGTCACTTCCGACGTGAGCTTGTCAGCCGCCTTCGGAGTCGCAGCCGGAGCCATCGCCTGCGTTGATGCCGTGCCCTATATCCGCGATGTGCTGCGGGGAACCACGCGCCCGCACCGCGGCACATGGTGTATCTGGAGCCTGCTCGCCGTGATGGCGTTGCTGTCCCAACTGGCCAGCGGCGCCGAGTGGAGCCTGTTGATGCTCGGAATTCAAGCGGCCAGCGTCATGGTCGTTTTCATACTCTCCATCACGCGCGGAGTGGGCGGCCTGGGCCGGTGGGATGTCGCGCTGATCGCCCTGGCGGCGTTCGGGCTCGTCGGGTGGCTCATGTCGTCCCAGCCGATCGTCGCCACCGCGTGCGTCGTCGTGGCCGACGTGGCCGGCGTCCTGCTCATGCTGCCCAAGACGTGGCGGGACCCACGCTCGGAGACCGCGTCGAGTTTCTCGCTCGCGGCCGCCTCGGGCGCGCTGGGCGCGGCGGCGGTCGGATCGCTGGACCCGTTCCTGTTGATCTACCCCGCCTACTTCGCCATCATCAACGGTGCCACCGCCGGGATCATCCTGGTCCGACGGCGCATGACCGCCCGGCCCGCGACTCGCGGGCGGCCACAGTCGCAGCGGTAGTACACGACGATGCCGTCCGACGTCCGATGCAGGGACAGCCACCTCGCCGGATTGCTGACGGCCGAGTCCCCGTGCAGCGGACACGAGCGGCCCAGAGCCCGCAGGTACGGTTTCACGCCGTCAGGCTCCCCGACAACACTTGGAGGCGACTAGGAGGAGGTCGGGTCCCGATTCACGCGCACGAGCTTGGCGCGGAGGTCGTCCGCGCCGGGGTCGTCGACATCCTCGAGGATGTCGAGGGCGCTCCGCCAGGTATCCCGGGCCGCGCTCGGGTCACCGGCCGCGTCGTACGCATCGCCGAGGTGCGCGAGGATTTCGGCCTCCGAGCGGCGTTGGCCCTGGGCGCGGCACAATGCGATTGCCTGCCGGTAGGAGGCGATCGCCTGCGTGTACCGGCCGAGGCCGTGGTAGACGTAACCGAGGGTGTCGAGGGCCGCGGCCGATCCGAAGCCGTCGTCGAGGTCGCGGAGCAGGTCCAGCGCCTGATGAAGGGTGGGCAGTGCCCCGTCGTAGTCACCGAGCAGGGCGTGGTGCATGGCCATGTTGTTGAGCGCCCGGGCCTGCCCGCTCCGGTCGCCGATGGCCCGGAACGACTCGATAGCCCGCCGATCCTCGGGGAGCGCCTCGGCGTAGCGACCATGCCTCCCCAGCGTCCAACCAAGCGCGGTGCGGCCATTGGCCTCACCGAGCATGTCTCCGCACGCACCGGATATGTCCAGCGCCCGTCGCAGATGATCGTAGGCGTCGTCGTAGCGACCCAGGTACACGTAGGTGTGGGCCAGCGTGCGGCGGAGATAACCCTCGGCGGTGGGGTCGGCGAGCCGGCGGGCGGCGTCGAGGGCCATGCGGTGTGAGGTGATCTGGTCGTGCCAGTATCCCCGCCGCCACAGGAACGTCGCGAAGGCCCACGCCAGCTGCCAGGCGTGTGTATCGAACCCGGTGCTCGCGGCGCGGTGCGTGACGGCGAGCAGCACCCGATGTTCGTTGGTGAACCATGTCGCGGCGTGGTCGGCGTCCTCGAGGCGTTCGGGGGTTACCCCGGCTTCGACATCCGCGAGAGTGTGCGGCTTGGATCTGGTTGAGTCGAGGAGCCGATCGGCGGCGTGGGCGCTATGCAGATAGTGATCCAGCATGCGGCGGACGGCCCGATGCCGGTCGGCGTCGCCGTCGCGGGCGTGGGCCTGCTCGCTGGCGTAGGCGCGCACGAGGTCGTGCAACGCGAACCGGCCGGGGTGGGATTCGGTCAGGAGATGCGCGTGGACCAAGTCCGCCAGCAATGGGCCGGCCTGGGCGGGCGGGAGCCCGGCGAGACTGGCTGCGGCGGGGGCGCCGATGTCCGGGCCGGGGTGCAGGCCGAGGAGCCGGAACAGGCGCGCCGCCGCCTGGTCGAGGGCGTGGTAGGACCAGGAAAAGGCGGCGCGGACGTCGGTGGCCGGATCGGACCCGGCAAGTGCGTCCAGGCTGTGGCGCGTGGCGCGCAGCTCACGAGCCACCGCCGTGAGGGAGAAGCCGGGATTGAACGCCGCCCGGGCCGCCACTGTGGACAGCGCCAGCGGCAGCTGCGCGCAGCGGGTGATGATGTGCGACACGGCGTCTGGCTCGGCCGCGATCCGATCCGCCCCGATGTGGCGGGCGAGCAGGTCCTGGGCGTCGGTGGCGCCGAACAGGTCGAGCGTGAGCGGGTCGGCACCCTCGCTCGCGACGAGTCCGGCGAGCTGGTGGCGGCTGGTCACCACGACGAGGCATCCGGCCGCGCCGGGCAGCAGCGGGCGGACATGCTCGGCGTCGCGGGCGTTGTCGAGCACGATGAGCATGCGGCGATCGGCGAGCAGGCTGCGGTACAGAGCGATCTGACTGTCTAAGTCAGACGGTATTCGCTGCGCGGCAATCGCCAGCGCGTCGAGGAACCCCCGTATCGCCTCCTGGTGGCTCACCGGCCGACCACTCGGATCGAAGCCACGCAGGTTCACAAACATCTGGCCGTCTGGGAATAGGTGGGCGACCTGGTGGGCCCAATGGACGGCCAATGTGGTCTTGCCGATGCCCGCCATGCCGGACACCGCGGAGATGACGACCGCGGTGGGCCGGTCGCCCCGGGCGGCCAGGATCGTGTCGAGCCGGCGCAGCTCCCGCGCCCGCCCGGTGAACGTCCTCGTCGCCATCGGCAACTGGCGCGGCACCGGGATCGGCGGCGTCTGTTCCGACCAGGCCAGTGCCGAATCGGCGGTCAGCATCCGCTTGTGCAGCTGCGCAAGCGCGGCGCTCGGGTCGGCGCCCAACTCGTCGGCGAGCCGAACCCGCAGCCGTTCATAGTGCTGGAGCGCCTCGGCCTGCCGCCCGCAGCGGTAGAGCGCGAGCATCAGCTGGGCGGCGAGGCGCTCGTCCAGCGGGAAGGCGGCGGCCCGCACGGTCAGGTCTCCCAACAATGACGCGTGGCGGCCGGCGGCAAGGGCCAGGTCGTTGCGATCCAGCTCCGCCGCGTGGCGTTCGGCGTTCAGAGTTTCCCGGACGGACTCCAGCCAAGCGGTGTTCAGCGTCCCGAAGGGCTCGCCCCGCCACAGTCCGAGGGCCTGGTCGAGCAGGCCGAGGGCGACGGGTTCCTCGGCGGAGCGCGCCCGCGCGACCAGGTCGCGGAACCGGTGCATGTCCACCGTCGCGGGATCGACGGTGAGCATGTAGCCACCGGCACGCCGCCATTCCAGGCTGACCTCACTGGCGGCGGCCAGAACGTGGCGCAACCGCGACGCGTACCCCGACAGGGCCGTGCGGGCCCGCTGGGGCCTGCGCTCCCCCCACACACGATCAAGGAGTTGGTCGACGGGAACCACCCGATTGGCATCCACGAGCAGCGCGGCCAGCACGCAGCGCTGCCTGGCGGTGCCCGGGTCGATCGGGTGGCCGCCGATGGACGCGTCGAAGTCTCCGAGCAGGCGGAAGGCCACCACCCCGTCGGCGGGATCGACCATCATCGCCGGGCGCGCCACGCGTCCATCCAACCACTCAGTGGTGTCGAACTGGCCAGCCGGTGCGGATGCGCTTCACAACCCTTGTGATGCGGCAACTTCGGCGAAGTTGCCGTGATCTTCCGAAACAGCCTCTTGGACCCTACGAACGTCCAAGTCCTCGGCATGGTCTGTAAATGGATCTCCATTACACGACTCTAGCGGCCCAGCGCGTAGCCCTGCCGGCCCCGCGGATCGGCGGCCGCCCTCAGCACGCCGGTGGCCGGGTCCCGACCCACCGCCGAGAGCCGACCCAACGCCCAACCGTCGGCCACGACCACGCGATGTCCTCGACGGCGCAGCCCGTCGAGGACATCACGGCCCACGCGGTCCTCGACGACGAGCTGTCCCGGATGGGCGTCGCGGGGGTGGAAGGAGCTCGGGACGGCCACGCTGTGCCAGCTCGGCGTCTCCACCGCCTCCTGCAGGTCCCGACCAAGCACCAGCCGGGCCAACAGGAACACGACCTGCCACTGGTCCTGCTGGTCGCCGCCCGGCGTGCCGCAGGCCAGGACGGCCGTGCCGTCCCGCTCCACCAGCGTCGGGCTCAGCGTCGTGCGGGGACGCCGGCCGGGGACCAGGCTGGCCGGCAGGCCGTCCTCGAGCCAGCACATCTGCAACCGGCTGCCGAGGGGGAATCCCAGCTCCGGAATGACCGGTGAGCTCTGCAGCCAGCCCCCGCTGGGCGTGGCCGACACGAGGTTGCCCCAACGGTCCACGACGTCCATGTGGCAGGTGTCGCCACGCACCCGACCGAACCGGTCGACCGCCGGCTCGCCGGTCACCGTGGACATCTCCGGCCGGGCCGTGGGTTCCGCGGACGGATGCAGATACGGGCGCAGATGGTGCGGCAGCCGAGCGGGTACCCCCTCGGGCTCGCCCGGCCGCAGGTCCAGGCTGGCCGTTTCCGTCACCAGATCGCGGCGCGTGCGCGTGTAGTCGGGCGCCAGGAGGGCCGCCAGCCGCGGCGGCACCGCGTCGCCGTACCACGCCTCCCGGTCGGCGAAGGCGAGCTTCGCGCACTCCACGGCGACGTGGATTCCCTCGGCCGTCCGCGGGTCGATGGCGTCGTCGCCGTACCCGTCGAGCAGGGCGAGCTGCTGCAGCAGCACCGGGCCCTGCCCCCAGGCGCCCGTCTTGTACACGACGACGTCGCGGAAACCGTGCGAGGTCGGCGCCTCATAGCTCGGCGCGAACGTGGCCAGATCCGCTCCGGTGATCACGCCGGGGTGCCGGTGGTCGGCGCCACCGGCGCCGGGATGGCCGAAGGGCCGCCGGGCGAACCGGTCGATGTGCTCGGCCACGAAACCCTCGCGCCAGACGGTCCGCGCGGCGTCGATCCCCCTCTCCCGCCCGCCCGGCGCCGCGGCCTCCGCGTCCAGCAGGCGCCGGTACGTGCCGGCCAGCGCCGGGTTGCGGAACAGCGCGCCGGCCCGGGGCGGGCCGCCGGAGGACAGGTACAGCTGCGCCGACGGCGTCCAGTCGTCGGCGAAGAGACGCTCGACGGACGCGATCGTCTCCACCACGCGCGGTAGCAGCGGATGGCCGCGTTCGGCGTAGGAGATGGCGTGGGCCAGCACGTCGGCCAACCGGCGCGTGCCGTGATCCCGCAGCAGGGTCAGCCACGTGTCGACCGCGCCGGGCACGGCGGCGGCCAGCGGTCCGGCTCCCGGTACCAGATCGAAGCCCAACCCCCGGTAGTGCGCGATCGTCGCGCCGGACGGGGCCGGACCTTGTCCACACAGGACAACCGGCGGGGATCCGCGCTCGGAGAAGATGATGGGTACTTCCCCACCGGGGCCGTTCATGTGCGGCTCGACGACCTGCAACGCGAATCCGACCGCGGCGGCCGCGTCGAACGCGTTGCCGCCGGCCTCGAGCACGGCCATCCCGGCGGCCGACGCGAGCCAGTGGGTCGACGCGACCATCCCGAAGGTGCCGGACAGCTCCGGCCTCGTCGTCACCGGAACCCGCCTAGGCCAACCGAGGGCCGGAGCCGTCGTCGTGGACGAGGTGACAGGCGACCAGCTCCCGGGCCGGGCCCACCGGCCGCAGCGGGGGCACCGTCCGGGCGCACTCCGGCACCGCCACCGGACACCGGGGATGGAACCGGCAGCCCGACGGCGGGTTCACCGGGCTGGGTATCTCCCCGGTCAGCACGACGCGCCGGCGTCGGCGCTGCAGCAACGGGTCGGGTATCGGCGCCGCGGACAGCAGAGCCTGCGTGTACGGATGCCGGGGTGCGCTGAAAAGGTTCGACCGCGCGGCTATCTCGACGAGCACGCCCAGGTACATCACGGCCACCCGCTGGGCCAGGAACTCGACCGCCGCGAGGTCGTGGGTCACGAACAGGCAGGCGAAGCCGAGGTCGGCCTGCAGCCGGCCGATGAGGTTCAGCACCGCCGCCTGCACCGATACGTCCAGGGCCGAGGTGGGCTCGTCGGCGACCAGGAGCGTGGGCCCGGCCGAGAGGGCGCGGGCCAGGCTGACCCGCTGGCGCTGCCCGCCCGAGAGCTCGTGCGGGTATCGACGGCCCACGTCGGTCTGCAGACCGACCTGGTCGAGCAGCTCGTCCACCCGCCGCCGGCGGGTCGTCGCCGTGCCGATCCGGTGCAGCCGCAACGGCTCGCGGATGATGTCGCCGACGGTCATGCGAGGGTTCAGCGACGACGCCGGATCCTGGAAGACGATGTTGAAGTCGCGCCGCAGCGGCCGCAGGCGCCGGCGGGAGAGCCCGGCGATGTCGCGGCCGTTGACGCGCACCGTTCCGGCGCTCACGGGAAGGAGCCGGACCACGCACCGGCCCAGTGTGCTCTTGCCACTGCCCGACTCGCCGACCAGGCCCAGCACCTCGCCCGGGGCGACGGTGAGGCTGACGCCGTCGACCGCGCGGACGGGGCCGAAATGCTTGACGAGGTCGACCACCTCGAGCGCGAGCGTCATCGCGGGCCTTCCCCGATGTCGGCCGGCAGCACCGCGTTGGCCGGCTGGAGCGGATGCCAGCAGCGTACGAGGTGGCCGGCAGGCCCGGGCGCCAGATCGGGCCGCGCGGTGCGGCACGTGTCGTCCGCGCTGCCGCAACGGTCGGCGAACGTGCAGGCGTCGGGCGACGAGCGCATCGTCGGTACCCGTCCGGGAATCTCCCGCAGCCCGCCCTCGGCGTGGCGCGCGGGATTGGGTACGGCGTCGAGCAGGCCGTGCGTGTAGTGGTGGCCGTGATGGGCGAACAACTGCTCGGTCGGCGCCTGCTCGATGACCCGGCCGGCGTACATGACCACGACCCGGTCCGCGATGTCGGCCACCACACCGAGATCGTGCGTGATGAGCAGGACGGCCATCCCGATCTCGCCGCGCAGGTCGCGCAAGACATCGAGAATGCCGGCCTGCACCGTCACGTCCAGCGCCGTCGTCGGCTCGTCGGCGATGAGCAGCTTCGGCCGGCAGGCGATGGCCATCGCGATCATGACCCGCTGCCTCATCCCGCCGGAGAGCTGATGCGGGTACTCGCCCACCCGCCGGCCGGGCAGGGGGATGCCGACCATGTCCAGCAGTTCGGTCGCCCGCCGGGTCACCGCCGCGCCGCGCAGCCCCTGGTGCCGGCGCAGGACCTCGCCGATCTGCCGGCCCACCGTGAGCACCGGGTTGAGCGAGGTCATCGGTTCCTGGAACACGTACGCGATGTCGCGCCCGCGCACGTCACGCAGCTGCGACTCGCCCAGGCTCAGCAGCGACCGCCCGGTCAGCGAGACCGATCCGCCGATCGAGGCGCTGCCCGGAAGGAGCCGGGTCAAGGCCAGCGCGGTGACGCTCTTGCCGCACCCGGACTCGCCGACGATGGCCAGCACCTCCCGCTCGGCGACGTCGAAGGAGGCCGCGTCCACCGCCAGCACGGGGCCGTCCTCCGTGCGGAACAGTACGGTCAGACCGTCCACAGTGAGCAGAGGCGGCTTCATCGGGGAGCCTCGCGGGGGTCGAGCGCGTCGCGAAGCCCGTCGCCGAGCAGGTTGAGCCCGAGCGTCACGGCCACGATGACCAGCCCCGGAATCACGGCCATCCACGGGCCGTCACGGAACAGGGGCTGCGCGCTGGCCAGCATCACGCCCAGCGACGGATCCGGCGGCCGGATACCCAGGCCCAGGAACGAGAGCACCGACTCGCCGATAATGGCGGCCGGGGCGGCCACCGTGGCCTGGACGATGAGGGCGTTGACCGCGTTCGGGAAGATGTGTCGGCGCAGCACCACGCCGTCGGTGGCACCGTCGGCGACGGCGGCGGCGACGAAGTCCAACCCCCGTAGGCGAAGCGTCTCGCCGCGCGTGACCCGGATGACCGCCGGGACCTGGGCGATGCCGATCGCCACCGTCGCCGTCGTCAGCGAGGGCCCGAGGATGGCGGCCAGGCCGACCGCCAGCACGAGGAACGGGAACGACAGGAGGGTGTCGGTCAGCCGCGAGACCACCGGGTCGACCAGGCCGTAGAAGCCCGCCGCGAGACCCAGCGGGACGCCGACGGCCATGGACAGGGCCACCGACATCACGGCGACCAGCACCGAGGCCCGCAGCCCGAACAGGACCCGGGACAGCTGATCGCGCCCCAGCTCATCGGTGCCGAACCAGTGGCTCCCCGACGGCGGCTGCAGGGCCGCCCCGAAGTCGGTCTGGTCATACGCGTACGGGGAGACCACGTCGGCCAGCAGCGCGGCGCCGACCGCGACCACCACCACCGCGAGGCCGCCGACGGCGAGCGGGTTACGCAGCAGGCGGCGCATCACCCGGCGGCGAGCCCCGATCGCGGGACGGGTGGCGGCCAGCTCATCGGCCGCGACCAGCTCGACGGTACTCACAGCACCCACCCGCCGACCCGGATGCGCGGATCGATCACCGAGTACAGGAGATCGACCAGCAGGTTGATCCCGATGTACGCCGTGGCCGTCACCAGCACCACGCCTTGGATCATCGGGTAGTCCCGGGTGAACACCGCGTCGATGGTCAGCTTGCCGAACCCGGGCAGCACGAAGATCTGTTCGGTGACGACGGCCCCCGAGATCAGCGCGCCGAGCTGCAGGCCCACGATCGTGGTGACGACGATGAGGCTGTTGCGCAGCGCGTGCCGCAGCACCACCTGCGTCCCGCCGAGGCCCTTGGCCCGAGCCGTGCGCACGTAGTCGGTGCCCAGGGCCTCGATCATCGCCGAACGGGTCTGCCGCATGATCACCGCGGCCAGGCCGGACCCGAGCACGATCGCCGGCAGCAGCAGGTGGCGGATGCTCTCCGCCGGGTCGTCGGTGAACGAGACGAAGCCCGAGGCCGGCAGCACGGGATAGGCGATCGCGAAGACGAGCACGGCCATCAGGCCGAACCAGAAGTTGGGCACCGACAGCCCCAGCAGCGCCACGCTGTTGGCCGCCCACTCCGACGCCGTCCGGCGCCGCACCGCGGCCACGACACCGGCGCCGATGCCGATGACCGTCGCGATCAGCATCGAGAAAAGGGCCAGTTGCAGCGTCACCGGGAGTGCGTGGGCGATCGTGTCGAGCACGGAGAGGCCGGTGCGCGACGACCGCCCGAGATCGCCGGTGACGGCGTTGCCGACGTACCGGAGGTACTGCACATGCACCGGTTGGTCGAGACCGAACGAGCGGCGGATCTCGGCCAGGACGGCCGGATCGCTCTCCTCCCCGGCCAGCGCCCGGGCCGGGTCGCCCGGCAGCGCGCGGATGCCGAGGAAGACCACGATCGTGACGAGGACGAACGTCACCGCCGACTCCACGAGCCGGCGAAGCACGTATCGGCCCACTGCCCACCTCCCCGGCCGATGAGGCCCGTCTACCGGTGGCGGGCCGTCGACCCGCCACCGGCCGCCGTCACGCGGTCAGGCCGCGAAACCGGCCTGGCCGAGCCGGATCAGACCGTCGCCGTACACCCGCACGCCGACGACGTTGCGGGTCACGCCGGTGAAGTTCCTCTGCCGGTACAGGTAGATCAGCGGCGCGTCCTGGTGGAGCTGCGTGATGATCTTGCCGTAGAGGTCCCGTCGCACGGCGATGTCGCCCGAGGCGCGGGCCTGATCGATCAGGCCGTCGACCGTGGGGTTGCTGTAACCGCTGATGTTCTGGGAACCGGCGGTCCGGACGAAGTTGGCGATGTTGCCGTCCGGGTCGATGCGCCCCGACCAGCCGATCTGGAACATCTGGTAGTCACCGGCGTCGGTCTGGTCGAGGGCGGCGGCGAACTCGGTCGGCACGAGCTGGACGTCGAAGCCGCCGTCCTTGGCCTGGGCCTGGATCGCCTGGCCCAGCCGGGCACCCTCGGGCGTGTTGCCGATGACCAGGCTGACCCGCAGCGGCGCCGTGACGCCGGCCTGACTCAGCAGGCTCTTGGCGCCGGCCGGGTCGTGCCCCGTGCAGGCCTGCGCGGCGTCGGAGGAGAGCGGGCTGGCCTTGCTGATCGGCCCGCAGGCCGGGGTGAACTGGCCCCGGAAGACGACCCGGTTCAGCGCCTCCCGGTCCAGACTCATCTCGAACGCCTTGCGCACCTTCGCGTCGCGGGCCAGCGGGCCGGCCAGCGCTCCGGTCAGCGTCTTCGGCGGCTTGCCCACACCGTCGACGTTGCCGAGGTTGATCGTGATGCCCTGGTACCCCAACGACTCGGACGTGAGCAGTTGCAGGTTGGCCGTGGAGCGCAACGCCTCGACATCGGTGGCCGCCACCCGGTCGAGCACCTCGACGTCGCCGGAGCGAAGGTTGTTGAACCGTGTCGTGGCGTCGGCGATGATCCGGTAGACGATCTTATCGAGGTACACCTTGGCGGCGTCGTAGTAGTTGGGATCCTTGACGACCTCGATGCGGTCCTGGGCCACCCGGGTGGCGAACTTGAACGGTCCCACGCACACCGGGTTGGTGCCGAACTTCTCGTCACCTCCGTCCAGCGCCTGCGGGGACATGACCATGCCGGCGCGGTCGGCCAGCACGGCCGTCAACGGCGTGAAAGGCTGCTTCAACCGGACACGGACCGTGGCCGGGTCCACGACCTCGACCGCCGCCACGCTCAGCAGCTCGCTCTTGCGGGCCGATGCCTCGAGCGTCATGTGGCGGTCCAGGCTGCGTTTCACCGCCGCCGCGTCGAGGCTGGTGCCGTCGGCGAACTTGACTCCGGTGCGGAGTTTGATGGTGGCGGACAGTCCGTCGGGGGCGAACTCCGGCAGCGCCGCGGCGAGTTGGGGAACGATCGCGAGCTGGCTGTCGACGTCGTACAGCTTCTCGCAGATGGCGTTGAAGACGATGCGGCCGACCAGCGTGCGGGCCAGCGTCGGGTCGAAAACGTCGGGTTCTTCGGCCAGGGCGACCCGGAGGGTCCCTCCGGCCCGCGCCGGTCGGTTGTCACTTGCGGTTGACTGCGGTTGACCTGAATCGATCGAGCTGCAGGCGGCGAGCGTGATCGCCACCATCAGGATCATGGACCCAGGCCTCGTGAGCAGGGAAATTCGCGGCATCAGTGCCTCCCCAGTCCGATCAATGACCCGACCGTAGCCCTTACAGTGATCACAATCAATCAGAACCGTGGGGACCCCATGACTCCGGGCCGACCGGGCGGGCTCCGTGGGCCGATGGCGGCGATGCGGGGACGACGACCGGGGGCATCCGCGGGTCGCCGACGTCGAGTGGTCGACCGTCGTGGATGATCTTGCCAGGGTGACGATCGCGACCGGCGCGCGGCCGCCGATATGGATCACTCCGAAGTGGATAGGGAGCGGCCGACAGGTCACCGATGGGTCCAGTATGGATAGGTGGGCCGACGAGAAACTTCGCCCGACGCGCCGGCTATTCTGGAAAGGCTCCATCAAACGATGGGCACCGGATCGCGATGGAACCGATTACCGCATTTCCCGATAGCGACGCCGTTGTCGTTGACGAGGCAGAGATTGATGACGCGTCGGCGCCGGCGCCCGCACGGTTATCCGGTTCAGCACGTTGCCGGCGGCCAAGTCCACTTTGGCCAAACTCGACCCTGGCGCCGCGCGCTCCCCTTTCGCGGCCATTGCGCCGGTCGAGAATACGTTTCCCGATCGGGCGGCCACGCCGACGACCGCCGGATACGCCCATCTTGGACATTCGACTTGATAGCCGAGTTTGCAACTCCTTGAATTGGGTAGATGTGCGCTCCGGGCTGACGCGTGCCCGTCCCCCACGGTCTGGACGCGCATGGGGTGGAGGAGTCGTGGCGGAGCTGCGCCTGCTGGGGCCGGTTCAGCTGTGGGTCGGCGATCGAGCCGTGGACCTGGGGCCGGCCAAGCAGCGCACCGTGCTGGCCGCTCTCCTCGTCGACGCGGATCAGGCCATGCCGACCGAGGCGCTGATCGACCGCATCTGGGATGACGACCCACCCGCCTCGGGGCGCAGCGCGCTCTACAGCTATGTGACCCGGCTGCGCGGACTGTTGCGCGCCGCGGTCGACGGAAGCCGGTTGGATCATGAACCCGGCGGGTACCGGTTGGCCCTGGCCGGACACCACGTCGACCTCCACGAGTTCCGGCGGCTGGTCGCCCTGGCCCACGACGGTGGGCACGATGACGAACGGCGCGCGGCGATGCTGGACCAGGCCCTACGGCTGTGGCGCGGTCCGGCCCTGGCCGACCTGCCGGGGGACTGGGCCGCGCGGATCCGTGAGGTGCTCGGCCAACAACGGCTCGACGCCACGGTATCGTGGGCGCGGATCCAGCTCCGGTTGGGCCGCACCGACGAGACGATCGGTCCGCTGCGGGAGGTGCTCACCGACCATCCACTGGTGGAACCCCTCGCCGCCGTCCTGATGGAGGCGCTGTTGCGCGAGGGCCGGTCGGCGGAGGCCCTGGACTGCTACGGCGCGACCCGGCGCCGGTTGGTCGAAGCGCTGGGCGTCGAACCGGGACCGGAGCTGCGCCGCCTGCACGCCACGATCCTGCGCCACGACAACGACGCCGGCCGCCCCCGGAGCAACGGCAACGGCAACGGTGGCCACCGAGCGACGGCCGGCTTACCGGCCGCGGTGGCGGCCGGTCCGCTCGTGGTCCCGGCCCAGCTTCCGTTGGATGTCCACGGCTTCACCGGTCGCGCCGAAGAGGTCACCCGGCTCGACTCGTTCCTGGCGTCGGCGCAGGCGCAACCGAACGCGGTCGTCGTCCTCATGGTGTGCGGAGGTGCGGGCGTCGGCAAGACCGCCCTCGCCGTGCACTGGGCCCACCGGGTCGGCCGGCGGTTCCCCGGCGGCCAGCTCTTCGTGAACCTGCGCGGGTTCGATCCGACCGGCGACCCGATGACGCCGGCCGAGGCGGTCCGCATCCTGCTGGACTCCCTCGGCGTGCCGCCGGAGCGGGTACCGGTGAGCGTAGAGGCGCAGGTCGGCCTGTATCGGAGCCTGCTCGCCGGCCGGCGGGTGCTGGTCGTGCTCGACAACGCGGCCACCGCCGAGCAGGTCCGTCCGCTGCTGCCGGGCTCGCCGGGCTGCCTGGCCCTGGTCACCAGCCGCGACCAGCTCAGCGGACTGGGCACGGCCGAGGCCGCGCACCCGCTCACCCTCGACGTGCTCGGTGCGGCGGAGGCCCGCGACCTGCTGGCGGCCCGCATCGGCGTCGACCGGGTCGAGGCGGAGCCGGACGCGGTCGAGGAGATCGTCGACCAGTGCGTCCGTCTTCCGCTGGCGCTGGCCGTCGTGGGCGCACGAGCCGCCGCCCGACCCTTCGTACCCCTGACCGACCTCGCGGCCGAGCTGGCCGAGGACCGGCTGGAGGCGTTCGCCGAAGCCGACCCGGCCGCGGATCTCCGGGCGGTCTTCTCGTGGTCGTATCGCACCCTGACCACCGAGGCGGCGACGCTGTTCCGGCTGCTCGGACTGCACCCGGGGCCGGACATCGACGCCGTGGCCGCCGCGAGCCTGGCCGGCACGTCCCGCCGACAGGCCCGGCGTCACCTCACCGAGCTGGCTCGGGCGCATCTGGTCACCGAACACGGCACCGGGCGGTACACCCTCCATGACCTGCTGCGCGCGTACGCCGGCGAGCTGACCCACACCCATGACGCGGCCGAATGGCGGCGCGCGGCGGTGCACCGGCTGCTCGACCACTATGTCCACGGTGCCCACGCAGCGGCCCGCCTGGTGACGCCGCACCGCGAACCGGTTGACCTCGCGCCGGCCCAGCCCGGTGTCGCTCCGTCGGCGGGCTTTCGAGGTCACGCCGACGCCCTCGCCTGGCTCACGGCGTGGCGCGCGGTGCTGCTGACCAGCCAGAGATATGCCGCGCGAGCCGGGTTCGACAGCCACATATGGCAGCTGGCCTGGGCCCTGGGCCCGTCGCTGGACCGCAGCGGGCACTGGCGCGAGCTGGCCGAGACCCACGAGCTGGCGCTGACCGCGACGGTCCGGCTGGTGGACCGGCGAGGCCAGGCGTACGTGCATCGCATCCTCGGCCGGGCCTGGACCCGCCTCGGCGATCTCGACACTGCTCGCACCCACTACGAGGACGCCCTGCGCGTGTGCGACGGCATCGGTGACAACCTCGGCCGGGCCCATACCCACCTGAGCCTGGCCTGGTTGCGGGAGCAGGAGGCGCGGCACCGCGACGCGCTGGTTCACGTGCGCGAGGCCGGGGCGCTCTACACGGCCGCGGGCCACGTCGCCGGCCAGGCCAGCGCGCTCAACCAGGCCGGCTGGTACCACGCGCAACTCGGCGAGTACGGCGAGGCGGTCCTGGACTGCGAACGCGCGCTGGCCCTGCAACTGGAAAGTGGCAACCGGTATGGGCAGGCCAGCACCTGGGACAGCCTCGGGTACGCCAACCATCACCTGGGCCGGCACCGACGGGCGGTCCAATGCTACCGGCGCGCGCTCAAGCTCCATCGGGACAACGGCGACCGCTACCGGGAGGCGACCACCCTCGTCCGGTTCGCCGAGTGCCACCGGGCGGCCGGTGACCCCGTCGCCGCCGGTCGAGAGTGGACGGCCGCCCTGACGATCTTCGAGAGTCTCGACCACCCCGATGCCGGCGCCGTGCGGGCCGAACTCGACGGCCTGGCGGCCGCGTCCACGTGACGGTCAGCGACCGGTGGTGGCCTCCGCGTAGCCCTCGGTCACCTCGTTCTTGTGGGCCGCGAACGCACCCAGGACCTCTTGCTTCTCCGCGTCAGGAATCTTGAACGCGTCCAGCGAACGCGCGAGCTCGGCCGCCACCTCGTCGAACTCGGCCGGAGAGATCCGGAACCGGCGATGGGCCTCCTCGAGACCGAGTTCCGTGCTGCCCGGTCTGGTCGCGGTGAACTGGAAGGGCCCGCCGGCCACCGTGCACACCCACAGCGTGCGCATGAACTTCAGACCCGGCAACCGGTCCAGGTTGTCGTTGTGCCATTCCCGCAGGGCGGGGTTCTGCGACTTCTGACCCACGACCGGGTTGTGGATCAGCGCATCGCTGAAGTGGTCGACCACGGCCGCGATGGCGAACGCGCCGCCGAGCCGGTCGTAGAGACTGACCTCCGTCACTTCCGTGCCCCTTCCTCGTCCTTGCTCATCAGCCGATATGACCACAGCCTGGAACGCCGACCTGTCAGGCGACCTTGGATCGTCCTTGAATCGATGATCATCAACGATGTGTCGCCGGCAAGCTCCGGTATGAGGTCCAGGAGCGATGCTCAATACGGCCGCCCACCGGCTACGTGAAGGGAACGGTGTGCACATGCGTCTCCTCGGTCGGTCCGTTCTGGTCATCGCACTGCTCGTGGCCGCGGCGGGCACCGCCCCGCTGTGGCCACCGACACCGGGCCACGCCGCCGTGGCGTTGACCCAGGTCAGCTCCGACCCGTTCACCAACGTGGACGGGCAGCACGGCAACCAGGTCGGTCCCGACATCGCGGCCGGAGGCAGCCTCTCGGTCTTCGGCGCGTTCCAGGCCGGGCGCAGCGTCAACGGTGGGTCGGCGGGCGTGGGGTTCGCCCGGACGCCCGACCACGGTGCCCACTGGTACACCGGTTTCCTCGACGGCATCACCGTGTACAAGGGCGGCGGGGCGTACACCGGCGTCAGCGACGTGGCGCTGTCCTTCCGCCTCAATTACAACCGATGGCTGGTCTCGACGCTGGCCACGGGTGGCCCGGGTGGCTCGTCCGCCGTCCTGACCAGCGTCACCTGGACCGACGGTCTGGTCTGGAAGGGACCGTACACCGTGGCGACCGGGCAGCTGACCAAGAACTGGGTCGTCTGCGACAACTGGGTGTCGTCCTTCGGCAATCGCTGCTATACCGGGTACTCGGTCAGCAACGCGGGCAACGCCATGCGGATGCACATCTCCCTGGACGGTGGGGTCACCTGGGGACCGGCTCGGGCCACCCCGGACAACGCGTCCGGCCTCGCCGCCCGGCCCGTGATCCTGCGTAGCGGTACGGTGATCGTCCCCTACCTGGCCAACAACGGCCAGATCCGGTCGTTCCGCTCGACCGACGGCGGCGTCACCTGGTCGTCCTCGACGCTCGTCGCCACCGCCAGCCACCACACCCCGGCGGGCGGGCTGCGCACGACCTCGATGCCGTCCATGCAACTGGACAACAACGGCAACGCGTTCGCCGTGTGGTCGGACTGCCGGTTCCGCTCGGGGTGCGTGGCCAACGACATCGTGATCAGCAAGACGAGGGACGGGCTGACCTGGACC
>Ga0307415_100000030_pt1 | contig 60633 bp, 58 predicted proteins | sample DK1Cmetagenome_FD_204524 | JGI IMG/M metagenome (GOLD analysis project Ga0307415, IMG submission 204524) | Maize rhizosphere microbial communities from greenhouse at UC Davis, California, United States - DK15-C-2 | ecosystem: Host-associated > Plants > Roots > Rhizosphere > Soil | place: USA... | reverse complement strand
CCCACTCCATCGTCGCGTTCTCGTACGCGACCGCGCGCTTGGTGACGAGGTTGTAGACGTTCTGCGACCAGTTCTGAATGGTCGTGTAGCGGCAGCGCCCGCCTTCCTTGACGACGATCTCTACGACTGCCGAGTGGAGCGAGTCCGTCGTGTAGATCGGTGCGGTGCAGCCCTCGACGTAGTGCACGTACGCGCCCTCGTCGACGATGATGAGGGTGCGCTCGAACTGGCCCATGTTCTCCGCGTTGATACGGAAGTAGGCCTGGAGCGGCATCTCCACCGTGACGCCCGGCGGCACGTAGATGAACGAGCCGCCCGACCAGACGGCCGAGTTGAGCGCGGCGAACTTGTTGTCGTTCGCCGGGATGATCGTCCCGAAGTACTCCTTGACGAGCTCCTCGTGCTCGCGCAGGCCAGAGTCCATGTCCAGGAAGAGGACGCCCTGGTCCTCGAGCTCCTGCTTGAGCTTGTGGTAGACGACCTCGGATTCGTACTGGGCACCAACGCCGGCGAGGTACTTCTTCTCGGCCTCGGGAATCCCGAGCCGGTCCCACGTGTTCTTGATGTCGGCCGGCAGGTCCTCCCAGCTCGTCGCCTGCTTCTCGGTCGGCCGGATGTAGTAGTACATGTTCTCGAAGTCGATCTCGTTGAGGTTGCCGCCCCACTGAGGCAGCGGCCTCGCCCGGAAGTACTCGAGTGCCTTCAGACGGCGCTCCCGCATCCACTCGGGCTCGTTCTTGTGCTCCGAGATCATCGCCACCACCTCGGGGTTGAGCCCGCGGCCGGACTTGAAGAAGTACTCCTCCGGATCGTGGAAGCCGTACTTGTAGTCGTTGCCGAGCTCGGCGACGACCTGGGTCTCAGTGGTTGCCATTAGGTGCTACCTCCAACCGGCTCGGGCATGAACGCCTCGTAGCCCTCGGCTTCAAGCTTATGGGCGAGCTTGGGCCCGCCCTCTTCAACGATACGCCCGTCGACGAACACGTGCACGAAGTCGGGCTCGATGTAGCTGAGGATCCGCTGGTAGTGCGTGATGACGAGTGCGCCCATCTCCGGGCCGACCAGGCTCTTCACCCCTCCGGCCACAATGCGGAGCGCGTCGATGTCGAGACCAGAGTCGGTCTCGTCGAGCACTGCGACGCGCGGCTTCAGCATCGCCATCTGGAGAATCTCCACTCGCTTCTTCTCTCCGCCGGAGAAGCCCTCGTTCAGGTAGCGGCCGGCCATCTCCTTGGGCACCTTGAGCTCGCCCATCGCCGCTGTCAGGTCCTTGCGAAAGTCGGAAATCTTGACGGGATCGTCCTCACCGCCGGCACGCGCCTTGCGGATCGAGTTGACGGCCTGGCGGAGAAAGCTGGCGACCGTCACCCCTGGGACGGCGTGCGGATACTGAAAGGCGAGGAACAGACCCCTCTGTGCGCGCTCGTCGGCGTCCATCTCGGCGATGTTCTCGCCGTCGAGGAGGATCTCGCCTTCGGTGATCTCGTAGGCGGGATGCCCCATGAGCGCATAGGCGAGGGTCGACTTTCCGGACCCGTTCGGGCCCATGATCGCGTGTACCTCGTCGGGGGACACGCCGAGGTCGACACCGCGGACGATCTCTGTGCCGTCCTCGGTGGCGACGTGCAGATTCCTGATCTCGAGCAGAGCCAAGTAACAGCCTTTACGTAGGTTCCAAGCAGGCGCTCCCGCCCACCTCGTGACCCACCCAGTGTAGCGGCTCCCCCTCGGTGTCCCCGGGGTTCCCGACCGTGCTATCCTCGGTCCCATGCCTGGAAGCATCGGTTGGCAAGGGGCCGTCGTCATCGTCCTCGTCCTCCTGCTCGTTTTCGGCCCCAAGCGCCTGCCGGAGATGGGTAGGTCGCTCGGTCGCGGGATGCGCGAGTTCAAGGACTCAGTGACCGGCAACGACCAAGAGGACTCGGAGCCCGAGAAGATCGAGCTCACCGCGCCGGCCTCGTCGACGCCCGTCCCCCCGGACGCGGCATCGAAATCGCGGCCGGAGAGCGAGCGGGTCTCCCGCTGAGCTAGGCCATGGCGCGCCTCCCGCGTCGCCTGCGCCACAACGAAAGCGTCACCCTCGTCGAGCATCTTGACGAGCTACGCACGCGCCTCATCGTTTCGCTGCTCGCCGTGGGCGTGGCCTTCGGGTTTACGTACGCCTTCCGGAAGCACATCATCCACTGGCTCGAGCGGCCGCTCCCGAGCGACACGAGGCTCATCACCCTGAGTCCCGGGGAAGCATTCAACACTTCCCTGACGGTGGCTTTCTACGGAGCGGTTGCGCTCGCCATTCCGATCCTCGTCTGGCAAATCTGGTCGTTCTTCGCCCCAGCGCTCGAGGACAAGAGCCAGACCGTCGTGGTCCGGCTCGTCCTCGTGGCCACGATTCTCCTCGTCGCAGGAATGGCATTCGCGTACTGGGTGGTGCTGCCGAACGGTCTCTCGTTCCTGCTCAACTACGACAATGACCTCTACGACACGGGGCAGCTCCGCGCGCGGGACTACTTCTCCTTCGCTGCCACGGTCATCGCCGGCTTAGGTGTCCTCTTCGAGCTTCCCATCTTCATCCTCGGCCTGGTCCGGCTGGGCATCCTCTCGTCCCACCGGCTGAGAAGGAACCGTCGAATCGGAGTCGGGATCGCGTTGATCGCCGTCGTACTCCTCCCCGGAGTGGACTTCGTCTCGATGGCGCTCCAGGCGCTCCCCATCCTCGCGCTCTTCGAGGGGTCGATCTGGGCGTCAGTGTTCTTCGAGCGCCGCTGGCAAGCGAGCGGAGTCCTCGGCGAGCCCCTCGCCGGCACGAAGTCTTAGAGCTCGTCTCTTAATGGAGCCTCCCCGACGGGGCGCCTGGGCGCCTGCGAGGCCAGGACGCAGGGAGCGTGCGTATCGGAAGAGATACGGACGCGACCGAGGACGCGGCCTCGCACCGGGCCAGCGCGGTTCGGCGGCTCAGGTCTTCATTGCGGGACGGGCTCTTAACGCGCGCCAGTCGAACTCCTCGCCGATGCGACGCAGCCGATCGCGCGTCGGCTCGTCGCAGAGCGCTCCCAGCACGCCAGCTTCGAAGAACGACTTCGGGTGCAGCCCGAGCGAGCCGACGGCCTCGTACTCACGGGTCAGGTCGGTATCGAACATCTCCGGATCATCCGTGGACACGGTGCAGGGGATTCCGGCGGCGACGAGATCGGGCAAAGGATGCTCGTCCAGCGACTTGACGACGCCCGTCCGCACGTTCGAGAGCGGTGTCACGTCGAGGACGATCCGGCGGGCCGCCAGCTCCTCGAGGAGCCTCGGATCCTCCACGGCGCGAATCCCGTGCCGGACCCGGTCCGCCTGGAGCGCGTCGATCGCTCCCCAGATGGAGACCGGACCGACGACCTCGCCGGCGTGGGGAACCGAGCCCAGCCCTTCGTCGCGCGCGCGCGCGAACGCCTCGACGAATTTCTCGGGCGGGTGCAGCGCTTCCTCGCCGCCGAGCCCGACCCCGACAACGCCCCGGTCGCGGTACTTCGCCGCGTAACCGACCAGCTCGACTCCGTCCTCGGGAGCGGCGCCGCGCGTGATGTCGGGGGTCAGCCGCACGTCGACGCCGTGGAGCGCCCGCGCTTCCTGGGCACCGTCGCAATAGCCGCTGAAGATGTCGTCCCAGCCGACCCCGCGCCAGGTCCTTTCGATCGGCGAGAAGATGCCCTCGATATACACCGCCCCGTGGCGCGCGGCGTCCTCGGCGTAATCCACCACGACGCGGCGGAAGTCGTCCGCCGTCTTGAGGGCGTTCGTCGTGAGAATCCAGACCTCGATGAAGTGATCGAAGTCGCGGAAGTCGTAGAGCTCCCGGATGCCCTCCACCGTGTCCGCCGGAAGCGCGATGTCGTTTCTCCGCGCGATCTCGAGGAGCGTCTCCGGCCGCACGGTCGCCTCGAGGTGGACGTGCAGCTCGATCTTCGGGTAGGAGGTAGGGCTCGCCTTCTCGGTATCCTGCACAGCCGCGGAGCCTACCGAGTGGCTCCGCCCGCGAGGATCTCGAGAAGGAGTTGGGAATGGCACGAGGCCAGGCGCAGCGCCGCCGTCACGCGCAGTCGCATGCTCGCAAGAGTGCCCGCAGCGCCGAAGACCTGATGTTCTTCCCCAAGCTTCGCCGCCGGGCGAAGTGGGTCTTCCTCCTGCTCGCGATCGCCTTCGGGATCGGTTTCGTCGCCTTCGGTGTTGGCACCGGCGTCAGCGGAACCAGCCTCGGCGACGTGCTCCGTGACCTCATCGGGCAACAGAACACGGGAACCTCGATCGACGACGCCCGCAAGAACGCGCTCGCGAACCCGAAGGACGCCAACGCCCAGTTCGCGTACGCCAACGCGCTCCAGGCTCGTGGCCGTACGCAAGAGGCGATCACTGCCCTGGAGGCGTACACGGCGCTGAAGCCCAAGGACGTCGACGCGCTCCGCCAGCTCGCAAACCTCTGGGGGTCCGTTGCAAACCAGGCTCGGCAAGAGCAGCAGCTCGCGAGCGCGCAGGCGACGGAGGCTTCGGCTGCCTCGAGCATCGCCGTTCCCGACAGCGACTTCCTCCGGGAGGTCGAGCAGAACAAGATCGCCCAGACGCTTGCCCAGCAGGCAAACGCCCGCGCAAACGCGGCGGCGGGCCGCGCCCAGTCGGCGGCGGGCCAGCAGCAGACGGTTTACGAGCAGCTGACGCTGCTCATCCCCGACGACCCGAGCATTTTCCTCTCCCTGGGCATCGCGTCCCAGGAAGCGAACGACGCGGAGTCTGCCATCGCGGCCTACCAGAAGTTCCTCGATCTGGCTCCGAACGATCCGAGCGCGGCTCAGGTCAAACAGCAGATCGACTTCCTCAAGCAGCAGTTGCAGGTGAACCCGTTGCCTCAGCAAAGCGGCTAAGGTACTCGCCGGCCACGGACAAGGGGATACATGAACTTCGACGTCAAGACCGATCAGCTCGACGGGGACTCTTATGTCATCGCTCTCTCGGGCGAGGTCGACCTCTACACGGCGCCCGAGTTCAAGCAGCAGCTCCTCGAAGTAATAGGCCAGGGCAGCAAGGAAGTCATCGTCGACTTCAGCGACACCACCTTCATCGACTCGACCACCCTCGGCGTGCTCGTCGGCGGCGTGAAGCGGCTCCGCCCGAACGGGGGTCGGCTCTCGCTCGTCTGCAGCGACCGCAACATCACGAAGATCTTCGAGATCACCGGCTTGAACAAGGTCTTCGACATCTACGAGTCGCGTGACGCGGCGGTCGAGAGCATCGGCCAGGGGGCACAGGCGCAGACCTAGGTTGAGGCTGCACGGCCTTTCCCTCCTTGTTCTCGTCGGCGCGACGCTCCTCCTCGCCGGCTGCTCCGGGCGCACGGTCGACTTCAAGGGCGCTGACACGAATCAGGGCAAGCAGCTGTTCGTGACGAACTGCGGCAGCTGCCACGCGTTGCAGGACGCGGCCACAGTCGGCACCGTCGGCCCCGACCTGGACGACGCCTTCAGAGCCGCCCGTAGCAAGGTCGGAGGCGGCTTCGACGAGAGCACCTTCTTCCAGATCACGCTCGACCAGATGCGGCTGGCCGCGCCGCCCATGCCCCACTTCGACGAGCCGCCCCAGAAACTGCCCGAGGACCAGCTCGTCGACATCGCCGCTTACGTCGCGAGCGTCGCAGGAAAGCCCGTCCAGGCCCAGCAGGGGGCCGGTACGGCCACAGGGACGACGACCTCGCCCTAGGCTTCTGCGCGCTCCTGCTCGAGATCTACGACGACGTGCGTGATCGGTAGGTCGAAGCGCTCACGCGCATGGGCGATGACCTCTTTCTCGAGCCAGTTGGAGCGCCCGGGCGGGTGCGTGGAGATGATGATCTCGTCCGCGCCGAACGTCCGGAGGGCGTCCTCGATTGCCTGGAGCGGATCGGCGTCACCGACCTCGCCGCGCGCCCCGACACCCTCCTCGGCGAGCGCGACGAGCGACGTCTCGAGCCGCTGCTGCGCGTTCGCCCGCGCGCCGTCCTCGTCCGAAGTCCAATGCCGAAGAGGCGAGTTCAGCGCCGGACAGACGACGAGGACGTCGGCGTCGGCCTCTTTCGTACGGTGGACGATCTCACCGCGAAGGGCGCGACCGGCAACTGTCTCGTTTGCGACCACGAGAATCTTCTTCCGCTCGCCGGGACCGGCCCGGTGGCGATCCCAGACGGCCGGCTCACGCACCTTCGGCTCGCTCTTCATGTACATCCCTAGAGCAATCCCGAGCCCCAGGGCGAGGAAGACGCCGAGGGCCACCCACCGACCTCCGAGCACCCCGGCCAGGGCGACTGCGCCGAACAGGAGCCCCATAACGATCACGAACGAAAAGGCTTCCGCCTCGGTCCGGAACGGATTTTTCACGGCGACCTCCTAGAGGACGTAGACCGTGGTGTACACCACGATCCACATTACGTCCACGAAGTGCCAATAGATCCCGGGGAGCTCGACACCGAGGTGGTCGTGCGGGGCCGGGCCGTAGTGCCCGCGCACGGCGCGGATGAGCGCGTAGAGCAGAAGATTGAGTCCGATGAAGACGTGTGCCCCGTGGAGACCCGTGAGCCCGTAGAACGTCGATCCGAACGCAGTGTCAGCCGGGGCGAAGCCGAGACGCGTGTACTCGGTCGCCTGGATGAGCAGGAACGTGGAGCCGAGCGCGAAGGTGAGGACGAGCCCGGCGATGAGCCCAGAGCGGTTGTTGCGCTTGATCGACTGGAGCGCCCAGTGCATCGAGAAGCTCGATGTCACGAGGATGATCGTGTTCAGGAGGGCGAGGTAGACGGGGAGCTCGAACGGCTCTGGGGGCCACGGGCCCTTGTGGACGACGACGCGCGCGAAGAAGTAGGCCGTGAAGAACGAACCGAAGAGCATCACCTCGGAGGCGATGAAGAAGTAGATGCCGAGGAGGCGGGCGTCGACGCGCGAGCTGCGGTTCGCCGCGGGCGGATGCCCGTCGTGGTGGGCTCCGTGAGCGTCGGCGTGGGCGGCGGAGGTCATGCTAGGCGGCCGGCGCGCCGGCCTGAGCCTCCTGCTCGGAAACCACGACGTGCGTCACGGGCCGACCGAGTGCCTTGATCCGTCCGACGACGTCCCGCCGGAGCCACCCCGAGCTCGCGTGCGGAAAGGTCGAGACGATGATCTCGTCGATCTGCTCGTCGTGGATTGCGTTCTGCGCGGCGACGACGGGGTCGGGATCCCCGAGGTGACCTGAGACCTGGATGCCGCCCACGCCCATGCGGGCGCACACCTCGCGCAGGCGCTGTTCGGCTCCCTCTGCATCGGCGGGGATCAGGATCGTGAAGTCCACCGGGCCCGCCTCGCTCCGCTCTCGGATCGCCACGAGGAGCGGATCGCCGAGCACGGTCTGGTTGGCGATCACGAGCACGTGTGCGCGCTCGCGCGGCGACTCGATATCGACGACCACGTGCTCCACCGGAATGTCGACTGCCTTCCTCGCGCGCTCGATCAAGTTGGCGCGGAGCCAACTGGACTTCAGCTGGCCTGGATGGGTCGAGACGATCACCTCGTCTGGTTCGTACTCGTAGACGGCGTCCCTGATCGCCTGGAGCGGATCGGGATCGACGACAGCGCCGCGCGCCGCGATTCCGGCCTCGTGGAGGAGATCGAGCGTCCGGCGCAGACGCCGCTCGGCGCTCGAGCGGCGGCTGTCCGCATAGACGACGAAGCCCGCTCGGGGCTCGTTCTGCGGAGAGACAACGGTGACTCGGATCGGTCCTTGCTTCGCCCGCTCGCGCAGCAGCTCGATGAGGCCCTTGCCGGCGACGGTCTCGTTGGCGACGACCAGAATGTGGCGCGGCTCGGCGCTAATGCGAGATCACCTTCTCTTGTTCGGGCAACTCGGCGTGATCGCCGTTCATGACCGCGTGGCGGGCGCCGCGCACGCCGTATTCATAGGGGCTTCCCACGACCTGCGGGATCTCGTCGAAGTTGAAGACCGGCGGAGGCGAGGAGACCTGCCACTCGAGCGTCAGCGCCCGCCAGGGGTTCCCGGGCGCAGGCTCGCCACGCCTCCAGCTCACGACCATGTTGTAGATGAACACGACCGTCGAGGCGCCGAGGCAGAAGGACGCGATCGAGATGACGAAGTTGAGGTCGCCGAAGCGGTCGGCGTAGTCCGACACCCGCCGTGGCATCCCCTGCAGGCCGAGCCAGTGCATCGGGAAGAAGGTGACGTTGAAGCCCACGAACGTCATCCAGAAGTGGAGCTTGCCGAGCGTCTCGTTGTACATCCGCCCGGTCATCTTTGGGAACCAGTAGTAGATGCCAGCGAAGATCGTGAAGAGGGAGCCGCCGAAGAGGACGTAGTGAATGTGAGCGACGACGAAATAGGTGTCGCTCGCGTGGATGTCGATCGGGATGGCTCCCAGGTAGATGCCGGAGAGGCCCCCGATGACGAACATCGAGACGAAGCCCGACGCGAAGAGCATGGGCGTCTTGAAGTGGATGCGCCCCTCCCACAGCGTCGCGAGCCAGCTGAATACCTTGATCCCGGTGGGGATGGCGATGAGCATCGTCGTGACCATCATCGGGATCCGCAGCCAGGGCGACATTCCGGACACGAACATGTGGTGAGCCCACACAGAGAACCCGAGCACGAGGATCGCCATCAGGGAGAGAGCCATCAGCCGGTAGCCGAAGATCGGCTTCCGCGCGAAGACGGATATGACCTCGGAGGCTATGCCGAATCCGGGCAACATCATGATGTAGACCGCGGGGTGCGAGTAGAACCAGAAGATGTGCTGGTAGGCGAGCGCGTACCCACCTCCCTGCGGCTCGAAGAAGTTCGTGTGCAAGACGCGGTCGAAGAGGATGAAGAACTGCGACCCGGCGATGAAGGGCGTGGCCACTACGACCAGGGTCGAGGTGGCGAAGTTGGCCCAGACAAGCAGCGGCAGACGCCAGAAGGACATTCCCGGCGCGCGCATCGTGATGATGGTGACCAGGAAGTTGAGGCCGGTCATGATCGACGAGGCCCCTGCCCACTGAACCGCCATCTGGAAGAAGACGTTGCCGACCGGCTGCTGAACCGCCAGCGGTGTGTAGTTCGTCCACCCGGCCGCGAAGGCGCCTCCGTCGGGCACGACGTAGCTCGAGAGCATGATGAACCCGGCGATCGGCAGGAGCCAGAACGAGAGCGCGTTCAGCCTCGGGAAGGCCATGTCGGGCGCGCCGATCATCAGCGGGATGACGTAGTTCCCCAGACCGGCGAAGGCGGGGATGACGAAGAGGAAGATCATCAGCGAGGCATGGACCGAGAAGAGCCCGTTGAACGTGTTGTTGTCCACGAACTGCATCCCGGGCTTCGCCAGCTCCGCGCGCATGAACATCGCCATCAGCCCGGCGGCGACGAAGAAGAAGATCGTCGTGACCAGATACTGGACGCCGATCACCTTGTGGTCGGTGTTGACGCGGAAGTAGTCCTTCCAGCTGCGCGCCCCGTGACCCGAGTGGTCGTCCGGCCTGCTCGGCCGCCCCGAGATCCAGTACGCCCAGTAGTCGAAGCCGCCGATGGCGGCGAGGAAGGCCAGCGGGACGACGACGAGCCAGGTGACCACCAGAACCTGAAGCTCGACCGCTCCGTACTGGAAGAAGTGGTCGCCTGCGGGGTTGAGTGTGCCGAAGCCCGCGGTCTCGTAGCCGAGGGCGCGCCGCGCGGCGAGCACGAGGAGCAGCCCGAGGACGAACGATAGGGGCATCACCCAGAGCGCCCGGAGCCATCCCCCCGCAGTCCAGCGCTTCCAGCCCCGCCGCTCAGGCGGCGTGGGCGTCACCGCATGGCCGTGCTCGCGCTCGTGGACCGTCACCGCCAAGCCCCTACCCCTTTCCTGCCGTGTCGAGCAGATATTCCACCAGGCTGTCCAGCTGCTGCTGAGAAAGGGACTCGCCAAAGTTCCCCGGCATCACGTTCGGCTGGAACCCCGGCGCGATCTCGGCGTTCGGGTCGACGATTGACGTCCGGATGAAGTCAGCGTTCTTGCCGGCCAGAACGTTGTCGAGATCCGGGCCGACCTCGGCGGTCGTACCCGCGTCCGCGAGTGCGTGGCAGGTGCCGCATTGCTGGGTGAAGAGCGTCTTACCCTGCGCGCTCCCCGCCGCGGCCGCGGCCTCCTTCTCCTTGTTGAGCCAGCGTTCGAAACCAGCCTGCGTGAGCACGAGCGCCTGCGCCCGCATGGCGGCGTGACCGAGCCCGCAAAGCTCCGTGCAGATCACGGTGAAGGTCCCGAGCTTCGTGGGGGTGACGATCACGTCCGTCTCGATTCCCGGAACCGCGTCCTTCTTCATCCGCCACTCGGGCACCCAGAACGAGTGGATCACGTCCTTGGCCGTGAGCTTGAGCTCCACCGGCTGGTTGATCGGGAGCGCCAATTGCCCGCTCGTCACCTTCGACTCCGGGTACGTGAACGACCACGCGAACTGCTGGGCCGTAACCTCGATGACGCGGTGCTCGGTCGGGATGCGCTCGACCTGGACCAGCACCACGCCGCTGTAGATGGAGATGGCGGTCACGAGCGCCGCAGGCACCGCAGTCCAGACCACCTCGAGTCCCGTGTGTCCGTGGATCGGGCTGCCGTCCTCCTCGTCGTCCGGAGCGGCCCGGAACTTCCAAATGGCGTACACCGAGACCCCTGCGACGAGCGCGAAGATCGCCATGCAGATGATGGTCACGAACCAGTAGACGTCGTCGACCTTGTGCGCCTCGCTGGAGTCGGCAGACGGCAGCCACGGGATCAAGACCGCGACCAAGGCAAGGGCACCGCCGACCGCGACGCCCACGAGCACCATCTGAATGATCGAGCGTTTTCGCACTACCGGAGGCGGATACCGAGCGGGCAGAACCCTAACGGAAACCGTATCCGCATCGGGGTTTCGACCGTTGATAGGAACGAACCCCAAGGAGGCAACTGCATGGGAATCGGAGTAAGCATTTTCCTGATTGCGGTGGGACTGATCCTCGCTCTCGCTGTCCACGCGGATACGAACGGCGCGATCGACCTGGTGACGGTTGGCTGGATCCTCGTCATCGTCGGGGCGATCGGCGGCTTGCTCTCGCTCATCTTCTGGTCGAGCGTGGGCTCATGGGGCCCCTGGCGCCGCGAAACGTACGTGCGCCAGGACCCGTACGACCGGCCGCCCGGCGTCTAGAGAACGAGCAGACCGGGACGAGAGGGCGGCTACAGCCGCCCTCTCTCGTTCCCCCAGGACCTAGATCGTCACGATCAACTTCGCTCCGGGGCCCGCGGCCTGGCGTTCCCAGGCCTCGGTGACGCGGTCGAGCGGGTAGGTCTCGATGGGGAAGTTCACACGGCCCTCGCAGGCGTGCCCGACGAGCTCGAGGTAAGCGGCGTGGCGGGCTTCCTCGGGAACCTCCAGGTTCGAGTAGCCCAGGATCTCGAGCTGCTTGCCGCGCACGAGCGCGGAGGCAATCTCGGCCGTGGCGCCGGCGGACTGGCCGAGCTGCACGATCCTCGCGCCTTGGGCGGCCGCCTCGAGCGCCGCCACCAGGGGCTCTCCCCACAGGGGGTCGATGACGACGGTCGGGCCGTCGCCGCCCGCGGCGTCCCGCAGCGCAGTCGGCAGGTCGTCGGCGTCGAGCTCGACGGCTTCGTGGGCACCCAGCTGCCGAGCGAGCTCCAGCCCCTCGAGGCGACGCCCGGCCGCGACAATGCGAGCCGCGCCGACGATCCGGGCGGCCTGCACTGCGGCGAGGCCGACGGCGCCCGTGGCGCCGAGGACGAGCACCCTGTCTTCGGGCGTCGTCCGCGCACGCCAAACGATGGGCAGCCAGCCGGCGAGGCCCGCCGTCCCGCAGGCGCCGGCCAGCTCGTCGGACACGTCGTCGGTAAGGGGAACGGCCACCTCCTCGGCGGCGACCGCCAGCTCCGCAAGTGTTCCGTCCCGCGTCCTCCCGAGCCCATCGCCCGCCACGTAGACCCGCGTGCCCGGTGCGAGCGACCCGGCCTCGACGATCTTCCCCACCGCTTCGGAGCCCGGAGTGTAGGGAGTGGGAGGCGAGCCGCCGTAGAAACGGCCTGTCGAGGTCGCGATATCGACGGGATTCAGGGGGACAGCCGAAGGAGCGATTAGTGCCTGGCCCTGCCCCCGCACAGGCGGGTCGATCTCCCGCACCGCGGGCGGGCGGCCGAGCTCCTCTATGCGGGCAGCTCTCATGACGTGTGCAGGAGGCGGCCTTCCATGCCCCCCGCGACGAGGACGACCTGGCCGGTGACGTGGCCCGAGACCTCGTCCGATACGAGGACGACCACCTGGCGGGCGACGTCCTCGGGAGTCGCCGCCTTTTGCAACGCCATGGTCCTCGTGGCGCGTTCGAGGACCGAGGGGTCCTCGAGGGCCTGGCGGGCCATCGGCGTGATCGTCCAACCGGGGCAGACCGCGTTGACTCGGGCCCGCGGGGCAACGCGAACGACCTCGTTCTTGATGCTGAGCAGCAAACCGCCCACGACCGCCGATTTCGCGGCCGCGTAGTCGGCATGGCCCGCCTCGCCAAACACGCCGGCGGTAGAGCCGACCAGGACGAGACTGCCGTGGCCGTTTCGCTCCACTTCGCGCAGGAATCCTCGCGCCGTCAGGAAGGTGGCGGTGAGATTCGACCGCAACGTCCCCTCCCAGCGCTCCAGCGAAAGCTGCCACAAGGGGACGTCCTCCTCCGGCCAGATACCCGCCACGGCAGCACAAGCGTCCAGGCCGCGGAGCGCGTCACGGCTCTCCGCGAAGAGCCGCTCGACGTCGTCCTCGCGAGTCAGGTCCGCTTGCGCGACGACCACATCGTCGAGCTCAGACGCCAAGGCCTCGACCCGCTCCCGTCCTCGGTTGTAGTGGAGGACGAGGCGGCAGCCTTCCTCCGCCAACGCGCGGGCACAGGCGCTGCCGATGCCGCCGGAAGCGCCCGTGACGAGGACACGCTTGCCGACGAGCCCTGTGTCCATCAGGTCAGGGCCACTGCCAGCACGAGACCGGCGATGCCAAGCACGATTGCACCTAGGACGACGAACGCCGCGACATTCAGCGGAGCGATGTTGTCTTCCTCCCAGCGAGTTCGCTGCCTTCGCACCGGCGGCAGCGTAGCGACAACGCGTTTTCGAATCGCTCCGGACGCGCATAAATTCGCATCATGGCTGCGATCGAGCCCCGCCTCCGAAGCACCGAGCGGCTCGAGACGCTGCTCCGTCGCGGAACGCGGATTGCCGTGTTGGCCTTCTACGTGACGGCGCTGGTCGTGGCGCTCCTCCTCGTCCGGCCGGCGTTCCGCGACGTGACCGCCTCCGCGGTCGCACCGAAGCCGGCGCCGCCCCGCACAGACGTCGTCCTGAAAGGCGAATCGGTCGCCACCTTTGCGGCCCGGCACGGGCTCGATCTCGGAGAGCTCCTCGCGCTCAACCCGAGCGTGAACAGCCTCTCGCTGCCCGCCGGGACGAAGCTCCGGATCGGCTAGTAGGAGGGCTTGACGAAACATCAGCTGTGCCGCCGCGACGAGCGACGTTCCGCCAAACCCTCCTAGCGCGAGTCCAGCCGGAAGACGCTCCCCTCGAGCGAGACGAGGTAGAGCTCGCCCGCGGCGTCCTCCCCGAACGAGCTGAGGGCGTCGACGCGGAACCGGTGCCGGCGGATGCCCGTCGCCTTCCCGTCGCGGAGAGCCAGGCTCCACACGTTCCCGCTGCAGTAGTCCCCGTAGAAATAGCGGCCCTGGGCGGCCGGAATGCCCTCGCCTCGGTAGACGAAGCCGCCAGTGACGGAGCAACCGTGGTCGTGGCTGTACTCAGCGACCGGCATGACGAGCCGCCCTCGCGGGTTCGGGTCCTTGTCCTCGTACCGGTGGCCGCCCTCGAAGACGTCCCAGCCGTAGTTCTCGAGCCCGGACTGGCCCTCGGGCGTGTGGTCTATCTCCTCCCACTCGCCCTGACCCACGTCGCCGATCCAGAGGTCACCGGTCTCCCGATCGAAGGAAAACCGCCAGGGATTACGGAGCCCATAGCCGTCGAACCGCCAGGCGGAGCCCCTTTGATCGACATCGAGGGAGAGGAGCTTGCCGAGTCGCTCGTCCAGGTTCTGCGCGCGGTTCTCGGGATCCCCGCCGGAACCTCCATCGCCCATTCCCACATAGAGGCGTCCATCGGGGCCGAACGCGAGCTGCCCACCGTTGTGGTTCGCGTAAGGCTGATCGACGAAAAGGAGCTCGCGCTTCCTGGCAGGCGCCTCGCCCCCGCGAGCCTCGAACTCGACGACGCGCGTGTCGCCGTCCAGGTCCGTGTAGTCCACGTAGAAGAGGCCGTTGTCCGCGTAATCCGGATGGAACGCGACGGAGAGAAGGCCTTGCTCGCCACCCGACTGCACAGCGCTCGTGATGTCGAGGAAGGGTTGGGGCGAGAGCCGTCCGTTCTCGATCACGCGGATACGACCGGGTTGTTCGACCACATACAGGCGGTTCGGCTCGCCGGGGGTCGAGGCGAGGTCGTCGGGCGCGTCGAGCCCCGTCGCCACTCGAGTCAGCTTCAGGCGGAGCGAAGACTCGTCCGTCGAAGTTTCGGTCGGAATCGAAGGCGCCTGGGACGTCTCCCCTCCCGTCGCCGAGGGCTCTCCACCCGAAGAGCAGGCCGCGGCCAGTAGTACGAGTGGCAGGAGAAGGGCAGCTCGTCGCACGGCCCCCATACACCTACCTGCTCAGGTGAGTTCCTCGTCGCAGCGAGGGATCCAGACTCAGCCGACCGGGCTAGCACTGGAACCGCCGCTGGAGGACCGACGTACGATCATCACGTTGCGCATGCTCGCCGCCGTCGCCGTGGTCGTGCTGCTCGCGGGCTGCAGCAGCGGAGAGACCACGACGGCGCCCACCACCGAGGTCGACATCACCGGTCCGCCGGCGACAGGGGCAGGCTGGCCTCGGTTCGGCTATGACGCGGCGCGTAGCAACGTCTTCCCTGGGGTGACGGCCATTACTGCGAAGAACGCTTCTCGACTGGAGCGACAGCAAGTCCGCCTGCCCGGGACAGCCGATTCGTCGCCTATTTTCGTCCCTCCAAACCGCTTCGTCGTCAACACCGCCTACGGGAAGACGATCGCCGTCGACGCGGCGAGCAGAGGGATCCTGTGGACGTTCGTGCCGGACGGCATCGAGCGTTGGGAGGGAACAAGCAAGATCACGCAATCCGGTCCGGTCGATGATCCCGACACTGGCTATCTCTATTCCTACTCGCCGGACGGTCGCGTACACAAGCTTGAAGACGCCACCGGCCGGGAGGTTCGGTCGGAGGGATGGCCGGCAATCGTCACCGAGGATGCCGGTCACGAAAAGTCCGCGCCCCCACTCAATCTCGCACACGGGCTCGTTCTGCTGGCCACCGGCGGCTACCTCGGCGACGCGCCACCGTATCAGGGTCACGTCGTCGCCATCGACAAGGAGTCGGGCGAGATCGTCAACGTCTTCAACACGCTTTGCAGCGACCGCGAAGGTGTCATCGACCCGTCCTCTTGCGAGGAGTCGGGCTCCGCGATCTGGGGGCGCGGCGGAGTCGTGGTCGAGCCGGAGAGTGGCAACCTCCTCGTCTCGACCGGAAACGGCGACTGGAACGGCTCGACGAACTGGGGCGACAGCATGCTCGAGCTCTCGCCCGACGCGGGGCAGCTCTTGAAGAGCTACACACCGGAGAACGAGCAGGAGCTCGACGCAGGCGACACCGATCTTTCCAGCGCCTCCCCGGCCTTCGTTCCGCCGCACTTCGTCGTCCAGGGCGGCAAGGACGGGCTCCTGCGAGTCCTCGACCTCACAACGCTCGAGGTCGGCCAAAAGGGGGGTGAGGCGAGCATCGCCTCCGCGCCCGGCGACACGGGTGTCTTTACCGCTCCCGCTGTCTGGGAGAGTCCCGGCGAGACGTGGGTGTTCGTCGCCAACTCAGCCGGAACCGCAGGCTACGTCTTCCAAAACGCGAAGCTCGAGCGCCACTGGGAAAATGAGTCGTCCGGGACGAGCCCGGTGCTCGCGGGCGGCCTCCTCTACGTGTACGACCCCGACGGCGAGGGCCTGAACGTTTATGAGCCGGAGTCGGGGAACCGGGTTGCCAACCTGCCCGCGGGCGGCGGCCACTGGTCGAGCCCAATCATTATCAACGGGCGGATCGCCCTACCGGAGGGCAGCGCCAACGATCACGGGACGGAGGGAGTCCTCAACATCTACCGCCTGCCCTGAGGCAGACGGAATGGGCTAGCCCCGGAAGCGCCGGAGGCCGAACCAAACGTCGGTCTCCTTGAAGTCGAAGTATTTCGTCCGTTCGACCTCGATCTGACCGCCGTCGAGCAGAGGTCCAGCAACCGTGCCCTTGTGTAGGCGCACCTCGTAGTAGTGCCCGGGAGCGAGTTCTACGGCGCGGCGGTGCACTTCGTCCCGGTACCACTCCTCGGGAACGTCAGGCGTCGAGAAGAGAATGAGGTTGCCATAGGCCCCTTTGGGAGCCACGAGCTCGACGTCGTAGTAGCTCAGGAGCCCGACCTCGCCGTACCTGGCCATGCGTTCGACCAGCTCGTCCTCGAGGCCGAAGAGGATCGAATGGTCCACATCTTCGCGGACGCGCCCGAAGAAGCCGATCGCGCTTACGTCCGCCGCTTCGACGATCGACCGCGTGCTCGGCACGACCAGCAGATGCCGCCGGCCCTCCTCGTCTTGCTCGCGGACCACAAAGTGTTGCGGCGCGTGGTCGCCAGCCTGGGCCCAGCCTCGTGCCAGCTCCCGCTCCTCTTCGAGCATGTACCGCATCACGTCCAACTCGCGGATGGTGTTTTCCGCGTTGGTGAACGGCCGCTCGGAGAGGACCTCCTTCGGGCCGAGAATGGCCTCGTACTGCACGCGGCCCAGGATATGCCAGCGCAGGAACGGAGCAGGCCCGCAAGCGCGGACCTTCTCCTTGGCGAAGCGATTGCGCTGAGCTACTAGACCCGCGGTGCTCCGTTCATCTCTTTGACGATGACTCGCCGCCGGTGATCTTCGGCGGATTCGGAAACGAGGCTCTCGAGCTTCTCCTCGCGCAGCCACTCGGCCACGACGCGAGTCGACTCGTCGGCCTGGGCCGACGTGTCGAAGAGGTTGACGGAACTCATAACGCCGTTTCCGGCCTCGATGAGGAAGTAGCCGTTAAGGCCCGGAAGCTTGCTGAGGCAGGGGTCAGGCTCTCGCCGACCTTCCGCGTCAGCTCGTCCGTGCGCTTGCTGTCGATTCCTCGTAGCGTCCCACGATGGCATGCATATGTGCTCCCAACAGTGGATCTAAGGACGGAGAACTCGGACGAGCTCCCCTGGTGCACTCAGGCCCGATGAGACAGTCGAAGAGGAGTTTGGAGCCTCGGCGGCTTCCGCGCTCGGCCTACGCGCTCCGCCAGTTATAGCCGCAAATTTGTGCCGCGGATACAAAGCGGAGCCTTCGCTCTGCTGACGGGTTCAAGTTTTCGAGCTTGCTGCCGACGTTCTTGGTAGGCCGGGGTAACCTCTCCTCACCTCTCCCCGAGGGAAAAGAGGGTTCTGCGAAAGCCGCAGCCGTAGAACCGGGCCCCGGCCCTTCGCTCGCCGGCCCTGCGGAAGCGGCGCTCGGGGGCGGCGGGACGCCGGCCCGAGAGCCCACGCCCCGTCGCTATCCCCGCAGCGCCGGACAAGGTTCCTTCAGGACTTAGGAGGGCTCGCCCCGCCTTCGACGGAGGAGGAGAGCCCCACCGGCCAAGAGTGTCGCACCCGCAAGAAGGGGAATCCAGACGGGCAGTCCGGTAAACGGAAGCTCGCCGCCGGCTTCTGCACCTGCGACGCCGCCGGTCGTTCCTCCGGTCCCGGCTCCGGAAACCCCACCGGTTCCGGTCGTGCCGCCGCCGGTGGTCGTGCCGCCGCCGGTGGTCGTGCCGCCGCCGGTGGTCGTGCCGCCGCCTGTCGTGCCGCCGCCTGTCGTCGTGCCGCCACCGGTCGTCGTCTCCCCCCCGGCGCCACCGCACGTCTCCTCGTCGAAGGTGAACGCGAACGGGAACTCGGCAATCACCGAGCCCTCTTCGGTGGTTGCGATCACTGTGCCGGACGAGCCGTAAGGCACTTCGAACTCGCTCAAAGACGGGACCTCGGCGCCGTTGAGCATGTAGATGATGTCGTCCTCCGATTCGACGTCGATCGTCGGCGGCGAGTCGCAGTCACCATCCTTGAATTCCACGGCAGCTCTCTCTTCTGGGGGGCTTGTCGAGCTACCCCCGGCAAACGTGGGTGTCGCGGCAAGCCCGGCTGTGGCAACGCAGGCCACAACCAGAATAAGAAGCCTGCTCATATCCCTCACCTCTCCCCTTGTTTTCGCTGGTCTTTCTCTCCTGGTTCCCCCGTCCGTTCGCGCGCAAACGGGGCCTGGCTTCGGCCAGCCGTCTCATGTGGCCCTCATTGCTCTCCGCCCGCTCCTTGCCAGGAGCGAAACCGAGCGCAATGATCCCGCGACGGTCGGGTATCACTAGAGAAGGGATGAAGCTATGCCGCGCGGAAAGGCAAAATTCGACGCCACCTCTCCGAAGCACCCAGACTGGCCTGACGATCCAGAAGCCGCGCTCCGCTCGATCGCCGAAAACAGCGGGGCGGAGTACATCGAGCAATCGCTGACGTTCACGGCGAACGGCAGGATCGGACACGCTCTCTTCAAGACGGTTGAACCCGACGAAGAGAGTCCCGCGACGAATTTTGTCAGGTTGGCGGAGGCTCTCGATGCCCTCGAGCTGAGCGTGGAGATCGACGCCGACCGCTGGCGAACGAATCGGCTGGCTCAGGGCTAGCCCCCGCTACGCCAAGTTCAGCAGCGCCTCGCCCTCCCGGAGGTAGAGGCTCGCTCCGAACTGTCGAAACGCCACCAGCGCGCGGTCGAGCTCGGCCCGAGCCTGCCGACTCAACCCCGCGCCGGCAAGCGCCTGCCCGGCGAGAAGTCGCGCCATCGCAGCGTCGGGACTCGATCCGATGGCGCCGTAGAGCTCGGCCGCCTGTTGCAACTTCCCCTCTGCCACCGCGGTCGCCGCCTCGAGCCAGGGGCTCGTCGTTGGGGCACGTGCGGCCGCTTCGAGTAGCCGACCCGAGCGGCCCAGCAAGTGAAGGGTGACGGCGACGTCTGCCAACCAGTACGAAGTGGGGCAGCTTTCGGGCCAAAGAGAGAGAAGCTCATCCGTACAGGCCACAGCCTCACTCGGCCGACCGGAGGCTTCGAGCGTTCGCGCATGCAGGGCAAGCGCCGGCACCAGCATCTCCGGGTACCCGGCCCGGCGGCCCAACTCGACAGCACGAGCCGAGTCATCGAGAGCCCCGCGTGTCTGATCGCGGCCCGTGCGGATCCGACTGCGGAGCAGCCTGGCGTCCATCTCGATTGCGGTCGCGAGACCGGCGTCTACCCGGCCGATGACCTCATCAGCAAGTCCTGCGAGCTCGTCCCAGCGGCCCCCCCAGTACCACTCGTACATTCGCTCGGCGTCGAACCAGCGGATCCGGTCGGCGTCGCCGAAGCGATTTGCGGCACTCCGGCCGTCCTCGTAGACCCTGAACGCTCGCTCGAGCTCGCCGGCCTCGACGAGCGCGCTGCCGAGATTGGCATAACCACGGACGCTTTCGAGGGAGTTGACGGCTGCTGCGATGGTGATGCTCGCCTCGAGGTCCGCAAGCCCCTGGGAATCGCCGATGCGGACGCGCGCGAGGCCGATGCTGTCGAGGGCGTGAGCGCGGACTTCCTCGATCCCGAGGTCGTCGGCCATGTCGAGCGCTTCGAGTCCGACTCGGATCGCCTCCTCATTCTTGTCACCGATCATGAGGAACCGGGCGCTACTACTGAGAACGTAGGCCTTCGCATGTGACGGTGGTGAGTCCTCGAGCAGCGCTGCGGCCTCGTCGAACAGGCGGAATGCGTCGGGGTCAGCGCGCATCCACAGAAGCTCACCGAGGAGGAGCATCGCCTCGGCCGCCTGCTCGAGGCGACCTTCCGCGAGGAAGGCGTCGCGTGCCTCCTCGAGCAGCTCGCCACCGGCACTTTCCGCGTGGACTCGCGCCCTTCCGAGGCGGAACACGAGCTCGGCTCGTCCAGGCGCATTCGCGGGCCAAAGCTCGAGTGCGTCGGCGAAGAAGCGCACCGCCTTCCCGAACGCGTTGAGCGAGAGGGCTCGATCGCCGGCGTCGCGCAGGGCGACCCGTGCAGGAGTAACCAGAGCCTCCGCATCCTGCCCCGCCGCCCGCGCGTAGTGGAGCGCGCTGAGATAGTGGTGCGCCAGCATCTCGGCCCGATCTTCTGTCCGATCGGGCGAGAGGGACTCCATCCATTCCGCGGCGCGCCTGTGCTTCTCCGCCCGCAGCGAGCGCGGGATCTGCCCGTAGGCGACGTCTCGGACGATGATGTGAGGGAACGAGAACTGAGGCTCGCTGTGTACGATCGAGTGGCGTTCGCCGCGGACGAGCTGCTTCCGCTCGAGCTCGAAGAGATGGTTTTCTGAAGACCAGCGCGGCTGTCCACCCAGGGCCGCGAGGGCGCCGAGCCAGAACGCCTTGCCGACGACCGACCCATCCTGAATCAACGCCTTCTCTTCCGGCGGTAGCGCGTCGAGCCGCGCCGCGACGATCGCCTGCACCGATTCGGGGAGCGGAAGGTCAGCCGGCGAGAGCTCCCAGGTCGTCTCGCCCATGCGCAGCAGGTCGCGATCGAGCAGCATCCGCACGTACTCCTCTGCGTAGAGCGGGTTGCCGCCTGCCCGTGCAAGCAACGCGGACCCCAGTTCCTCAGGGAGGGCGGACGCGTCGAGCATGTCCGCCACGAGGCGGGAGGTTTCGTCGTCGGAGAGCGGTTCGATCTCAACGATCGTCGCCCGCGGCCCCGTTCCCCAGTCCGAGCGCCGCTCGAAGAGCTCGGGACGACAGGTCGCGACGACAAGGACGCGCCCCTCGAAGCGATCCACGAGGTGGTTTGAGACGAAGTCGAGCAGGCCATCGTCCGCCCAGTGCAAGTCCTCGAAAACGAGAACGAGGGGGTCTCGCGCGGCGATCGCTTCGAAGAATCGCCGCCAGGCCGCAAGTGCCTCGGTGCGATGATCGCCGCGAAGTTCCCGGGGAAGCGCGAACCCGGCCAGCGGGGCTAGATGGGTCGCGATCCACCGCGCCTCGCTTCCGTCGGGAACGACGTCCTCGACCGCGATGCGCAGCTTCTCCTCCGCCACGCCAGCGGAATCTGTCGCCAGGACGTCGGCATGCGCCTTGACGATGTCGGCCAGCGCCCAGAACGTCACGCCGACGCCGTAGGGAGGCGAGCGGCCCTGGCGCCAGAAGACCATCTCGGCGCCTCGCTCGATCTGCTGGAAGAGCTCCCAGACGAGTCGGGACTTTCCGATTCCCGGCGGGCCAACGAGCGTTACGAGCCTGGCCCCTCCACTCGTGACGACCTCGCGGAGTTCGCCCACGAGCACCTCGACCTCGCGAGCACGACCCACCAGCTTCCGCGCGTCGCGGAAACGGTCGGTTCCGGGGTGGCCACGTGGAGCCACCACCTCCCACACAGATATGGCCTTCGTCTTGCCCTTCGCATGCAGGGGTGAAGCCGGCCGGAATTCGATCTGAAAGCGCGTCGCGCGATAGGTGCGTTCGTCAACGAGGATTCCGTCCACGGGCGCGCCTGCTTCGAGGCGAGCGGCGGTGTTGACGACGTCTCCGTGCGCCATCGCCTCCCCCTTCGCGTGGCGCGCGCCGACGGCGACGACCGCCTCTCCTGTCGCCACGCCGACCCGTACGTGGAGGTCCTGCGATTCGCCTGTGCGCAGGCCGGCGACCGCCTCACGCACCGCGTGCGCGGCGCGCACGGCGCGCTCCGGATCGTCCTCGTGCGCGGTCGGTGCACCGAAGAGGGCCATGATGGCGTCCCCGATGAACTTCTCGACCGTCCCGCCGTAGCGCTCGAGCTCCGCCCTGGCCCGCGCGTAATACGGCTCGAGGAGGGTTCGAACGTCTTCGGGATCGAGCGTCTCCGCCAAACCCGTGAAGCCCACGAGGTCGACGAAAAGAACGCTCACGATCTTCCGCTCGACCGCGCTGTGCGGTTGCTTCAGCTCGGCGCCGCAGGCCGTGCAGTAGGAGATCCCTGCTGCGAGCGGGCCCGCGCCGCACGCAGGGCACGTGCGACCGAGCGCGCCGCCACAGCGCCCGCAAAATGCGGCATCCCCGGCGTTCAGGAAGTCGCACGCTGGGCAGCTGACGCTCATCGCGCACCCCTCTCGACCCGATGACCCTACCACGGTCGCAGGAGCGCCTCCGAGCGCGCCAAAGCTACGTTTTCGACGTCGTACCCGAAGAGCCGTGTACCCGTCCAGCCACAGACAAGAAAGCATCTCACCTGCAGATACTTTCGCAGTGGACCGCGCAGGGATCGAATCTGCGACCTTGGATTAGATACAAGCGCATCTCTAGGATTCATGGGTCTTCCTGAATCCTGCTGCGGGCCCGGCCCTCTAGTCGGGGATCACGCTGCACGCCGCGCGGCGCTCGAGCTGCGCAGTGAGCTTCTCACGCGCCTGCGCCAGCGCACTCTCCATGTCGGGGTGCTCGGATAACCGACCAAACAATGAAATCATGGACACGAGGCCAATGGCGGTGCGGCAATCAGGAGTTCAAGACAAGCGCGACGAGCACGCCGACGCCCGCGGCTAGGAGCACTGTGAAGACATAGACGAAGAGGGTGCTTCCCCGCTTGCGCAGGAGCAACCTTGAAGCATGCCCGGCTGCTGCTCCGGCAGAGGCGACGCGGCTGACGACAGAGGTGAGGATGCCGGCCGACGCTCGCAGCGGCCACAGCAGGAGATGGTCGATGCGGCGCGGACGGCTGGCGAGCGCCCGCAGGGGGGAGACGATCGTAGGGCCACCGCGCGCGACGTAGCGGTGAGCATTGGTCGTCCCGCGCAACGGGGAAACGAGGGGAGAGCTCGCGCGCGCGAGATACTCTCCAGCGTTCGCGAACGCGCCGTTCCTCGCTGCCGCCACGACGAGGAGACCGACGAGGAGACCTAGCACGGCGCCGAGGAGCGGAAATGCGAGGGAGCGGCCTGAGTCGGAGTCCCCAGAGGGCTGCGCCTGTGCTTTTGGCGACTCGGAGGTCGTCTGGACGGCCGAGTCCGTCTGAGTCTGGGGCCCGGGCGGCGGCGGTTGAGGCTGGGCCGTCTGCGGTGCGCCAGCGTCCGTCTTAGTGGGGTCGAGCGGGTAGATCTGCCACAGCTGCTCGGGAACGTCGTCCTTGCCGCGCGCCTGCGCACCGGCAGCCGCCGGATAGGCGAGTCCACTGATGAGGAGGAGTCCCGTACAGACGAGTGCGAGGCGAAAGACCATCGGTGCCGTGGTGCCCGTCTTCTTCATCGGATCGTGAGCGGTGTCCCGACCGGCATCAGCTCGGCGAGCCTCAGAATGTCCGGGTTGCGAAGGCGGATGCAGCCGTGGGAGACGCGCCCGGGAAGGAGCTCCGGCTGATCTGTCCCGTGAATTCCGATGTAGCCGCCGGCCGGCCAGTCGGTCAGGACGTCTGAGCGCGCGCTCGTCCCGAACGCAATCGGTCCGTACATCGGACTCGAGTAGCCGGTGAGCTTGTTACGGATATAGAACTTACCCTTGGGCGTAGGCCACGCGCCCTGTCCCACTCCAACGTCCGCGCGGAAGATCTCGCGCCGGTTGCGGTAGAGCGTGGCCGTCAGCCGTTTGAGAACGACGACGAGGTGCGTCCGGACGATCCCGTAACCGCCGAGTGCCGAGCGGGGAATCCAGGCCGTCAGGTTGTTCGGCAGAACGGGCAGACGAATGAGAATCCAGAGTCGTCCGGTCTGGTCGGTCTTGCGTCCGAGGACGAGGACGATGTTTGACGTCCCCTCGGGAGTTCGTTTCGTCACGGTTGCAACGACGTGAGCGTCCGTCCTGGGCTCGCTGCGGGCGGGGACGGCGAAGCGGACGAAGGCCCAGCGCGCGAGCTTGTCGGATGCGGGCAGAAGGACGGGCGTCGACGGGGCGAACGCGGGTTTGACGGGTCCCGGAACGGCGACGCCGTGGATCAGGTCGAGGCTCAATCCCCCTGACGAGCGAGAAGGCGCGGCCGAAGCCGATACTCGTGGGGATGGCGAGCGCGAGGTGAAGGCGCCGACGAGCAGAGCCGAAGCGACGAGCACGGAGGCGACGGCGAGCGCTGCACCGAGGCGGCGCTTTCCTCCGAGCGCGATGTCAACTATCCGGTGAATCGGGGGTTGCGGGTTGTCGTCGTTCGAACCCTGAGCGTGCTGATGAAACGGGTTGAGGCCACGATTCGATCGACTTCATCGAGCGACTTCGGCTCGTCGAACGCGCTCGCGACGGGTAAGGCGCCAACGAGGTGGCGGGCCCAGGCGGCGTGCCGTGCCTCCACGGTCATGAGCGAGAAGGCGGCGGCGGCGAGGCCCTGGTCTTGCAATTTCGGAGTCAAGCCGGTCAGAAGCGCAGTGGTCAGGTCCTCCATGGCCACAGCAGTTCTCGTGAAGCGGTCCTCGGTCTCCGTGTTCCCGCCGAAGTTGAAGGAAGGTCTTTTGCCAGCGGCCGGTCCGAGCAGCTTCTTGATGATCGCGACGTGTGCTCGCTCGTGCGCGCCCAGCGTCCGCGCCCAGAGGGCCTTCCTCGCGGCCATCTCGGCGACCGTGCCGAGGCGTTCGGTCTCGGTATAGAAGGCGGATTGCAGATATTCGAAGTTGAGACCGAACTGGAAGATCCGCACGTCACTCGCCGCTGCCGCTTCCACCCGAGGCGGCGCTGAGAGCGCCGCGATGAGAACGCCTCCGCCGACGACCGCCTTCCGTAGGAAGTCCGCGCGCGAGTTCCCGTACAAGTCGGCGATTCCCTCCTGGATCGCGCCGTCTTGGTCGAGCTGTTCAAGGGTGAGACCCGACGTGACTCCCTCTTCTTTCTTGATGTGGGACGACGGGCGTTCCATGGAGCTAGCCCGAGATCGAGACTCCGGCTCTTCGAAGCGCCGCGGACACCTCGCTGGGGGATTTCGCCGAATCAGCAGCGGCCGGGGCCGGGTCCCTCTGGAGGATGTCAGCGATCCAAGCGGCGTGGCGCGCCTCGACCGAGGTGATTCTCGCGACGTCGATCATTGCACGTTTCGTCACGTTGGCACCCTGCCCGATGTACGCGGCCGAAGCGGTCTCCTCGAGCTTGCGCGCTGTCGCGGCCACTTTGTTTGGGTTGTTGGTCGCATCGCCGAAATCGACGGAGGGCTCAGGATTGGCATCGTCTCCGAGGAGGCGCTGGAGAAGGGCGACGTGGTCCCGCTCGTGTCCTCCCACGACCGAGACGAATTGCTGGATTTCTCCGGCCAACTGCCCCTCAGCGGCCGCCGTCTCGTAGAAGGCCGCCAACACGTACTCGAGCCGGAGGAGGTAGTTCAGGATGCGAACGTCCTGCTCCCGGGAGGGAGCGGAAGCGGCGACCTTTGGGTGGCCGGCGATGAACAGACCGCCCGCGACGGCGGCGCCCCCCGCGATCGCGGCTCGCTTCAGAAGATCCGATCGCGAGGCGAGAGCGGGCACGCCGACGGTTCCCAAGCCCTCGTCCTCTCCGGCGGGTGCCTTCAGATCGTCTGAAATACGCCCTCCATTTAGCCCGCGAGGAAAGAAGCCGCAGTTGCCGCAAACCTCGCTTTGCGCGGCCATTCTCTTGCAAATAGCGAAGGTTTTCAACCCGTAGGCCGGAAGCATGATCAGCCTCGTCCTTTCCAGGCACAGGCGGCGTTGGGGCGCGTCGTAGAAGGCGGGTCACATTCGGGTCACAGCCGAGCGCCTCCACGGCTCTAATCGTGAAGGTGACCTTTTGGAGGAGTTTTGCGATGGGCCGTGCAGGGATCGAACCTGCGACCTTGGGATTAAGAGTCCCCTGCTCTACCAGCTGAGCTAACGGCCCCGCGACGGGCCATTGTAGCGACGGGCCCTCGGGCCTCAGGCCCGCTGGAGCCGCCTGTTGAGGTACCAGGCAAGCGTCCTTCCGGCCCCGCAGCCCCGGAGAAAGAGAGGAGCGCCGCTGAGGAGGATCTTCAGAGTCACAAGACACGGTAGATTCGCCGCGGCCGTGCGAATCCTTTCCGTCGTAGGCAATCGGCCGCAGTTCGTGAAGTCGGCCCCGGTCTCGCTCGCCTTCAAGGAGCGGGGCGTCGACGAAACCCTTCTTCACACGGGCCAGCATTACGATCCCGAGCTCTCGCAGGTGTTCTTCGAGGAGCTGAAGCTCGACCCGCCGGCCCGCCAGCTCGAGGCCGGTTCCGGGACTCACGCGGAGCAGCTCGCGCGCATGCTGCCGGGAATCGAGCAGGCCGCGGTCGAGGAGCGGTCCGACTGGGTGCTCGTCTACGGAGACACGAACTCCACGCTCGCCGGCGCGCTCGCGGGGGCGAAGGCCGGTTTTCGGGTCGCCCACGTCGAGGCAGGCCTGCGCTCCTTCGACCTGACCATGCCCGAGGAGCTCAACCGAATGGTCGTCGACCGCGTTTCGGCGCTTCTCTTCGCGCCCGCCGAAGCGGCCGTGACCAACCTCCGGCGGGAGGGAATCGTCGAAGGCGTCCGCGTGGTCGGGGACGTCATGCTGGATGCGAACCTCCGCCTCGCGCCCATCGCCCGCGCGCGTTCGCAGGCGCTCGCGGAAACGGGGGTCGAGTTGGGCGGTTACGCGTTGGCAACCGTCCACCGCGAAGCAAACGTCCGCGAGCCCGCACTCGGCGGCATCGTCGAGGCGCTGAATGCCCTGGAGGAAACGGTCGTCTTTCCGCTCCATCCGCGGACCGCAGCAGCGATCGAGGAGCAAGGGCACAGGTTGGGTGGGCACGTCCATGCACGCCCGCCTCTCGGTTACCTCGACTTCGCCGCTCTCGCCTCGCAGGCCCGCGTGATCCTCACCGACTCGGGCGGGGTCCAGAAGGAGGCCTACTGGTACGGCGTTCCCTGTGTGACGCTCCGTGAGAACACGGAATGGGTCGAGACCGTCGAGCTAGGCTGGAACCGGTTGGCGGGAACGGACCCGCAGAGAATCATCGAGGAAGCCCGCGCCGCGCGGGCGCCGGTTCAGCATCCGCCTCTTTATGGAGACGGTCATGCGGCCGATTCAATCGCTGACCTCATTTGTACGATTGATCGCGAATGACGCCCGACATCGCCATCGTGGGCGCCGGCTACGTCGGCCTGCCCCTCGCCCGCTGCTTCGCTGAAGCGGGCATCGGAGTCGTGCTCGTCGATATCGACGAGGAGCGCGTTGCAGCGATCGGACGCGGGGAGAGCTACGTCGAGGACGTGCCGTCCGAAGCGCTCGGAGCGCTCGTCCACGCGGGCACGCTCTCGGCGACGACCGACTACGACGTCGTGCGCGACACGGACACGATCGTGATCGCCCTTCCGACTCCGCTCTCGGCCAACCGCGAGCCCGATCTCTCGATCGTCCTGAGCGCCGTGGGCGAGGTGAGCAAGCGCCTCCGCAACGGCCACCTCGTCTCCCTCGAGTCGACCACGTATCCCGGAACCACTCGCGAAGAGGTCCTGCCGCTGCTCGAGGCCCCCGGCCTGAAGGTCGGGGAAGACTTCTTCCTCGCATTCTCCCCGGAGCGAATCGACCCGGGCCGCGAGGACTGGACCGTGAAGACGACTCCGAAGGTCGTCGGCGGGGTCACTCCCGCCTGCACCGAGCACGCGTGCCAGTTCTACAAGCAGGCGATCGACACGGTGTTCTCGGTCTCCTCCCCGGAGGCCGCGGAGCTGACGAAGCTCCTCGAGAACATCTTCCGCTCCGTGAACATCGCGCTCGTCAACGAGCTCGCGCAGCTCTGCGACCGCATGCGCGTGGACGTCTGGGAGGTCGTGGAGGCCGCCGCGACCAAGCCCTTCGGGTTCATGAGCTTCAAGCCGGGCCCGGGCCTCGGCGGCCACTGCCTGCCGGTCGACCCGTTCTACCTCGCTTGGAAGGCGCGCGAGTTCGACTTCTACACCGAGTTCATCGAGCTGGCCGGCAAGGTCAACGAGAACATGCCCTACTTCTGCCTGGAGAAGATCACGCGCGCCCTCAACTCGCAGGAGAAATCGGTCAAGGGCAGCCGCGTGCACCTCGTCGGTGTCGCCTACAAGGCCGACGTGGGAGACCTGCGCGAGTCGCCGGCGCTGAAGCTCATCGAGCTTCTGCGTGACGAGGGCGCCGAGCTCTCCTACCACGACCCGCATGTGCCCGAGCTCCCTGAGCACGGACTCGCCTCGCAGGAGCTGGACGGCTCCCTGGCGAATGCCGACTGCGTCGCCATCGTGACCGCGCATTCCGGCATCGACTACAAGCAGCTCGCGGAGCGCGCACCCCTCGTCGTCGACTTTCGCAACGCGACGGGGCAAAACGGGTCGGCCAACGGGCGCGTATGGAAGCTCTAAAGCACACAGTCGGCCTGGCCGGCCTCGGCTACTGGGGCCCCAACCTCGCGAGGAACCTGGACGAGCACCCGGACGTCCGGCTGACATGGATCTGCGACCGCGACGAGCAAGCCCTCGCGCGCGCAGCTTCCCGCTTCTCTGAAGCCAGGCTCACGACCCGGTTCGAAGATCTGCTGGAGGACGAGAGCCTGCAAGCCGTCGCCATCGCGACTCCCGTCGTGAGTCACTTCGAGCTGGCGCGACAGGCGCTCCTCGCCGGGAAGCACGTATTCGTCGAGAAACCGCTCGCGCTCTCCTCCACCCTGGGCGAGCAGCTGGTTGCCCTCGCCGAAGAACGCGGCCTCGTCCTCATGCCGGGCCACCTCCTCCTCTACCACCCAGGTGTCGGGAAGCTGAAGGAGCTCGTCGCTGCGGGAGACCTGGGCCGACTCCTCTACGTGTACGGAAATCGCCAGAACTTCGGGCAGATCCGCCGCGACGAGAACGCCCTCTGGAGCCTCGGCGCGCACGACCTCTCGGTGATCCTCCACCTCGTCGAGGAGGAGCCGATCGAGGCCTGGGCGCGGGGCGAATCCTTCCTGAACCCGGGAGTCGAGGACGTCGTCTTCTGCTACCTCCGCTTCGCGTCAGGTGTGGTCGCGCACATGCACCTCTCCTGGCTCGACCCCCACAAGATGCGGCGCATGACCGTCGTGGGCGACCGGAAGATGGCGGTCTTCGACGACATGGAGCTCGAGCGCAAGGTGACGGTCTACGACAAGGCGCCCGAGCAGCGCGCCGATACCTGGGGCGAATGGCAGACCCGGACCGGCGACATCTCCATTCCCAAGGTCCCGAACGACGAGCCCCTTCGGCTCGAGTGCGAGCACTTCGTGCAGCTCCTGCGCGGGCACGGCAACCGCTTTGGGGCCGCTCGCGAGGGCCTCGCGGTCGTGCGGGCGCTCGAGCAGCTGCAGACCTCACTCGAGCGGGAGCGCGTTTGACTTGCGGCGGATCTCGAAGACGGCAGCGATCTATCCGGGGACACAACTCGGCGCGGACGTCGAGATCGGCGACTACGCAGTCGTCGGCAAGCAGCCCACCCTGGGACCCGAGTCCACGGCGCCCCGAGAGGACCTGCCTCCGCTGGTTATCGGAGACGGGACGAGCATTCTGGCCGGCGCCGTTATCTTCGCGGGGGCCAGGCTAGGAGAGGGCGTCATCGTCGGCGACCAGGCGTGCGTGCGAGAACGGTGCGACCTCGCCGACCACGTTGTCGTCGGCCGCGGTGCATTCGTCGAGAACGACGTGGCCGTCGGCGCGCGGACGAAGATCCAGGCGAACGCCTACGTCACCGCGTACTCGACGCTCGAGGAGGACGTCTTTCTCGCTCCGTGCGTCATGACCACGAACGACAACTTCATGGGGCGAACGGAAAGACGGCACGAGCTCCGCAAGGGTCCCACCATCCGCCGCGGCGCACGGATCGGCGGCGGTGCCATCCTGCTCCCGGGAATCGAAATCGGTCAGGAGGCCTTCGTCGGCGCCGGCGCCGTTGTGTTGCACGACGTGCCCGCACGGGCCGTCGTCGTGGGCAACCCCGCGCGGAAGATCCGCGACGTAGCGGACGACGAGCTGCTCGCGTAGTTACGGGGCGTGCAGCTCGGGGCTGACGCCGCGGACGAGCCCGCTCGTCGCAGGTGGCTTGATACGGGCTCTGTAGTCGCGGCCCGCCCGTACGTTGAAGGCGGCGCGGAAAGAACCGTCCGATTTGACGATCGCGCTCGCCACGCCGCGGGCCCACGAGCCGTCCAGGCGCTGCCTGTCGATGAAAACCGTCCTCCCGGCCAGGGAGAGCGGACGAACCTTGCCTTTCAAGCCGGTCGCTGCGCTGTCGGTGAGCACGATCTTGGCCGCAACGACAATGCGCGTCGCGGTCGTCGTCGCTGGAGGTGAGGTGAGCCTGTACGACGTCTTCTTGCGCGGCGAGACAGCCATCGGGCCCGCCCCCGTCACGGCGATGACGTTCGTCCAGTCACCCCCGTAGGGCCGCCGCTGCAGCACTGTGTTCGCGACTCCCCGGGCGATGATGTCGAGATCGACGCTCCTTCCCCAAACGATCCGCGTCTTCTCCGGGACGAGCGAAAGGACGCCGATCGAGAACCAGGTCGAGCGAAGGCCGAGCTCGGAGCGGATCTGCGCGCCGGTGCGCGTCGCCGTCCCGCCCGCCGTGACGATGTCCACGCGCTCGACGCGGTGACCTGAGTTTCGCGCTCCTACCGTCATGTCCCGGATCCCGCTGATGCCGAGACGCGACGACATCGCCGCCCGAGTGAAGACGCAATCGCGCCCCGCGCCCGGGCAGTCTTCCTCGGCGTCCCTCGGGCCCCATGTGTGATGGGGCGAGAGGTTGTCGTAGGGATCGTTTTCGGTCTGAAGATACGAGAGGTCGGAACCGCCCCATTCCTCGGCCTTGTTGACGGTGCTGCCACCGGAGGTGGAGAAGAAGAAGGTGGTGGCGACCGACCCGCCGCTCATGACGACCTCCCCCGCGGTCGCAGAGACGGCGGCGTTCGTCGAAGCAGTCTCCGAGTTGATGCCGCCGTAGACCTGGTCGCTCGTCCCCCGGCAGAGCACGCCCGAACCGATCACGGAATTCCCGCAATGCCCTCCGGCGGCGAGGGCGTACGAGCGAGCGGCGTCCGCCTGAGCCCGCAGGGCCTCCTGATGCCACGAGGAGGGCGATTCGTTTGCCACCACACCCCGGACGTACGAGTCCAGCCCGAGCAGGTTCACGGCTGCCAGGCCGCCGGGCGCGTAGATCTGAATTTTCCCGCGGAAAGGCTGCCCGTCGACGGAAAGATGGGCCGCCGAACGAAATGTGGTGCCGCTCGGGAACGTCTTGCCCCCGATGAGAACGGTGGAGCCTGAACGAGTCACGGAGTACGACCCTGGCGCAAGTGACTTGCCGGCTCCCCAGATCGTCTGGGTCGATGCGAGCGGGAACCTCGCGCGGCCGCTGGTGAGGAGCACGCGGACGTTGCCTGTCCTCACGCCGAGCGTCGTTCCACGGTAGTAGTGAGCGAGGATTTGCTGATGCGTCCAGCCATGTTGCGCGAAGCCTTGCGCGCCCCACTGGCTCATGCCGATTCCGTGGCCCCAGCCTTTGCCTTTGACGACGAAGAGCGTCGACGCCGCGGCGCTCGACGTGAACGCGAGCGCGGCGAAGACGGCTACCAGGAGGGAGATGCGACGCATGACCGTGTGAGACCCCATCGACAAAGTAAGGGAACCTCGTAAGGAAAGCATGAACCACGCCTGTAACGAGGGGGTAACGAAGAGGGGACGTTTGTTGCGACGGGAGCCTGGCTAGGACACGCATGCTGCGGCGCTGATGGCGACGGCCCTCCCCAACCGCTACGCAGACCCCCGCCCGATCGGGCGCGGCGGCATGGGCCAGATCTACCTCGCGGAAGACCGCGAGCTGGGGCGCAAGGTTGCAATCAAGGTTCTCGACGACCGCTTCGCAGGCAACGAACAACTCCGTGAGCGCTTCAAGCGCGAGGCGCTCGCTGCCGCCCGGCTCTCAGGTCACCCGCACGTCGTCACCATCTTCGACATCGGCGAGTCGCAGGGGCGCCCGTTCATCGTCATGGAGTACCTACCGGGCGGAACGCTGGGGGACCGGACGCGGCAGGGGCCGATCGAACCAGGCGAGGCTCTCTCCTGGCTCGGGCAGATCGCCGAGGCCCTCGACGCCGCCCACGAGCTCGACGTCGTCCACCGAGACGTCAAGCCGCCCAACCTGCTCTTCGACGCCCGCGGCGAGCTCGTAGTCGCCGACTTCGGGATCGCGCGGGTCGCCGACGACACGCTCACGGGTATGACGGCGACGGGGACCGTGCTCGGAACGGCGGGCTACCTCGCTCCCGAACAGGCTCTCGGGCAGCCTGCCACGCCTGCGAGCGATCGCTATGCCCTCGGGGTGATCGGATACGAGCTCCTGACAGGCGGCCGTCCGTTCGAGCGCCAGTCCGAGACCGCCGAGGCGGCGGCGCACATCCATGAGCCCGTGCCGCCCGCCTCGGAGCGCCATGCCGGACTGCCGCGTGCGGTAGACGGCGTCTTCGACCGTGCGCTCGCGAAGGATCCCGGTGAGCGCTACTCGACCGGCGCCGACTTCGTCTCCGCGCTCGGAAACGCCCTCGAGAGACGCGAGACGACTACTCGCCTTCTTCCGGCCGCTCCTCCTCCTCCGGTACGGCGCGGCGCGCCGCGAGGGCGTCCACCCTGGGCGATCCCGCTTCTGCTTGCCGCACTCGTCGCAGCCCTCGTGGCAGGCCTCCTCGTCGCCGCCATGCTCACCTCACAGGACGACAACAACCCGGCCGCGCCGCCCACACAGGGCCCTGTGACGGTGACGGTAGAGGAGACCGTCGGGACGACCGTGGTCACGACCGTCGTCACGACGACCCCGGAGGCACCCTCGGGCCAGGTTTCCCTCGACGAGGCCGTTCAGCTCACGGACGAGGCGACGCAACTCTTGGGGGAGGAGCGGTGGGAGGAGGCGCTCCGGACGCAGAGACGCGCCCTCGACGCGCTCGAGGACACGTACTCGGACGACTTCCGTTACGAGGCCTACGCCGCCTACAACATGGGCAAGGCGCTTGCCGAGCTCGGCCGCTGCGAGCAGGCCTTCCGCTATCTGGACCGCTCGGAAGAGCTCCAGGGGCAGCGCGACGAGATCGACGACGCCCGGGCCAAGTGCGAGGAGGGGGGCTAGTCCTGTGGTTCGCCGAGCGCGCGGCGGAAGGCTTCCTCAGCGTGATCGCCGAAGACCGCGAAGACGACGCGCTGGAGGTTTCGCGGCTCGTACGCGCGGACCTCGCGCACCATGATCGCGGCGCACTCTTCGAGCGGAAAGCCGCCGACACCGGTCCCGAACGCCGGCAGCCCGAGCGAGCGAGCACCCAGCTCGTCGGCGACTTCGAGAACGCGGCGCGTCGTGCGGGTCACCAGATCCGCGTTCGTGCGCAGGTCCTGACCCATGACCGCACCGTGGACGACATGGCTGGCGCGCAGGCTTCCCCCGCCCGTGACCACAGCTTCGCCGACCTCGATCGGTCCCTGCGCCATTGCCTCGGCCTCGATCTCGCTACCGCCTGACCGCTTGATCGCTCCCGCCACGCCGGCGCCCATCCAGAGCTGGTTGTTCGCCGCGTTCGCGATGGCGTCGACCTCGAGCTCCGCGATGTCGCCCTCGACTACGTCGAGCTGCACGCAGGCAACGTAAATGATTGATCGAAAACTGACCCGCAAACCGTGGCGGCGGCGGATGGCGCCCCTGACGCGTCGCCTGAGACCACGCTCGTTCCTCGCCCGTACCCTTGAGGCACGGGCTGCGGATGATCGCGGCGTCAGTCTCGGTCAGGAACGCCCCCGCTGGCACCACACTTTCCGCTCAACCATCTAACGCCCGCTGGGGCTCATCGCCGGACGCGACTTCGGCGCCAGCGGAGAAGGCTTCACCCGGAAGACGCGAGCGACGTTGTCGGGCAGCCACCAGTTCCAGCGTCCGAAGAGCTCCATGGCGCTCGGAACCAGCAGGGCCCGCACTATGGTCACGTCAAGCAGAATCGCCACAGCGAGCCCGAACCCGAACTGCTGCAGGCCGACGATGGAGCCGGCCACGAAGCCCATGAACGCCGCGAACATGACGAGCCCGGCGGCCGTGACGATGCGTCCCGTCTTGGCCAGCCCCAGCGCCACGGCTTCGGCGTTCGGGCGACCGGCGTCCCATTCCTCGCGCATCCGGCTGACCAGGAAGACCTCGTAGTCCATGGAGAGCCCGAAGACCATGGCGAAGATGAACACCGGAATCCAGCCCTCGATCTGGTCGAACGAGATCAGGCCGACCGCGTTCGCCCCGCCCCACTTGAAGAAGATGACGAGCACGCCGTAGGCGGCTCCGATCGAGAGGAGGTTGAGGATGATCGCCTTGAGCGGAAGGAGGATCGAGCGAAACGCCCGCAGCAGCAGGATGTAGGTGAGCAGAAGGACCCCGAGCACGAGCCACGGGAACGCGCCGTAGGTGAGCTCGAGGAAGTCGACGCCGCTCGGCGGGCCTCCTCCTGCGTAGACCTGAACTCCCTCGGGAAAGCCTGCAGCCGGGATGATCCGGTCGCGGAGGCGGTGGACGAAATCGAGTGCGGGCGGCGACCCGTACTCGCTCTTTCCCACGATCTCGATCTGGAAGTAGTGGCCGGTGGGATCGACGTGCTGGCGCGATTCGTCGAAGGTGACGCGGGCCACCTCGGGGTCCTTCCGCAAACCCTCGGTCAGCTTGTCGATAGCGGCTCGGACGCCGGGTGCGTCGACTCCGCCGGGGCGGCTTGTATCCCCCGCGATCACGGTAGGCGCGAGCGCGCCCTCTCCGAGCGCGTCGGAAATGACATTGAGTCCCTGGACACCTTCGAGGTTCTGCGGAATGCCCTTGTTTGACCCGGGCCCGAGCTCGAGCGCGAACACCGGCGAGGCGAGCGCGAGGAGAACCGCGGCCGTGCCCGCGGCGAACACTGCAGGCCGGCGCTGAATCGCGCGCGCCAGGCGCATCCAGAAGTTGTACTCGGCATCGCGGCGCGCCAAAATCCGCTTTGGCACCAGCCGGACGCGGTCGAGCTTCGCCCCCAGGAAATAGAGCAGGACCGGGAGCAGCGTGAGCGCGCACAGAACCGAGACGATCGGAATCGCGAAGCCGCCGATGCCGAATCCGCGCATGAAGGGCAAGGGCATGAAGAGCATGAGTGCGAGTCCGATTCCCACGGCCGAGCCGCTGAAGACGACCGCCCGCCCGGCCGTCTGCATCGTCCGCACGAGCGCGTCTTCCTTGGACCTCCCGCCGAGGAGCTCCTCTCGGTACCGGTAGACCACGAGGAGCGAGTAGTCGATGGCGATCCCGAGACCGATGAGCATGACAAGGTTCTGCAGGTACGTCGTCAGCTCCATGAAATGGGCGAAGACCCAGATGATCGACAGGGTGGTCGGAATGGCGAAGGCCGCGAACAGCAGAGGAAGAACGAACGCGGTCGTACCGAAAACGAAGGCGAGGATGAGGACCGCGATCGGGATGGCGATGTAGAGCTCGCCGACCTTGAGGTCGTGAGCGAAAACCGGGTCGAGGTCGTGCTCGATCGCCGCCTGGCCGGATACGTAGACCTCCGCGCCGGGAATCGTGCCCGCCGCCGCGCGCATGTCGTCCGTGTACCCCTTCGCGTCGGCAGGCTCGAGGTTCGACACGATCGTCGCCGAGACCACCGAGCCGGAGACCACCTGGACGCCCGCAAGCTTCCCCGTCGGAAGCTCCGCCGCGGCCTTCGCGGCTCGTTCCCGGACCAGGGGGACGAGCCGGTCGGCCGAGCGGGGCGCGCCCTTGACGACGAGGCTGAACGAGCCCGTGGTCTTCTGGCCGAAGTGCTGCTCGAGGATCTTCTCGGTCCGGTTTGTGTCCGTTCCCGGGAGCGTGAAGCGGTTCGTGAGGAGGTCGGCGAGTCCCGACATTGCCATTACCGACACCAGTAAGAGGACGAGCCAGACGGCCAGGACCGCCCAGCGATAACGGATCATCGTGCGGGTCAAACGCTCCACGCAGGCTCCTCGGGAAGGGTTAGCGCCGACTAAGTTAGTAGAGGCTACGCGTCACGTCAAACGCGCTTGCGCGAGCGTTTCCGTTCCTTCACCCCATCGACGTTGCGGACCCCCGCGAACCAGAGATACAGGAGCAGACCGAAGGCGGCGCCGGCGATTTTGAGGATGCGGCCCACGGGTACGATTGTCTCATGCGGTCGCGCAAGGACATTGATCGCCTCAAGCTGGAGATGGAGGAGCTCTTCGCCGACCTCTGCCAGGTGCCTCGGCTCGTCGCCTCACGCCGCGGCTTCCGCCCGGCCGTCGACGTCTACCGCACCGAGGATCCCCGCGCGATCACCGTCGTCGTCGAGCTCGCAGGGGTCGACCCCGCGACAACCGAGCTCGTTCTGGCCGAGGGGATCCTCGTCATCCGTGGCATCCGTCGCCGGAGCGCGGGCGAGCAGCGGGTCGTCCATATGGAGATCGACTACGGACCGTTCGAGCGCCAGGTTCCCATCGCCGAGCCCGTCGATGCAGAGGCGGCGGAGGCGACCTACTCCGGCGGGCTGCTCGTGGTGACGTTTCCCCTCGCCGAACGGCCGACCCGCAAGCTGAGCGTTCAAATCACCACCAGGGGAAGCGCATGAGCGCTGCCGAGGAGACACTCATCGAGAACGAAGACGGCGTGGAGGAGCCCGTGGAGAACGTGATGCCGATCCTCCCGCTCAAGGAGACCGTGGTCTTCCCGGACTCGATGATCCCGCTCGCCATCGGCCAGGAGCGGTCGATCCGCCTGGTCGACGAGGCGGTGGCGAACGATCGGCCCATCGCGCTGGTCACTTCCCGTGAAGGTGACGACGAGGCCCAGTCGGCCGACGATCTCTACTCCGTGGGCACGGCGGCCGTCATCCACAAGATGATCCGGGTCCCAGACGGGACGCTACGCATCCTCGTCCAGGGCCTTCGCCGTGTGCGGTTGACTCGCGTCGTCCAAGACGACCCCTACCTCGTCGGCGAGTTCGAGGAGCAGCCGGACGTCATTACGCGCGAGAAAGAGATCGCGGCGCTGGCGCGCAACGTGGAAACGCTCTTCTCGCGCATCATTGCGCTCGTCCCCTACCTGCCCGACGAGCTGCAGCTCGCCGCCACGAATGCGGAGGACCCGAGCGCGCTCGCGAACCTGATCGCGACGACCATGCGACTCAAGACCTCCGAGAAGCAAGAGCTCCTCGAGGAGGCCGATGTCGAGGCCCGCCTGCGCCAGCTGACGGTGATCCTGAACCGGGAGCTCGAGCTGCTCGAGCTCGGCACGAAGATCCAGTCGCAGGTGCACTCGGAGATGGAGAAGTCCCAGCGCGAATACTTCCTACGCTCGCAGCTGAAAGCGATCCAGGAGGAGCTCGGCGAAGGCGACGAGCAGCAGGCGGAGATCGCGGAGCTAAGAGCTCAGATCGAGGACGCGAACCTTCCCGAGGAGGCGGAGAAGCAGGCGCGCCGCGAGCTCGACCGGCTCGCGAAGCTGCCGTCCGCGGCCGCCGAGTACGGCGTGATTCGCACGTATCTCGAGTGGATCCTGTCGCTCCCGTGGAACGCGACGACCGAGGACGACCTCGACCTCGAGAACGGGCGGAAGATCCTCGACGAGGACCACTACGACCTCGAGAAGGTGAAGGAGCGGATCATCGAGCACCTCGCCGTCTCGAAGTTGAAGCACGACCTCTCGGGGCCGATCCTCTGCTTCGTCGGGCCCCCAGGCGTCGGCAAGACCTCGCTGGGGCAGTCGATCGCGCGCGCGCTCGGACGCAAGTTCGTTCGCATCTCGGTCGGCGGTGTCCGCGACGAGGCCGAGATCCGCGGTCACCGCCGCACGTACATCGGCGCGATGCCGGGGACGATCATCCGCGCGCTCCGCGATGCCGGGACGAAGAACCCGGTCTTCATGATCGACGAGATCGACAAGATGGGCTCTGACTGGAGAGGCGACCCGTCGAGCGCCATGCTCGAGGTACTCGACCCCGCGCAGAACTCGAGCTTCCGCGACCACTATCTCGACCTGCCCTTCGACCTTTCGCGGATCCTCTTCATCTGCACGGGGAACCAGCTCGAGACGATCCCGCCTCCGCTCCTCGACCGCATGGAGGTCATTCGTCTCTCCGGCTACACCGAGGAGGAGAAGCTCGGCATCGCCAAGCGCTATCTCGTGCCGAAGCAGCTCGAGGCTCACGGTCTCAGCAGCGAGCAGGCGAGGTTCACGGACAACGCCCTACGCCTCGTGATCCGCGAGTACACGAGAGAGGCCGGCGTCCGCAATCTCGACCGCGAGCTCGCCGCGCTCTGCCGGAAGTCGGCCGCCGAGATCGCCGGAGGCAAGCGCAAGCGCGTGCGGATCGACGAGCGCCGCGTCCGCTCGTGGCTCGGGCGCCCACGCTTCTCGGGCGAGATCCGCAGGCGGACCTCCGATCCAGGCGTGGCGACCGGCCTCGCAGTCACCCCCGTCGGGGGCGACGTCCTCTACATCGAGGCGACCGCCATGCCCGGCGAGGGCAGGCTGATCGTCACCGGTCAGCTCGGCGAGGTCATGCGCGAGTCCGCGCAAGCCGCCCTTTCCTGGGTGCGAAGCCACGCGAGCGATCTCGGTCTCGAAGCCGACTGGTTCGAGGGCAAAGACGTCCACATCCACGTCCCCGCCGGAGCGGTGCCGAAGGACGGGCCGTCAGCCGGGATCGCACTGGCGACGGCACTCGCCTCGCTCGCGCTGAACCGCCCGGTCTCCGAGGAGGTGGCCATGACCGGAGAGATCACGCTCACCGGGCAGGTGCTGCCGGTCGGCGGCGTCCGGGAAAAGGTGCTCGCCGCGCAGCGCGCCGGGGTGACAACGGTCGTTCTTCCGAAGGAAAACGAGGGCGACCTGGACGATCTCCCAAGAGAGGTGCGTAAGTCGATGAACTTCGTGCCCGCTGACTCGATCGACGAGGTGATCGAGGCTGCGTTCCCGGGGGCCCGGGTGTTGGAGTTTTCCTCCGCGGCCCGCGGGTAGATACTTCCCGCGATAACCCAAGAAAGGACGACACGAATGGCGAAGGCAAAAGACAGGATGAACGACGCCGTGGATGCAGCGCGGCCATACGTCGAGCGGCTCGCCCGCGACGAGGAGCTGCACGACAACGTCAAGCATGCGTACGAATCGGCGCGGCGGATCTACGACGAGCTACTGGGCGATCGCGGCACCACCGGGGTGGCGCTCAAGGTAGCCCGGGACAAGGATCTCCAGAAGGAGCTCAGGAAGGCAGTCGAGGAGCTTCGCCAAGCCGGTCAGCGCGTGCAAGGCAAGGACTCGCACACCGGGCGGAACGCTTCACTGCTCCTCGCGGGGATCGCACTGGGCGTCCTCTTCAACCCGGCGACGGGTCCCGACACGCGCAGGTGGCTGAAGGACAGGCTGTTCGGCCCCGAGCAGCCCTTCGAGTCCTACAACAACCAGTCGAACGAGCAGTAGCGCGCGGATCTGACCGGCTCGGCCGAATCGCCGGCGCAGCCGTGGATTTCGGCCCGATGACTAGGCGCCGGGTTTTGCCTCGACAATCGTGGGTCCGGCCGGTCCCTCGCCGAACAGCGGACCCATGTCGAGTAGCGTCGAGAAGGCGGCGGGGTCCAGGCCGCTCATGGTCGAGATGTCCTCGGCCTCGAGAAGGACTGCCGCCGGTGCCGGCGCCTTGCCGCCCGGCGGGCTCCATGCGCCTACGTCGAAGCTGAGGTCGGTCTGGCCCTTCCACGCGAGCAAATAGGGATAGGGGTTTACGACGCCGTCGTAGCCCTTCCAGAGGAGCTCGACCGGGTGCACCTCGAAGTGGAGGTGCGGCGGCGTTCCCTCGGCGTCGCCTGTCGTCCCGACGAAGCCGATCACTTCGCCGGCGTGGACATGCGCCCCGTCACGCGCGAGCGGCGAGAAGGCGGAGAGATGAGCGTGGTAGAACTCGTTCCCCTGCAGGTCTCGAAGCCAGAAGCGGTTTCCCCCGACGGAGTTCCACCCGACGAGGGAGAGCGTCCCGTCCGCGACCGCGAGGATCGGGGCTCCCTTGGGGGCGAAGATGTCGTTGCCGTGGTGCCACACGGTGTCGGCCCGTGGGGCGCCGAAGTCGTCGCTGAACGACGAGGGGCCGTAGACGGGGAAGACGTAGCCCTTGTTCGTCAGTTGGGGATTCACGCCGGACGGCGCCGGATGGACGACCGGCGGAGGCGCCGAATCCGGAGGCGGAGGAGCGGGCGCCGGTTGGGGTAGCGGCTGCGTGGGCGCCGGCGAGCCCTTCAACGCGGTTGCAGCCGCCTCCGCATAGCCGACGAAGATCTCGGTGCCCGCGGGAAGCCCGCCGTGGTCGGCGGTCAGGCGGACGTGGATCCCCGTTACGAACCCGCGGTGGCCTCTTCTCGTGGCGGTGTTCTGGCGGACGACAGCCTGCTCGAGGATCGTCGCGTAGCCCCAGTCTGCGAGCGGGACGCGCGCATTGATCTCCGCCGCCACCGGTTGACCCAGCACCACGAGGTTCGTGAGTGTGGACTCGGCCAGGCTGCCTCCGGCGAGCCTCGAGGTCGCGTGCGAGGTGGCGCGGAGATCGACGGAATCGGCGGTGAGCTCGCCACCGAAGAGCGACACTCCGCTCACAGACGTGACCGCTCGCCCGCTGCCGCGGCCGTCGGTGCCGCTCGCCTGCGTTGCGGCGGCAATCTCGCCGAAGGAGACTGCGCCACTCGCGTGGGCCCAGCTGACGAGCGAAGCAGCGGCCTGAGGCGGCGACGAGATCGCTCCGGCGGTGACGGTTTCCCGCCCGGGCACGACAACACGCACGCCGAAGGAACTCGCCGAGGCCGCAGCCTCGGAGGCGGCCGCTCCTGCGGAGCCGCCGGCAGCGAGCGCGGCCAAGGCGAGCACGACCCCAAAAACGATCCTCGCTCGCACGACCAAGAGGTTATCGCTGTACACGGCCACTTTGCTATCGGTCATATTTCTCTCGTATGGAGACCGAGCACGCGCGCGCGGCGATCGAGGCTCTGCTCGAGGAGCGGCGCACTTTTCCTCCTACCGAGGAGTTCCGGGCCGGCGCGGTCATCTCCGACGAGGAGGTCTACCGCCGAGCCGAAGAGGACTTCGAGGGTTTTTGGGCCGAGCTCGCGGGCGAGTTCATCGGCTGGTTCAAGCAGCCCACGAAGACGATGGACTGGAAGCCGCCTCACGCGACGTGGTTCGCCGATGGCGAGCTGAACGTCGCCTGGAACTGTCTCGACAAGCAGGTGGAGGCGGGCCACGGCGGGAAGATCGCCTACCACTGGGTCGGTGAGCCGGAGGGCGAGACTCGCGACCTCACCTACGACCAACTCCTCCAAGAGGTGTCTCGGCTCGCGAACGGCCTTCGCAGCCTCGGCGTCGACAAGGGCGACCGAGTCGGGATCTATATGGGAATGGTTCCGGAGCTTCCCGTCGCCATGCTCGCGTGCGCGCGCATCGGCGCTGCGCACGTGGTGGTCTTCGGCGGCTTCTCCGCGGAATCGCTCGCCGAGCGCATGCGAGATACCGGCGCCAGGGTGCTGATCACACAGGATGAGGGGTGGCGCAAGGGCTCCAAGGTTCCGCTGAAACGGAACGCCGACGACGCCGCAGAAGAGGCGCCCGACCTCGAGCGGTTCGTGGTTCTCAGGCGGACCGGCGACGACGTCCCCTGGACCGAGGGCCGCGACGTCTGGTGGGACGACCTCGTCGACGGACAGAGCGAGGACTGCGAAGCGGAGCGGATGAATGCGGAGGACGTGCTCTTCCTCCTGCACACCTCAGGCACCACGGCCAAGCCCAAAGGCGCCCAGCACACCACCGCCGGCTACCTCCTCCACGTCTCGGTCACGCACAAGTGGATCTTCGACATCCATGAGGACACGGTCTGGTGGTGCGCCGCCGACGTGGGCTGGATCACCGGGCACAGCTACATCGTCTACGGGCCCCTGAACAATGGGACGACGAGCGTCCTCTACGAGGGCGATCCCGCCTACCCCGACTGGGACCGCCACTGGGAGATCGTCGAGCGCTATGGAGTCAACTCCTATTACACGGCGCCGACATTGATCCGGTCGTTCGTGAAGATGGGTCCGGAGTACCCAGCGCGCCACGACCTTTCCTCGCTCCGTCTTCTCGGCACCGTGGGGGAGCCGATCAACCCGGAGGCCTGGGTCTGGTACTGGAAGTACATCGGCCAAGAGCGCTGCCCGGTCGTCGACACCTGGTGGCAGACCGAGACCGGCGGCATCCTCATCACACCCCTTCCGGGCGTCACGACGTTGAAGCCAGGGTCGGCCACGGTTCCTTTCCCTGGGATCAAGCCCGAGATCCTCGACGAGCAGGGCAACCCTGTTCCGCAGGGAGAAGGGGGGTTCCTGACGATCCGCCGTCCCTGGCCGGGGATGTTCCGCACGCTCTGGGAAGACGACGAGCGCTACGTGCAGACCTACTTCTCCAAGTACGGGCCGGAGACTTACTTCACCGGCGACGGCGCGAAGCAGGACTCGGACGGCTACTTCTGGCTGATGGGGAGAATCGATGATGTCATCAACGTCGCCGGCCACCGGCTCTCGACCACCGAGATCGAGTCGACGCTCGTCGAGCACGATGCGGTCGCTGAAGCGGCCGCCACCGGCGCGACGGATCCTGATCGCGGCCAGCGGATCGTCTGCTTCGTCCTGCTGAAAGGAGGTCGCGAGCCTTCGGACGAGCTGGCGGAGGAGCTCCGTCAGTTCGTCGCCCAGAAGATCGGCAAGATCGCGCGGCCGGCAGCGGTGCTCTTCGGAGACGATCTGCCGAAGACCCGCTCCGGAAAGATAATGCGCCGATTGCTGAAGGACATCGCCGAGGGCAACGAGCTCGGGGACACGACCACGCTCCGCGACTCGACCGTCGTTGACGACCTCAAGCAGAAGGCCGACGCGGCGCTCGGGCGCGCGTAGCCACTAACCCAGGTCGCGGGCGAAGCGGCGGAAGCGCTCGCGGGCGTCGTCGTCCGGCCCCACAGGCTCCTCCTCGGCGAGCTTCGGATCCGCCGCGACCTCCTGGGCCACGCGCTTCACCTCGTCAACCGCGGCCTGACGATGCTTCGGATCGGCCAGAAGCTCGTCGACCCAGGTACGCGATCCCTCGGGCTGAACGTCGTGTTCGACGAGCAGGCTGCCGAGCAGGACGCCGACCCTGATGTAGGCGAACGTGCGAAAGGCCAGCTGGCGGCGGGGCGAGGCGACCATAACGGCGAGCTCCTCGTCCTCTTGCTGGAGGCTGGCCACGAATTCGCCGATCGGCTCCTCGACGAGCGGAAGCCAGATGTCGTCGTGCGCCATGCCCCGATTCTAGTGTCGGATCGACCAGGCAAGCCGAGCCGCGATGACCACGAGCAACCCCGCAAACAGGCGCCGTAAGGTCTCGTCCGAAAGCCTGTCGGCGAGAACGACTCCGCCCACGACGCCGATTGCGGAGGCGAGGCCGATCGCGAGAGCGGCTTTCCAGCGGACGTGTCCGTACCGGTCCTGACGCCATGCACCGACCGCGACGACCGGGATGATCGCCGCCAATGAGGTCGCCTGAGCCTCGAGGTGGGTGAGCCCGACGACCAGAGAGAGAGTGGGCACGAAGAGGATGCCGCCGCCGACGCCGAACATCCCCGAGAGGATGCCGGCGGCAAACCCCAGGAGAACGACGAGCGCGAGCGTCATTCGAAGAAGAGCCTTGCGGCGATCGCGAGTAGGAAGACGCTGAAGAGTCCAGCCAGGAGCCTGGAAGCAATGCGCTGCTGGAGCCAGACGCCCGCGAGAGTGCCGGCCATGGCCGGAACCCCGACGACGACCGCATCGGCCCAGCTCACCTCGCCGAGCACCCCGAACGCGACCATTCCGAAGAGCGCGGTGATTCCGATCGCAGCGAGCGACGTCCCCGTCGCGACCATCGGGGCGAAACCCCCAAGCAAGACCAGGAGAGGCACGATGATAGTGCCTCCGCCGACGCCGAAGAGCGCGCTGAAGAAGCCCGACGCGACCCCGATGACGACGTAGACAGCCCTCGGTCGGAGCGCGCGCGGCACGGTCATATTCTCTCGCTCATGACGGCCGACCTGCTCGCGCCGCTTCGGGAAGCTCCCGAGCGAAGCGCGCTCATCTTCGACGTGGACGGAACGCTGGCTCCGATCGTCGCCCGGCCCGAGCTCGCGGAGGTGCCGCCGGCGACGAAAGCGGAGCTCGAACGGCTGGCGGGCCGGTATCTCCTCGTCGCCTTCGTGAGTGGTCGAAGCGGCGAGGAGGCCCGACGGCTTGTGGGGCTCGGCGGGGTTCGCTACGTCGGCAACCACGGCCTCGAACTCGATCCAGGCGCGCATGAGCTCAAAGCGCAGATCGCGGCGTTCCGGGACGCCGTGGGGCGCAAGGTGGAGGACAAGGGCCTGACGCTCTCGTACCACTTCCGCGAGGCTCGCGACGAGGCGGAAGCACGCGCGGAGCTCGAGGAGATCGCCCGTCGCGCCACTGCCGAAGGCCTCGTTCCACGCTGGGGGCGCAAAGTGCTCGAGATTCGTCCGGCCGTGGAGGCCGACAAGGGCACCGCGGTGCGCGCGCTCATACGGGAGGCGGGCGCCCGACGGGCGCTCTACGCGGGGGACGACACCACAGACCTGGACGCCTTCGCTGCCCTGGCCGACGGGAGCCTCGAGCATGTCGTCCGTGTGGCTGTTTCCTCGGAAGAGGCCCCGCCGGCCCTCACAGCGGCCGCGGATCTGGTCGCCGAAGGCACCCCGGGACTCGCGGAAATGCTGACCCGGCTTTAATTAGAGCCAACCGCGTTTGGCGCCCGGTGCGGGAAGGTAGACAGCCCTCGTGCGCTTTCGGCGTCGTGCCCGGCTGGATCCGGGCCAGGTGACCGACGTCCGCGGTCGCCGCATGAGCCCTGGTGGGGTAGCGGTCGGCGGCGGCGGGCTCGGCCTGGTCGGTCTCCTGATCTACATCGTCATCTCATTGCTTTCGGGAGGAGGTGGACTTGGTCAGCTGGGCCCGCTCGAGGACCAGCGGGTCGGACAGGGCGACACACCGTCCGAGGTCTCGCAGGAGTGCCGCACCGGTGCGGACGCGAACCGGCGAGAGGATTGCCGGATCGTCGCTGTCGTCAACAGCGTGCAAAAGTTCTGGGACGGAGTCTTCGAGCGGAGCGGCAGCCAGTACGAATACTCCGACACCGTCTTCTTCACCGACCAGGTGCAGACGGGCTGCGGGTTCGCGAGTTCGCAGGTGGGCCCGTTCTACTGCCCGCGCGACAGGCTGGTCTACATCGACCTGGGCTTCTTCGACGAACTCTCGTCGCGCTTCGGAGCGAAGGACACGCCGTTCGTCGAGGCGTACGTGATCGCACACGAGTACGGCCACCATGTCCAGGATCTGCTCGGCGTCCTCGACCAGATCGGGAACGACACCCAAGGCCCCGAGAGCCGCGCGGTGCGTTCCGAGCTCCAGGCGGACTGCTACGCCGGCGTCTGGGCGGCCAATGCCGTGGAGACCGGCCTGATCATCGCCGAGCTGACACAGGCAGACATCAACGACGGCCTCGATGCCGCAGCGGCAATCGGTGACGACCGCATCCAGGAGCAGGCGCAAGGTCAGGTCAATCCGGAGACGTGGACGCACGGTTCGTCGGAACAGCGCCGCCGCTGGTTCTCCCGTGGGTACGAGAACGGCCGCCCCGCGGCCTGCGACACCTTCTCCGGCTCGGTCTAGGCGGCTGCCTCGCGCAGAAGCTCCCACGCGCGCTCAGCATCCGCCTCGGTGGTGCGTAGGTTGCCCACCGCGAGCCTGAGCACGTAGCGCCCGTTCAGGCGCGTATGCGAGAGAAACACCTCGCCGGTCTCGTTCACCTTTCGTAGCAGCTCCTCGTTCTCGTCATCCTCACCTCGCCGGCGGAAGCAGACGACCGAGAACCGATACGGGGCGACCACCTCCCAGTCCGGATCCGCCTCCACCCAGGATGCAAAGAGCTGCGCGAGCCGGACGTGCTCCCGGATGAGCTCCTGCAGGCCCTCGCGGCCGTACGACCTCATCACCGCCCAGAGCTTGAGAGCGCGGAAGCGGCGCCCGAGGGCGGGCCCGTAGTCCTTGAGGTCGGTGACCCCCGAGGCCCGCTCGGGCATGTACTCCGGATCGGCGGAAAAGGCTCTGAAGAGAGCGTCGGGCCGACGTGTCCAGAGCGCGGAGCAATCCACGGGCGTGAAGAACCACTTATGTGGGTTGACCACGATCGAATCGGCGCGATCGGCCCCCGCGAGCGCCCAGCGAAACTCCTCGCAGACCGCCGCGGAGCCGGCGTAGGCAGCGTCGACATGGAGCCACGCGCCGGCCTGCTCGCACAGGTCGGCGATCGCCGGAACCGGGTCGACGGACGTCGTCGAGGTCGTCCCCACCGTGGCGACCACTGCGGTGGCTCCCTCGATCTCTGCGGCGAGCGTGTCGGGCCGGAGACGGAACTCGCCGTCGACGGGTAACAGCCGGCACTCGAGCCCAACAAGCCGCGCAGCCTTCGCCACGGAGAAGTTCGCCTGCTCCGAGGTGAGAACCACCCCGCCCGGGCGGAGCTCGCGGGCCGCGGCGAGCGCGGCGACCGTCGCGGTCGAAGCCGTGTCCTCGATGTGTCCGTGGAGACCTTCAGGCAGGCCGAGGAGCTGGCGGAGCCAGTCGAGCGCCAGCTCCTCCAGCTCGGTGGCGGCCGGAGACGTCGTCCAGAGCATGGCGTTGACGTTGAGAGCGGCAATCAAGAGCTCGGCGAGGATTCCCGGCTCGGAGCCGGAGATAGCGAAGTAGCCGAAGAACCGCGGGTGATTCCAGTGCGTGATCCCGGGGAGCAGAAGGTCGTCCAGATCGGCCAGAACTGCTGCGAAGGGCTCCCCGCGATCCGGCGGGGAGGGTGGAAGCCTCCCGCGAATCTCGCCCGGCTTCACCCGGGCCTGCACGGGCAGCTCCCGCACGCGCTCAAGGTAGTCCGCCACCCACGCGACCGCGGCCTCGCCGTCCCGCCGAAACTGCTCCCCCGTCGAATCTGGCTTGTGTTTCACCGGCACAAAGTCCTCCTTGGGCTCCCCGTGCTCATTCAAGCCGTCCACCTTGGCCTCTTCGGACCTTGGAAAGGCTTGTGCGCGTGGAACACAATCTCGCTCTCAAAGCTTCTTCATCAGCTTCCTGACCTCCCGCCACGGGCGCGCGTTCACGATCCGGTCGGCAGTCAGCCAGCCGCGCCGTGCCTGCGCCACTCCGAGGCCAAGGTAGTCCAGCTCGTGCACCCTGTGGGCGTCCGTCGAGATGACGATACGCACTCCTGCCTCCGCCGCCGCACGCGCATGCGTGTCGATGAGATCCAGCCGGTCGGGCTGGGAGTTGATCTCCAGGAAGGTTCCGGTCTCGACCGCCTTCTCGAGCAGGACCTCGAAATCGATGTCGTAGGCGTCCCGCCGGTTGATCTTCCGGCCGGTCGGATGGCCGATGCAGTCCACCTGCGGGTTCTCCATCGCAGTGGCGATTCTCCGTGTGAGCTCCGCGCGCGGCTTGTCGAACCCGGAGTGAATCGAGGCCATCACCCAGGCCCTCTCGGCCAGCGCCTCGTCCGTCACGTCGAGTGAGCCGTCCGCGCGGATGTCGACCTCGACGCCCGAGAGCACCTCGATCCCGTCGACACGCTCGTTGAGAGCGGCGATCTCCTCCGCCTGCCGCTCCAAACGCCCGTCCTTCAACCGCTTCGCGTGGTCGCAGACAGCGAGGTATCGCCTGCCCAGAGCTCGAGCCGCGAGAACCATCTCCTCGAGCGTTCCACGTCCGTCGGACCAGTCCGTGTGCAAGTGGAGGTCACCTACCAGGTCCCCGAGCTCGACGAGTCGCGGGAGCGAGCCGCTGCGCGCGGCGGCGAGCTCGCCACGGTTCTCGCGCAGCTCGGGAGGTATCCACTCGTAGCCGAGGAAGGCGTACAGCTCCTCCTCGTCAGCGGCACGGAAGACGCCTCCGGTCTCGACGTTCTTCACGCCGTACTCCGAGACCGAGAGCTTCCGCCCGACAGCCTCCTCGCGCAAAGCGATGTTGTGCGCCTTCGATCCGGTGAAGTGCTGGAGGAGGTTGCCGTAGCTCTCCGGCGGCACGACGCGGAGGTCGAAGCGGAGGCCGTCGTGGGAGACGACTGTGGCTTTCGTCGAGCCTTGCGCGACGACCTCGGCGACCCACGGCAGGGCCGCGAAATGAGTGGTGAGGGCGGAAGGGTCGCTCGCCGTCGCGATGATGTCGAGGTCGCGCACCGTCTCGCAGCGGCGCCGCACGCTTCCGGCCTCGGAGACGCGCTCTGCGGCTGGATGCTCGCGCAGCTCCTCCACGGCGCGCTCGACCGCCCGAAGGACGCGGCCCAGCAGAACGTGTCCGTGTTGAGTTACACCGGCCTTCGGCTTCGAGAGAGCCTTGAGAATCTTCTCCTCGGTTTTCGGCCCCAAGCCGGGAAGGCCCGCGAGCAGACCGTTCTCGGCTGCTGAACGGAGGTCCGCGGCCGACTGGACGCCGAGCTCGGAGTGGAGCTTCCGCGCGGTCTTGGGACCGAGCCCGGGCACGTGCATCACCTCGACCAGCCCGGCAGGCAACTTGTCCCGGAGCTTCGCGATCGCGCTCAGGTCTCCCGTCTCCGAGAACTCGATGATCTTGCTCTGAATCGTCGTCCCGATTCCCGAGAGGCGAGTGGCCTTGCCGTCGAGAGCGAGCTGCGCCACCGGGACGGCCGACTCCCGGATGCGGGTCGCCGCCCGGCGGTAGGCCGTGAGACGAAAGGCATCGGCCCCGTCCAGCTCGAGCATGTCTGCGAGGAGCTCGAACTGGTCGGCGAGCTGGGCATTCGAGGGCAGGCCGCGGGCCACGCGGCGATGATACGCGGGTGCCGGTCGTCGTCTGCTTGCCGACGTACAACGAGCGCGACAACCTCGGGCCCATGGTGCGCGCCCTCGACGACGTCGTCCGCCGGCACGAGCTCGACGCACGTGTTCTCGTCATCGACGACTCCTCGCCCGACGGGACCGGCGAGCTCGCCGACCGGCTCACCGGCGAGTTCCGCTTCCTCTCGGTCCTCCATCGTCCGAAGAAGGACGGACTCGGCCCTGCGTACCTCGCGGGGTTTGTCTGGGCACTCGCGACCGACGCCGATCGCATCGTCGAGATGGACTGCGACTTCTCCCACGACCCAGAAGACCTTCCCCGGCTCCTCGCTGCCACCGAGAACGCCGATCTCGCGCTTGGCTCCCGCTATGTGGAAGGCGGCGGTACGCGGAACTGGAGCCTGGCGCGGCGAGCCGTCAGCCGGTTCGGCTCGTTGTACGCCCGGATTCTGCTGGGAGTCGGAGTCCGCGACCTCACGGGCGGGTTCAAGTGCTTTCGCCGCTCTGTGCTGGAGGCAATCGGCCTGGAGCGGATCTCGACCACGGGCTATGCCTTCCAGATCGAAACGACGTATCGCGCCCTCAAGGTGGGCTGTCGCGTCGTCGAGGTTCCAATCGTCTTCTCCGAGCGCGAGGCCGGCAAGTCGAAGATGAGCCGCGCCATCGTCCTCGAGGCCATGGCCAAGGTTCCCGCGCTCCGACTGCGGGCTCTCCTGGGCCGTCTTTAGCCCTGGGTATAGTGAGACGATGGTCAGCGAGGTCACCGACGCGACCTTCGAGACGGATGTTCTCCAGGCGGATCGCCCCGTGGTCGTCGACTTTTGGGCCCCGTGGTGCGGCCCCTGCCGGGTGGTCAGCCCGATCATCGACGACCTCGCCGGACAGCATGGCGAGCGGGTCTCGTTCCTCAAGCTCAACGTAGACGACAACCCGGCTACGGCTTCGCGCTACAACGTGCTCTCGATTCCGACGGTGATCCTCTTCGAGCGCGGCGAACCGCAAGACACGGTCATCGGCGCCCGCTCGAAGAGCCACTACGAGAGCGCCTGGCAGCGCTGGCTCTCGGCCGCAGCCTGACCGACTGCTGACTGGAACGCGGCCCCGAATCGGGGTGTAATGCGTTTGTGAGAGTCGCTTCTCTCTGCGCCGGCTTGGCTCTCGTCGCCGTTCTCACGGCCTGCGGCGGAGGACGCGCTAGAGAGGAAGCACCGCCGAAGCAGACATTCCATCCACCGGCCGGCGACCTGCTGGGGCTGGTTTGGAATCGAAACAGCGCAGAGCTCACAAAACTCGATCCGCGCACGCTCGCACCACGATCGGCCCGCGTCGATGTAGGAGACGGGACTCTAATCGCCTCCTCGCCCGACGGAGGGACCCTTGCGGTCACCGGCGGCGAGGACGGCGAGATCAATCTCGTCGACCTGAGAACGTTTCGCCCGCTCGGCGTGGTCGAGCTCGGAATCCCGGGCTACATCAGCCGACTATCGTGGTCGTCCCGGCAAATGCTCTTCGCCGCCGTCGGTCAGCAGTTCGTGGTCGTGATCGACGCTGCCGGACGAAAGGTCTACGAGACGAGGCAGGTCGAAGGCACACTGCTCGCCGCCGAACCGCTGGACGCAGGAATGCTGGGTCTGGTTGCGCCGGCCGACCGAATAGGACCCTTGAAGCTGACGGTCTGGGGCGGCCAGGGAACCTCAACCGTCCCGCTCCGGATGGTTGGCGGCTGGGAGACGGAGCAAGGTGACGACGAATCGGAGTTTCGCTCGCGTGAGCTGGTGCCGGGACTCGCCGTCGACCCGACGGGCCGACGGGCGCTTGTCGTGCCACCCGGCGGCCCCGTGGCCGAGGTCGACCTCGGCGATCTGACGGTGACGTATCACACGCTCTCGGAGCCTGTTTCGCTCTTCCACCGCTTCCTCGACTGGCTCGACCCCGCCGCGGAGGCCAAGATGGTCGAAGGAAAGGACCGACAGGCGTTGTGGCTCGGAAACGGCCTGGTTGCCGTGAGCGGGACGGACTTTCCGCCGATTGAGGCGGGTCAAACCGACCTGGTCGGCAAGCCTGCCGGGCTGTCCCTCATCGACACCGATGACTGGAGCGTTCGCAGGGTAGACGGACAGGTCTCCGGCGTCCGACTCCTAGGCTCCCGGCTCTTCGCGTACGAAGCAGGGTGCTCGAGCGCACCGGAGAGCTTCGCCCTGGTCGCCTACGATCTCAGCGGCAAGCAGCAGTTCCGCCTTTGCCGCGACGAGGGCTTCGACCCACAGGTCGTAGGCGACTATCTCTACGTCGGCATGGACAACAACACCAGGTTCGACGTGGTCGACATGTCGACCGGAGCAATCGTGTCGCGGCTGAAGACCAAGCAGTCGACGACCCTGCTCGTCGACTAGCGCCGGAACGCGTCCCAACCGGCGGGCAAGTCCGGCTCGACGCCCACGCCTTCTTCGACGCGTCCGACGACGGTAAGTCCGAGCGCCGCCGCGTCTTCGGGAGCGACCGCAGCGAGAAGCTCGTAATCCTCGCCCATGGTCCAGAAGGGCAGATCGGCGACCTCTTCGAGCCGCGGCGCGCGCGGCACGCTCTCGACGTCGATGGCGAGCCTGCAGCGCGACCGCCCGGCAATGCGGGCGGCATCGGAGAGGATCCCGTCAGAAAGATCAATGAGGGCGTGCGCGGTAGGGCCCAGGCGCCGGCCCTCCTCGAGACGGAACGGCGGCCGCCGATGACGCTCAACGAGCTCGTCGAAGCCCTCCAGCCCGTGTTCCAACGCGTAGAGCCCCGCGGCCGCCCCGCCGAGGGGACCCGTCACCACGAGCACGTCCCCCGGTCGAGCCCCCGCCCTGCCGGGAACACGCTCGCTTCGCCCAACGGCTGTCACGCCGATGCTGAACTCCCCAGCCGCCGTCGTATCGCCGCCGAGCACGGGCACGCCGGCTTCCGCGATGCCCTCGTACAGCTCCAGGATCGTGGCGTCCCCGGTCTCGAGCGCGGCTGCGAGCCCGACGAGCAATCCGACAGGCTCGGCGGCCATGGCAGCGAGATCGCTGAGGTTGACCGCGGCGACCTTGTAACCGAGGTCGCGCCAGGAAGTCCACTCGGATCTGAAATGGACGCCTTCGACGAGCACGTCCTGTGTGACCACCAAGCCGCCGTCGAGAACGGCGCCCTCCGCGTCCTGGCCGGAGACGAGGCCCCGGCGCTCGAGCTCCGCGAGAAGCCCGAACTCACCCAGCTCTGACAGGCGCCTCAACGGTTCCAAGCCGGAAGACGTCGACCGGGCCTGAGCCGGAGCCGATCTCCTGCAGACCCGAGCGAACGGCTTCCGAGGCAACGCTTGCGGCACCCCGCGCTGCCTCCTCGAGCGTTGCGCCGTGGGCGAGGAACGCGGTGAGGGCAGCCGAGTGGGTGCAGCCGGCACCATGCGTCGCCTGGCTGCCGTAACGCTCGACCGCAATCGGCACATGACGCTCGCCGTCGAAGAGCCAGTCCACCGCCTCGGTCCCGTGCCCCCCCGTGACGACAACGGCGCTGGCCCCCAGTCCGTGAATAGCCTCGGCGAGCTCCTCCCGGTTCGCCTGCTCGGAGTAGGGCACGCCCGCGAGCACGCACGCCTCGTGCAGGTTCGGCGTCACGACCGTCGCAAGCGGGAAGAGGCGCTCGACCAGCACGGAGACGGCGTCGTCCTCGAGCAGCTTCGCCCCTGACGCAGCGACCATCACGGGATCGACCACGAGAGGCGCGCGATGGCCTCCCAAGAAGTCAGCGACCGTCTCGATGACCGTCGCGCTGAAGAGCATCCCGGTCTTGGCGGCGTCGACGCCGATGTCGTCGAAGAGGACTTCGAGCTGGTCGCGGATGAAGTCGGGCGGAGCCTCGTGGACGGCGCGCACCTCCGTGGTCGACTGCGCCGTGAGCGCGACGATCACGCTCATGCCGTGGCAACCGAGGCGGGCGAAGGCCTTCAGGTCGGCCTGGATGCCGGCGCCGCCGCCGGAGTCCGACGTGGCGATCGTGAGACAGCGAGGGATCACGCGGTTGAGGCTAGCATCGGACTTCGTGGCTACCGTCGCCGCCGTCTGGGACGAGCTCCTCAGCGGCGAGGAGCTCGCCTACGTAACCGAAGTGCCCGCGCGCGAGGCGCGCCTCGTCCCGATCCCCGAAGATCTTCATCCTCAGGTCCAGGAAGCGCTCTCGGCGCAGGGGCTCACAGGTCTCTACGGCCACCAGGCGGAGGCCTTCGAGTCGGCCTCTCGGGGCGAGCACCTCGTCATCGCGACGGGAACGGCGAGCGGCAAGACGCTCGCTTTCAACCTCCCCGTCCTCGACGCCCTCGCCGCCGAGCCCAAGCTGCGCGCCCTCTACCTCTACCCGACCAAGGCGCTCGCACAGGATCAGGCCAGGGCGCTCGCCTCCTACGGAGTGCCCCGGCTCAGGCCGGCCATCTACGACGGAGACACGGAGGCCGAGCGGCGCTGGCAGATTCGCAAGTGGGCGAACGTCATCCTCACGAACCCGGACATGCTCCATGTCGGCGTGCTCCCCCACCACGACCGCTGGGGGGACGTCCTCCAGAACCTCCGCTACGTCGTGGTGGACGAAGCGCACGTGTATCGGGGCGTCTTCGGCTCCCACGTCGCGAACGTCCTCCGGCGCTTACGCCGCGCCGCCGCGATCTACGACGCCGACCCGCAGTTCCTGCTGGCTTCGGCGACCATCGCCAACCCCGGCGACCTTGCCCACTCACTCCTCGGAGTAGACACGACGGTCATCGGCGACGACGCAGCGCCGCGCGCCGCACGCACGATCGCGTTCTGGAACCCGCCGGTCCTCGACGAGGAGCTCCAGCTCCGTGCGAGCGCACTGGGTGAGGGCTCACGCCTGCTGGCCGACCTCGTTCAGCGCGGGCTGCGGACGATCTGCTTCGCCAAGTCCCGCAAGTCGGCCGAGCTGATCCACCGGTTCGCCGCCGAGCGGGTCGGGCCGGATCTCGCAGAGCGGCTCTCCCCCTACCGCGCCGGCTATACCCCGGCCCAGCGCCGCGACATCGAGCGCCGCCTCGTCGAGGGCGACCTCCTCGGGGTCACGGCGACCGACGCCCTCGAGCTCGGCATCGACATCGGGCTCCTCGACTGCGCGATCTCCGTCGGCTTCCCCGGGACGGTGGCCAGCCTGCGGCAGCAATGGGGACGCGCAGGCCGCCGGGCCAAGGGCCTCGCCGTGCTCGTCGCGAGCGAGGACGCACTGGATCAGTTCTTCATGCGAGAGCCCGAAGCGCTCATGGACCGCCGCGTCGAGGCTGCGATCCTCGACCATGCGAACCCCCGTGTCCTCGACGGCCATGTTCGCTCGGCGGCTTTCGAGGCTCCCCTGGACGAGCGCGATAAGGCCTTCCTCGGGCCCGAGGCTCTCGAGCGAGCCGAAGCCCTGGTCGAGACGGGCGACCTCCAGCTGACGAAGGCCGGCTATGTGTGGTCCGGTCGCGATTACCCCGCGGCGCGCTTCTCGCTCCGTTCCACGACCCCCGATGCCTTCTCGGTGGTCGATGTCACGACCGGCTCGGTGCTGGGCGTCGTCGAGCGTGAGCGCGCGTACTCGACGGTTCATGAAGGAGCGATCTACCTGCACCTAGGGGAGTCCTACCGCGTGCTGGAGCTCGATCTCGAGGCGCGCACAGCTCTCGTCGAGCCCTTCACGACGGATTACTACACGCAGCCGAAGAAGGAAACGACCACGGCCATCGAGCGCGCCGAGTTCACCGAACGTCGGCTGGGAATGGAAGTCTCGTTCGGCAAGGTGAGCGTCACCGAGCAGGTGGTGGCGTATCAGAAGAAGGGGATCCGCGACCAGGCGACGCTCGAGCTCGTCGCCCTCGCGCTGCCGGAGACCACCTTCGAGACCGAAGCCGTCTGGTATCTGCCCGAGCCGTGGATGCTCGAAGGGCTCGAGGCGATCGAGCGCCTTCTCGGCTCGCTCCATGCCGCCGAGCACTCGATGATCGCGCTCTTACCGCTCTGGGCCATGTGCGACCGCTGGGACATCGGGGGCCTCTCGACCAACATCCACTTCCAGACCGGCCGCCCGACAGTCTTCATCTACGACGGCCACGCGGGCGGCGTCGGCATCGCGCGGCGCGGCTTCGACCAGCTCGAGGGTTGGGTAGCCGACACCGAGCGGCTCCTGGCCGGCTGTCCCTGCGAGAGCGGCTGTCCGTCGTGCGTCCAGTCACCGAAATGCGGCAACCTCAACGAGTTCCTCGACAAGGCCGGCGCGGTCATCCTCCTCCAGCGGATGCTCACGGCCAGGGCCACCTGAGGATGGAGGGGCCGACCCGCGCTCAAACCGGATTGCAACAGCGTCAGGCGCGCGGCGGGACACTCATCCTCGGCGGCGGGTTCGCCGGCGGCTACGTGGCACGCCTCCTCGGGAAGCGCGGCTCGACCATCGTGAGCCGGGAGAACTTCATGCTCTACACGCCGATCCTCCCCGAGGCTGCCTCGGGAACGCTCGAGCCTCGCCATGTCGTCGTCCCGCTCCGCATGATGTGCCGCCATTCCCAGCTCGTCCTCGGACGGGCCGTCTCCCTCGACACGGCCGCGCGCGCCGTGCGGGTCGAGACCGAGGTCGGCCCGGCGGAGATCCACTACGAGCGGCTCGTGATCGCCCTCGGCGCCGTGGCGCGCACGCTCCCCATCCCTGGGCTCGCCGAGCATGGGCTCGGCTTCAAGAGCCTCGCGGACGCGATCTACCTGCGGAACCATGTCCTCCGCCAGCTCGAGCTCGCGGAGGCCGCTCTCACCGCCGACGACGCCAAGCGCCATTTGAGCTTCGTCTTCGTCGGCGCCGGCTACGCGGGGGTCGAGGCGCTCGCCGAGCTTTCAGACCTCCTCCGCGACACCTCGCGCTTCTACCCGGGCTTGAAGGACATCCGCCAGCGCTGGGTCCTCGTGGACGCGGCGCCCAAGATCCTCCCTGAGATCCCTGCGCGGCTCGGCGACTATGCCGCCCGCGAGCTCTGGAAGCGCGGCGTGGATATCCGGGTTTCGACCACACTCGAGTCCGTGGAGGAGCACGCCGTCACGCTCTCGGACGGGAGCCGACTCGACACGGAGACGCTCGTCTGGACTGCAGGAGTCAAGGCGAATCCGATTCAGGGACGGTTAGGTCTTCCGCTCGACGAGCGTGGGCGGGTGGTCGTGAACCCCATGCTCCAGGTCGAGGGCTTCGAAGACGTCTGGGCGCTTGGCGACGGTGCGCGCGTCCCGAACCAAGCGACGCCAGGCCGCTTCGATCCGCCCACCTGCCAGCACGCCCTCCGCCAGGCACGCCGGCTGGCGAAGAACCTCAGCGGCAGCCCGCGCCCCTATCGGTACCGGATGCTGGGGCAGGTGGCCACGCTTGGCCGTCACAAGGGCATCGCAGACGTCCTCGGTCTGCGGCTGCGCGGCTTCCTCGGCTGGTTCGTGACTCGCACCTATCACCTCTACCAGCTCCCCCTGCTCACCCGGAAGCTCCGCGTCGTCACCGACTGGACGGTGTCCCTCTTCTTCCGTCGCGACATCGCCGAGCTCGGCATGCTCGGACACCCGACCCCGCTCCGCGATGACGAGTGAGCTCGCCCAGGCGGCGGCCTTCGAGGAGGCCTTGCGCGACGCCGTCGCCGAGCGGGTGGTCGCGTCGCCCCTCGGCTCGGCCGTCTTCAACGACACGCTGCCGCTCGTCTGGTCGCTGAACACCCTTCGAGTCGAGCGGGCCGGCGCAACGGCAGAGGAGATCGCGGCAGAGGCCGAGCGCCTCCAGGGCGAGGCCGAGCTCACGCACCGCCGCGTCGTCGTCCTCGACGAAGCGGAGGGACGCGGGCTCGAGGATTCATTCAACGCGCAGGGCTGGAAGACAGACGCGTACCTCTTCATGGCCCCGCGCCGGGAACCCAACCGCCCCGTGAACACGAGCAGTGTCGCCGAGGTCAAGCGCGAAGCCCTCACACCGATCCGGGAGAGCATCCTGCGCGAGTGGCTCACCGAGCCGAGCGAGGAGGTCGTTCGCCAAGTGAGAGAAGCCGACCGCTTGATGGCCGCCGCCGGGAACGCGCGCCATTTCGCAGCGATGGTGGACGGCATTCCGGTCAGTTCCACCGACCTCTACTCCGACGGCCGCACGGCGCAGATCGAGGACGTAGGGACTCTTCCTGATCACCGCGGGGAAGGCCACGCCAGCGCGGTCGTCATGCGCGCCCTGGCGGAAGCGCGCGCGATGGGCCACGAGTTCATCTTCCTGACCGCGGACGCCCGCGACTGGCCGAAGGAGCTCTACCGGCGGCTCGGCTTCGACGGCGTCGGCGAACGCTATGCCTATCTCCGGAGCCCGGCCGAGGCCGGTTGAACGTCGATCCGCTCAACGAGCTTCGCCTCACGACGCCGCGAGTCGAGCTCCGGCTCGGCACACGGGAGGAGCTCGTAGAGCTCGGCCGTCTCGCCCAGGAGGGCATCCACCCGCCGGAAGAGATGCCCTTCGCGATGGCCTGGACCGACCGCAGTGGCGACGAGGGATTCGTCGAGAGCGTCGTCGAGTTTCACGAAGCGGCATTGCGGGACTGGCGCCCCGCGAAATGGACGCTGAACCTGCTCGTCTTCGCTAAGGGCCGGCCGGCCGGCTCCCAGACCATCGCAGCTGAGAACTTCGCCTTGACCCGGACCGTGGCCACTGGCTCGTGGCTCGGTAAGCGGTTCCAGCGACAGGGGCTCGGGACGGAGATGAGGAGCGCGGTGCTCGAGCTCGCCTTCCGGGAGCTCGGCGCCGAGGCGGCCACCTCGGGCGCGATCGCGGGTAACGAGGCCTCGAAACGCGTATCGGAGAAGCTGGGCTACACGATCGAGGGTATGAGCACGGTCTCACCCCGGGGCGAGCCCCTCCAGCACTACGACTTGCGGATCGAGCAGGATGCCTGGGCCAGTCCGGTCCCGGTTGAGATCGCCGGTCTCCACGACTGTTTGGCTCTCTTCGGTCTCAGCGAAGTTTCTTGAGCGCCGCGCCGATCGACTGCCGCTTCGTGAGCACCGGCTCGTAGAGATCGCCGTCGCGCTCGACCCGGCTGAGGACCACTTCCATGGTGAAGTGCCGCGGGTCGAGCTCCTCGGTCACCTCTTCCCAGCGGAGCGGAGTCGAGACCGGCGCTCCTTCCCGCGGCCGAACCGAATAGGCTGACGCGATCGTCTTCCCCTCCCCGTTCTGGTTCGCGTCGATCAGCACTCCGCGCCGCTTCTGCTTCGACCACTCGGTGGTCACGAGTCCTCGGTGAGTGGAAGCGAGGGTGCGCGCGACGATCTCGGCGAACTCGCGGGTGTCTGCGTAGGTGTACCGTCGGGCGACGGGAACGAGGACATGGATCCCGTCGGAGCCACTCGTCTTCGGGAATCCCTCCAGCTCTAGCGCGTCCAGCACCTCCTTGACGAGGAGCGCGACCTGCACCGTTTCCTTGAAACCGACGTCAGGCGACGGGTCGAGGTCGAAGAGGACGAAATCGGGCCGTTCCGGCTTGTCGACGCGCGAATACCAGACGTTCATGTCGATGCAGCCCATGTTGACCATCCAGAGCAGCGCCAGCTCGTCGTTGACCAACGGATAGCTGATCATTCGCTTCTGGCGGCTCTCGCGTGAGGTGGCGCGGAAAGCCTTCCGCGCGATCCATTCCGGCATGTGCTTGGGCGCATCCTTCTGGAAGAAGAACTTCCCGAAGGCGCCGTCGGGGTAGCGCTTCATCGTGAAGGGGCGGTTCTCGAGGTGGGGGACGAGCACGCCGGCGACATCTCGGTAGTACGCGAGCAAGTCTCCCTTCGTGATCCCCTCGTCCGGCCAGAAGACCTTGTCGAGGTTCGAGAGCCGCAGAACGCGCTTCCCCCGCCGGATCTCCGACTCGAGAGGAAGCTCCGGGCGCACCTCGTCGGGGCTCTTGTCCTCGCGCAGCCCCTGATACGACGGCGCGCGGAGGTGGCCGTCGTGCGTCCACTCGACGAACTCGACCTCGCAGACGAGCTTGGGCTCCACCCAGACCACGTCCCCTTTACGGATCCGCGGCATCTTGGGGACGGTCGGAAACGGCGAGGTCGGTCGCTCGAGCGGCCTCAGAAGGTTCAGCAGCTTGCCGATCTCCGTCTCCGCGAAGCCGGTGCCGCAGTTCCCGACGTAATGAAGCTCGCCGCCTCGATTGACAGCCAGGATGAGCGCCCCCAGCCGGCCCACCCGGCGGCCATGCCCTTTCGTGTAGCCGGCGATGACGAACTCCTGGCGCTGCTTGCCCGGCTTGACTTTCAGCCATTCCCGGCTCCGACGTCCGGGCTCGTAGCGCGATTGTGCTCGCTTGGCCATGACTCCTTCAAGGCCCTGTTGACGCGCGGCGTGCTCCAGAGCGTGGCCGTCTTCGAAGGCCTCCGAGAGCTGAACTGTCCGGTTCCTGCGATCGAGGATGCCGTCGAGCCGCTCGCGGCGCTCGACGAGCGGCAGGTCGATTAGCGGTATGCCCTCCAACTCGAGTAGATCGAAGACGTAGTAGACGAGCGGATAGCCGCCCCTCTGCATGGCGGAGAAGCTCGTCCGGCCCTGCTCGTCGATCGCGCAGACCTCCCCGTCCAGGACGCAGTCAGACGTCCGGAGTGCCCTCGGAAGCTCCCTGGCGACCGCGGCGAAGCGCTCCGTGTAGTCCTGGTCGCGGCGCGTCCGCAGATTCGGGTCCCCACCGCGGAAGTAGGCGATCGTCCGGTAGCCGTCCCATTTCCCCTCGAACAGCCAGCCTGGCCCCTTCGGCAGCTCCTTCGCGAGAGTGGCGAGCATCGGCGCGTAGTGGCCGCGTGGCCGCTCGGCGACCTGTTCGTCCCGCTTCTTGATCAGGAGCCAGTTCTTGGGATCGCCAGAGAGCTTTGCCGGCACGAGCGTCCAGGTCCCCTGCAGCCGCTCCCCCTCGAGCCGGACCGTAAGCCCGCCGTCCTTCTTCTCCTCGACCAGCTCGTAGGTGCCTTTGTCCCAGATCTCGACCTGGCCGGCGCCGTACTGGCCCTGAGGGATCTCGCCCTCGAAGCCGGCGTAGTCGAGGGGGTGATCCTCGACGTGCACCGCCAGATTTCGCTGCCCCGGTTCGAGCGGGATCCCTTTGGGGACGGCCCAGCTGGCGAGCGCCCCGTCTCGCTCCAGCCGAAAGTCGTAATGGAGACGCCGCGCATCGTGTCGCTGCACCACGAAGATCGGCCGCTTGTCGCGGCGCGCCCGCTCTCCGAAAGGTTCGGGTGTCTTCTTGCGATTCCGCTTGCGCTCGTATTCGCGAAGGCGCGCCACGCTCCTAGCATGCCTCCCCATGCCGGTTCTTGAACGGTTCCACGTTTAGCCGGTCCTGCGCCGGGTAGAAGCCAGCTCGAGAAGATTCCTTTGCGACTTCTCTGCCGACCAGGGGGGGTTGGCACTTGAGGCCGGTAGCGATACCGGCCTCAAGGCCGTGGTGGAAAGATGGCATCGAGCAGGGGAAAACTCTGTGGATAATGTGGATGGACGGAGACCGGTCCGTTACTCGAGAAAGACACCCATATCGCGGAATTTCCGATGCCGGAGGCGTCGTCTCTCCGCCGG
>Ga0307415_100000029_pt1 | contig 60960 bp, 60 predicted proteins | sample DK1Cmetagenome_FD_204524 | JGI IMG/M metagenome (GOLD analysis project Ga0307415, IMG submission 204524) | Maize rhizosphere microbial communities from greenhouse at UC Davis, California, United States - DK15-C-2 | ecosystem: Host-associated > Plants > Roots > Rhizosphere > Soil | place: USA... | reverse complement strand
CTACAATCACAATCGTCTACATTCGACGCTCAAGCGTCGTACCCCGTACGAGGCCCGCGTCTGCTATCGTCGGCCCATCGCCCTCGCGGCATGAAACCCCGGTGTCCGCTCCTGGGGTGGAACTCCATGCCGTCGTCGTTGCGCCGCCCGACCACCCGCCGATCCCGCAGGCCGCGTACGTAGCGGCGGCGGGTCCACTCCGGATCCAGCGCGATCGCCCGGCGGGCGATCGCGTCACGCAACTGCCCGACCGTCCAGCCCGCCGCCTTGGGCAGCAGCGCCGCCACGATGGCCTGGGCCTGCTCGTCGGGCAGCGCAAGGGTGTAGCCGGCGAACACCGCCGCCTTGGCCTGATCCAGCCGGCCGGCCCGCAGCGCGGCCAGCACCGCCGGCAGCCGGGCGGCCAGATCCCAGGCCAGCTCGGACAGCTCGCGCGCGGCCGACCGGGACAGGGTCAACCCGGCCGCCACCTCGAACACCCCGTACGCGTCACGGGTATACGTGGGCGGCCCGTGCGGGTCGTGCCGGGACAGCACGTCGACCACCGAGGCCAACAGCTCGCCCCGGGCGTGGTTGGCCTGCCGGGCCCACGCCTTGAGCACCAGCACCGAGTCGAACCCGTCCAACCCGGCCGCATCGATGCCGGCCAACGCCGCCGCCAACACCGGACCCGCCGGCAACTCCTCCAACCCGGCCACCGGATCCGGCGGCGAGGGCCGCGAGCGCGGAACGGACGGGCTGACCTGCACACCAAGACCCTACCAACCGGGTCCGACACATGTACGAAACCCGCACGGCGTGTCGCCACCAAATCCGGCCCCCAATCGGCGAGTGCCGGCAAGAGGACGAACGGCGCGCCATAGGGCGGCCAGGTCGATCCAGATTGGAGGGTAAGGTTACGGCCTCGTCCAAGACCGTCGCGCCGGTGGGTCGGCACCCGGGTCGTCAGAACGAGTCATCCACATTGGATGAACGCCCTTAACGAGCCGCTGGGGCGGTGCGCATCCCGCGGCGGCGGTTGAGGACCATCGCGGTGCCGTAGGCACAGATCTCGCTCCAGCCGCCGCCGACGGGCCGGTGATCGAAGCGCATCCCGACCACGGCGTTGGCGCCGATGACGCGGGCCCGCTCCATCATCCGCCTCACCGCCTCCTGTCGAGTTTGGATGATCCCCTCCAGATGGGCATCCAATTCGCCGTCGAGGGTCTTGACGCCTTCGATATACGGGTTGTCGGGCCGTACCGTCGCACCGATCACCTCGCCGAGGATGGCCACGATGCGGTGGCCGGGAACATGGTCGATCGTCACTACGAGCATGCCGGCAGGGTAACCGGCCTTGCCGAAGGCAGCAGCCGCACCGCCTCTTTCGACCTACCATGTCCGGCAAGGCCCGCCCACGGAGCCGCACGGGCGCGTCCCGGCTCGATTGAGTGACCGGCCCTCAGGGAGACAGGCATGGGGAACGCGACGAAGACCATCGCGGTGCATTCGGCCGCGGCCCTGCTGGCGGGCGGCCGGGCCCTATCGCCAGTTCGGTCGTGGAGACGAGGCAGACCGCGCTGACGGTGCCCGACGCACTGACTGTGCGGATCGTCGACTTCGCCACGGCCGACAATGGGTATGCGTTGCTGGTCGGCGCAGCGCCGGTCAAGGCCGCGACCCGCCCGGCGAACGCCGAGTACCGGGCCGCCCTGTTCGCCACAACCGACGGCGGCCGGACCTGGTCGCAGCTGCGCCACCCGAGGCCGGTCAGCCGGGACCCCAACATGTTCGTCGGGGCGGGCGACAGGGTCGTCGTGAGCGCGTTTCCCAGCGACTGGTACATCTCGGCCGACGGCGGTAAGACCTTCAGCTACACGAAAATGGACACCCCGGCCGACCTACCGCTGGAGTACCTCGAGGCGTCCGCCGATCCCCGTGGCCCGTACCGTGTGATCTGCGACCAAGGCCCCTGCAAGGTCTACGAGCGCCCCGACAAACGCACTGTCGCGGTGCCGGCGCAGCCGAAGTTCGAGCAGATCAGCGACGTGCGGGTCGACCGGGCCGGGCGCATCTGGGTCGCCGGGACCGACCGCAACCAGGCCGGTGCCGCGATGAGCCCGGACGGCGGCCGCACCTGGCGGCGGGCCGACCCGCCGGCCCAGGACAAGGCGGCCCGCTACATGATGATGCGGTTCGCCGCCTCCCACGACGGCGCCGACCTGTGGTTGGTCGGCTACCGGGAGCCGGGAGCGGCCACGGGCGCGTGTTTCGACCGGTCGGCCCGGCAACGCAAGGAGATGGGCCTGCCCGACCTGTGGCGCCTTGACGCCGGCGGCTGGGTCAGCCGGGGTACGGGGACATCGCGACCGGCGCCGAACCGCAACCAGCCGGAGGTGTCCAGCGTGGTCGCCGTCGGCGGCGGCCGGATGCTTGTCCTGTACGCGTACGGGCTATGGCTCGTCGACGGCGGGTGGACGCGCGTGACCGACCTGCCCCGGACGCCCGCCCACATCAACGGCCTGCGGGACGGCACGATCCACGCCATGGTGGACCAGGACACCCGATACCTCGGGCGGTGGGACGGGCGCGCCTTCACCTGGGTGCGGGTGACGCTGACCACCGACGGCTAGCTGGGACGTCGGCGCGAGGACAGCGCGCTGGCCAGCGCGATGAGGATGCCTACGGCGAAGATGAGCGTGCCCATGACGTTGACCTGCGGCGGGAGGCCCACCCGCGTGGCGCCCCAGATCCACAGCGGGAACGTCGTCGTGGTCCCGGCCGTGAAGTTGGTGATGACGAAGTCGTCAATGGACAGTACGAATGCCAGCAGCCCGCCGGCGAGGACGGCCGGGAAGATCATCGGCCAGGTGACGAGGCGGAACGTGGTCCACGGTCCCGCCCCCAGATCCCGGGCCGCCTCCTCGATGTAGCGGTCCAGGGTCAGCACCCGGGCCCGCACGACGACCGCGACGAACGAGATCGAGAACATCACGTGCGAGATGAGGATCGTGGTCTTGCCCAGACCGGCACCGATGTAGACGAAGAACGACAGCAGCGACGCGCCCATCACCAGCTCGGGCGAGGCGATGACGGCGAACATGACGAAGTTCGTCGTGCCGTGGCCCCGGAACCGGTATCGGCCCAGGGCCAGGCCGACGAGCGTACCGAGCGCGCCGGCGACCACGGTCGTGCCGACGGCGATGAGCAGCGAGTTGCGCACCGCCTCGGTCAGGGCCGGAATCTCCAGCAGCCGGCCGTACCACTTGAACGTGAAGCCCTGCCAGGTCTGGTTGTAGCGGCCCTTGGTGTCGTTGAACCCGAACATGATCATGATGAAGATCGGCAGAGCCAGCCAGGCGATGATCAACCACGTGTAGACGAACAGCAGCCGGTCGCCCGTCCGACCGCGGGACCGCCGACGCACCGGCGCGGGCGCGGGCGCCATGGATTCTTCCCGTTCAAGGGTCGTCGTCATCGCGCAGCCACCTTGAGGACGTCCTCGGTGCCCAGCGCCCGCGCGTAGGTGAAGATGCCGATCAGCAGGATCGCCATCAGCGTGAACGACAGCGCCGACGCGGTCGGATAGTTCTGGCTGGTGAGGTACTGGCTCTGGATGACCTGCCCGATCATCGTCGTGCCCGAACTGCCCAGCACGGCCGAGTTCACGTAGTCGGAGCTGGCCGGGACGAACGTCATGAGCACGCCGGCGAAGACCCCGGGCAGAGCCAGCGGGAAGATCACCCTCGTGAACACCTGCACAGGTGTCGCGTACAGGTCCTTGGCCGCCTCGACCACCCGCGGATCGATCCGCTCCAGCGCCACGTAGATCGGCAGGATCATGAACGGCAGGAAGTTGTACACGAGCCCGCCGATGACGGCCGGCGCCGTGCCGATGATGTGGAAGTCGGCCGGCAGCAGTCCGGCCGACTTCAACGGCGCCAGCAGCAGGCCCTCGTCGGTGAGCACGAACCGCCAGGAGATCGTGCGCAGGACGAAGGAGACGAAGAACGGCAAGAGCAGCAACAGCAGGTACGTGCTCTTGTGCCGCCCACCCCGGAACGCGATCCAGTACGCGATCGGGAACGCCAGGATGATCTGGACGACCGTGGTGATGAGCCCGTAGATGAGCGACCGGACGATCTGTTCCCGATAGTTCTGAATACCGTCCACATAGGTCTGCCAGTGGAACGTCATCTGGTACCCGGAGACGACGTCGCCCTCCATCAACGAGAGGGAGAGCATGATGCCCATCGGCAGCACGAAGAAGAGGAGCAGCCACAGCCCACCCGGGAGGATGAGGAAGTACGGCGCGAGCCGACGCTTCATGGCTGCTCCTCCCTATGCGTCGACGTCAGGACAGGATGATCGGCTCGAAGATGGTCTGGTACTTCTGCTGCTCCGCCGCGTTGGCGAAGTCGCGGTAGTAGTTCAATTTGGCGTAGTCGGCCTCGGTCGGGAACACCAGCGGGCTCTCGGCCACGGCCGCCAGGTAGTCCTTGTCCTCACCGGACGCCTCGGACGCATGCTGCTCGATGAGCGGCTTGGCCGCGGGTACCGGCGTGATGTAGTTGATGTACTCGGCCAGCGTCGCGGCGACCTCGACGTCGTAGAAGTAGTCCATGAGCATGATGGCGTCGACGGGGTTTTGCGCCGTGATCGGGATCGTCATGTTGTCGGTCCAGAGGGTGCCGCCCTCCTCCGGGACGACGAACTTGAAGTTCTTGCCCTCGGATACGTTCTTCTGGAACACGTCGCCGGACCAGGCCTGCGTGATCCAGACCTCGCCGCTGCCGAGCGCGTCGATGTAGCTCTGGTCGTAGTACTTGCGGACGATGCTCTTCTGCTCCTTGAGCTTGTCGGCCGCCCGCTGCCAATCGGCCTCTGTGGACTTGTCCGGGTCGATGCCGAGCACCATCATGCCGAAGTTGCCGAGCTCGGCCGGGTCGTTGAACATGCCCACCTTGCCCTTGAAGGCCGGGTCCCAGAGGTCGGCCAGCTTGGTGATGGGGCGCGAGATGCGGTTCGGGTCGTAGGCGATGCCGGTGATCCCGGACTGCCACGGGATGCTGTAGACGTTGCCCGGGTCGAACGTCTCGTTCTTGTACGACGCGCCGGCGTTGGCCTTGTAGTTCGGCAGCTTGGAGTGGTCCAGCGGGGCCAGGAAGTTCGACTGGACGAACTGCTTGAACTGCACCCCGTTGGTGATCACCATGATGTCGTACCCGATGGGCTGGCCGGCCGAGAGCTGGGGCTGGACCTTGGCGAACCACGGCCCCATCTCCTCGATGACCTCCTGGTAGTTCACCGTGATGCCGGTCTTCTGGGTGAACGCCTTGAGCTCGGGCTTTTCCGGGTCCATGTAGAGCGGCCAGCTGGCCATGTCGACCTTGCCGTTCTTGGATTTGCCCTGCCAGAACTTGGCCACGGCGTCGGCGGCCGGCGTGGTCGGGGTCTGGTTGCCCTGACCCTTGACGCCGCAGGCGGCCAGCGCCATCGCCGCCGCGGACAGTCCGGAGATTCGTAGCGCGTCGCGCCGGCTCAGCCGCCGAGCGGTGAGCCCTCGCAGGAGGGCGGGGTCCAAGGGGGGCGGGGAGGTAAAGGGGTGCTGCGGCTTCATTGGTCTCCTATCGGGTACGAGTGCTGAGGCCTCCAGGTCAGGAAGACGTTGTCGCCCCGGACCGCCACGTCCTCCGCGCTGGAGGCGTTCTGGTCGAAGACGGCGACGTCGACGCCGGTGGATGTGCGGACGGTGTAGTTCGTCGACGTGCCCATGTAGACCACCTCGGTCACCACGCCGCGCACGACGCTGCCGTCACCGTTCGATGGCGCGGCGGTGGACAGGTCGATCTTCTCCGGGCGCACCGACAGCTCAACGCTGTCGCCCGGCGCCACCGAGCCCCGACGCAACGGCACGACGATCCGTTCGTCCGGGCCCGGCACGATCACAGCGCGTCCATCCTCGACGGTGCTGACCACCCCTGACAGCACATTGGACGTACCAATGAAACCGGCCACGAACTTGCTGGCCGGGTGTTCGTAGATCTCCCGCGGAGAGCCGAGATGCTCGACCTCCCCGTCGTTCATGACGGCGATCCGGTCGGACATCGCCAGCGCCTCACCCTGGTCGTGCGTCACGTAGACGAAGGTGACCCCGACCTCCCGCTGGATGCGCTTGAGCTCGACCTGCATCGCTTGGCGCAACTTGAGATCCAGGGCACCGAGCGGCTCGTCGAGCAGCAGCGCCCGCGGCCGGTTGACCAGCGCCCGGCCCAGCGCCACCCGCTGCTGCTGCCCGCCGGACAGCTCACGCGGCCGCCGCTTCTCGCGACCGGTTAGCCCGACGATGTCGAGCATCTCCCCGACCCGCCGCGTGACCTCCTCGCGCGGCACGTTCTTGCGCTTGAGTCCGAAGGCGACATTCTCGTACACGCTCATGTGCGGGAACAGCGCGTAGGACTGGAAGACCATGTTCACGTCGCGCCTGTTCGGCACGATGCCGGTCACGTCCGCTCCGTGCAGGAAGATCGAACCGGCCGTCGGCTCCTCGAAGCCGGCGATCATCCGCATGGTGGTGGTCTTGCCGCAGCCCGACGGCCCCAGCATCGAGAAGAACTCACCCTCGGCGATCGAGAGGCTGACGTCCTTGACCGCCGTCACCACATCTCCGTGCGAGTGGTACTCCTTGACGACGCCCACGAGTTCGATCGCGGCCACGCCGTTCCCGGCGGTCGGCGAGGATGCGCTCACGGGACCTCCGCTCTGCGTCCAGCGATGGGCGAGACGATGGCACAAGCTGACGGCCCTGACAAGGGATTCCGAATCATTTTTACCTGAGTGCAACGGATTCCCTTGATCAACGGCCTTTGTGCCACTGTTGCTCTCGGTAGCGGGGCCATTACGTCAGGCGCCCGTGTAGTGACGGTCGGCCGTGGCCAGGGCCTCGTCGAGGATCGCCAGGCCCTCGGCGAGATCGTCGCGCTTGATCGTGCAGGGCGGGACCACGTGGATGCGATTGAAGTGGATGAACGGCCACAGGCCCCGTTCCCGGCAGGCGGCCGCCAGTTCGGCCATCGGCGCGGCGGCCGGCCCGCTCGCGTTGTAGGGCACCAGCGGCTCGCGCGTGTCCCGGTCGCGCACCAACTCGAGCGCCCAGAACACCCCCAGCCCGCGGACCTCGCCGATGCTGGGATGCCGCGCCGCCATGTCGCGCAGCGCCGGCCCGATGACGTCCTCGCCGAGCGCGCGGGCGTACTCGATGATCCCCTCCTCCTTGAAGATCTGGATGGAGGCGACGGCGGAGGCGCAGGCGAGCGGGTGGCCGGAGTAGGTCAGGCCACCGGGGAAGACCCGCTCGCGGAACGTCTCGGCGATCGGATCCGAGATGATCACTCCACCGAGCGGCACGTAGCCGGAGTTGACGCCCTTGGCGAAGGTGATCAGGTCGGGCGCCACCCGCCAGCGGTCGACCGCGAACCACTCTCCGCACCGCCCGAAGCCGGCCATCACCTCGTCGGCGATGAGCACGATCCCGTACTCGTCGCAGATCTCCCGCACGCCGGCCAGGTATCCCTCCGGCGGGACGAGGATGCCGTTGGTCCCGACCACCGTCTCCAGCAGCACGGCGGCCACCGTGCCAGGGCCCTCGAACACGATCGTGTCGCGCAGGTGGGCCAGGGCCCGCTCGCACTCCTGCGCCTCGTCGGTGGCATGGAAGGCGGAGCGGTACGGGTAGGGGCCCCAGAAGTGCACCACGCCCACGGCGGTCGGCTCGTTGGGCCAGCGGCGCGGGTCGCCGGTCGCGGTGATGGCGGTGGCCGTGGCGCCGTGATAACTGCGGTACGTCGAGAGCACCTTGTGCCGGCCGGTGTGCAGGCGGGCCAGGCGCACCGCGTTCTCGTTCGCCTCGGCCCCGCCGTTGGTGAAGAAGACCCGGTTGAGGTCGCCCGGTGCCAGCTCGGCGATGAGCCGGGCCGCCTCGCCGCGCTTGTCGTTGGCGAAGAACGGCGCGACCGTGCACAGTTGGGCCGCCTGCCGCTGGATCGCCTCGACCAGCCTCGGGTGCTGGTGGCCGATGTTGACGTTGACGAGCTGCGAGGAGAAGTCCAGGTACCGCCGCCCGGAGAAGTCCCAGAAGTGGCTGCCCTCGGCGCCGGCGATCGGCAGCGGGTCGATCAGGCCCTGCGCCGACCAGGAATGGAACACATGTGCGCGGTCGTCGGCGCGTACCGAGGAGTCATCCATGGGGGTCCTTCGCGGGGTGTGACCTGCTAACGGGTCTGGGGGAAACCGAGGTCTACTGTGGATGTCGCCGGGTCCGGCCAGCGGGCGGTGACCACCTTGGTGCGGGTATAGAAATGCACGCCGTCGGGGCCGTACATGTGCGTGTCCCCGAACAGGGAGGACTTCCAGCCGCCGAAGGAGTAATACGCCACCGGCACCGGGATCGGCACGTTGACGCCGACCATGCCGGCCTGCACGTCGAACTGGAACCGGCGGGCCGCACCGCCGTCGCGCGTGAAGATCGCCGTACCGTTGCCGTACGGGTTGGTGTTGACCAGCTCGACCGCCTCGGCGTACGTGCCGGCCCGCACCACGCACAGCACCGGTCCGAAGATCTCGTCGGTGTACACGCTCATGCCGGGGTTGACGTGGTCGAGCAGGCTCACGCCGAGGAAGAAGCCCTCGGCCGGCACCTCGGCGGTGCGGCCGTCAACCACCACGGTGGCGCCATCCTGCCGCCCGGCGTCCACATAGGAGGCCACCCGGTCGCGGTGCTCGCCCGTGATGAGCGGACCCATCTCGGCGTCCGGATCGGTGCCCGCCCCGACCCGCAGCTTCGGCAGCCGGGCGGCGATCGCGTCCACCACCGCGTCGGCGACGTCCCCGACCGCCACCACGACCGAGATGGCCATGCATCGTTCGCCGGCCGAACCGTACGCGGCCGACACGGCGGCGTCGGCCGCCATGTCCACGTCGGCGTCGGGCAGCACCACCATGTGGTTCTTGGCGCCGCCGAGGGCCTGTACGCGCTTGCCGTGGCCGGTGCCCGTCTCGTACACGTAGCGGGCTACGGGGGTGGACCCGACGAAGCTCACCGCGGAGATGTCGGGGTGGGTGAGGATGGCGTCGACGGCCTCCCGGTCGCCGTTGACGACCGTGAACACGCCATCGGGTAGGCCGGCCTCCTGCCACAGCCGGGCCAGGAACAGCGCCGCCGACGGGTCCTTCTCGCTCGGCTTGAGCAGGAACGCGTTGCCGCAGGCGATCCCCGTGGTGCACATCCACAGCGGCACCATGGCCGGGAAGTTGAACGGGGTGATGCCGGCGACCACGCCCAGCGGCTGGCGGATCGAGTAGACATCGACGCCGGTGGAGGCCTGCTCCGAGTACCCGCCCTTGAGCAGGTGCGGTATGCCAGTGGCGAACTCCGCGTTCTCCAGTCCGCGCGCCACCTCGCCCCGCGCGTCGGAGCGCACCTTGCCGTGCTCGCTCGTGATGATCGCGGCCAGCTCGTCGGTCTTCCGGGCCAGCAGGTCCCGGAACGCGAACAGCACCGCGGCTCGGCGCGACAGCGACGACTCCCGCCACTGGGGTGCGGCCGCCGCCGCCGAGGCCACCGCGCGGTCGACCTCGGCCGCCGAAGCAAGATCAACTTCGCCGGCCAGCCGCCCGGCGGCGGGGTCGTACACCGGGCCGACACGACCCTGACCAGGGACGACGGCACCGTCGATCCAATGGGAGATGCGGCGTGGACTCGAGGGGGCTGCCATCACCCGAGCCTAATGACGAACGCCGGATCCCAACACCAGCGATCATGAGGTTAATGTCATGATCACGGCTATTTCTTGACGTCAGGACCATGATCGTGGCGATCTTGGCCGACATCGTGACGAGTTGACATGGTACGGATCGTGGTCAGCGTGTGGTGGTTAACCACAGCTGACCACGATCCATGGCGCTCGAAGGTCAGTGCTCGGTCTCGTCCCATTCGGGAACGTCGGCAACGAAGGTCTCGCCGTGATGCTCCAGACTCTCGGCCAGATCCGCCACCGCCGGCGGTACGTGCACGACGTCGTTCTCGGTGAGGACGTCGGTCACTCCGTCGTCGATGACATCGGGGGCATTCGGGCTTTCGGTCATGGAGCAGGTCTACCCATCCGGTGATCCACCCCAAACGCCCACTTCGGCTCCCGCGATCATGAAGTTACGGGGCCCAAACTACGTCGATCATGAACCTAGGTTCATGATCGACGACAAAGGGGGGTGCAGCGGGACGAGGAATCAGCGCCAGCCGACGTCGATCCGCTGGCCGCGGCCGTCAAAGAAGTGGAGCTGATCGATCCGGATGGCCACGCTCATGGGGTCACCGACGCGCAGGTTCGGGTACGGGGCCAGCCGCACGGCGACCTCGGCCCGGGCCCGGTGGTGGCGACCCGCGGGCTCGAGCACGGTGGTGGCCGCCCGGCTGCCGGCCGAGCCGTTCGGCTGAGGCTGCGCCGCGTGAGCGGCCGGGAAGACGCTGAAGTCGGACCGGTCGATCTCGTCGGACCCCGACTCGATCCGCGAGCCGCGGCGGAACATCGCGGCGACCCGGGACAGGCGCGATCCGCTGTTGTTGGTGCCGGCCGAGACGGTGTTGCCGACATCGTCGACCGGCACGGCGTACGCGCCGATGTCGATGAACGCGAGCGACTCGTGACCGTGGTGCTCGAGGTACCGCACCCGGCCGTGCAGGACGTCGCCTGGCGTGTCCGGCACGACGGGTGTCAGCGCCTCGGCGCGGACGCCGACGACGATCCGCTCGCCGTGGTAGTGGGCGACCTGGCGGGCCCGCATGTCGTGCCACGGCAGGTACAGCGCCTGCTCGCCCAGGTGCAGCGCGATGTAGCGGTCCAGATGCACGTACACGGACGCTTCGAGCAGGTTCATCCGCGGGCTGCCGAGGAAGGCGGCCACGTAGAGGGTGCCGGGCCGTCCGTAGACCTGCGTCGGCGTACCCACGTCCTGCAGCACGCCCCGGCGCAGGATCGCCACCCGGTCGGCCATGGTCAGCGCCTCGGCCTGGTCGTGGGTCACGTAGATCGTGGTGACGCCCAGCTCGCGGACCAGCGCGGAGATCTCGGCCCGCAGCTCGGCCCGCAGGCCGCTGTCCAGGTTCGACAGCGGCTCGTCCATGAGAAACAGCGCCGGCCGCCGGACGATCGCCCGGCCCATGGCGACCCGCTGCCGCTGGCCGCCGGAGAGGTGGCCGGGCTTGCGGGCCAGCACGTCGCCGATACCGAGGGCGGCCGCGATGTCGGCCACCCGCTCGGCCCGCGCGTCCTGCTCTAGCCCGGCGATGCGCAGCGGGAAGCCGATGTTGTCCTTCACCGACATATGTGGATATAAGCCGAAGTCTTGGAAGACCATCGCCACCTTGCGCTCGCGCGGCGAGAGATCGTTCGCGATCTCGCCGTCGAGCAGCACCGCGCCGTTGGTGACGTCCTCCAGGCCGGCGACCATGCGCAGGACGGTGGATTTGCCGCAACCCGACGGGCCGAGCAGAACCATGAACTCCCCGTCGGACACGTCCAGACTGACGCTGTCCACGGCGACGGTCCCGTCGCCGAACACCTTGGTGACGTCCCTGAGTGCGACGGTTGCCAACGCACAGCCTCCCGGTTGGCCGTCATCTGTGTGCCTCATTCACAGCGACGGTCGACTAACTGTGACCGCCGGCCCGGTCGACGGCCATCGGGTAAACGACGGATGTTCCCCTTATGACAATCGCGACTCGGATGAGGCGGCCAGGATCACCCTACGGGAGTTTGGACCGGCCACAACACCTGCGTACGAGCATCGCGGCCGCTACCGGGCGCAGTGGACGCGACCCTCTACCGTCGGATTCGAGACCGAAAAGAGCCGACGACCGAGCGAGGAACGAGCGAGGCGGAGGCGACCAAGCCGAATGGCACCACGAGGGGGTAATACCGCATGAGCGAGGGCGCGAGGCCTCGGGACCTGACGACAACCGAGGACATTGATCGCCTGGCGCCGGAGCAGGGGTACGCCACCGGGGCACCCCGAGCGCGCCTTGGCTGGCTCGCTGCGCGGCGCCAGACGCCGCCGAGCCAGCCAGGGCCTAGAAGGAAGAGCCTGTCCCGGCCGAGGGACAACCGCTGGATCGCCGGCGTGTGCTCCGGGCTGGGTTACCGGTTCGGACTGCCGCCGAACCTGGTACGCGTGCTCTTCGTACTGTCCTGCCTGCTGCCGGGCCCGCAGGTCCTGGTGTACATCCTGCTGTGGATCATCATGCCCGGCGAGTAACCCAACAGCGCACACGGATCGGCCGCCCTCCAAGGGCGGCCGATCCGCGTCTGGACAACGTCAGGGCTGAGGACCCCAGAGGATCGTCACCCGCTCGAAGCCGAGCTGGTGCAGCATGCTCTCCAGCATCGCCTGGGTGTTCTTCCTGGCCCGCTCCAGCAGCGGGCTCTGGGCCGCCGCCTCGGCGATCTTCTGCTCGGCGAGCTGGTAAACCTGCTGCTTGTCGTTGGCGTTGCCGCCGAACAGGTCCCCCACCCGGTTCATGAGGCCGCGCTCCTCGGCGAAGACGTAGCTGCGGTCGAGGTCGAGGCTCGGCTTCTCCAGCTGCGGTTGCGGCAGCGTGATCTCCACCGACTTGCCGTCGGGCGAGACCTTGATCGCACCCTCGCTGAGCTTGGAGAAGTCCACGTACGCGTCGACGGAGCCCGCGCCGATGAACAGGGTCCGCTGGCCGGCGAGGAAGTCCGGCAGGATCCGGTTGCTCTCCTGGATGTCGACCGGAACCATGAAGTTGCCCTCGGCCGCCACGTACCGGCTGAGATCCTGCATGGACTCCAGCAGCACCGGCCCGCTCCGGTCGGTCGTCTCGGTCCCGAACGGGTTGCGGAGGTCGGGCCAGAGGTCGATCGCCTTGAGCCCGAAGACCAGCCCGACGATCAGGCCGATCGTGCCGATGAGCATCAGGAAACGCCGCCCCCACCGGCGCTGCGTCGGCTCCTGGACGTAGACGATCGTCTGTTCTCCGGTCTGTGCCGGGAGCAGGTCCGTGGTGTACTGCTCCGGCAGATCCCGGCCACCGGGTTGAGTCGCCATCACGCCTCGCCTTCGACGTCTTACGCTTGGGATAACCGTACGGGCACCCGGCAAACATGGGCGAGGGGCGTCCCGGATAATCCAGTCATCTCCGGCATACGCCTCGCACCTCGGCGGGGCCACTAGGATGGCGGTTCCCCAGGAGGTGACTTTGTCCAGGCCGAGCCTCGCCCAGCTTCGCGCGGCGACGTACAAGCGGCCCGACGCCTGGTGGACCGTCCTGCTGGTCGACCCGCTGGCGGTCCACGTGTTGCGGTGGACGGTCGGGGTCCGGTGGGTCACGCCGAACCGGGTCACGATCGCCGCGTTCGTTCTGGCGCTCGGCGCGGCCGGGTGCTTCCTGGCCGGCGGCACCGGCTGGCTCCTGGCCGGCGCGTTGCTGATCTACCTCGGATTCCTGCTCGACTGCGTCGACGGCAAGCTCGCCCGCTGGCAGGGCAGCGGCACCCTGTTCGGCGCGTGGCTGGACTACATCTTCGACCGCCTGCGGGTACTCGTGTGCACGCTCGCGCTGATGGGTGGGCAGTACCTGCGAACCGGTCAGGGCGTCTACCTGGCGTTGGGCGTCGTCGTGGTGTTCCTCGACATGTTCCGCTACCTCGACTCGCTGCACATGGAGAAGGTCAGGGCGCAGATGGCCGATGACCTGCACCGCGTCGAGACCGGCCGCCACACGGAGGACGCCGTCAACGCGTCCTGGCGGCGCCACTTCTCCCCCATCGTGCGCTTTCGCGCCTTCACCGAGCGGCACCGGATCCGCCCGCATCTCATGAGCGGCGTCGAGTTCCAGATGTTCGTGCTCGTCGTCGCCCCGCTGTCCGGCTACGTGCTGGCCGTGACGACGGCCACCTGTGCCGTCATGCTCGCGTTCGAGTTGAGCATGGTGTTCAAGTTCTGGCTCTCCACCCGGGACCACCAGCGTGCCCTGGCCGCCACCCGGCCGGCGCACATCCCCGAAGGTGGGTCGACGGTTATCCACAGTCCGTGATTCGGGGTTTCAGAGTGGGTCGGTGTCGGGCAGCCTGCGAGAGGTGAATTCCACTCTGGCCTCGTTGCTGCGGGCCGAGGATGGCGTGATCAGGCGGGCCGTGGCGCTTGGCGCCGTATCCGAGCACGTCGTGCAGCACGCCCTCCGGGCCGGCCATGTCACGTCGCTGTACGCCGGGGTGCTCCTCGAACCGGCGCTGGCCCGGACCCGTTCGGGCCGCTGGCGGGCCGCGCTGTCGCGGGCCGGACCGCTCGCGGCGCTGAGTCACCTCACGGCGCTCGAGGTCTGGGACCTGCCGGTGCCCCTCCTTGACGACGTGCATGTGACGACTGGGCGGCGGCAGCGCCTGCGGGTGGATGGCATCGTGGCGCACCGCCGCTGCGGTTTCCTGGCGGAGCCGCCGCACGTGCTGGTCCGGCAGGGTGTGGCGGTGACCGCGCTCGAGCGGTCGCTGGTCGACTCCTGGCCCATGCTCACCTGTGACAGACAACGGGCGCCGCTGTTGCAGGCGGTCGGGCGACGCATGACCACCGCGGATCGGGTGTTGCACGCTCTTCAGGCGCACACACCGCGCCTGGACGAGCGGGCCGGGCTGCGGACGCTGCTCGGCAAGATCGCGGCCGGCTGTCGCAGCGAGCTCGAGCTCTGGGGCTACGATCACGTGTTCACCGGGCCGGACTTCCCGCTTCTCGAGCGTCAGGTGCCCGTGAAGATCAACGGTACGACGGTGTACCTCGACCTGTTCCACCGACCGACGGCCACGAACTTCGAGCTGGACGGCGCGAAGTGGCACGACGGCGTGTCGCAACGAGAGCGCGACGTGGCTCGCGATGCCGCGCTGGCCGAGCTGGGCATCCATGCCGTCCGGTTCACCCACGACCGCCTCAGGCTGGAGCCGGAGAAGGTACGCCGCCAGGCGGCGGCGATCCTGGCCAGCCGCGCCGCGTTAGTGGGTCAGTTCCGGTGACGGATCGGGCCGGAATCGTCACCGGAACTGACCCACAACCTCGACGAGTTTCAGCTCAGCAGCAGCCAGGCACCGTCGTCGTCGACCTGGATGCGCGGCGCGATGGGGCGGCTGAGGTCCAGCCCCACGCTGGCGGCCATGGCTGTGTCCACATCGGAGCATTCGGCCAGCCGGGCCAGCGTGTGCGCCGTCGGCGGGAGCATGGGCAGCCTCGCGGCGTCGGCCGGCGCCAGCCACAGCGCGTGGTCGGCCTCACCGCCGACATCCCGGGTGCGCTGGTCGACCGGAAGCCGGGCCAGAAAGAAGTACGTGTCGTAGCGCCGCGGCTCGAACTCGGGCGTGAGCCACCGCGCCCACGGCGCCAGCAGGTCGGTCCGCAGGGCCAGGCCGCGCGCGGCCAGCAGGTCGACCAGGGCCAGTTCGCGGGCGAGCAGGGCCACCCGGGCCGCCTCCCAGTCGTCACCGGAGACGTCGCCCACCACGGTGGCTTCGTCGGGCCCGGCCAGCAGGACGCCACACTCCTCGAACACCTCGCGCACCGCCGCGCAGACCACGGCCCGCGCGTCGGACTCTGGCAGCCCCATCACCGCGCCCCATCGGTCCGCTGACGGGCCGGTCCACGACACCGCCCCCTCGCTGTCGCGCGGATCGACCGTCCCGCCGGGGAACACGTACATGTTCGGCGCGAAGGCCATCGTGGCGGCCCGCCGCTGCGCGTACACCTCGAATCCGGGCCGGGGCGAGCCTGCGAGCGGCGCATCGGGCTCGGCGGCCGCGGGCCGGGCCAGGATGACGGTCGCGGCCAGCCGCGGTACCGCCGCCGGCGCGCCCGACTCGGCGAAGCGCCGCGCATCGTCGGCCAGCCACATCGGGGCCGGCACGCGATCGTTGACTGGGCTCATCCGTGCTCCGGTGTTCGGCGATGCCGCTTGCTCGCCTCCGCCTCGCTCGCTGGCGCTCGCTCGGTCGTCGGCCCGGCCAATCCGGCGGCGTTGGTCCAGGCCCGTAGCCTCACACCGTCGCTCACGACACGTGCACCACGATGGCCGTACCCTGGCCGACCCCCACGCAGGCGGCGGCCACGCCGTATCCGCCACCACGCCGGCGCAGCTCGCGGCACGCGTCGACGACGACCCGCGGTGCCGATGCGCCGAGCGGGTGGCCCATCGCGACGGCCCCGCCGTTGGGGTTCACCCGCTCACGGTCGATCTCGGGCAGCAGGCGAAGGCACGAGAGGACCATCGCGGCGAAGGCCTCGTTGATCTCCCATACCGCGACATCGGCGAAGCCGATGCCGGCCCGGGACAGGGCCTTGCGGATCGCCGGCACCGGCGCCACCGAGAAGCGGTCGGGCTCCACCGCGGCCGTCGCGCTGGCCACGACGCGGCCCAGCACCGGCGTACCCAGGTCGGCCGCCGCCCTCTCGGAGCCGACCACCACGGCGAGAGCCCCGTCGTTGATGGGCGAGGCGTTGCCGGCGGTGACCGTACCGTCCGGCGTGAACGCGGGCCGGAGCGCGGCCAGCTTCTCGGCCGTGGTGTCGGACCGGATCGACTCGTCCCGCTTGACCACTCCGGATGGTGTGTCCACATCGAACGCGAAGCCGTCGTGCGCGCCGGCGTCCCAGGCGGCCGCGGCCCGCTGGTGCGAGCGCAGCGCCCACTCGTCCTGCTCGGTCCGGCCGACGCCCAGCTCGGCGGCAACCGCCTCCGCGCAGGCGCCGAGGCTCGCGGTCCACCGGTCCGGAAACTTCGGGTTGACCATGCGCCAACCGACCTGTGTGTGCCACAGCCGCGCCTCGGTCGGGTAGGGCACGTCGGATTTGGGCAGGACGAACGGGGCTCGGGTCATGCTTTCCACGCCGCCGGCGATGACGAGCTCGGCGTCGCCGGCCCCGACCGCTCGGGCCGCCTGCGTGACCGCCTCGCCGCCGGAGGCGCACAACCGGTTCACGGTCACGCCGGGCACGCTCGGGGGCAGCCCACCGAGCAGGACGGCCATGCGGGCCACGTTGCGGTTGTCCTCGCCCGCACCGTTGGCGTCACCCAGGATCACGTCATCGACACGGTCGGGTTGGGCCAGCACGGGGTGCCGGCGCACGAGTTCGGCGATGGGGAGGGCGGCCAGGTCGTCGGTCCTGATGCCGGCAAGACCGCCGCGATGGCGGCCGAACGGCGTTCGTACGGCGTCGAGGAGGTAGGCGTCCACGAATGCAAACGATAGCGAGTACCGTCGGCGCAGCGTCGTGATCGTGAACGACGGCTCTGGTCCGCAGCCGTCGAGCGGAGAGGGAGAGGCCGTGACTGACAAGCCGATTCGCTGGGGCATCCTGGCCACGGGCTGGATCGCCGGGCAGTTCACCGAAGACCTGCTCCGGCTGCCCGACGCCGAGGTGGTCGCCGTCGGGTCACGGGCGGCCGATGCGGCGCAGGCCTTCGCCACGCGGTACGGCGTGGGCCGCGCCCACGGATCCTGGCAGGCGCTGGCCGAGGACCCCGACGTGGACGTGGTGTACGTCGCCACACCCCATTCGGCCCACCACGCGGCCACCAGGCTGTGCCTGGAGGCCGGCAAGGCCGTGCTGTGCGAGAAGCCGTTCACCCTCGACCTGCCCACGACCCAGGACCTCGTCGACACGGCCCGCTCGCGTGGGCTGTTTCTCATGGAGGCCATGTGGACGCGGACCAACCCGGCGATCCGCCGCATGCGGGAGCTGGTCGCGGAGGGCGCCATCGGCGACGTCACCCACGTCCAGGCCGACTTCGGCGTGCAGGGCCCGTTCCCCGCGGGTCACCGCATGCGGGCGCCGGAGCTGGGCGGCGGGGCGCTGCTGGACCTCGGGGTGTACCCGATCACGATCGCCCACCTCTTCCTCGGCCGGCCGGACGCGATACGGGCCTGGGCCGCGCTGCATCCGGAGGGTACCGACGCCAACACGGGACTGATCTTCGGGTACTCCTCGGGCGCGGTCGCCACGCTGCAGTGCGGCGTGGGCGGCGAGACCAGCCAGCGGGCCACCATCACGGGTACCGACGGGCGCATCGAGGTGCCGCGGCTGTTCTTCCGGCCCGACGGCTTCACGCTGACCCGGGCCACCGGGCCGCGGGCCGGCGCGGTCGAGCAGGTGGATCTGCCGATCGAGGGCAACGGCATGATCTACGAGGCCCGGGAGGTCCAGCGCTGCCTGCGCGAGGGCCTGACCGAGAGCCCGCTCGTGCCGCTCGACACGTCGCTGGAGATCATGCGGATCCTCGACGACACCCGCGCCCTCATCGGCGTCACCTACCCGTAGGCGTCCCTCACAAGATCGCGGGGGTCAGAAGAGCGGGCGGACGATGAAGTAGGCGATGCCGGCGATGGCGGCGGCGCCGGGGAACGTCAGGATCCACGCGGTCACGATGTTGCCGGCCACGCCCCAGCGCACCGCGGAGAGCCGTTTCGTGGCGCCGACGCCCATGATGGCCGACGTGATCGTGTGGGTCGTCGAGATGGGTGCGCCCAGAACGAGCGCGTTGTAGTACAGCACCGAGCTGGCCACGGTCTCGGCGGCGAACCCCTCGGCCGGTCCGAGGTGGATGATGCGGCGGCCGAGGGTACGGATGATGCGCCAGCCGCCGGCGTAGGTGCCGAGCGCGAGGACCGTGGCCGAGCTGTAGTAGACCCACTGGGGAATGTCCGTCTTGCTGTCCTGGATGCCGCCCGTGTACAGGGCGAGCACGACGATGCCCATGGTCTTGGCGGCGTCCTGCATGCCGTGCCCGACCGCCATCGCCGTCGCCGAGACCGATTGCAGGACGCGGAAGCCGCGGTTGAGCGGCCCCGGCTGGACCGCCCGGTCCACCGTCCCGGCCACCCGGCCACCCGAGCCGGCGGCGACGCGCTCCCGGGAGGCGACCGTGAGCGCCTTGATGGCCCAGAGCACGCCGAACATCACCACCGCGCCGAGCAGGAAGCCCACGAACGGCGAGACCACCATCGGGATCACGACCTTCAGCCCGATGTTGCCCCACTGGACCTGTCCGACGGAGGAGAACAGAGTCGCGCCGACCAGGCCCCCGAAGAGGGCGTGCGAGGAGGACGAGGGAATACCGAAGTACCAGGTGAGCAGGTTCCAACCGATGGCGCCGAGCACACCGGCGAAGACGATGCCGAGGCTGGCCAACCCGGTCGGCAGCACGACGAGCCCGTCGCCGACGGTCTTGGCGACCTTCGCCCCGAAGTGCGTGCCCACGAAGTTGCCGACCGCGGCGACGACCAGCGCCGCCCGAGGCGTCAGGGCGCGGGTGGAGACCGACGTCGCGATCGCGTTGGCCGCGTCGTGGAAGCCGTTGGTGTAGTCGAACACCATCGCGACCACGATGACGGCGATGACGGCGACAAGCGTGGCCGACACCGGGTCAGGACTCCTTGACGGCGATCGTCTCGACCGTGTGGGCCACGTGCTCGAACCCGTCGCACGCGGCCTCGAGCTCGTCGGCGACCTCCTTCATCTTGAGCACGGTCAACGGGTCGTACTCGCCGGAGAAGAGCCGCACCAACAACATGCGGTAGGCCCGGTCGCCGTCGTTCTCGAGCCGGTTGCACTCGACCCAGTACTCCTTGAGGTCCTTCATGGACTTCAGCCGCCGCATGGCGTCCGAGGTGAGCCGGGCCTGCTTGTCCAGCACGCCGACCAGCTCGTGCATCTCCCGCGGCAGCGCGGGCAGGCTGGTCAGTCCATAGAGGTACACCAGGTTGCCGGCCGCCTCGATATGGTCGATGACGTCGTCCAGATTGGACGCCAGGCGGTAGATGTCCTCGCGGTCGAACGGCGTGATGAACGTCGAGTTGATCTTGTTGTAGACCTCGTGGGTGATCTGGTCGCTGTCGTGCTCGACGTCACCGAGGCGCTCCGACAGGGACTGCATGTCGATGTCCGGCAGGGCCAGTTCGGAGAGGATGTCGGTGCCGCGCACGAGGTTGTCGGCGGCCCGGGTGAAGAACTCGTAGAACGAGTTGTCGGTGGGACGAAGCCTCAATCGCACGGTGCTGACCTCATTGTGGGCATCCTCACGGTTGGGGACCGGGCGCGCACGCTCCGCCGCGGGGTGAATGGTAGGCGGACCCGCCCTGCCCCCCGAACATCGGGTGGACAAAGTGCCAATCGTTCACCCGGTGTTCACCTTTTGTTCGCCCAACTCGGGCTCTGCGTAGGCGGACGGATCCGCACCGTCCAGCAGGCTGCGCAGGTGGGGCACATCGCGACGAACCGTGGGGTATTCCAACCCGAGGTCGTCGAGGTGGGCCAGCAACAGGTTGGCCACCGCCCAGTTGCGGTACCACTTGCGGTCGGCCGGCACCACGTACCAGGGCGCGGCGTCGCTGGAGCATCGGCCGAGCGCCTCCGCGTACGCGGCCTGGTAGTCCGACCAGCGGGCCCGGTCGTCGAGGTCGCCGGGATTGAACTTCCACAGCTTGGTCGGGTCCTCCAGGCGGGCCAGCAGGCGCTCGCGCTGCTCCGCCTGCGAGATGTGCAGCATGACCTTGATGATGACCAGCCCGTCGGCGGCGAGGTCGTCCTCGAACCGGTTGATCTGGTCGTACCGCGAGCGCCACACCTTCTCGGGTACGAGCGACCGGACCCGGACCGCGAGGACGTCCTCATAATGCGACCGGTTGAACACGCCCACCTGCCCGGCGCCGGGCAGCTGCCGGTTGACCCGCCACAGGAAGTGCTGGGCCAGCTCGCGGGGCGTCGGCGGGCCGAACGCGGTGACCCGCACCCCCTGCGGGTTCAGCGCCCGCACGACGCTCTTGATCGTGCCGTCCTTGCCCCCGCAGTCCATCGCCTGCAGCACGATCAGGACGCGGTGATGCCCGGTACCGGACACCGCCGACGCATACAGGCGTTCCTGATGGCTGGCGAGCTCCGATCCCAGCCGCTCGACCTCGGCCCGCGACCATGCCTTGGCGTCGAAGCCCTTTCCCTTGCCGCCCACGCCGTCGGGCAGCCCGGGCGTGGCCCGCGGATCGATGCCGTCGAGGTCGACGGTCCCCGGCCCCACCCGCAGCAGCTCACGCAGCCGGCGGGCCAGGACCACCGGACCTTCAGCACCCGCATCGTCGGACACAACGACCTCCCATCGAAGATCGTACCGAGCGACCCGCTCGGCCGGAGTCACATCGAGGCACGCTCGTCCGTCCAGTGGAGGGGTGCGCTGTCGCATGGGGCAGGATCGGAGAATGCCCGGAGCCACGGGTACGGATGACGACCGCACCGCGGCGTTCGAGCGTGAGCGCGCGCGGCTGCTGGCCGTGGCCTACCGGATGCTGGGCCGCTGGGCGGAGGCCGAGGACGCCGTGCAGGAGGCCTGGCTGCGATTCGCCGACACCGAGGACGTGCGCGACCCGGCCGCCTGGCTGACCACGGTGGTGGCCCGGATCTGCCTGGACGTGCTCCGCTCGGCCCGGGTCCGGCGCGAGGCGTACGTGGGCCCGTGGCTGCCGGAGCCGCTGGTGGCCCGGATATCGCCGGACGACCCGGCGGCCAGCGCCGACGGCGACCCGGCCGAGTGGGTCGCCCGGGCCGATGAGGTCGGCTATGCCCTGCTGGTCGTGCTGGAGCGGCTCACCCCCGAGCAGCGGGTGGCCTTCGTGCTGCACGACATCTTCGCCGTACCGTTCGAGCGGATCGCCGCCGCGCTGGGCACCTCCTCCGATGCCGCCCGTCAGCTCGCCTCCCGGGCCCGGCGGGCGGTGGAGTCGGGCGCGGCCCGCCGGCGGGCCAGCCGGAGCGAGCAGCGCCGCGCCGTGACCGCGTTCCTGGCCGCCGCCCGCTCCGGCGACCTGGATGGCCTGCTGGCCGTGCTCGCCCCCGACGTGGTGATGACCGGCGACGGCGGTGGCGTGGTCCCGGCCGGTCGGACCCCGGTCGCGGGTGGCCTGCCGGCGGCCCGGTTCGTGGCCGGATTCTTCCGCCGGATGCTGAAGGAGGTCGTGGTCGACCTGGAACTGGTCCTGGTCAACGGGGACATCGGCCTGCTCATCGAGGTGCGACCGCTGGCCGGCCGCGATCTGTCGATCATGGAGGGCCTGGACCTGGTACGGGTGGTCATGGCGTTCGACGTGGCCGAGGACGGCCGGATCGTGGGCATCTACGATCAGCTCAATCCGGACAAGCTCCTCCGGGTCCCGGCCGTGGCCGACCTGCGCTGAGCCGGCCCGATCAGGAGTCGTCGGTGACCTTGGCCAGCCACGGGCGGAAGGCGTTGGCGAACGGCTCGGTGCCATCGCCCAGCGCGGTGGCCAACCAGAGGCTCGCGTCGGTGGCCCGGGCCACCACCTCGTCCGGATAACCGAAGCGGACGGTGTTGGCGGCGAACTCGTCCTCGTCGAGACGCTCGATGACCCCCCAGCGGCGGCGCCGAACGTCCAGGTCCAGGTCGACCACGGTCACCTCGCTGCCACCGACCCACGTGGCCTGGGTGGTCACGTCGCAGTAGACCTCGGTCCGGCGGGGCGGGGCGTTGAACATCGCCGTCCACCAGGCGCGCTCCGGCACGAGCAGCACATACGGCTCTTCGCGCAGCGTCTCGCGGTCACCGTCGACCCGGGCCGGCGTGCCGGCGGCCACCCCGAGCCAGGTGCCGTGCTCGTCCTCGCCCAGCCAGCGGGCCGGATAGCTGCGATGAGGGCTGCCGTCGTACTTGAGGAACACCACCTGGACCGAACCCCCGCCGTCCATGGTGTCAACGCACCCGTGCCGAGTCGGCCGTCGCGCCCGCCATGGTCGTCATTCTCCCCTCCGCGCGCAACCGGCACCAGAACCGGACGCCCGCCTGTGGATAACCGAGTCACCATGCCCTCCGGGTATGGCCGACGGGGTAGCGTCACACCCCGTGGCCGACGTCTCTGCCCCTCTGGTCGCCGATCTGCCCGCGGCCGACGACCGTACGTCGCCCGGCGTCGAGGATCTGCTCGCGGCCGCGGTGGCGGCGGTGCCCGGGGGGGCCACGCGGCCCGGCCAGGTGAGCATGGCCGAAGCGGTCGCGCGGGCGGTGGCCGACCGCGAGCACCTGCTGGTGCAGGCCGGGACGGGTACCGGCAAGTCCCTGGCCTACCTGGTGCCGGCACTTCTGATCGAGGGACCGGTGGTGGTCTCCACGGCCACGCTGGCGCTGCAGCACCAGCTCGTCGATCACGACCTACCCCGCCTGGCCGACGCCGTCGAACCGCACCTCGGCCGGCGGCCCACGTTCGCGGTGCTCAAGGGCCGCCACCACTACCTGTGCAAGGCCAAACTGGACGGTGGCACCGCCGAAGAGCCGGACGGGCTCTTCGACACCGGAGCGGGCGGGGGCACCCGATGGCTCGGCGAGGCCGGCCGGCTCGGCAAGCAGGTCCAGCGGCTGCGGGAGTGGGCCGAGACGACCGAGGCCGGCGACCGGGACGAGCTCGACCCGGGCGTCGACGAGGCGGCGTGGCGCCAGGTCTCGATGCCGGCGCGGGAGTGCGTCGGCGCCATGCGTTGCCCGTTCGGCGACGAGTGCTTCGCCGAGGCGTCGCGGGCCCGGGCCCGCGAGGTCGACGTGGTGGTCACCAACCACACCCTGCTCGCGTTCGACATGCTCGCCGGCCGGCACATCATCCCGCCGCACCGGCTGCTCGTCGTGGACGAGGCGCACGACCTGGCCGACCGGGTCAGCTCGGCGAGCCAGGCCGAGCTGACCCCGGAGCTGGTCGAGCGGTCGGCCCGCCGGGTTCGATCCCTTGTGGACAGTGACTCGATGGACCAGCTCCTCGCGGCCGGCGACTCGCTGGCCGGCGCGCTGGCCGGGGCCCGACCGGGCCGGTTGGTCACCGGGCTACCGCCGGCGCTGGCCGAGTCGCTGACCCTGCTCGACGCGGCCGCCCGACGGGCCCTGGATCGGGTCGGCGAGGTCAAGGCCGACGATGACGACGCGGTGCGCAAGCAGGCCAGCCGGGCCGTGCTGTCCGAGATGAGCGACTGCGCGCAACGCATGCTGGAGGGCAGCGCGTACGACGTGATGTGGGTCGAGCACGACGAGCGCCGGCGGGGCGTGGTGGTGGCGCCGCTGTCGGTCGCCGGCACGCTGCGCAGCCTGCTCTACGAGGACCGCACGGTGGTCGCGACGTCGGCCACGATGGCCCTGGGCGGCACGTTCGACACCATCGCGCGCTCGCTGGGCCTGACGCTGCCGCCCGCGGACGCCGACTCCTCTGATTCCTCCGATGTGGAGCTCGCCTGGAACACGCTGGACGTCGGCTCACCGTTCGACTACCGCCGGCAGGGCATCCTCTACGTGGCCGCGCACCTGCCCCGGCCGACCATGTCCGGCCTGCCCGACGCGGCGGCCCGCGAACTGGTCCGTCTCGTGAGCGCGCTCGGTGGCCGTACCCTCGGGCTCTTCTCCTCCCGCCGGGCGGCCGAGCGCGCCGGTGAGGTGCTCCGGGCGGAGACCGACCTGGAGATCCTGGTGCAGGGCGAAGAGTCGCTGCCGCTGCTGGTGAAGCGGTTCCGGGCCGAGCCGACGAGCTGCCTGCTCGGCGTCATGTCGCTGTGGCAGGGAGTGGACGTGCCCGGCGACGCCTGCCAGCTCGTCGTCATCGACCGGCTGCCGTTCCCCCGCCCGGACGAGCCGCTGGCCGCCGCCCGATCCGCGGCCGTGGACGCCGCCGGCGGCTCCGGCTTCGCCGCGGTGAGCGTGCCGATCGCCGCGGTACGGCTGGCCCAGGGCGTCGGGCGCCTGATCCGCTCCCTGTCCGACCGGGGCGTCGTCGCCGTACTCGACTCGCGACTGGAGACGGCCCGCGGGTACGGGCCCTTCATGCGCCGCACGCTGCCGCCGTTCTGGTACACCACCAAGCCCGACGTGGTCGAGGCCGCCCTACGCCGCCTCGCCGCCTCCGTATGACGATCTTGGGGAGGGAGAACGCGGGTCAGGGGTTGAGGGGGGCCAGCGACTCGTCGGCCGTGTCCGGCTGCGGCGGGCCGGTCGGGGCCGGATCGCCCGGTGGCGGTTCGCCGAGGTCCTCGGCCCGGCGCACCTCGGCCAGATGACGGATCCCGGTGTTGAGCACGGCCACGATCGGGACCGCGATGAGGGCGCCGACGATGCCGGCGAGCACGACGCCGGCCGCGATCGCGACGATCACGGCGAGCGGATGGATGGCGACCGCGCGGCCCATGATGAGCGGCTGGAGCACATGGCCCTCGAGTTGCTGCACCGCGATGACGGCGGCCAGCACGATCAGCGCGATCACCCAGCCGCGATCGACGAGCGCGACCAGCACGGCCACGGCGCCGGACAGGGTGGCCCCGACGATCGGGATGAACGCGCCCAGGAACACGAGCGCGGCCAGGGGCAGGGCGAACGGCACCTGGAGGATCAGCAGCGCCAAACCGATGCCCACCGCGTCGATGAAAGCCACGAGCACCGTGGCCCGCACGTAGGCGACCAGCGTGGACCACGACACCTCGGCCGCGCCGGCCATGCGGTCGCGGCCGCCATCGGGTAACAGCCCGATGAGGAACCGCGATATGCGCCGCCCGTCGCGGAGGAAGAAGAACGTGGCGAACAGCACGAGGAAGATTCCGGCGAGCACATGGCCGAGGGTGGAGCCGACGTTCAACGCGCCGCTGGTCAGCGTGCCACGGTTGTTCTTGAACCAGTCGCCGACGCCCGTGAAGATCTGGTCGAGTTGGGTCTGGGTCAGGTTCAGCGGCTCGCCCTTGAGCCAGTTCTGGATCGTCCCGACGCCGTTGCCCGCGTTGCGGGACAGCTCCGGGGCCCCGGCCACGAACTCGTTGATCACCAGGGTGAGCGTGCCGACGACCGCGGCCAGGCCGCCGATGAGCACGATCGTCGTGGCCAGCGAGCGCGGGATCCCGGTCCGCCGCAGCAGCCCCACCAGCGGCGAGAGCAGGGCGGACAGCAGCAGTGCGATCAGCAGCGGCACCACGACGAGCTTCAGGCGGGCCAGGACCCAGATCACGGCGACCACGGCCAGCACGAGCAGGAGGATCCGCCAGGCCCAGGCGCCGGCCACCCGCAAGCCGCGCGGCACGTCGAGATCGTCGCGCTGCGTGGGGGTCGCCGGTGGGGTGATCACGATCGGCCGCGCCACCAGCGGCGCGTCCAATTCGTCCGCCTCATCGGCCGCCCGAGCATCGGCCCGGGCCTGCCGCACGGACTCGCGGCCGGCCTCGTACGCCCGCCTGAGGTTGTCCCGTACGTGATCCAGCTGCCCCAAAGCGTGCCTCCATGGGTCTGACCGCCCCGCTCCACCCGGATCCACGTTAGCGCCGGCCACCCGACGTGGCATCTGGACGCTCCGATTGGCGGGTAGGTTGACCTATGTGACCACCACCGCCGTTTCCGTGACCGCCACCGGTGCCGACCAGGGCCTGCCGATCCGTTTGCTGCACGACCGCGTGCTGGTGCGACTCGACGGCGGCGAGGGCGAACGCCGTTCGGCCGCGGGCATCGTCATTCCGGCGACCGCGTCGATGGGACGGCGACTGTCCTGGGCCACCGCCGTGGGCGTCGGCCCGCATGTGCGGTCCATCGTGGCGGGCGACCGCGTGCTGTTCGACCCGGACGCCCGGGCCGAGGTCGAGCTCCAGGGCCGGGAGTACGTCCTGTTACGCGAGCGCGACATCCATGCCGTGGCCGCGCCCCGGGTCGAGACCGATGGGACCGGCCTCTACCTCTGATATGCCCACGGTGCGACCGGCGCCGGGGCGAAGGGCACGGGTACCACCGGCAGCTCCGGCGCCGCGACGGGCCGGATCACCCCGTCCGGGAACCGGATCCGGTACCCGCCCGAGCTCCACCACGCCGGCGGGGTGAGCGGGTCGCGGCCGGTGAACGCGCGGCGGTACGCATCGATCGCGGCGAGCAGGCGCCGCTCCTCCTCCATCGCCCCGGCCAGCGCCGACCCGGGTCGGTAGAGTCCTCTGTCGATGCCGTCGCGGAGCAGGGCCAGACCGGTGGCGGCGTATTGGTACCCGCGCATGGCCTTGTGCCCGTCGTCCCCGGCCACCCGCTTGGCCCACCGGCGGGCGGACAGCCGCCGACCGAGCGTGGCCAGGGCGGCGATCTCGGGCGGCGAGAACCAGCCGGCCGCCGCATACCGCGGTAGCACCCGCGCGCCGAGCCGGCCCTCCCACGACCGGACCCAGAGCGCCAGGCCCACCATCCCGAAGAAGATCGGCATGAACAGAGCGAAATAGCCATACAGGATGAAGTACCAGTCGCGGACGGCGAGCGTGGCCATCAGGTTCCACGTGCCGTGCAGGATCATCGCGGCGATCAGACCGGCGAGGGGGGCGAGGATCCGTACGGTGCGACTGGGCGAGCGGGCCGCGATGCCGAGCCCGATGCCGGTCAGCGACGTGAAGAGGGGATGCAGGAAGCCGGACAGGGGCACGCGGACGATGAAGATCATCGTCACCGTGAACGCCCGGGCGGCGTACCCCTGCAGCGTCTCGTCGGCGAACCCCTTGCCCCCCAGGTACAGGATGTTCTCGACCATGGCGAATCCGGTGCCCGACAGTCCACAATAGACGATTCCGTCGACGATGCCCGTGTACGACTTGCGGTAGAAGACGAACAGCAACAGCGGGAAGGCCGCCTTCAACAGCTCCTCGATGAACGGTGCGACCAGCACGCCGACCAGCGAGTCGGCCACGCCGAGCGAATCGAACAGGTACGAGCCCTGCGTGTTGACCAGCAGCGCGCCGCTCGTGGCCACGCCGGCACCCCAGAGGAAGCTGACTACCATGATCCAGAGGGGCGACGGCTGGTACCGGTCGAGCCACAGGAAGCAGGCGACGAGGACGGGCACCGGCAGGATGGCGCCGGCGATGCCCACGCCGAGGGCGAGCGGACCGATGTTCCAGCCGAGGTAGATCAGGATGCCGATGCCACACAGCGCGCAGAACACGATGAGCGCGCTGAGCCAGATGATCCGTCGCCGGTCGATCCCCGTCGGCGAGGGCAGCCCGGGCGCCGCGGGTGCTCTCGATGCCGGCGCGGGTGGCGCCGCTGGCGTGCTCACCGGAGGTGGCGAGGGATCCATGACGTCAGCGTATCCACCCGTCAATGGATCTTGGATGGTTTGTGGGCCCAGGACCCCACAAACCATCCAAGATCGCGCAGGCTTTTTGACAATGATAGTCATTTCCGGGAGAGTCGGGGCATGGGCACCGGCGAGGTAGTCATCGATCTGCGCGGCATCGTCGCCGGGTACGGCGGCCGGCCGGTCCTGCGCGGGGTCGACCTGAGCGTGCGGGCCGGCGAGGCGGTCGCGATCCTCGGCGCGAACGGCTCGGGCAAGTCCACGCTCATCCGGACCGTGCTCGGGCTCGTGCCGCGGGCCGCCGGCTCGCTGCGGCTCTTCGGCGCCGAGCAGCGACCGCGCCGGCGGATGCGGCGGCAGTGGCGGCGCATCGGGTACGTGCCGCAGCGGCTGGGCGCGGGTAGCGGTGTGCCGGCGACGGTGGCCGAGGTGGTGTCCTCGGGCCGGCTGGCCCGGCGGAACCTGCTGAGCCCGGCCGGCGCGACCGACCGGGCGGCGGTGGCCTCGGCGCTCTCGGCCGTGGGCCTGGCCGACCGGGCCGGTACGCCGGTGGCCACCCTCTCCGGCGGGCAACAGCAACGCACGTTGATCGCCCGGGCGCTGGCCGCCGAGCCCGAGTTGCTCATCCTCGATGAGCCGACCGCCGGCGTCGACGCGGCGAGCCAGGAGGCGTTCGCCACCGCGCTGCGCTCGTTCCTGCGCGGCGGCGGAACGGTGCTGCTCGTGGCCCACGAACTCGGGCCGCTGGCCGCCCTCGTCACCCGGGCCGTCGTGATCCACGACGGTCGGGTGGCGCACGACGGTCCGGTACCGGAGCCGGCCGGTCACCACGCCGAACCGGGCCACGACCACGTGCACCCGCACGCGCCGGCGGAGACGCCCGGGTTCTGGACATCGTGATGGACCTCTTCGCGTACGACTTCATGCAACGCGCGCTGATCGGCGTGCTGATCACGGGCGTGTGCGCGCCGGCCCTGGGGATCTATCTGGTCCAGCGCCGGCTGGCCCTCATCGGCGACGGGATCGGCCATGTGGCGCTGACCGGCGTCGGGCTCGGCCTGCTCACCAGCTCCTCGCCCGTGCTCACCGCGGTCGCGGTCGCATCCGTTGGGGCGGTCGTGGTGGAGCTCGTGCGCGAGCGGGGCCGGGCGTCCGGCGACATCGCGCTGGCGCTGCTGTTCTACGGCGGCATCTCCGGCGGTGTGTTCCTCGTGGCGCTGTCGGCCGGGAAGACCAACGCCAACCTGATCTCGTACCTGTTCGGCTCGCCGCTGACCACCTCGCGCGACGACCTGGTCGTGATGGTCGTGCTCGGCGTGGCCGTCCTCGGGATCACGCTGCTCCTGCGGCCCTGGCTGTTCGCGATCTGTCAGGACGAGGAGTTCGCCAAGGTCGCCGGCCTGCCGGTCCGATCGCTGAACCTGCTGCTCGCCGTCACCACCGCGGTGACGGTGACCGTCGCCATGCGGGCCGTCGGGCTGCTCCTGGTCAGCGCGATGATGGTGGTGCCCGTCGCCACCGCACAGCTCGTGGCCCGCGGCTTCCGATCCACAATGCACCTCGCGATGGTGCTGGGCGGGCTGGCGGCCGCGAGCGGGTTGGCGGCGTCCGCGCGGTACGACACGGCGCCGGGCGCCACGATCGTGCTCGTCGCGATCGGACTGTTCGCCGTGCTGGCCATGCTGTCGGGCGTGCTCCGGACCGTCCGCCACCGGTCGATGGCCCCCGCGCCGGCGGCCTCGGACGTCGAGCCGCCCGATGTGGTCCTTCATCCATGACTGGGGTCCGGTTACGGTGGGGCATGGCCCCGGGCAAGGGCGCCGAGGGCGGTAACGACACCGACGCGTACGTCGGGGCGGGCGAACTGCTCCGGGCGTTGGCGGCACCGGTACGCGTGGCGATCGTGAGCGAGCTGCGCCGCGGGCCCCGCTGCGTGCACGAGCTGGTCGAGGCGATCGGGTCAACGCAGCCGCTGGTGTCCCAGCACCTGCGGGTCCTGCGCGGCGCCCGCGTCGTGCACGGCGAGCGGCGCGGTCGCGAGATCGCGTACTCCCTCACCGATGAGCACATCGGACACATCGTCGCCGACGCCGTGGCCCACGCCCGCGAATCCGGCTGACGCTTGCCTACCCCTGTGTAAGGAGGGGCACCCTACATATCAAAAAGTGACTGTAGGGTGCCCCTCCTTACACGGGGCACGGGGATCGGTGCGTTTGCGGACGTAAGCCGTACTCCCGGGTATCTGAGCCGCGCCGCCGCCGTCGACGCCGCACAGTAGCTTTATGAAGATCTATGCGGATCTGCCCGGAGTCGGGCTGCGCCAGTTCCTGACCGACCTGCTCGTACTGGCGTGGGTGGCGTTCTGGATCTACGCCGCCGTATGGGTCTACGAGCGCGTGTCCAATCTGGCCGCCCCCGGGCGCCGCATCGAGAGTGCCGGCGAACGGATGTCCAGCGGGCTGTCGGGCGCCGGCGACAAGATCGACAACGTGCCGGCCGTCGGCGGCGGGTTGGCCGAGCCGTTCGACACGGCGGCCCGCGGGGCCGACGCGCTGGCCGACGCCGGGCGGGCCCAGCAGGACGCCGTACACAACCTGGCGATCGCGCTCGTCATCCTGGTCCTGGTGGTACCGATGATGATGGTCCTGCTGGGCTGGCTGCCGCTGCGCTGGCGATGGATCCAGCGGGCCAGCCTGGCCGCCACCCTGCGGGGCCGGCCGAGCGGCACGGACCTGCTGGCGCTGCGGGCGCTGATCCGCCAACCGCTGCGCCGGCTGGTCGCCATCCATCCGGATCCGGCCACGGCCTGGCGGGATCGCGAGCCGGAGGCGATGGCCCGGCTCGCGGCCCTCGAGCTGCGGACGCTGGGCCTGCGGCCGCGCCGCGGACCCGTACCCTGATCAGGCCGTCGGGATCCGGCGGCGTACGTCCTTCTCGGTGCTGGGGCCAACCTCCCATGTGGACACCCACTCGCCGGAGTCCGGCACCGGCAGGACGCCCTGCTCGAGCCACGCGTACCGTCCATCGGCGATGCGCTTGGCCACGGCGACGTCGCGCGCGTCGGTGTTGCGCCACAGGGCGCGGAAGTGCTCGCGGACGCGCAGCCGCGCCTGCCGGCAGAACAGGTCGGCCAGCTCCAGGCCCTCGGGGTGCACGTCCCGCTCCGCGTGCGCGCGCACACACGTGGCCGACATCGCGAACAGCTCCGCTCCAATGTCGACGATCCGACCCAGGAACGCCTGCTTGCGCTCGAGCTTGCCCTGCCAGCGGGTCATGCCGTAGAACGTCGACCGGGCCAGCTTGCGGGAGGCCCGTTCCACGTACCGCAGGTGCTTGGCCAGCGAGCCGAACGAGCCGTACCCGCCGGGGACCTGCCCGCGGCCCACGGCCAGCGTCGGCAGCCAGGCGGCGTAGAAGGCGCCCGCCCTCATCCCGGCCTTGGTCTTGGCGCCCGTGCTGGCGTCGGGGTCGATGATGTCGCCGGCCACCGCGAGGTGCTTGTCCACGGCCTCGCGGGCGATGAGCAGGTGCATGATCTCGGTCGAGCCCTCGAAGATCCGGTTGATCCGAAGGTCGCGCTGCATCTGCTCGACCCCGATCGGGCGCTCGCCCCGGGCGGCCAGCGACTCCGCCGTCTCGTACCCGCGCCCGCCGCGGATCTGCATCAGGTCGTCCGCGATCACCCACGCCATCTCGCTGCCGAACAGCTTGATCAGCGCCGCCTCGATCCGGATGTCGTTGCGGTTGTCGTCGGCCAGCATGCAGCACAGCTCCAACATGGACTCCATGCCGTACGTGGTGGCCGCCATGAACGCGATCTTGCGGGCGATCGCCTCGTGGCCCCCGACCGGACGGCCCCACTGCACCCGGTTGCGGGCCCACTCCCGGGCCACGGCGGTGCTCCACTTGCCGGCGCCGACGCAGTTGGCCGGTAGCGACAGGCGGCCGGTGTTCAGGGTGGTCAGGGCGATCTTGAGGCCCTGGCCCTCCTTGCCGATCAGGTTCTCCTTGGGCACCCGGACGTCGTGGAAACGGGTGACGCTGTTCTCCAGCCCCCGCAGGCCCATGAACCCGTTGCGCCGCTCGATCGTCACGCCCTCGCTCTCGGTCTCCACGACGAAAGCGGTGATGCCGCCGCGGTGCCCGTCCGACTTGGGGACCTGGGCCATGACGACGAGCAGGCTGGCCACGGTGCCGTTGGTGGCCCAGAGCTTGACCCCGTTGAGGATGTAGTCCCCCTCGGCCGTCGGCATCGCGGTCGTCCGGAGGCGGGCCGGGTCCGAGCCGACGTCGGCCTCGGTCAGCAGGAACGCGGAGATCTCACCCTTGGCCAGCCGGGGCAGGAACTTCTCCTTCTGCTCCTTCGTGCCGAAGAGCTTGAGGGGCTGGGGTACGCCGATGGACTGGTGCGCGGAGACCAGAGCCGACACGGCCGGGTTGGCCGAGCCGAGGAGCATCAGGGCCCGGCAGTAGTCCAGATTGGACAGCCCAAGGCCGCCGTACTCCGGGTCGATCTTCATGCCGAACGCGCCCAGCTTGGCCAGGCCGGTCAGCACCTCGTCCGGGATCCGGGCGTCGCGCTCGATCTGGGCACCGTCGATGTCCTTGACGAACTCTTCCAGCGCCTTCAGGAACGGCTCGCCCCGCTTGGTCTGCTCCGGGTTCGGCCGCGGCCACGGATCGATGAGTCCGACGTTGAACCGGCCGAGGAACAGCTGCTTGCCGAAGCTCGGCTTGCGCCACTCGGTCTCGCGGGCGGCCTCGGCGACCTGGCGGGCCTGGCGTTCGCTCACGTGTCCCGAGGGGGGTGCGGCTGTCGCGGTGGCATCGACCTTCGTCTGCGGGCTTTCGGTCGTCGTCATGGCAAACCCCCTGCATCCGTGCGCGTCCTGCCACAAGGTTACTCCCGAGTAGCTTATCTCGGTAGACCGCACGGGGCAGTACCTGAACGTCCGTTCAACCGACAGTCGGCCGCACGCCTGGGATGACCCAGCGTGATCGTGGGGCGGGGCTTGTGTCCGGCCGGTGAGGGTCAGCGTCCCTGGTTGGCCACGGCGGCGGCGGACTCGGCCGCCGCCTGGGGGTCGAGGTACTCGCCTCCGGCGCGGGCCGGACGCCAACCGTCGACGAAGTCGTAGCGCAGCGGGATGCCGGTCGGGATGTTCAGCCCGGCGATGTCCTCGTCCGAGATGCCGTCGAGGTGCTTGACCAGCGCCCGCAGCGAGTTGCCGTGGGCCGCCACCAGCACGGTCCGGCCGTCGGCCAGGTCGGGCACGATCGCGTCGTACCAGTACGGCAGCGTCCTGATCAGCACGTCCTTGAGGCACTCGGACCGCGGTACCAACTCGTCCGGCAGCGTCGCGTACCGCGGGTCGCCCACCTGCGAGTACTCGTCGCCGTCGGGGATCGGCGGCGGCGGCACGTCGTAGGAACGGCGCCACAGCATGAACTGCTCCTCGCCGTACGTCTCGAGCGTCTGCTTCTTGTTCTTGGCCTGCAGCGCGCCGTAGTGGCGTTCGTTGAGGCGCCACGACCGCCGGGCCGGGATCCACTGGCGGTCGGCGGCCCGCAGGGCCAGCTCGGCGGTCCGGATCGCGCGCAGCAGGAGCGAGGTGTGGACGACGTCGGGCAGCAGTCCGTGTTCGCGCAGCAACTCGCCGCCGCGCCGGGCCTCGGCCTCCCCCCGCGCCGACAGGTCGACGTCGACCCAGCCGGTGAACAGGTTCTTCGCGTTCCACTCGCTCTCGCCGTGGCGCAGCAGCACCAACGTACCGACGTCTCGACCCATGTCGCTCATTCTCGCCTATGCCCCGACGGGCTCGTGTTCTGATCGTCACGTGATGGCCACCACGTGAAAAGTGGCTATCGCGCCGGCCCATCGAGGACTAGCGTCCCGTAAGGAGTGCGGCGTCGATAAGGCATTACACTGAGGGAGCGGACGTGCTCAGACGGTGGCTCGGCGACACGGCGGGCGGTCTGCCGCGAGTCTTCTGGTACATCTGGGCCAACACGCTCATCAACCGCGCCGGATCCTTCGTCGTCATCGTCATGGCGATCTACCTGACCCAGGAGCGCGGCTTCTCGGAGACATTCGCCGGTTTCGTCATCGGCCTGTGGGGCGTGGGCGGGGCGATCGGCGCGATGCTCGGCGGCGTCCTCGCCGACCGGTGGGGGCGCCGACCGACCCTGCTGGCGGCCCAGTACGGCGCCGCGGCCATGATGCTGGTCCTCGCGGCGGTCCGGGGCGGCGCCGAGATCGCGGCCGGTGTTCTCCTGCTCGGCCTGGTGAGCGAGGCGGCCCGGCCCGCGCTGTCGGCGCTCATGATCGACGTGGTGCCGGAGCGCGACCGGCTGCGGGCGTTCTCGCTGAACTACTGGGTCATCAACCTCGGCTTCGCGTTCGCGGCGCTGACCGCCGGGCTCGTCGCGGGCGTCGACTTCTCCCTCATCTTCATCCTCGACGCGGCGACCGCGATCGCCGCGGCCACGCTCGTCGCCATCAAGGTGCGCGAGCCGCGGCGGGTGGCGGTCGCGTCGCCGGCGCTGGTCGACACGCCGGCGCCGGGCCTGCGGCGGGTCTTCACCGACCGGGTGTTCATGGGATTCGTCGGACTCAACGTGCTCAGCGGCATGATCATGATGCAGCACATGTCGACGCTGCCGATGTCCATGAGCCGCGACGGCCTGCCGCCGTACACATTCGGCACCGTGATCGCCCTCAACGGTGTGCTCATCGTCGCCGGCCAGCTCTTCGTGCCCCGTCTGCTGCGCGGGCGCGGCACGGCACCGGCGCTGGCCCTGGCCACCGCGATCCTGGGCATCGGGTTCGGGCTCACCGCGTTCGCCGACACCGCCTGGATCTACGCCGCGACCGTTCTCGTGTGGACGGTCGGCGAGATGCTCTCCTCGCCGTCGAACGCCACCACCAACGCGGAGCTGTCACCGCTGCCGATGCGGGGGCGGTACCAGGGCGTATTCTCGCTGTCCTGGTCGGCGGCCGCGTTCCTCGCGCCGATCGCCGGGGGCGCCATCCTCCAGTACGCCGGTGAGGCCGCCCTCTGGTTCGGCTGCGCCGGTCTCGGCCTGTTCGTGGCCGCCCTGCATCTGCGGGCCGGCCCGGCCCGCGAACGCCGCGCCGCCTACCTCCGCGAAGCGGAACTCGGCCCGGTGGAGGTCCGCGGCGATGCGATCGCCGTGGCTCCCGCGATCATGGAGTTAGGAACGCCAAAACGCGCCGATCATGGAACTAGGTCCATGATCGGCGCGAATCGAGAGGGCGCTGTTGGTGACGGCTAGGAGGTGCGGGCGACCAGCGAGGCGGGCGGGGTGAAGCGGTCGCCATAGCGGGCGGCCAGTTCGCGGGCCCGGGCGACGAAGCCGGCCACGCCGCCCTCGTACTGCTCGACGTACTGCAGCACCCCACCGGTCCAGGCCGGGAAGCCGATGCCGAAGATCGAACCGATGTTGCCGTCCTCGACGCCGGTCAGCACGCCCTCCTCGAGGCAGCGGACCGACTCGATCGCCTCGGCGAAGAGCAGACGCTCCTGCATGTCCCGCATATCGACGGGCGGTGGCGCGATCGAGGAGAACGCCTCGGCCAGACCGGGCCAGAGCCGCTTCGGCGAGCCGTCGGCCGGGTAGTCGTAGAAACCCTTGCCGGCCGACTTCCCGGTGCGGTCGAACTCGTCGATCATCCGGCGCACGACGACCTCGCCCGGGTGCACCGGAATGTCGACGCCGGCCTTGCGGGCCTCATCGCTGATCTTGCGACCGAGGGTCAGGGTCACCTCGTCGACGACGGCGAGCGGCCCGACCGGGTACCCGGCCTGCAGCGCCGCCTGCTCCACGCTGGCCGCCGGCACGCCCTCGCCGAGCAGGGCGATGCCCTCCATCACGTACGTGCCGAACACCCGCGAGGTGAAGAAGCCCCGCGAGTCGTTGACCACGATCGGCGTCTTGTCGATCTGCCGCACCAGGTCATACCCGCGGGCGAGCGCCGCGTCGGACGTCTTGCGGCCGCGGACGATCTCGACCAGCGCCATCTTGTCGACCGGCGAGAAGAAGTGCAGGCCGAGGAAGCCGGTGGGATCGGGCACGGATTCGGCGATCGACGTGATCGGTAGCGACGACGTGTTCGAGGCCAGCAGCGTGTCCGGGCCGACGATCGAGGCCACCTTGGCGAACGTCTCCCGCTTGAGGTTCACGTCCTCGAAAACGGCCTCGATGATGACGTCGCAGCCGGCCAGGTCGGCCAGCTCGGAGGTGGGCGTGATGCGGGCCAGATGGGCGTCGCGCTTGTCCGCCGTGGACCGTCCACGGGAGACGGCCTTGTCCAGGATCTTCTGGGAGTACGCCTTGCCGCGCTCGGCCGCCTCCAGGCTGACGTCGACGAGGACGACCTCGATGCCGGCCCGGGCGCAGGCGTAGGCGATCCCGCCACCCATCATGCCGGCGCCGATGACGCCGACCTTGCCCACAGTGGACTTCGGCACGTCCTTCGGCCGCGACCCACCGCGGTTGAGGTGCCCGAGGTCGAAGAAGAACGCCTTGGTCATGTTGCGCTGGATCGGCGTGCCCACGAGCGAGGCGAACCACCGGCTCTCTATGCGCAGGGCGGTGTCGATGTCGACGGTGGCCCCCTCGACCGCGGCGCACATGATGGCCAGCGGCGCCGGGTAGTACGCGCCCTTGAGCTGCTTGCGCAGGTTGGCCGGGAACGCCGGCAGCATCGTGGCCAGGCTCCGGTCGGTGGGCCGCCCGCCGGGCATCTTGTAACCGCCGCGCTCCCACGGCTGGGCGGCGCCCGGGTTGGCCTGGATCCACTCGACGGCCCGCGGCAGGAGCTCATCCCGCGTGGGCACCAGGTCGTCGACGAGCCCGGTCTGCTTGGCCTGGGCCGGCCGCAGGCGCTGGCCCTGCATGAGGACGTTCAGCAGCGCGTCCTGTACCCCCAGCATCCGGGTCACCCGCACCACGCCGCCCGCGCCGGGCAGCAGGCCGAGGGTCACCTCGGGGAAGCCGAAGCGGGCGTCGGGCCGGTCGACCGCGATGCGGTGATGGCAGGCCAGGGCCAGCTCGAAGCCGCCGCCCAGCGCCGTGCCGTTCAGGGCGGCCACCACCGGCCTGCCCAGCTTCTCCAGCCGCCGGAAGTGGCCCTTCACGCCCTCCAGCAGCGCGAAGGCCGCGGCGCCCATCGAGCCCGCGCCGTTGCCGGCACCGCCGCCGGACGCCGCGGTCAGGTCTTTCAGGTCGGCCCCGGCGAGGAAGCCGTCCTTGGCCGAGGTGACGATGACGCCGGTGATGGAGCCCTTTTCGGCCTCCAGGCGGTCCACTGTGGAGGCCATGGCCGCCACGTAGCGGGCGTTCATCGTGTTGGTGGACTGCTCCGGGTCATCGAGGGTCAGGACGACGATCCCGTCGTCGCGACGGTCCCAGCCGATCATGCCGTGCTACCCCCTACAGCCGCTCGATGATTGTCGCGATGCCCATGCCGCCACCCACGCAGAGCGAGGCCATTCCATATTGGACGCCGCGCCGCTCCATCTCGTCGAGCACGGTGCCGAGCAGCATGCCGCCGGTCGCCCCCAACGGGTGGCCCATCGAAATGGCGCCGCCGTTGACGTTGACCGTCTCCGGATCCAGGTCGAGATCGCGGATGAAGCGCAGCGGTACGGCGGCGAACGCCTCATTGATCTCGTAGAGCCCCACGTCCCGCGGGGACAGCCCGGCCTTGGCCAGCGCCTTGCGGGCGGCCGGCGCGGGCCCCGTGAGCATGATGGTCGGCTCCTCGCCGGTGACGGCGGCCGCGACCACGCGGGCCCGCGGGGTCAGCCCGGCCGCCCGGCCGGCCGCCTCGCTGCCGACCAGCACGAGCGAGGCGCCGTCGACGATGCCGGAGGAGTTGCCGGCCGTGTGCACGTGGTTGATCTGCTCCAGCCAGTGGTAGCGCTGCAGCGCCACCGCGTCGAACCCGCCCATCTCGCCGATCGCCGCGAACGCCGGGTCGAGCCCGGCCAGGGTCTCCGGCGAGGTCCCCTCGCGGATGGTCTCGTCGCGCTCCAGGATGGCCAGGCCCACGCGGTCGCGCACCGGGATCACCGAGCGGTCGAACGCCCCGTCGGCCCACGCCTTGGCGGCCCGATGGTGCGAGCGCGCGGCATAGGCGTCCACGTCGTCGCGGGTGAAGCCCTCCAGCGTGGCGATCAGGTCGGCCGAGATGCCCTGGGGCACGAAGCTCGTGGCGTAGTTCGACTCGGGGTCCATCGCCCACGCCCCGCCGTCGGAGGCCATCGGGACCCGGGACATCGACTCGACTCCGCCGGCCAGGATCAGGTCGTCCCAGCCGGCCCGCACCTTCTGCGCCGCGGTGTTGACCGCCTCCAGCCCGGAGGCGCAGAACCGGTTCATGGTGACGCCGGCCACCGTGTACGGCAGGCCGCCCACCAGGGCGGCGGTGCGGGCGATGTCCATACCCTGGTCGCCCACGGCGGTGACCACGCCGAGCACCAGGTCGTCGATTGCCGCGGGGTCGAGGTCGGGGTGCCGCCGGAGCATCTCCTCGATCAGCCCGACGACCAGGGAGACGGGCTTCACCTCGTACAGCGAGCCGCCAGGTTTGCCATCTTTGCCGGGTTTGCCGCGCCCGCGCGGTGTCCGGATCGCGTCATAGATCAGGGCGTCCACCCGTACATTCTCCCTCAACCTACTGGCGAGTAACAACCCTCGGCCGGGCATCTCACACCACCCCGCCCCCCGTCCAAGATCGCGGCGAGGACGGCGGTCAGTCGTAGTGCTGGAGTTGGGGCCAGACGGCCGACCAGCCGCCACGAGGCTCCCGGCACACCGCCACCACGCTGCCCTGCTCCTCGTTGTCGACGCCGACGCCGTTGTCGATCTCGGCCTTGCGCTCGCACGAAGCGAACAGCCGGCTCAGCCCGGCCAGGTTCTGGGTCCAGGCGACCACGACGGTCGCCGAGTCGGGCGGCGGGCCGGCGAACCACAGCTCGTTCTGCCCGCTGTAGACGGCCGGCAGTACGTAGTCGGGTCCGTACCGGTCCAGCGCGCCGGCCTCGCCATAGTTGCCGGTGTAGAGCACGGCCCGCGATTGATCCTCTATGGACAGTCCACGATAGACGTCGGCCACCGTCTTCACGTACTCGGACCAGCCGACCGAATCCCGCGCGACCTGGTTGATCTCGGGAATCGGGGTACGGCCGAGCACGTCGACGGGCAGCACCGGCAGTGCGATGATCACGCTCAGCGCGGTGTTGAGGCCCACCGCGAGCGCGACACCGCTCCGCACGCCCGGCCGGGCCAACGCCTGCCCGGTCGACACACAGCCGGCGGCGAACAGGAACGCGAGCAGACTGAGCGGGTAATAGACGGCGCCGCCCGTGACCAGCGTGATGCCGACGGCGATCGGGTACGCGATGGCCAGTGCCCGCACGTCTCGCCACTCCGGCCGGCGCAGCAGCTGCCGGAACCCGACGTAGCAGAACCAGGCCAGCCCGATACCGAGCAGGAGCAACTGGAACGGGATCAGCAGCACGCGGTTCTCGTCGCCGTCGTCCTCGGCGAGGGCGCCGGCCATGGTGACCTGGGGCCAGTCGTGGGTGGCCTGGTAGACGACGTTGGGCGCGGCCAGCACGAGGGCGAGGGCCACGCCGGCCCACAGCCAGCGCGACCGCAGCACCGCGCGGGGACCGACGGCGAGCAGCCCGCCGGCCATCGAGACCAGCAGCAGCACGATCAGCAGCTTGTTGTACAGGCCGAGCCCGACGACGGCCCCGGCCGCCAGCCACCAGCGCGGCTCATCGCGCAGCAGGGCTCGCACCGAGAACAGGATGACCGCCGCCCAGACCGCGATATCGAGGCTGGCCGTCGACATGACGTGCCCGGCCACGAGAACCAGCGGCGAGAACGCGAACCCCGTCGCGGCCAGTCCCTGCGCCGCGCGGCCCCCACCCAGCTCACGGGTCGTCAGCGCCGTCAGCAGTACCGCGCCGGCCACACACAGCATCGCCGGCAGCCGAATGGCCCACACGGTGTCGCCGAACAGGGCGATCGCCGTACGGGCCAGCAGTGGCGTCAGCGGCGGCTGGTCCACGTATCCCCAGGCCGGCTCCAGCATGCGGAAGTACAGCTCGTCGCGGTGATAGCCGTACCGGGTCGAGGTGATGGCCAGCAGGAGGGAGCTCAGAGCCACGGCCAGGCCGATGGGCAACCAGGCCACCGGCGGTCGGTCGATTCGAGGCACGCCGGCACCGTACCGGGCGCTAGTCGCCCAGACCACCCCCGGCCGACGGAGCGGCGAAATGCTCGAACGCCTTGAGGTTGGCCAGGGACTCGCCGCGGGAGACCCGCCAGGCCCACTCGCGCCGGATGGCCGAGCCGAAGCCCAGCTCCAGCATGGGATCGAAGGACTCGTCGGCGTACGTGAGGACGGCGCCCAGCAGCCGGTCGACCTCGTCGGGCGTGACCGCGTGCAGCGGCACCCGGCCCACGAGATAGACGTCGCCGACGGTGTCGATGGCGAACGCGACCCCGTACATGCGGGCGTTGCGCCGCAGCAGCCACGCCCACAGCTCCTCGTGGCGCTCCTCCGGCGCCCGCATCACGAATGCCTCCACGCGCATCGCGTGGTCGCCGAGGACGAGGTTGCACACGGTCTTCAGCTTGTGCGTGCCCGGCAGCGTGACCACATAGGACCCCCCGGCGCCCCGCTCCCACTCGACGCCGCGCGTCGTCAGCGCCTCCTCCACCGCCGCCGCCGCGGCTTGCGAACCCATTCCGTCACCGTAGCGTCGGGCCGTGCAGGGTGGCACCGATGGGCACCCGCGACGAGCGGCGCTCCTGCGTCGCCTCGCGGTACACGGCCATCAGCCGGCGCGCCGTCCGGTCCCAGGAGAACTCGTGGGCGTGCGCTATCGCTCCCCTGGCGAGCGCGGCCCGGCGGGCCGGCTCGTCGAGCAGCCGGCCGATGACCGCCGCCCAGTCGGCCGGGTCGTGGCCCTGGACGAGGGCGCCGGAACGGCCGTCGCGCACCGCGGTGACCAGGCCACCGACGGCCGCCGCCACGACCGGGGTACCGCAGGCCTGGGCCTCCAGCGCGACCAGCCCGAACGACTCGCTGTGGCTGGGCACGCCGACCAGGTCGGCCGCCCGGTACAGGGCCGGCAGGTCGTCACGGTCCAGCGGTGGCAGGAACCGCACGGCGTCGGCGATGCCGAGGGACGAGGCCATCTCGGCCAGGGCGGTGGGGCTGTCCAGCCCCGACCCGCTCGGCCCGCCGCACACGACGAGCCGCAGGTCCGGCGTCCGCCCCCGCAGCAGTGCGGCGGCGCGCAGCAGCACGTCCGGTGCCTTCAGCGGTTGGATGCGGCCCACGAACGCGACGATGTGCCCGCGCTCCGGCAGGCCCAGACGCCGGCGCGCGGCCAAGCGGAGCTGCGCCTCGTGGCCGGGCGGGGGCGGGCCGAACCGGTCGAGGTCCACGCCGGGCTCGACGACGGCCACGCGCCGCGGCTCGGCCCCGTAGAGCTGGACCAGCTCGCGAACCTCGCTCGGCGTGTTGGCCACGAGCCGGTCGGCGGCCCCGGTGACCTGCTCCTCACCGATGATCCGGGCTCGCGGCTCGGGTCGGTCGCCGTCGGCGAGCAGCGCGTTCTTCACCCGGGCCAGGGTGTGCGCGCTGTGCACCAGCGGCACGTTCCAGCGCTCGCGGGCCAGCCAGCCCACCTGGCCGGAGAGCCAGTAATGCGAGTGGACCAGGTCGTAGTACCCCGGCGGGCGCGCGGCCTCGGCCCACATCACGCCGTGCGTGAAGGCGCACAGCTGGGCCGGCAGGTCCTCCTTGGCCAGCCCCTCGAAGGGGCCCGCGCTGACGTGCCGCACGTGCACGCCGGGCACCATCACCACGCTCGGGGGGAGGTCGCTGGACGTGGACCGGGTGAAGATCTCCACCTCGACGCCGGCAGCGGCCAGCCGGCGCGCCACCTCGACGATATAGACGTTCATGCCGCCGGCGTCGCCCGTGCCCGGCTGCTCCAGGGGCGAGGTGTGTACGGAGAGGACCGCGACCCGCCGTACGGGTCGATGGCGATGGCACGGTGCGGTGGCACCTACCGGAGATCCAGAACGCCGGGCCATCCAGCCTCCTCCCGTCGGGCGGGCGCGGCGACTATAACCTCGGGGTCGGTCGGCATCTTCCCGCGTTCCATCGATGCGAACCCACGATCGGCCTGGGCGGCGGGCGGGCGTGACGCAGGTCACGTCCCGGGGTAACTGAGGCGGCGGGCGCCGGCGGCCGGCGGGCACCCTTGCCGTAGCATTTCGGGTCGCCGCCATTCCGGAACGGGAGTCCATCGATGCTCGACGGCCTGCGGAAACTGCTCGGCAATGTCGGGCTCTACATCGCGCTGCAGAAGGCGCTCGGCGCCGACCGGGTCCGGTACCGATGCCTGGACGAGATCGAGCTGAAGCCGGGCGAGCGGGTTCTGGATGTGGGCTGCGGCCCGGCGTACTACCTCGACCGCCTTCCGGGCGTGGAGTACCACGGCTTCGACACGTCCGCGGCCTACATCGCGTACGCCCGCCGGCGCTACGGCGACCGGGGCCGGTTCCACTGCGAGGTGCTGACCGAGGCGCACCTGGGCGAGCTGCCCCGCTTCGACGCGGTACTGCTCTTCGGCGTGCTGCACCATCTCGACGACGAGCAGTGCGCCACGCTGCTCGACCTGGCGGCCCGGGGCCTGGCCGACGGCGGCCGGGTCGTCAGCGTCGACCCCTGCCTGCACCCCGGTCAGGGCCGGATCTCCCGGTGGATGTCGGAGAACGACCGGGGTGAGCACGTGCGCACGCCGGACGGGTTCGACGCGCTCGCCCGGGCCTCCTTCGCCGAGGCGCAGACCGAGATCCTGGACACGGTCAGCCGCGTCCCGTCGAGCCACTACATGATGGTGCTGACCGCGCCCCGCCGCTGACCCTTTGTATGGAGGGGCACCCTACTAGTCAGAAAGTGACTGTAGGGTGCCCCTCCTTACAAGGCGCAGCCGATAAGGACGGGCTCGGGGTGCAGCTCGACCTCGAAGGTCTTGGCCACGCCGTCGCGGATCTCGCGGGCCAGGGCCAGCAGGGCGGCGGTGGTGCCGGTGCCACGGTTGGTCAGGGCCAGGCTGTGCTTGCTCGAGATGGCCACGCCGGGATGGCCGCCGCCGTACCCCTTGACGAACCCGGCGCGCTCGATCAACCAGGCGGCGCTGACCTTGACGTCGGCCCCGGCCGGCCACGTCGCCGGTTCCTCGCCGGTGACCTCGAGCGCCCGGGCCCGCATGGGGGCGTACCCGGCCGCGGTCAGCACCGGGTTGATGAAGAACGAGCCCACCGAGTAGGTGTCCGGGTCGGCCGGGTCGAGCACCATGCCCTTGCCCGCCCGCAGCGCGAGCACGGCCGAGCGCACCTCGTCGAGCGGAACGCGCGTGCCGACGGCCACGTCGAGCCGGCGAGCCAGCTCGGCGTACCGGACGGGCGCCGACAGCCCGTCCCGGCGCAGCCGGAAGGTCACGCCGAGGACGACGTACCGGTCGTTGTGCCGGAAGACGCTGGACCGGTACGCGAACCGGCACCCGGCCGGCGACATGTCCAGCACCTCGCGCCGGGTCCGGTCGTAGACCCGTACCCCGGCGATGGTCTGGCCGACCTCCTGGCCGTAGGCGCCGACGTTCTGGATCGGAGTGGCGCCGGCCGAGCCGGGCACGCCGGAGAGGCATTCGATGCCGACCAGGCCCTCGGCGACGGTAACCGCCACGACCTCGTCCCAGTCCTGTCCGGCCTCCACGGTCACGAGGACCTCGCCGTCACCGGCCGCCGCCATGGTGATGCCGGACGTTCGCAGCAGGAGCACCGGGCCGGGCACGCCGTCGTCGGAGACGACGACATTGCTGCCCCCGGCGAGGATCAGTGGCGGGTCTCCCGCCCGGTCGCCGTCGCGTACTATTTGGAGAATTTCATCCGGAAAGCTGGCCACCACGAGCCGGCGGGCAGGGCCACCCAGCCGGAGCGTGGTGTGTCGTGCGAGAGCGGCGCGGGTAACGTCGAGCACGAGCCTCACCCTAGGTGGGGCGAGTGCGGTCTGGAGCGGGAGGCCTGGTGTGAGCAGGACCCACGGGACCAAGGACTTCTGGCTGACCGCGTTGCGGACCGACGGCGCGGCGCTCGTCGCCGCCGTCGGCCAGGGGGGAGTCCTCGGGGCACCCGTTCCGAGCTGTCCGGGGTGGACCGTCGGCGATCTCGTTCGCCATGTCGGCGGCGTCTACCGCCGCACCCGCAACCACGCGGGCACCGGAGTCGTCGACGAGGGCTGGGGACCGGTCGTGGTGCCCGAGGACGCACCGCCCGGTGACGACGAGCGGGTGGTCGAGTGGCTGCGCGCGGAGCTCGGTCAGATCGAGACGTTCCTGGAGGGGCTCGACCCCGATCTGCCGGCCTGGAACTGGGCCCCGCAGGCCAGGATCGCCGGGTTCTGGATCCGGCGCACGGCCCACGAGACGGCCGTACACCGCTGGGACAGCCAGCTCGCCACCGGGTTGCCGGAGCCGCTGGAGAGCAAGCTCGCCGGAGACACCGTGGCCGAGGCTCTCGACACGTTCCTGCCGGCCGGCCGGCGCCCGGCGCCGACGGAGGTGCACGGCGTCGTCCAGTTGACCGCGGTGGACCTGGGGCAGGAGTGGTACGTGCGGCTGCGCGGGGGTGGCGTCTCGCTGCTCGACACCGACACGCTGCTCGACGACGACACCCACCCGACCCGGGCCGTGGCCAGCGGGACGGCCAGCGACCTGGCCCTCGCCCTCTGGGGCCGCGTCACGTTCGACGTTCTCGAAACGGCCGGCGACGACACTCTGCTCGAGGCGCTCCGCGTTTCCTGACCAGCTCACATCCGCGCCCGCTCAACCCCTGCGCGATCATGACCTTTAGTCCATGATCGGCGCTGTTTTGTGACCGTAAGTCCATGATCATGGGGATCTTGCGGTGGGCATCCGTGATTGACTGGCTGTCGAAATGGACTTCCTCCAGCCGACTTCGTGGGCCGACGCGCTGGCCGCCAAGGCGGACCACCCGGATGGGGTGGCGATCGCGGGTGGCACGGACCTGATGGTCGGCCTCAACTTCGGCCAGCCACCGCCGCCGGCGCTGATCGACCTGACCCGGGTGACCGAGCTGAGCGAGTGGGCCCGCGACAACGGTACGACGAGGATCGGGGCCGGCGTGACGTACCGCCGGATCATCGATGAGATCGCGGCCGCATGCCCGGCCCTGGCCGCCGCGTCCCGGACGGTCGGCTCACCGCAGATCCGCAACCGGGCGACCGTGGCCGGCAACCTCGGCACCGCCTCGCCGGCCGGCGACGCCCACCCGCCGCTGCTGGCGACCGGAGCGACGGTCGAGGTCGAATCGGTACGGGGCCCGCGCCTGATCGACATCGACGAGTTCTTCACCGGCGTCAAGCGCAACGCCCTCGCCCCGGACGAGCTGATCCGGGCCGTACGGGTGCCGGTGGCCGCCGGTCCGCAGCGCTTCGCCAAGGTGGGCACCCGCAACGCCATGGTGATCGCGGTGTGCTCGGTCGCCGTGGCCCTCGATCCGGCCCGGCGGGGCGTGGGTACGGGCATCGGCTCCGCGGCGCCGACGCCGCGGCGGGCGCGCGACGCGGAGGAGTTCGCGGCCGAGGCCCTGCCCTGGTCCACTCTGGATGATCTGGACCCGGCCCTGGCCGAGGAGTTCGGCGCCCGGGTGGCCGCGGCGGCGTCACCGATCGACGACGTGCGAGCGGCCGCCGGGTACCGCCGGCACGCCCTGGCCGTGCTGGCCCGCCGGGCGCTGGCCTGGACCTGGGCGGAGCTGAAGGGAGGCCGGTCGTGAGGGTCCGGTTGACCGTCAACGGCGTCTCCCGGACCGCCGACGACGTGTGGCCCGGCGAGAGCCTGCTGTTCACGCTGCGGGAGCGGCTCGGCCTGCCCGGCACGAAGAACGCGTGCGAGCAGGGTGAGTGCGGGTCATGCACCGTGCTGATGGACGGCGAACCCGTGTGCTCGTGCCTGGTCGCGGCACCGCAGGCGCAGGGGCGCGAGCTGGTCACCGTGGAGGGCCTGGCCGCCGGCGACGAACTGCACCCGGTGCAGCAGGCGTTCGTGGACGCCGGTGCCGTCCAGTGTGGATTCTGCACGCCCGGTCTCATCGTGACGGTGGCCGACCTGGTCCGCCGTCGCCCCGACGCCTCCGAGGCCGAGATCCGGGAGGCTCTGGCCGGCAACCTGTGCCGGTGCACCGGATACGAGAAGATCCTTGACGCGGTGCGCCTGGCCGCGGCCCGCGGGGCCTGACATGGATCTCGTCATCGACGGCGCGGCTCTGGCCACTGTGGACCCGCACGGCACCGAGCACGCCCCCGGGCACGTGGTGGTGGCCGACGGGCGGATCGTGGCGGTCGGCCCCGGGCCGGCCCCGGCGGTCGCGGACGGACAAAGGGTCGACGGACGGGGATGCCTGCTCACGCCCGGACTGGTGAACACACACCACCACCTCTACCAGTGGGCCACCCGCGGGTACGCCCAGCCGGCGACCCTGTTCGAGTGGCTCACCGAGCTGTACCCGGTGTGGGCCCGCATCACCGAGCCCGTGGTCGGCGCGGCCGCCGCGGCCGGGCTGGCCTGGCTGGCCCGATCGGGCTGCACCACCACGACCGACCACCACTATCTGTTCCCCCGTGGCGGCGGGGATCCGCTCGGCGCGACCGTCCACGCCGCCGCGACGGTCGGGCTGCGGTTCCACCCGGGCCGGGGGTCGATGGACCTCGGTCGATCGCGGGGCGGCCTGCCGCCCGACGACGTGGTCGAGTCGCTCGACCAGATCGAGGCGGCCACGGTCGACGCCGTCGAGCGGTTCCACGACCCCGGGCCGGGGGCGATGGTACGGGTGGCGGTGGCGCCCTGCTCACCGTTCTCGGTCAGCGAGGAGCTGCTGCGCCAGTCGGCGGCGCTGGCCCGCCGGCTCGGCCTGCGCCTGCACACGCACCTGGCCGAGACGCTGGACGAGGAGGAGTACTGCCGGGAGCGACACGGACTGTCCCCTGTGGAGTACCTGGACAAACTCGGCTGGCTCGGACCGGATGTGTGGCTGGCCCACGCCGTTCACGTCGCCCCCAAGGAGACCGGGCGCTTGGGCGCCACCGGCACCGGCGTGGCCCACTGCCCCTCCTCGAACGCCCGGCTGGGTGCGGGCACGGCCCCGATCCGGTCCTATCTGGACGCGGGCGTGCCGGTCGGGCTGGGTGTCGACGGCGCCGCGTCGCAGGAGTCGGGACGGATGGTGGAGGAGTTGCGCCAGGCGCTGTATGCGGCCCGAGCCGCGCACGGGCCCAAGGCGCTCACGGCCCGAGAGGCCCTGGCCGCGGCCACCATCGGCGGCGCGCGCTGCCTGGGCCGCGCCGACGAGATCGGCTCGCTCGAGGTGGGCAAGCTGGCCGACCTGGCCCTGTGGCGGCTGGACGGAATCGGCCACGCCGGCATCGCCGACCCGGTGGCGGCCCTCGTCTTCGGCTCGGCCCCGCCCCTGGAGCTGCTCACCGTGAGCGGTCGGGTCGTGGTCGAGCGCGACGAACTGCGCACCGCCGACGAGGCCACGCTGGCCGCCGACCTGGCCCGCGCCTGCGACTCGGTGAGGAGAGCAACGTGAGTGTGGCGCCCCTGACCCATGAGGTGCGCGGCGGCGTCGGGGACAGCCCGATCCGCCCGGACGCGACGCTGAAGGTCAAGGGCGAGTTCGCGTACTCGTCGGACCTCTGGCTCGACGACGCGCTCTTCGGCGTCACGGTGCGTTCCCCGTACCCCCGGGCCCGGATCATCGCGATCGACATCTCCGCGGCGCTGGCCGTCCCGGGCGTGCACGCCGTGCTGACCCACGAGGACGTGCCCGGGCGCAAGGTGTACGGGCTCGATGACCCCGACCAGCCGGTGCTGGCCATCGATGAGGTCCGCTACCAGGGCGAGCCGGTCGCGATCCTCGCCGCCGACGACCCGCACACCGCGCGCCGGGCGGCCGAGCGGGTCGTCGTGACCTACGAGGAACTCGAGCCGGTGGTGTCGGCCAAGGAGGCCATTCTCGAACTGCCGGGCCAGCTGATCCACCCCCACGGCAACGTGGTGCGCCACCAGCCGGTCCTGCGCGGCGACGCCGCATCGGCCACGGCCGACGTGGTGGTGGTCGGCGAGTACGAGGTCGGCATGCAGGACCAGGCGTTCCTCGGACCCGAGTCCGGCCTGGCCATTCCGGCGGCCGACGGCGGGGTCGACCTCTACGTGGCCACGCAGTGGCTGCACGTCGACCGGGAGCAGATCGCGCCGTGCCTCGGCCTGCCCGAGGAGAAGGTCCGCCTCACCCTGGCCGGCGTCGGCGGGGCGTTCGGCGCCCGGGAGGACCTGTCCATGCAGGTCCACGCCTGCCTGTTGGCACTGCACACGTCACGGCCGGTGCGGATGGTGTACGGGCGGGAGGAGTCGTTCTTCGGCCACGTGCACCGGCACCCGGCGTGGATGCGGTACGAGCACGGCGCCACCCGGGACGGCAAGCTCGTCTACGTCAAGGCCACGATCGTGCTCGACGGCGGGGCGTACGCGTCGACCACGAAGGCCGTCGTCGGCAACGCGGCCTCGCTCGGCGTCGGCCCCTACGAGGTGCCCCACGTCGCCATCGACGCGTTCGGTGCCCGCACCAACAACCCGCCCTGTGGGGCGATGCGCGGCTTCGGCGCGGTGCAGGCGTGTTTCGGGTACGAGTCGCAAATGGACGCCCTGGCCCGCGAGCTTGGCCTCGACCCGCTGGAGCTGCGGGCCCGCAACGCGGTGTCCCAGGGGTCCAGGCTGGCCACCGGTCAGGTCATCGACTCACCGGCCCCGCTGGCCGAGATGCTGCGGCGGCTGGCCGCCATGCCCTCGGCTGCGGCGGAGTCCACCATGGATCTCGGCGATCTGCCGGGCGGGTACGGCGGGACGACCCGGGGCGAGGGCGTCCGCCGGGGGGTCGGATACGGCGTGGGCATCAAGAACATCTGCTTCTCGGAGGGCTTCGACGACTTCGCCACCGCCGCGGTGCGGCTCGAGGTGGTGGGCGGGGAGCCGGTGGCGACGGTGCACACGGCGGCGGCCGAGGTCGGTCAGGGCCTGGTGACGTTGCAGGCCCAGATCGTCCGGACCGAGCTCGGCGTGCCGGCCGTCACGATCCGGCCGGCCGACACCTCGGTCGGGTCCGCGGGGTCGTCCTCGGCGTCGCGGCAGTCCTACATGACCGGCGGCGCGGTGAAGGCGGCCTGCGAGGCGGTGCGGGCGAGGATCGCCGCGCTCGTGGGCCGGCCGGCGCCGGATGTTCAACTCGTCGGCGGCAAGGTGGTCTCGGTGGCGGCCGGGGTCCTGGCCGACCTCGCCGAGGTGCTCGGCGACGCCGCGGTCGAGGAGACCGTGGTGTTCCGGCACCGGCCGACCGTGCCGCTGGACCCGGTCACCGGGCAGGGCGACTCCCACACCCAACTGGCCCTGTGCGTGCATCGGGCCACTGTGGACGTGGACGTGGAGCTCGGTCTGGTCAAGGTGGTGGAGCTGGCCGCCGTGCAGGACGTCGGCCGCATCATGAACCGGGTGTCGTTGGAGGGCCAGATCCACGGCGGCACGGCTCAGGGCCTCGGCCTGGCCATCATGGAGGAGCTGGTCGTCCGCGACGGGAAGCTACGCAACCCGTCGTTCACCGACTACCTGCTGCCCACGATCCTGGACATGCCGCCGATGCGCCTGGAGATCCTGGAGTACCCCGATCCGCACGCGCCCTACGGCCTGCGGGGCGCCGGCGAGCCGCCGACCCTGTCGTCCACGCCCGCGATCGTGGCCGCCATCCGCGACGCGACCGGCCTGCCGCTGCGCCGCGTCCCCGTGCGCCCCGAGCACCTGACCATCGTCAAGCCCGGGCCGTTGGGCTGAACAACGCTGGCGGCGGGCCGGGCGCCCGGGCACGATGGTGGAGTGTCGACGCCGGTCAAAGTACGCACGGACGTGCCCCGCGCGGCCGGCGGCCGGTTGGCGCTGCTGCGGGCGCTGCGGGGTGACCCGCTCGGCACGTTCAGCCGGCTGGCCCGGGAGTACGGCAGCATCGTGTCCCTGCGCGTGCCCGGACTCGGCCTGTATCTGATCAGTGATCCGGCCGCGATCCAGGACGCCCTGACGCTCACCAACCGGTCCTACGCCAAGGGCCTGGCCCGCCGCCGGGACCCCGGGGGCGAGGGCTACCAGCCGCTGGCCCGCGTCCTGGGCCACGGTCTGCTCACCAGCTCCGGCGAGTTGTGGCGCCGCCAGCGGCGGCTGATCCAGCCGCTGTTCCACCAGGCCCGGGTGGCCGGCTACGGGGAGGTGTTCGCTCGCCTGGCCGCGCAGACCGGCGACCGGTGGCGCGACGGCGAGGTCCGCGACCTCCACGCCGAGATGACCGAGCTCACCCTGGGGATCGTGGCCCGGACCGTCTTCGATGTCGACCTCGAGGACGAGTTCGTGGCCCACGTGCGGCGGTCGCTGGCGACGAACATGCGCGCCACCCGTCGCCAACTCGTGCCGTGGGCCCGGGTGCTCGACCGGCTGCCGTTGCCGTCCACGCGCCGGTTCAACGCCGACCGGGCGGCGCTGGACGCCAGGATCCACCGGATGATCGCGGAGCGCCGGGCCACCGGAGCCGGCGGCGAAGCCGGAGCCGGTGGTGCCGGCGGAGACGACCTGCTGAGCCTGCTGCTGTCGGCCCGCGACGAGGAGACCGGCCGACGGATGCCGGACGCCAGGTGCGCGACGAGGCGGTCACCATGCTGCTGGCCGGGCACGAGACGACGGCCAACGCGCTGGCCTGGGCCTTCCACCTCCTCGGCGGGAACCCGGCCGCCCAGCAACGCCTCGGCGCCGAGCTCGACGAGGTCCTCGGCGGCCGGTTGCCATCGGCGGCCGACCTGCCGCGGCTGCGCTACACCGCCGCCGTGGTGCACGAGGCGATGCGCCTGTACCCACCGGCCTGGGTGCTGGCCCGGCACCTGGTCACCGATCGGGAGATCTGCGGGTACGCGCTGCCGGCCGGCTCCATGGTTGTGTCCAGCCCCTGGGTCGTCCATCGGGATCAACGGTGGTGGCCGCGGCCGGACAGCTTCGAGCCCGAGCGGTGGCTGGACGCGACGCCCGAGCGACCTCGCTACGCGTACTTTCCGTTCGGTGGTGGTCCCCGACAGTGCATCGGAAACTCGTTCGCCGAGATGGAGGCGATCCTGGTGCTGGCCACGCTGGGCCGGCGCTGGCAGGTGGCGCCGGTGCCGGACGCGCGCATCGAACCGCTGGCGCTGGTGACCCTACGGCCGGCGTACGGCGTGCCGATGCGGCTCCGGTGTCGGGCCTGACGCGGCTCCACATTGGTCAATCGTCGGCGCGCAGCCGCACACCGCCGGTCGGTGTGGTCAGGGTGAGCAGCGGTCCCTCGACGCGGTAGGTGACCTCGCCCCCCAGCACGGCGGCCACGGCGTCGTGCAGCAACGCGGCGGCGCCGGTGCAGTGGCCGTCGAGTCCGCCGACCGACGAGAACCGGATGGTCGTCGCGGTCACCGTGGCCCGACCCCGGATGGCCCGGCAGCCGGTGTGCCCGAGGACGCTGCCGTCGCCGGCGAACGTCAGGAACGCCTGGACCCCGGCCGGGACCGACGAGGCGGCGGTGTCGGTGATGATCGTGTCGACCACCCACCGCTGCCCGACCAGGGCCCGGTCGGGATCGGCGACCTGCCGGTCGGCCAGCACGATCTCCACGGCCGGACCGCGCAGGCGGAGGACGTTGGCGGCCAGGGCCCACTCCGGACGGGAACCCAGGAACGTGCTCAGCCAGGTGTCCTGCCGCATCCGCTCCGGGTCACACCCCATCTCGGTCATGCTCAGGTCACCCAGGACGAGCCTGCCGTCCTCGATCCGGCCTTCACCGCCGAGGTGGTTGCACCCCGCCTGGGCGTCGAGACGGCCGTCGGCGAAGAAGCGCAGCTCGATCCGGGTACCGGGCACCAGTGGGCGCGGCTGGGCACCCTCGGTCACGCCGGTGGAGTAGAACGTCCGGTCCGCCGGCCACGCGCCCGGCGCTGCGGCGGGCGTCGCCCGGGAACACGCCGTCGTGGCCAGCGCCGCGACGAGTCCCACCACAGCCAGCGCCTCGACCGCCCTCCGCACGACCGTCCTCGTCCGCACGACAGCCCTCCTCCGCATGACCCTCCGACGCCGGTTGGTCGACGCCGGTTCCACCGTGACCCGCTCGTCACCCACCGATCATGGAATGGACCGCCGTGCGGGGGTTGGAGCGGCGCGCCTGGCGCGACGGCGCTACTGTCTCGGTCGTGACCGATGGTCAGGTGGCGGCCGCGCCTCGCCAGCGCGCCCGTTCGGCCCGGGACTTCTTCGCGGGCGTGAGCTTCCTGCTGCGCGGCGTAGGCATGTATGCCCGCAGTCCCGGGATCATGCTGCTCGGGCTCCTGCCGGCGCTGATCTCGGGCGCGCTGCTGATCGGCTCGATCGTGGCGCTGGCGTACTACGTCGACGATGTGGCGACCTTCCTCACGCCCTACGCCGGTAGCTGGAACGCCAACGTCCGCCAGCTCGCCCGGGCCCTGGTCAGCATCGCCGTCGTTTTCGGGTGGGTCCTGCTCAGCGTGCTGTTCTTCACCGCGATCACGCTGATCATCGGGCAACCGTTCTACGAGGCGATCTCGAAGAACGTGGAGAGCAAGCTCGGCGGCGTGCCCGGCGAGGTCAACGTGTCGTTCTGGAAGACGCTGCCACGCAACATTGTGGACAGTATCCGGCTCATCCTGCTGGCCGCCGTGGTCGGCATCCTGCTCTTCGCGCTGGGGCTCATCCCGGCGTTCGGGCAGGTCGTGGTGCCGGTGCTCGCGATCCTGTTCGGCGGTTGGATCCTGGCGCTGGAACTGACCGGCGTGCCGTTCGAGCGGCGGGGGCTGCGGTTGCGGGACCGGCGGCGGATGCTGCGGGGCCGGCGGTCGATGGCGGTCGGCTTCGGCGCGGCCACGTTCGTCTGCTTCCTGATACCGGGCGGGGCGGTGCTGCTCATGCCGGCCGCGGTGGCCGGGGCGACGCTGCTGTCCCGGCGCCTGTTCGGGCTGCCGGACGCGGCGGGTGGGCGGTGAGCCGGCGGTGAGCGCCGTGCGGGTCGAACTGGTCGAGGGCGACATCACCGCGCAGCCGGTCGACGCCATCGTGAACGCGGCCAACTCCGGCCTGGCCGGCGGAGGAGGCGTAGACGGGGCGATCCACCGAAGGGGCGGGCCGGCGATCATGGAGGCGTGCCGGGACGTGGTCCGGCAGGCGCTGCACGCGCTGCGCGCCGCGACCACCTCGGTCGAGCAGGCCCGCCTGGTGCTGTTCGACGCGTCGACCATGGCGGTCGCGTGGCGCGTCATCGGTACCCCGTGACCGAGGCGCTGCGGGCGGACTGCTCGCGTTGCTTCGCGCTGTGCTGCGTCGTACCCGCGTTCTCCGTCTCGGCCGACTTCGCCATCGACAAGGCGGCCGGTACCCCCTGCCGGCACCTGCGGGCCGACTTCCGCTGTGGCATCCACGACGGGTTACGCGGGCGCGGTTTCCCGGGCTGCGCGGTGTATGACTGCTTCGGTGCCGGGCAGAAGGTCTCCCAGGTGACGTTCGGCGGCCGGGACTGGCGAGCCTCGTCCGCGATCGCGCCCGGAATGTTCGCGGCGTTCACCGTCATGCGGCACCTGCACGAGCTGCTCTGGTACGTGACGGCCGCGCTGACCCTCGACGCCGCCGCCCCGGTCCGGGCCGATCTGATCCGGGCCCGGGCCGAGACCGAGCGGCTCACCCTGCTCGGTGCCGACGATCTGACCACATTGGACATCGACGCTCATCGGGCGGCCGTCAACGCCGTACTGCGCCGGGCCAGCGAGCTGGCCCGGGAGTCGTACCGCGGGCCCGACCGTTCCGGCGCCGACCTCGTCGGGGCCGACCTGACCGGCGCCGACCTGCGGGGCGCGAACCTGCGCGGGGCGTACCTCATCGGGGCCGACCTGACCGGTGCGGACCTTGACCTCGCCGACGTCACCGGGGCCGATCTCCGCGGCGCCGACCTGACCGGCGCCGACCTGAGCGGCACCCTGTTCCTGACGCAGTCCCAAGTGGACAGCGCGGTGGGCGATGGTCGCACGGCACTTCCGGCGTCCCTGACCCGACCGGCGCACTGGTGATCGGAGGAACTGCATGCAATGGGAACTGATCCCGCGGCGCGGCATCCGCACCGCGCGGACCGAGATCCTCCTCGGCTCGTCCCGCGAGGACAACCGCGCACTGATGGCCGCCGTGCCGCTCTCGCGCGAGAACCATCGCGACGGCGAGGACCAGTTCGTCGGCGACGGCACGATGATCTTCCTGCGGTACCAGGGGGACGTGCTCGATCGGATCATGTTCATCCACGGCCGGCTGAGCCTCGACGGCCTCGAGCTGCACGAGACCACGTGGGCGGAGCTCGAACCCGCCCTGCGCGAGCGGGGCTACACGTTCGACGGTCCGAAGTACTTCGCCGACGGCCTCGAATGCCCGGAGCTCGGCGTCAACATCGCCACGTGGGAGGACGTCGGCGGCGACGGCGACGGCATCGAATGGGTGTCCATGTGGCAGCAGTAGCTCCGGCGGTCGTGGAAGAACGCCGCCGGCGCCCTACCGTGGGCTGGCGGCCGCTTGCGCGATGAGCCAGTCGAGGGCGTCGGCGCAGGCGTTGAGGACCGAGACGTGTCCGTCGCCCGGACGCCGCCACAACCGCGACCCGGCGATGTTGCGGTGCAGCCATTCGCCGTGCGCGTACGGGCCGACGCGGTCCTCGTCGCCGTGCACCAGCAGGACCGGCGCGGCGATGGCGGCCAGATCGAACCCCCACGGTGAGACGAGGGCGACATCGTCGTCCACGAGGCCGTCGGGACCGGCCCGCTCGGCCCGTTGGGCGTCCTCGCCCAGCGGTCCCCATTCGCCGGCCAACGCGGCCCAGTCGGCGTCGGTGAACGTGTCGCGGTCGAACTCGTCGGTGTCGGCGTAGCGGCGGCGGGCCGCCCGCCCGGCCCGGGCCGCTCGGACGGCTCCGTCCTTGGCCATGCCGGCGTACCAGTCGAACTCCTCGGTGAAGGGGGCCAGACAGGCGAAGGTGACGGCGGCCCGGACCCTGTCCGGATGCAGCGCGGCACAGGCCAGGGCCGGCGGTCCGCCGCCCGAGTAGCCCATGACGGCGAAGCGCCTCACGCCGAACGCGTCGGCGACGCGGGCCGCGTCGTCCGCCCCGGAGGCCTCGTTCCGGCCCGCGAACGGGGTGGAGGTGCCGTAGCTGGGCCGGGCGTACGTCACCAGCCGGATGCCCCGCTCGGTGGCGGCCGACAGCAACGGTGGTAGCGGTGTCCCGGTGTGCGGGGAGCCCGGGTGCCAGATCAGCGCCAGCCCGCCGGGCGGGCCGGCCTCGCTGTCGTAGGCGTGCACCGTCCGACCGCCACCAACGGGTACGTCAATCTCCCGCACGGGCTCTCTCCAGAGTGGACATCATTCGCCGCGGGCCCGGTGGGCGGCCGACCGGATCTGCTCGGCGAACTGCCGGGCCCCGAGGCACCGGATCTTCACAACCGATCCCACGGCCGTCTCCACGGCAATGATCTTTGTCAGTACGCCCCGGAGCACCTGGACACCCGTGATCGCGGCCGCCGGGACGACGATGTCGAGGGTGCCCGTCTGCACGGCCCGGTTCACAGCGTTGGGGTGGAAAGTCAACGACGACGGCGTCAGCGTGGCGCAGCCGCCGACCCAGAGGCCGCCGTAGGCCTTACGGAAGGCGGACAGTACATCCTGGACCGAGGCCCCGCCGGGTACCACCGACTCCAGGCCCCGGGCGAAGCCGGGCGACAGCTGGGCATCCTCCACCAGAGCGTTGGCCGCCCGCGTACCGATAACCCGGTCCATCGGCACAGTCTCGCGCACATGACCAGACCTCACCATCACAGTGGGTCAGGGGTGGTGCCGCCGTGCTTGGCGACCATGTCGGCCACCCGGGTGACGATGTCGGACACGAGAGCCTCGTCGTCGGCCTCGACCATCACGCGTACCACCGGTTCGGTGCCGCTGGCCCGCAGCACGAGCCGCCCGCGGTCGCCGAGCTCGTCGTTGATGGCCCTCTTCTCGTCCTCGAGGGCGCTCACGACGCGGGCCGGGGGGACGGCGACGGCGACGTTGCGCATGCCCTGTGGCAGCTTGCGCATGGCGCCGGCCGCGAGCTGTCCCAGAGGTAGCGCCGCGGCGGCCACGGCCCCGAGCAGTTCGATCGCGGTGAGCAGACCGTCGCCGATCGGGAAGAGGTCGTCCATGATGATGTGACCGGACTGCTCGCCGCCGAGCACGTACCCGGTCCGCTTGATGGTCTCGGCCACCGCCTTGTCGCCGACAGCGCACACCTCGACCTGGAAGCCGTCGCCGCGCAGGCTCTGCAGCAGACCGAGGTTGCTCCACTCGGTGACGACGACGCCGTTGCCCGGCAGAGCGCCGGTGGCGGCGCGGTGGCGGGCCAGGATCGCGATGATCTCGTCGCCGTCGACGATCTGGCCGTCGCCCGCGATGGCCAGCACCCGGTCGGCGTCGCCGTCGAAGGCCAGACCGAGGTCCAGCCCCTGGTCCATGACGAGCTGGGCCAGCGGATCCAGATGGGTAGAGCCGCAGCCGCGGTTGATGTTCGTCCCGTCCGGATGGTCACCCATCACGGCGACGGTCGCGCCGGTGGCCGCCAGCACGATCGGCGCGACCCGATAGGCGGCCCCGTTCGCGCAGTCGACGCCGATGCGCAGCCGGCTCGCGTCCACGGCCTCGGCGTTGCGTCGCAGCCACCCCTCGTACGTGCCCTGGATCTCCGGCTCGGGGTAGGCCAACCGCCCGGTCACCGGGGGACGCGGCGCCGCCGACGAGCCGGCCAGCAGGCGGGCCAGTACGTCCTCGATGCCGTGTTCGAGATCGTCAGAGATCTTCCTCCCGTCGGCACCGAAGATCTTGATGCCGTTGTCGTGGTACGGGTTGTGGGACGCGGTCACCATGGCGCCGGGCAGGCTCCGGCCGCGACAGACGTACGCCACACCGGCCGACGGCATCTCACCCAGTTGAGTGATACCCCTACCGGTCGAGGCCACCCCGGCCGCGAAGGCCGACGCCAGCATCGTGGAGGAGATACGGGTGTCCCACCCGACGAACCAGTCGGGCTGCCCGAGGACCATGGCCGAGGCGCTGCCCAGCGCGAGAGCGAGCTCGGGCGTGAGTTCTGTGTTCGCCTTGCCGCGAAGGCCGTCGGTGCCGAAGCGAATCTGCATCACGGTTCTCGTTTCTGGCGGTCCATTCGTGGACAACGACGGGCACGGGACTTTGGTCGCGGTCAATCGGCGAGACGGATCCGCACCCGACGGTTGGCCTTGCCCTTGCTCTCCACCTTGACCACGGTCACCTTGCCGACCTGGGCGGTGGCCGCGACATGCGTACCGCCATCGGCCTGCACGTCGAGCCCGACGATGTCGACGATGCGGATCTCCTCCTCGTCGGCCGGGATGAGGTTGGACTGGGTACGGACGATGTCGGGTATCTCCAGCGCCTCGTCGCGCGGCAGGACCCGCACGTCGATGCGGCGGTTCGCGGCCACCTCGGCGTTGACCGTGTCCTCCAGCGTGGCCTTGAAGTCCGGCGGCACCTCGGGCAGGTTGAAGTCCATCCGAGCTTCGCCGGGCTCCATGTTGCCGCCGGTCACCAGCGCCCCGAAGTCGCGGAACACCACACCGCACAGGACGTGCAGACCCGAGTGGGTACGCATGAGGGTGGATCGGCGCGCGTCGTCGAGCGCGCCCCGCACGGCCGTGCCGGCGGTCGGTACCGGGTCGCCGGGCGCGGGCAGAAGGTAGAGGTCGTCCCCCTTGCGGGTACCCACGACGCGTGTCTGCACCCCCTGCCACAGCAGCACACCGTGGTCGGGCGGCTGCCCGCCGCCCCCCGGGTAGAAGGCCGAGCGGTCCAGGACGATGCCCGCCTCCGGATCGGTCGGGTCGGACCAGACGACGGCGCACTCCCACTCGCGCAGCGTCGGATCGGCCAGGTCGAGCCGGTGCGTCCGGCCGTGCGATGTCACACCCATGCGAGCCAGCGTACGGGGGCCCCGGCGGGCCTCATGCGTTGAGGAAGCCGCAGATGCGCGAACGCAGGTCCGCGCGGTTGGTCCAGAGCACCGCCGGCTGGCCGTAGATGTGCAGGGTCGCGTTCGGCAGCACGCTGGCGAGCTGCTCGGCGACCTCGGGCGGGTGGGCCACGTCGCCCCGGCAACCGATGACGAGGGCGTGGGCCGTGACCGCCTTGAGCGCGGTCCGGTCGGGCAGGGCCGCCTGCGCGAGCACATCGGTCACGCCGGCCAGCCCATCGCGCAGCAACGCGTCCAGGCGCTCGCGCACGTACCGCCACGCGGCCGGGCGCTCCCGCAGCGACTGCGGTATGTCGGCGGCCAGCAGCGTCGCGGTCGCCGGCCCGTCCTCGGCGGCGACCGCCTCGACAAGGGCCCGCATCCGGGCCGTGGCACCGGGAGCCCGCGGCTCGTCCAGCACGGCGGGCAGGAAGAACACCACCCGCTCGAAGCGGTCGGGAGTCTGGGACAGCAGGCGGCACAGCGCCCCGACCCCCAGGCTCGCGCCAACGGCCCGGGTGGCGGCGAAGTGGTCCGCGACGGCGCGCAGGTCGGCCGCGAGATCGGGGTAGCCCAGCGGTCCCGGCGGCGCGTCCGAGCGCCCGTGCCCGCGGAACTGGAAGAAGACCTTCCGCCCGGCGACCCCGCCGCCCAGCGGTCGGGTGTCGGCGATGCCACCGGCGAGCCCGTGGGCGAACACCGTGGTCGGCGGATCGAGCCCGGTGACGAGATACTCGAGCCTCGCCCCGTGCGGCATACGCTCGACGTCGGTGGGCGTAAGGGACAGCAGCGGGCGACCCGGCTCATCTCGCCCGCGCGGTGCGGGCCATCGTTTCGACTTTCCGTCCGGCGGTGGTGGCCAGCGGAAGCTTCTCACCAAGAGCCGCTTCCGTCGGTGGCGTCCCGCAACGCCGGTCGTACGTCCAGGAGGTAGATCAGGGCGGCACCCACGGCGATGAACGCGAACATCGAGACACCCCCGAGGTTGGGATTTCCGCACACCAGGGTCACCAGTACGGCGCCGGCCAGGATGGCCAGCCATCCGCCCTTGGACAGCGAGCCGACCACCGGGAAGGCGTCCGCGCGTTGCACCAGGCAGTGCACCACGGCCCAGCCCTCTACCGCCAGAAACAGGACCATCGTGACGAGGCTCACGTAGTACTGCACGTCGTCAAAAAAGATTGGGACGGCGAGGGCCATGGAGAACAGCTTATCCACAGCCGACGCCGTCGCCGTCGCTTACGGTATGTGGCCCGGGGTTCGGGTCTACTTGGCGGCCGGACGGGTCCGCTTGGTCGGCCGGGTCGTCTTGGCGGCACCCGTCGTGGTCTTCCGGGCGGTCGAGGTCGCCTTGCGCACCGTGGAGGTCGCCGTGCGCGCCGTGGCCGTCTTCTTGGCCGGCGCCTTCTTGGCCGGCGCCTTCTTCACCGCCGTCCGAGTGGTGGTGGTCGTGGTCGCGGCCTGCCGGCGGTCGGCGGCGAGCGTGGCCCGCGACCCGCGCTCGGCACCGTCCACGGCACCGTCGATCGCACCGGTGGTCACGCCGGTCACCACGGCACGGCTGCGCGCGACGGCGCGCTCACCGCGGGCGACGAGTCCGCTGTAGACGTGCTGCGCCTGGTCGACGAAGGTCTGCATCGCGGCCGGGAACTCGGTGCGCAGCTGATCCACGCGGTTGGGGATGGCGGCCATGCGGATCGGGAACTCGGCCCGCAGCTTGTCCACCCGGCCGGGCAGTTCGGAGCGCAACTCGGCGGTCACCGCCGGCAACCTGAGCAACTGCCGGTAGGCGAACTCGCCGGCGCCGGCCACCGCGTACATGGGCGCCGGAAGCTTGGGCGTGGTCGTCTTCACCGTCATGATGGGGATTCCTCCTGGTCATCGGAGTCCGCGCGGGCGTTCTCCCGCCGGAACGTCTCGTAGATCTGGGTCAGTGACTGTTTCTGCGCGACGGTCAGGTGCGGGTCGGCCGCGATGGCGGCTGGCACTCCCTGGCCATCCTTCTCGTTGAGTAACCCGGCGCGCAGGTACATCAACGGTGTCGAAATTCTCAGCGCGTCGGCGATCTGGGCCAGGACCTCGGCGGACGGCTTTCGCAGGCCCCGCTCGATCTGGCTCAGGTACGGGTTGGAGACCCCGGCGCGTTCGGCCAGCTCGCGCAGCGAGATCCGCGCATTGCGCCGCAGGTCGCGGATGAAATCCCCGACGTCCTTGGGGAGATCTCGTTGTCTGGGCACGCCCGCAACGCTACGTCGGCCTGCTAGCTGTAGCAAGCAAAATACTAACTCTGGTTAGCGTGAGATGCCTCACCCGTCACTTGACGATCGCGCGCACCGTACCCACGCGGGCGCCACCGCCCAGCACCGCGACGTCCGCCGCCTCGCCGAGCGCGGGCGAGGTCAGGCCGAGCCGGCCCAACGCGGCGACCAGCACGGGCCGGGTGGCCCGGGCCGCCCCGTCGTCCACTTTGATGGCCACCGCCCCCACGTCCGGCACAGCGACCGCGAGGACGCCCTCCGCG